>Ga0315282_10001481_pt1 | contig 44073 bp, 58 predicted proteins | sample YL17G07_20_MG_FD_203693 | JGI IMG/M metagenome (GOLD analysis project Ga0315282, IMG submission 203693) | Sediment microbial communities from Yellowstone Lake, YNP, Wyoming, USA - YL17G07_20 | ecosystem: Environmental > Aquatic > Freshwater > Lake > Sediment | place: USA: Wyoming | collected... | reverse complement strand
GGAGACTTGGATAAAAAGTAGAGAATTTCTAAAGAAGAACCGGACAGGAAATCTTCGAATTTAACGTGTGCAAATTCTGTGAGGAGTGTCTTCAGCAAAGTAGAGTGCTTGTTCTCTGAGAAGAACATGTGCTTCGAAACTCCTCTCTTTTCAGTTTCTATCAAACCCTTTTTCTTCAATGACTTCAAGGTTCGAGAGAAAGAGGCATTCGAGATACTTAGACTGCTAGCCATATCTCCGATTCCTTTACCGCTACCTTTTGCTATCTCTTTGAGAATTCTAGCTTCGTTTCTTGTGAGTTTCATTTTCATATGTGTAGTTAATGTTAAATATTATTTAAATATTTAACATTTTTTACCTACACACCAAGCATACATTTAGCAATGTCTCCCGCAAAACCCCATTTTTCTGTCTTTTCTGTAAAATAGAACTTTCTTCTATAACTTGATGCTACAACTTTTAAAAGAATGGGAACGAAGCATACATATTCTCTGAAGTCAGGGGAAAAGGAATGTCCAAAAGAACTAATATATGCTAGGAGAAATTCATTTTCGGAAGAGGTTCTTAGATTACTACCATAAAACAGAAATCTTTATGGCAGCATAATAATTAATAAAATCATAATTACATTAAAATGCTGTAAGAAGATTGGGGGGTAGTTAGATGGGAAGGAAAAATCCTTTATTGGCGGCTATACTGAACTTTTTGCTTCCAGGATTAGGTTTCATGTATTGCGGGACAACACCATTTATTATAGGAGGGTTTAGTTTATTGATGCTTTCACTGGCGGAAACAGCGATAGCGTTTTCTCAGTCACTAACAGCACTAACTCTGTTATTATCTCTTGTTGGAGCTTTCGTGTGGGCGGTTTTAGGATATGGCGCAGTAGAGTGCATTAACAAGAGTGTTTTGCCACCTCTACAACCACCCCCCTCTCCAGCACCACCGCCTTCAACTCCTAGGCCATCAGAAAAAGTATACTGTGTTTACTGCGGCGCAGAAAATCCCGTTGACGCTGTCTTCTGCAAAAAGTGTGGAAAGAAGATCAGCTAGCGCGGTCTGAGAAAGACAAAAATTAATCCAGCCACTAAAAGAACCTTTACCATAACCACCACTGATATTCATCAGTCCAATGTCATCCTTCTGTTCCTCGAAGTTTATGCTTTTTTCTCCATATACAAATAGTTGCGATGCTTGCCAAAACTAATCCTATTGAACCGACCAAAATGGCAAGTATTTCAGGTCTGAATAGCCAAAACTGCCCTGTAATCTTAGGGTAAATGGTGACGTAGGGAGCTTCTCCTTCTCCAGAAAACAACACCCAATGATATCCAAGTTCCCAAAAATCCTTTCTCCATATTGCTTCCCCATTAATGTCAAGGAAGCATAATGTGACTTGAACGTAGAGTTTAGCTTGAACTTCTTGTTGCATAGTTGACATATAAGATAATGTAAGTGGAACGTTCCAAAAACCAGTAGTTACTTGAGAGGATGATCTTTCTATTTTATGAGGAAAAGGAGTGGAAGGAGGATATGACAAACTTCCATAATAATCGGTGCTGAGCCAATCTGCATAGGCATAACTATCCTGAAGTGTTGGTGATGGATAACCTGCCTTTTGACTTACATTAACGTTCGAATAATATAGCCTAACGTGTATGTCAGTGATATTAACTGCTGAAATAGTTTCATTGTAGAAGTTAACCGTAATTGCCAAAGAGATATTTGTCGGTTCGTCAAAATGGAAATCGGGATAACTGACTGAGACAGTTATCGTCGTTCCATAGAATGTGACCGGTGAAATGGAGAAAGAACCAGCCTCAACAAGTGGTAAAGAGAATAAAAGCAAGAGGCAGTCAAAAAGCACAAACGTCAACCTAGCTTTCAATTTTCAGACTCCTCGATGAAATATGTCGTTTACGAAATAATACGTTTACTTCACTTTTTATCTCTTGTGGAAGAAAATTAAATTTGAATTCAAAATGGAGATTCTAATTTATAACAATCCTTTGCATCTAGAAGCTCAGAAAAACCATAGCGGTTCATGGAAAAGGTTCGAAAAAGCATCATGATGATGAAAAAGGGTTGAGTTCGTTTAATATGCTAACGTACATTGAGAATAGAATTCTGATATTGCTAGAAATATTTTCCTAAAAGTTTTTTATCCTTGTTCTTCGAACTATATAAGTCAAAGCGTGATATATGCCATGCGCAAAAAGGATGTAGCAACTATTGTTCTAGTTTTTATTTTAGTATTTTTCATTATCTTCATAGGTATCACCCAGATTCTAGGAGTCCCGCTATGGTGGATATTTGGCTGGATGATACCTCTAAGCATAGTTCAGCCTCCTAAACTGGTAGTCGAAGTTTATCCAGATACTCCATTGAAGATTGGTGAAATGATTACCGTGACTGTCACAAATTCCTCAAGCAAATTGCCAGTGGAAGGAGCAGAAGTTTCAGTGATGAAAGATGGAATTTCCATTACTCTTTATACCGACCCTCAAGGTAAGGCATACTTTGAATATTTCGGAGAAGTTACTATTATTATAGCTCAACAGGCTGGAATTAACCCCTCTACCCCTGTCTCTATTCCTAAATTGCCAGATGGATGGATTAGAAATACGTTACTGTCATTGGGAATTGCGGTTGTTGGTGGTGTGGTAAGCGGTTTCACTACTCGTTTACTTAAACAAAGAAAAAAATGCAAGTATTCTTAAAAGAACATATTATACTGTGAGTCAGATGGATAAGGTGGGGGGAGGCGGTTCTATTAATTGCTTTTTCTGCAACCTCTTTCTTCTAATAAAACTAGCTACAGTTATGGCTGACGCGCATATGGCTATTACAGCTCCTACAGTAACATAAAGCCAAGGGAATTGTGGGACTCCTTTAATTGTGATCCATGCTGGGTCTTCAACACCGCCAAAAATGTCGCCCTCATTTGAGAGAAAGGGCCCACCGCCAATCCCACCATGTCCTTCGCCAGATTCCGCTTTGTAATCATAATTTCCACGAAGTTCAATAAGATAATAGAGTTCTACGCTTTCATCTTGTGATGTGGTTTTATAAGGTTCTGGTGCTTTAACAGTAAACGAATATGAGCGGGGAGTATTGAAAATTAGAACCTTATCTTGTACCCACACAAGCGTGGTTATCTGATTGGAAAGGTCTGCCAAAAGAATATCTATGGACCCATAATAGAGATTTTCTGACTTCAACCTCACAATGAGTTTGTATACGCTAACAGTAAGATTTTCAACATTCGGGTTGACGTTTCTAATTTCTATTGTAAATCCCACTTCACGGTTTTCCCTGCAGTTCCAAACATTGCCATCCCATGAAAAATGGACATCCACATCAAAAAGATCGGGTCCAAGCCCCGGGTTATAATGGAAGGTTGTTACTTTCGTGCCCCCACTAGAATGCACTGAAAAAAAGAGATTACTGAAAAAGGCCAAAAAAAGTAATATGGCAAGGCTGATTTTCAATTCTTTCACACTCCTCATGAAACAAGTTCGTTTGCAAAATAAAACGTTTTTGCAAACTTTCTTCATACCGTCAATACACGTTATAAATTGAGAGAGATGTTTTATGAGGAGAATTCTGAGAATGCGCTGTCGTGCTTGTGGTCATTGGAATAGAATTCCAGTAAACAAAATCTTCATTGAACAACCTCCTTTAGAACCCAAAGTTAAGGCTTACATTCCAGTATATGAACCATTAGAAGTTGTTAAATGTAGGAAATGTCATAAACTATCATGAGTGAATATTAAAATCGAGGAAGCACAGAAATGCGTCCTAACGCTATAGAAGGAAGATATTTGCTCAATGTAAGACCAAAAGAATCTTTTTCTCTCATTCAAAAAGCCTTAGCTGAACTTAACTTAAAAGATTTGAAGATAAAGAAGTCAGTTCCGTCTTGTTACATTCTTGTAGAATATAAAGCTGGATGGTTAGACAAAAGACAAATCGAATTCTCACTTCAAGATAGACAAACTGGCACTGAAGTCTCCATCAAATGGTTTTATCCGTCCGTCGACCTCTTGGAATCATGGGGAGTTAAAAAAGAAATGAAAGCATTGGAAGAGGAAGAAAAATACAAAACCGAACGTCTATTTGAAGAGCTAAAAAGTAGGATAGGAGCTATTGAAATTCAAGCGGGTACAATCAAAGAAAAAGAACTAATAAAGGAAAAAGAAGTTATCGTTAAAATTAGGTGTCCTTATTGCCATAATCTCTATGATGAAACTTTTGATAAATGTCCTCATTGTGGAGCAAAGAGATAGAAGTTTAAACGGAAAAATGCAAAAAAAGTTATAACTGAACCAAAAGAACTAGTTAGAATCTGGAGGGCAGAAAACTCTGCTAAGTCAAGAATTCGTGTTGTCTCTCTTACAAGCTAGTATTACTGGGGCTGGGCTTGTTCTAGCAGTATATACCTTGATTATTCCACTGTCAAGAAGATTTTTCAGTTATAGAGCAGAGGAGATTTACGAAGAGCTTCAAGAACTGAAAGAAAGGATTAGTAAAACCGATACCCGTGTTTCAACAGAAGACTTAAGCGAACTGAAATCCATGCTTGAGCGTATTGAAGAACGGAAAGAATTTCCAAGCTACTTGAGTTTGGGAGCAGGAATTACCTTTTTCGGTTATATAGTTTCTACTTTCACGAGTTTCTTATGGATTACAGACTGGAATAGACCGACTATGGACAGTTTGTTACCTTTCACTTTCTTTGTTTCAACTATTTTCTTTCTCTTATTAGGATTATATAGCATTAAAGACATTAGTCAAACAATGAAGAGAGAATTTGAAGAACTTAAAGAAAAAGTTGAAGAAGCAAAATCCAAAGCATCCTTGCCCATCAAAACTTATTAAGAGCAAACTTTATGTTATATTTCAGGGTTACTTATAATGGTGAATAGTTTTGAGTGAAGCAGAACCAAAAAAGTCTGCTACGAAGTGGATAGTAATAGGTATAGTTATTGGAATTGTGATTGTTGCTTCTTTTTTTCTATTACTTAATCCTTTATCTAGCATTTTAAATCCACCAAGACCCGAAATTGTATCAAAATATGGACATGACGGCTTTCAAGGACTCAACTATGTGCTATTTGTTGAAGTCACAGTAAGAAACAACGGGGGAGATGGATGGATAAAAGTTTTTGCAGACATTTCTGGAGCGGGAAAATATGAGAAGCAAGAACAAAGAATTTACCTAAGAAATGGTGAAACTAGAGACCTAGATTTCATATTTGACATCAGTTTTCTGGGAACACTTTTCAGTTTGGGTGATATAACTTATAGAGCATGGGCTGTGGCTGACTAAAATTGCCGACATATGTAAAATTTCCGAATTTTGGCGGGCATATGTAGAAATAGGCTTTTTCCACCGAGAATTAACCATACTTTATTGTAAGGGACTCTGACATTGTCGAAACGCGCGCGCAAGGATTCCATTGTTTCACTGATAAAGGATACATATTCGTTTTCTTCATTTCCGCCGCTCCTCTAGCTTAAACTCGTAGACAGTAACTATCAAATCAGGGTTCCAGCTTCCTGTCCCGTGGACTTCCTCCCAAGCTCTCTGAAACTCTTCTAGGTTGCTGTATCCTTCCTTTCCCACGTCTTCAAGGCTTATGTCTCCGAGCCTCTGCCTAAACTTGCGGGTTATCAAAATATGCGCTTCAGCCTTACTGAACCAGCGGTCTCTAATGCCGTAAACATGCCCCACATGATAGTTTGCCGACTTGTCAGGGAGCCTTCGTGTTTGCGTCTTCCTTCCGGCAAGGATTAGCTCAATATGCTTTCTCTTGAAAAGCATAATCCAACTTCACCTGCCTGAAACAAAGTCATCAAGCTTCACCTGAGGCGGATGTTTTTTACACTATTCTCGAACGAATATTGAATAAAACTACGAGACGACTGGAGACACGTGCAAACTCCAAGAAAATCTTTCGTTTCAGAGTCTCTTCTGGAAGATCTTCGCAACCAGCATCGCAATTTGCCAAGGCTTCTTGAAATTGTTGAGGCAAGTATCCTGTTTTGAAATCATCTGCGGGCGCACTTTTTCTCGCGCCCAAGATAAGTTGCACTTGTTTTACCGGAATATAACGTTCCTCTGCAACATTGATTTGCCCTGGAATCAATGGCTTTTTCTGAGGCGCATTGAGGAATATGAGCTTATAGAAACAAGGGACCTTATAGCTTAATGAATGAACTCTGGAAAAACCAGCGTTTGAGGATGAGACGTAGACTCGATGAAGTATTTCATCATTGAGCCAAATTAGTGTGGTCATCTGTGCTCTGTCGAACTTGAACAGGCGTGAAACAATACGACTCCCGGCACTGTCCCACCTGATATTTTCCTTTTTTGCTTGGCATATGAACAGTTTCTTGCCAACAATTTCTGTAGCAACATCCGCTCCAGTTAGTTCGGATTCTCTCTCTGTACCGTGAATGAAGCTTTTTTGGATAATGTATGTTTCAGAGGGGATTCTGACATCTCGTTTCTCTCCAACCACCGGACCAATATCTCTACCTGATAATTGGCGAACCTCCATTCTAAACTCTGATTCGATAATTTCCGCCTCAGTTGGCATGATTTTTCTGAGTAATTCTGGAACATTTTCCAAGTCTTTCAGATCTTCGAGGACTGTTTTTGGAAACACTGTTCTCACCTATTTGCTTTAATTTAGTGGTGCTCCGCAATTTACACAGAAAGACTGATCTGATTTGTTCCTGGTTCCACAAAATTTACAGAATATCATTGTTGGAGTTGCTCCTTTAGCCAATGCTTCTTGGGCTAAACGCTTCTTCTCCTGTCGCACTTCTGTTAAGAGCCGTTGAACTTCTTCCTCAATCTCTTCAATTCGCTTTTCTTCAACTCCGCTCACTATGTATTCTCCCGATTGCGTTCCGATACCAACGAAGATTCTAAGTGCTAAAACACCAAATCCACTAATCCTTTTGAGCGAAATTCCGCTGACCTCTTCGATAGGAATTCTTAATCTCTGGCTATATCTGGAACTAAGAAGACCTTCCTTTTCCATAAATATCATGTTGTCATTGGTGAAAACAAGAAGACCTTTGAGATTCAATCGATTCTCGTTTGGTCGCACAGGCGGAACACAACGGCAGACATATTGTAGCCTAATTTTCTCTCCTTCAAGTAATCCAAGATTGTTGATGCAAGCTGTATACTCAGACTCTTTCATTGAAATTGCACGAATATTTCTCTGGCACTTATTCTTTTTAGGCTTATGATTCTTTAATATAGATTAACCGTCTGATTAGCAAAGGGTTTTTCATTAAACACGATACTATTTATCTATTGTAGAAATTAGATCACACATATACTCATCCTTCTTATAGTCTGGGCCGTCTTCTCTAACCCTAACTTTCGTAATGGGATGGTCAGCAGAACAGTCTAAACAGAAAACTCGCCCACACGTAGGGCAACATGTTCCTTCCATCTGGTTCTGAATTTCAACACCGCAAATGTCGCACATATACTGAGCGTCAGTTTCGTCTTCATTCACTATTACAGGCATGCATGGTTTCCTCCCCTTCCACTGATGGCAAGCCTTTCTTTTCTCGCCAAAGGTTCCGCAAAACGATCAGCTTGGCTTGGTAGAAGTATCCGCCTTCACGAAGCTCTCTCCGTTCCGCCGTTATACCCTTAAAATCAGCGCCCATCGTTTTAGCCTGCTCCATCTGATAAAGCTCCTGAGCTTTTTGCCAGATAATCGCTCTTACTCGAGGCCAAAATTTACCAGGCTGCCTCTGCTTCGGCACTTAAGTAACGCTCCATCGTTTCTTTTTCAGAAAAATAGGGGCAAGCGTCGGATGTTAGCTGGTTTTGTTTGGCGAAGGCTCGGAGCATTTGACAGATTTTATGCGGGGTTAAAGGTTCTTTTTGTCGGGTGTAGCAGGCTTGCTCAGCCATTATTATTGACAGAAAAGGGAGAAGGGGACAGTTTGGGCAGATTTTAGGTTCGGATTTCGACAATTTCTTCATACCTCAGGCTTTGTATTGCGTTTTCGATTTTGCTGTCTGGAATGGGAAGGTCTATGATGTAGTCTGCGATTTTTCTGGCTTCTTGTGGGTTTTTTGCTTCTACGATGAGGATTATTTCCACTAAATACTTGGGCATTGTTTTTCACTTTTTGAAGTGTTTTAGGGCGAAGCGGTTTGCCTTTGTCTGTTTTCTGTGCATGTTAAGTCCTCGTAGATAGTCTAAGAGGTGGCTGAACTCGTGGAGAAAGATGAAGCGGATGAGCTGGTTTGGGCTGTTGAAAGTGACTGTTTCCATGACGTATTCGTAGCCATAGAACGGTTGGAAAATCTGCTTTGTTCCGACTGCAAATTTCTGTGTGAATGGGTAATTGATGTTTTTGTTTATGGCTATTGTAATCAGCTTTTGAGAGGGCTGGCATTTTCCGTGGAACGGGTGTTTGCCGTTATGCCATCTAACTTCGACTTTCCAGTCTTCTAATGGCTGCATAAGTTTTATTGGCAGGTTGAGGCTTCCATACTCGACTTCCCAGCTCTGCTTGCTTAGTAAGTCGTCAAGCCGTAAAGAAAGGGTCGTTTTATTTTCCACTTTCATTTTTGTCACCAGCAGCTAGATTTGTTGGAATGTTGTGTTTTGCCATGTGCTTGTCGTAAACTTTGACTGGAAAATACCGCTTACAAATTGAGCAATACTTCATTAAGACTTCGTTTGGTAGCCGCAATTTAGTAGCCTCATCATACATGCAGGTTTTATCATTGCAGCCCGGGATGGATGGAGAATATTTGCGGCAGTCAACGGAACTACATTTTGGCATTTCTAAAAGCCTCCTGAAAGGTTAAAGGAGAAAAGGAGTAGGGGTCAAATTGGGCTTTAATTTCAAGTTTAATTTGTTGGATTTCTTGGAGTATGTGGATTTCTTGAAGTTGAAGTTCGTTTATTTCGTTGTAATATGGGTTGTTATTGTTGTCGTTGTCTAAGGAAAGTTTGAAGGCATAAAGTTTAGCTCTCTTAATTTGGTTTTTTACTCTATTTAACTTTTTATTTAAGTCTAGCAAATCTTTAATTTCTTTTTCGCTTGGCATTTTACTCTACCTCACGAAAAAGTTTGGCTAATTTTCTATAATTGACTTAGAATCGCTTCCAAGCTAAAATTAAAGCTTAGAAAACGGCGGATTTCACGTTTCCGTGCAGAACAGTGGATTTTTTATGTGAACTTTTAGAACTTTCGAGTTTACTTTTCACTTTTCAGCCTGAATGGGGCAAACCCTTGCGCGCCCTCGTGGAAACCTCAAACACGATCCTAAAACCTCAAGAAAGGCTCACGGTCTATTATTACCTTACTCGAATATTTCTGAAATCTAATTCTTGCTTTGAGAGAGATTCTATTGCCTCAGCAATATGAAAGAGGGCCAATCCACTCGTATGGATGATTACCTTGTCTACTTCTTTTAGAAAAGGTAAATCTTGATAGGCTTTCTTGATTAATCGCAAAGCTAAGTCCAAAGCTAAGTCTTGTGGACTGTACCCTAATGAAGGATCCATGATTTCTTCCCAGCGCCAGTATCGGAGAAGCTCTTCGTTAACATTAGCCAAATAGATTGACCGATTGCCTGATTGTCGTGGACTAAATCTCAGACTGATTTTGGGAGTAGTATCATTAAACTCCAAATATAGGTGAAGACTAATGTCCTTCAACTTTATCTGTCTTGGCATACTAAACACAATTTTATTCTTAAGCGAACACATTTAAAAACTGTTATTGTTATGTTTTGTCTAAGCTTTTTGTTGCTTTTATTTCTGCCCCATTTGCTGTGTAGGCTGACAACAAGGGTCAACGCTTTTGGGCGACTTAACTGCGAGATAGGGAGAACAATATCCCAAATTTTCGCTTTTCCACGAGAAGCAATGACAAGTATCTACAAACTCATGGCGTCTGAATTCTATAAGCATTTTAACGATGCCGCATTCTCCGTGTTTACGCTGAAGGGAGTGACTCGATCTATTATCTCATTTACTGACGAGAACAAGTAGACCTTTGTTTGCATTAAGAAACCGCAGACTTTTATTAAACATGCAGCCTTTAAGAGTGGGCATTGTCAAACTCAGTTATTGTACTCTCGTAAGTTAAGTAGAGTTACATGTATTCTGCAGGGGGCAAATATTCGCTGTGTTCAAAATATAGTACAAATCGTACAAGAGATTTGGTTTAAAAGTCACGTATTCTTTATTTTAAAGCGGTGGAAATCGATGGCTAATCAAGATGTGTACTCGTTAAAGAAGCTACTTGCACTAAGCGTGGTCTTTTGTGTTTTGGGGGCGGCGTCGGCGGCAGCTATTGCAGCGGTTATCCCCCAAGTTGGTCAACCCTCTCTCATCGTCACGACAGACAAGGATGCTTACTACACTGGAGAAACCATGAGGATATACCTTGTCAACGTTCTAAAGGAAAACATAACATTCAAAGACAGTGCTTATGGGCTACATTTCGAGAAATGGGTCAATGAAAAGTGGGAGTTTCTATTATCTATCGGAGATCCTTCTGGCAGCAGCACTCTGTCGCCTTTAGGCGTTGGTGAATATAAGGCAGTGGTTGCATATGAGCTTGGAGAAATTTTCTCAGAAGGTAAGTATAGAGTTGTTTCCATCGGGGACGTAAGTCAACGCGGTCAGACAATGTCAATGGAGGCCCACAGCGAGTTTAATGTTACAGTACGGTCATCACCTCCGGCTTCTCTGCTGCTTTTGGAGGTGACTACGGACAAAGCTGTGTATCATGAGGGCGATAGTATAACAATAATAATCAAGAACACCTCAAACCAGACAGTTAAGTTTTCGAGTACTGCCTACGGAGTGATATTCGAGAAGTGGGTCGAAGATAAATGGGTGCCCTACTCCTCAATCTATGGCGCTGAGGTGATAGTCAGGTTAGAACCAGACCAGACACATCAAATCACCCTTAAACTAAGCGAACCCAGTCCTCCCCTCACTTCTGGAAAATATCGAGTCCTTTCTGCAGGGTGGATAGAGCATGATGGACAATTTACTCAGATTTGGGGGTATGCAGAGTTTATCATAGAATAAAAATTAGGTGCGAAAACGCTGTCTACGTTAAGCCTCTCCTTTTTTTATTTTTATAACCAAACTACATTAAAGGTGAGCGTTTTTGACCGTTAAGGAAGAAATACCTGATCGCCGTTTAGGGAAGGAAGTTGTTGGAACTACATTCAAGGTTTACTTACACCTGCTAAAGGTTAAACAAGCCTCAGCAAGGCATGTTTACAGGGATTTAGAGATGTCCAGCCCATGGTTAGCAACGTATCATCTGGATAAACTTCATAATCTGAAACTTGTAAGTAAGGATGTAGAGGGCGTATATCACGTTAATCCCAGACGTTTCGGGATCTTACGTTTCTTTGTTGTAACAGGAAAATGGATAGTTCCCCGCACACTTTTCTACACTTTTTTCTTTTTAGCAATGGCTATTTACTTTCTTTACTCACTTCCGGCAAACTGGAACGTCCTCACCTTCACCTTAGTATTTATCGTCGTTATAATAAACGTAGTCGAAACTATTTGGTTTTATAAAACGCTGTCAAGAACCTGACACTCAATTCCGCGCGTATCTTAGATTTTCCAGAATAGGTAAACCTTCGTCTGCAGAAGAAAACCACACACTTTGATCAAGCACGTAAGCCTTTCAAGGCTGGCTTTTTTCACTTCTTCGGCGTAAACTTTCTTTCGCCCAAAAGGCACATGGCAGAAAAAGTATTTCATAAAGCGTGCATGGCAATGTTTAATGAAGGCTTCTCTCAACTTTTCCAAACTTTCATCGCTTAGAGTTTGGAGCTTATTCAAAACGTATTTCTCGCTCCCCAACAGTTGAATGTTAAAGCCGAGATGCTCGAGGCGCGCGCGTGTAATGGGTTACGAGGCAACAACAGGCTGGGATGCCCCAACAGGCATAGGCAGTCCTGATGCAGCAACACTGGTTCGGATAATGGCAACGTGGTAGACACTTTAGAACCCAAACTCAGCAATCTCCCCTTTTTTCTACATAACACGTTCATGCACTGTATAGACAATAATTCTAGAACCCAGTTACATAACAGTTTAAATCGCTATTTTAGACTAAATGATATTAAGAAAGGAGAAGAAAATATGAAAAGAATTTTTGCAACTCTTTTGATCGCAATTTCTATCTTGCTCGTTGCACCAGTTCTTGCAGTGAAGCCTGCTGGAAACCTTGCGTCTGCTGAAAACGTTCTGTGGCATCTCTCGGCAGATGTTATGCCAGTGCCACCTTACGGGTCTAGGGATATTCCGGGCTCCGACACTGCATCGAAGTTGATCGTCAATCAACCTAACGGTGATGTCGAAGTCGTAATCACGGGCGTCATGAACGGCTTGCATCCTAACACTGAATACACTGTTTATCTCTCAAAAGCCTACACACCATATGTTTTCACAGGATGGAGCATTGTGGGCACTTGGGTGATACGCTTCATCTTGGGTGCCAGCTACTACCATGATATAATTATCAATGTTCAAAGTGATGGAACTTTCTCGGGCTATGGTGGCTGGCCAGCAGGAGGCCCATATACCATTACGGAGACTGTCACAGGAAACATCAACGTGATGTCGGGGGACGTAACCTTCCATTCGGTCTACAACAACGGCTATTGGTATGATGCCATAGGAACTATAGCCTCTGACGGAACCATGAGTGGAACTTGGGGCAATACAGGGCAAGGATATGGGCATCAGTGGTTGTCCATATCCGGTCAGGCTACTAGAACCCACACGGGAGATACAGGTTGGCCCGGACTCTTCACCAGCACAATACCACCCTTCACATTCACCACTGACGAATACGGGTCTGGTAGCTGGCATCTGAACCTTCGCGATGGTGACTTTCCTGAAGCAGGTACATACACACTCTCAGTATGGATCAATGAAGCTGGCGCCACGATGCTGATAAGCAACAACTTCTCAGTAGTGGTAAACAACTAAACTTTTCCAAGAATTCCGAAACCTCCCCTTTTTTTCTGTTGACAAAACTTGCCATTCACCTTCGTTTCCAGAAGAGGTAAACTTTAGTCTGCAATAAGAAGCCGCAGACTTTGATCAAGTGTGAGAGCCTTTCGAGACTTACTTTTTTTATCTCCTCAACGTAAACTTTCTTATGTCCAAAAAGCAGATGCGGAAAGAAGTATTTCATAAAGCGTGCGTGACAATGTTTAATGAAGGCTTCTCTTATCGCTTGTATCTGCTCATCGCTCAGGGTTTGCAAATTGTTTAAAACGTATTTTTCGCTGCCCAACAGCTGAATATTAAAGTCAAGCTTCTGCAGGATTTCTGCAATGGCTAAGGCTTCTTTTGGTGGTGGCTGCTCAGCTATTTTCCTCATTTCAGCTTTCTCTCCGAACGGGTTGTATTTTGCCATGACTGCTGGCATTTCCACGAAGGGCGTTCCAGCCTTAGCTAATGTTTCTTTTACAAGCTTGACGCCTAAGCCTATGGTGCGGTATTTTGGATGCACAACAACACGGCTGATAATGCTCAGTTTCTCGTTCAGCTCTTTCATGCTCATTTTGGGCAAGGCAAGTCTTCGACCGAAACATGTTGGAGGCGGATAACAATAAACAATTACTCCGCACAGTTCATCGCCCCTTTTGAGGCAGAAGATTTTGCGAGGACCAGCTATCTTGTGGCTTCTATAATGGAAGCCTGCAAGCCTACGCCAATCCTCGGTTGAGCCTTCCACTACTTTCATTTCCTTAACGAGGCTGCATTCTCGGGCTGGCTCGTTTGAGTAATAGTTTACGGTTATCTCTTTGCCAAAACGCTTGTGAATGTGCACTGAAGGGTACAAATCCACTAAAAGATCCGTGTGGGTTGTCGCTGCCAAAACCGCTTTACCTTGTTGACGTGCAAGTTTCTGAAGGTTATAGGCAACGATTTTTGCTGTGTCCCTGTCAAGCGTGGCTGCAAACTCATCCATAATCCAAAACTGAGCGCCAGACTCGATCATTTTTGCGATTTTGTAACGGTATTTTTGTCCGTCACTTAACTGTTCATATGTACGTAGGAAAAGAAACGCGTCGTTCAAGCCTACTCTGCTGAGAATCTCTAAGGCTTCTTCGAGGGTTTTGCCTACTGTTTCGATTAAGGGCTTGTTTTGTTCTGGCTTAATATCTGCAATGTTAATGTGGCTTAATTCCATGTCTTGTCGAATGTCTTTTTCTAAAGCCTTCAGTAGAACGGATTTGCCGCTTCCTGAATCGCCAGTAATATAGACAATGTCTTGTGGGCCTATTTTTAGCTCCACATCGTCGTAGATGACGAATTTTTGCCATTGATCAAGTCCAAGCCCGAAACCCTCGGCAACCCCTACGACTCTTTCTGTTGGCTCTGGAGCTACTGTTTCGTAGCTTATGTTGATTATGAATTTGCCTGTTTCACGGTCAAACTTGCGGGCGTATTGGCGTATGCGGAAAAACTCTCGCTTTCTTATCTTGTTACACCTTCAACTTGTTTTCGCTTCAGCTTCTCCCTCAGCCTTTTCAGTTCACTCTTGCCAACACTCATTAAATCATCCTCGGAATCTTGTGTCTGCTCAAATGGTCCGTTTTGCTGCGTAAAGCGTATAAGTAATCAGCCAGGAGGGGACGTTCACGTCCCAGCTCTAAAGTGATTTCTAATGTTTGCGTTTTTGCGTCAACATGATATTCCACACTTAAAATGCGGAAATCAGCATTGACATTTTCATTCGGCAAGGTTACATGGATTTTGTCAGCTGGCAAAAGAGGCGTATTTCCATAGTCTATTACTGTGCTTCTTATTGTAAGGTATTCCGCTGGGTCCTTCAGCTGAGCAAGAATAGCCTTAGCCCTTAACATGCATTCATTATCACTGTACAGCTCCTCGTCAGTGTCAACTAATTCTCTAACTCCATAATTATTTTGGCTCGTTGAGTCCTCTTGTGTATTCTTGAATCGACCCTTATCAAAGAATAATCCGTCAATGTAAAGGTCCCATTGTAAATTCCATTGAGCTTCAAATTTTATTGCGCTTATGTTAAACCATGAGGGACTACCTGTCTTCGTCCATATCCCGTTAGGATTTGTTAAAGCATCATACTCTTGCGATTTACCCAAGGGCAACTCGTTAAGTCTCCAATCACTCATGCTTGTGTATCCAACGGTGAAGTCTGATTTTTGAAAATAGTTATTATCGTCAGGTGCTAAAAGCCGAATCCAACGATGGTCTTGAGGAACATATTGGCTAACACACCAAAACTTTAGCATTGAATAATAAAAGGGCGAAAGCCCTGAAAGGTTACGATGAAACGTCACACGGTACGTGCTGGGGTCAGCTCTACCAAAAATGGAATAAGACCCAACCTTCACGTATATTCCAGACCGATGCACACCCTCGCCATGATCCAAAACCCAGTTTTCAGGCGGTTCCGAAGCAGGCTCTGTCCAAGCGTCTCCATCACTTGGGTCCATACGATTTTGAGCCCCATAAACCGAGATTTTATTCCGAACCCCAAATATATCCTTGCGATACTCACTCTGCTCAATCTTCTCGTTTAAGCTCACTGATGAAGCCTTGCTATTCCTTGGGAAAAACTCAAATTTAGCGTCTGGAGCAACACGAAAATCAAAGCCTATGACGCCAGCCTTATCGCTGCTTTCAACAATGTACTTTAGAATGTCGAAGACAGGCGTGTTTTCATACTCGAGCTTCGTGTATGTTGTATCCGTGTCTTCAACAAGCTCTGTTGAATCTCTAACATGGCTTAAGCCAACATAGTAATCAAGCAGATCCTTAACAATTTCTTCGCCCTTTTTGTTCTCATAAGTTTTCGTTACAACTCTTCTGAATAGCTTCTCTCCCCAACATCTTCCACTAACCCTTATGTAATTTTCAGTCGGTAATGATTCACACTTGACGCTTTCAACACGACAAGTTATGATCTGCGGAACACTTGCGCCTCTTCCGATATCTATGTGCCCATCCATGCCAACGTTAATCGGATAAGTCCCGCCTGGGCTATACTTCTCATCCCAATTCCGCAATAACACTTCGAAGCTGCTCACTTCTTTCGTGCAACCAAGATGAACCCTTAAATCGATTACATCTCCTTGAGGAACGCCAATACTGCCAAAAGCAATGGCACACTTGGGAATTTCAACGCTCATTTACTCGACACCTCGCCTATACAATTCCTCTTCTCCAGCACGTTGAATACTACGACCACGAGAAGGCGTTTCCGCAGCAGCCCCATTGAAACTCTGAACACTGGACGTCGCAGCATTCATTTGACTTGCGAAATAAGCCATAGCTGCAGCTGCTGCTATGATAACTCCGATGCCTATGCCAGTTAGGGCGAGAAAGGTCGCATAGGAAATGTTCAAGGCGTTCTGACCGGCAGTCGCCAGCCAGCAGGCTGCAGCATAAACCTTCTGGGCTGCGGCTAAGCCCCAGCTTGTTCGCATGAACATGCCCATGACGCTGATAACCATCATTGCAGAATTGAAAACACGAGCTTGCTCATCATTCAATAAGCCAAACTGATGAGCTATGTGTCCAATGGCTGTTCCAGTAGCCCCTAAGCCAGTGATTGCTGCACCTAAACTTTTTATGCGAACACTCAAAGCTTCAGCATCATTTTGGATTCTTGTGAATTCATGGCTTGCACGGTTAACCGCTCTTATGGTAACGGCGATTTCTCTGAAGCTCATTGCAAGCCTGCCTCCGCTTTAGCCTGGTCAATAGCCTCGCAAATTATAGCCTCAAGCTGCGGAAGATGTTCTTGAATTGCCGGGTAAAGATACGGCTGAGCTTGCATGTAGCGTGTGCCAAGCTCAACAAACAAGGCGTAGGTGGCTTCAGCGCCTATCTCAGCAACCCACTCGCTTATTTTCGAGTAAATTGAGCTTCTCAAGTGTCCTGTTCTTACTGGAGCGAGCTGTTTGGCTAAGGCTTTGACATCTGCTGCCCAGCTTGCCAACTGCCTATGCACATGCCTTTGCATAGCTGAATCAAACTGTTGCATGGCTTGTTTAAACTCTTCAATTCCTTCCACGTCGCATGTTATTTCGACCGCCATTTCGCCTCACGCTCCGCCTTCTGCTTTTCCTCCTCCATTTGACGGTCTAACTCGTTGAGGATGACGATGAACTGCTGGATTGTTTTTGCTGGCTGTTTAGCGAGCTGGTTTGGTGTCCACCCGAACTCTTTGCAGAGCCTAAACTCTGTGAGTGTTTGGTTTGGCTTTTGTTTTCGGATGGCTCTGATAAAAAAGCGGTTTCTTCGAGGCTTACAGCATTAAGTCTATTCACTATTTGGCTGAATAATTCGCCAAGCTCGATGGGAACGCCGTCGTCTTCGCTTAAGAGTTTCTCGAGAGTTATGGGCTTGTTTGGTGGCTGTTCTTTAAGTGAAGCCATTATGGTTTCTGCTTGAATGGCTACGTAGTCGCTTGTTACGACTTGACCTGTTTGTTGGCTGTACCGCGTGTATTTTTGGATTATTCTGCTGCGTTTAGCCCACGTAATCTCTTGGAAAACGTATTTTCCAGCGTATTCCTTGCCGAAGCATTCGTCTATTTCAACGGTTTCTTTTCGCATTTTGAATCATCTCCATGATAGCTAAACGGTTCTTAATTGCGGTGTTCACGTCTTCAAGCACGATTTCCTGCATCCACTTGGGCAGTTTTAGAATGCGAACGCCAAGCTTTTCCCACATCTGAAGCCACTTTTTGCGTAGTTCAGCTTCTCGCCCGAAATTTTCCAAAACACTAACTTCAACAGCCATTTTCACCATCTCAGCTTATGTTTACTGGGCCTTTAGCTACGAAGCCAGCTTTACACGCAACCAAATCCTCAATGTGTGCTGGTGCAGACACGTTTTCCCATTTGCAGCTTGAGAAAACTGCTTTGTTTGAGCCGCCGAGACCAAACTCCAAGTCAAAAGATGAGTCGTTAATGACATCGTCAAACTCTTCTTTGCTTTCGAACTCGAAGGTTATTTCGCCTGTTAGGTTGCGGTGTCTGTAGGGCAGATACTTTAGTAGGTAGCCGCTTGTTGTGCGGATGACTGGCACTTGTTTTAGGTTGTTTTCGATTGTGAATTTCCAGTCTGTTACGCGGTCAAGCGTGCTTGTGCCTTTTTTGACGTAGCTTTCATAGAATGGCACTGCTCCCGCATAATCTGCGTATGTTGCACTGCTAATTTTTGATGTTCCAACCGTCAAGTCTTGTCCAATCAGCTCTGCAGTTGCTTTCACAATGTCTTCTATACTGCATTCAACCGTTAGCTTATGGAATTTGCAACCAGTGTAAAGTAGTGATATGATGTCGGTTGCTGAAGCGAATATTCCCTTGTAATAAAGCACTTGAACGCTTAATGACTTGTTCAACTCTGCTTTAGCGTTTTGGAGAAAATTGATTGGAGCTTCGCTTGGCAGTGGATAAGCGATTTTTAGGCTGACGCTTCGCAGTCCTTTTTTGATGGCTTGTAAGTCTATGCTGCCTACTCCACGAACCTTTATGTTTGAGGGGTCTATGGCTGCATCAATGTTTTCCGCTGGAACGCCAAGCATTGCGGGGTTTGCTGGGGTCTGTCCATACGCGGCTTCTTCAACATAGTATATTCGGCTTTCATGCGCTCCATATGTTTCTACCATTTTAGAACACGCCTCCAATATCCTCAAAAGACCATGATTTCAGGGTGAATTCAGTTCTGAAAATGAAGGGTTTAACGTCAACACGGTCAGCATCGCGAAAACTGACAACATCCAAATATGTGATGCCGTTAACTGTGACTGTGCAGCTTACATAATCACAATGTAGGATGGCTGGTGTTGTGCCATCGCTTGGGTTTGTGGTTCTTGCCAGAAGCCAAACATAGCCAGAATCATCGATGTAATCTGTCAAGCTTGACGTGAGCGTTATGCTGATTGTTTCGTCTGCTCCGCCCGTTCCTTGCTGAGCGTTTTGCCACGCTAAGGCTGCGTGATTCCAAACCTTGATGGTTACGCCGTTTCCTGCTGGAGCAGTGCCATAGCCCTCAAAAGCCAAAACAACTTTCTTTACGGTCTTTTCTCGAGAATCAATTTTGAAGCGGAAAAGCATTAAGGCGTATTCGCCGTTTATGTTGTGGCTTTTTGAATGGCGGTTGTCATCGCTGTACCAGATTTTCTGATAATCCAAGTCGGATAACTCAACCCAGTTTGCGTGTCCAGGAGCAAGCTCTGCTGAAGCCCCAACACTATAAGCCTTATGCGTTCCAGAAGCTTGCCCAACACCTCTAAAATAATAAAGTGTCTCATTTGGCTTGTTGCGGTTCTGCCTTACAATGCGGTTGACCTCTTCAACCATTTTTTGGCGTGTAAGTATGTCTTGGCTCCAAACATTGACACGTAAGCTGCCTATACGTCTGCGAAGTCTTCCGCTCATGTCGATTTTTGTGTCTCTGCTTTCAGATAAGCCAACAGTTATTTGTCCATCATAATTTTTGAAGAGTTCACGGTCATACCATTCTCGACTTACAAGTATGGAAGCAAGCGAACCATCTTCTTTGACAACCCACATGTTTTTGCTCAGAAGTCTGACAACCGTGTCCACAGGATTCTCAACTTCGCTCATTGCCCCACGAGCCTCCTACAATTAGCCTTAAAATAGGCTGTTTCGCCAGCAAAATCGAGGGCTTGAACGCCTAAAACCTCGTAGTCCACGCCTTTCCGTCTTATCTTGTCATACTGCCTTAATGGTGCGAAAGCGTAAACGTTGAGGTAATCGTTCACTATGTAGCCGGGTTCTATAAGCACTTCTTCAACTCGAGTTGGCGAAACTATGGCTTGAATATCGATGCCTTCGCCGTAAGAAACGGTTTCTGCTGCTTCTCTGATGGGATAAAGCGTTATGTTCTCGCCTTTTGAACGCAAAATTTGTGTAAAGCGTGTTTGTGGCTCTTCATAGTTTAAGAATAGCAGTCCGAGCCAGCAAACTGTAGCCATAGCCTGCTTATTCTCAACATAACTGTAATCTGTATGTTTAACGCCCCAGAACATGAACTCGTTTTGATGTTTTTCTATGATTTGTTTGCTGAAAGTGAAGCTTGGTTTATCATGATGTTTGCGGATTTTCCATAGGATTCCGCTTGTAACAGCATCATAGTAGTCGCATGCTGGAAACCGTGTTAATACGTCTATGTAGCCAGCCCAGCAGATAGCTGGATTGTAAGCTGGATACCATGCGGAAGCCCTAATCGTGTTTATGAAGTTGTAGACTTTTTGGCATGAAAGGCTCCAGCCTTCATACTCGTATAAGCCTATTAATGCGTAGGCTAATGGGTCATCATAAATCTCATTTTCCGCCAAGCCTACACGGTGCCATTTTGAATCTCCAGGGTCGTAGTATAGCCAGAGGTTTTCAAAGTCTTCACGCAAAAAGCCCACAGCCTTAACCATTATGCTCTGATAAAGACTTGCGTTTGCAACATCATGCTTTTCAGCCAGCATTTTCAAGCCAATAAGACCGTAAAGACATTCAACATCCAACTGCAAAAGCCAAGCATCCGCAATGGTGACGGCTCTTGTAAAACCGCCATAAGCTTGTTGGTCTTGCATGGTTTTGAGAAATGTAGCCCCCGCCAGCTTGGCAGCATTTAGATAGTCCGCATCGTTTGTTAGTTCGTAAGCCCTTAAAAGCGAGGGAACAACTCTGCATGCATCCACGCTATAATAGTATGTGCTGTTTTCGGCTGATTTGAATCCGCCATAAGCCTTTTTCTGTGGGTCTGTGCACTGCTGGGTTAAGAGCCAGTCTGCAAGCGAAACAATCTTGTCGTAAATTTCGGTTTTTCTGTCTTTAAACTGCTTGACAAAGTAAGCCTCGTAGAGGAAGTCTATGGCGAAGGCTGCTGCAAAGACTGCTCTGCCCCATTCTGGGTCTGGAGTGTCTGGTGGAATAACGTAAACATAAGGTGCGTAATCCATTATGAATTGGTAGTAGGCTTCTGGAACTGTTCCCATTTTTTATGGTCCCTCCTGGAGGCTTATGCCTAACCGCTTTTGGCGGGCTATGAACCGTTCAACCTGCTCTTTCAAAAACTCAAGCTGTTTTCCAGCGTTTGGCGAAACACGCAAGTCTCCAACTGAAAAGTCCAAGCCAACGGCTGAACCGCCTGAAACTTTACAATAACAATAAATTGCTGCCAGATTCCGAATTGCATTAGCCTCAGCTTCCGTGCAGCTGTCTGCATTAAGCGTTGTTCCAATTTCTTCACTTAGGAAAGCTGCAGCCTCATCTCTAAACTCTAAAACATCCTCATCGCTGATATCCGCTATCGTTAAGCCTAAACGTTTACGAATCTGGTCAGCAGTAACCGAAACCATGAGCTTATCCAAAATAGAAAAGCGTAATCTGAGTCTAAAAAACAAATCTGAAACTAAAAATTAATTAAAAAACTGTTTAATGAAAGTAAACATTCAGATTTGTTTAAAACTCTCTTTTTTCGTCTTATTTTCATGTGGTTATGAGGCGTGAGCAAGAAGGTGCTTAAACAACTTGGCGAGTTGCAGTTAGGTGACTTGATTGAAGTCACTTGGCTTGATGCTTCAAGGGGAAGGTTGGAAACTGTTGAAGAGCTTCGGGAAGCTGGAGTCCCAGGTGCTGAGATAGACTTGCCCGTCATCAGCTACGGTGTTTACATTGGCGCTTTCGGAAAAATCGCCAAACACATCGTGCTCGTTGCAAGCCAATGGCTCTTCGCGCAGGGTTATGGACAGATTGACTGCACAATAATCCCCGTGGGCACGGTTGAAAACATTAACGTTTTAAAGCCTAAGCTGATGGATGCGAAGAACGTTCATGTCTGTCAGCAAGCCTTCATCCATGGAAGAGCCAGACGCTTGATGCGGCGAATAACAATTTTTGGGAATGAGCAATGAAAAACCCTATTCGGCAGGCTTTAACAAAAACTATACGAGCGACGCATAAGCGTAAGCAGATTGAGGTTAAGGTGGCTCCGAGCGAAAGATTGCTTTATGCTGTTTACTTCAGCCTCGGCATGGTCGCATGCTTAACCGCTCTTGAAGCTGTGCACTTGATAGTGTTAGGCTCTTGGAACGGGGAAATCTTCAGCGTAGTCTCCGGGTTGATTGGAACCGTCACTGGAATTTTCTTAACGCAGAAGGCTTAGGGCTATGGCAAAAAGCAAAAAGTGGACAGAGGAGGAAATCGAGCTTTTAATGAAGATGGTTAAGGAAGGCGCTTCAGAAAATGAAATTTTTGAGTCGGGAAAGTTTCCAAACCGGACGTTTATGTCAATCCGCAATGCTGTTCAACGGCTTCCTTTCGGTGCTCACAGAAAAAAATCTAACGGTGCTCAAATCAGAGAGGCTGAGATTGTAGGGTTAGAAACTATCGTTGCCCGCTACGTTGATGCTTTCAACAAAATCTGCGACTTACAGAAATATGACAAGGCGGATCTGGAGCGTTTTCGCATAATTTTCCAAGCTGCTTGGAAGTACCGTGAGCTTTTCCGTGAATATGAACGTTGGGAGGATTTGGAAGCCCGTGTTGAAAGCCTTGAGAAGCTTTTGGCGGAGATTAAAGAGCAAAGAAGTAAGACCACGGTTTGAAGACCTTGAAGAAGAAGCCAGAGACATATTAAGGCAAGAAGAGGTTGAAATAAAGGGGCCTGTCGATTTCGCAGAGAAAATTTTGGGTATCAAGCCTTTCCCGTATCAGGCTAAGCTGCTCCAGGATGATAAAAAACGTATTGTTGCATGTATGGGAAGGCAAACGGGCAAAACGACAACCATAGCAATGAAAGCCATATACTTCACGTACACAAACCCAAACGTAACCGTGCTGATAACCGCTCCGAGTCTAAGGCAGAGCATGATAATGTTCGACCGCATAGCCACATTCGTTTACTCCTCGGCCCGCTTAAGAAACAAAGTAGTGAGAGCTACAAGGACACTCATTCATTTTGAGAATGGAAGTAAAATAATCGCATTACCGTGCAGCGAGAACCTGCTACGTGGCTACACAGCGCATATGGTGATTTTGGACGAAGCGAGCTGGATCCCTGAAGATGTTATCACGCAAGTTCTTTTTCCAATGCTGACGACAACACAAGGTTATGCAGTTTTTCTGAGCACTCCTTGGGACAAAAACCACTTTTTCTATCGAGCTTTTGTTAACCCAAACTATAGCGTGCATAAAGTGAAGTCTGAACAGTGTCCGCTTGTAACGCAAGAGTTTTTGGAAGAGATGAAGGCAAACATGACCCGTGAAGCCTATTTGATGGAGTATGAAGCCGAGTTTGTGGAAGCCTTAAACAGCTATTTTCCACAGGACCTTATCCGAAAATGCGTTGAGTTGGCGCAAAAGCTGGGCGTTGAGCTTTACACAAGCCCTGAAGCCGCTTTTCCAATCGGAGATTATTACGCTGGAGTTGACTTCGGCAAGCTGCAAGACTATTCTGTTATTGTCGTTCTGAAGCGTGAGGCAGACGTGGTTAAGCTTGTTTACATGTATCAGTTTCCCCTTGAAACACAGTACACACAGGTGATAGGGCATCTTGTCAGAGCAAACCAAAAATTTCAATTTTGCAAAGTCCTCGTGGATCAGACCGGCGTAGGAGAGCCTGTTCTTGAAGAAATCCGCAATCAGGGCATAAGCTGTGTTGAAGGCTTGAAATTCACGGTTCAGACAAAGGAAGAGCTTCTTACAAGCCTAAAAATCGCCATGGAGCAGAATCGCTTAGCAATACCATATCACAGGCAACTCTGCACACAGATTAACGAGCAACAATACGCCTACAGCAAAAGCGGACACCTACAGTTCAGCCACCCAACAAACAGTCACGACGACATGCTGTGGGCTTTAGCCCTAAGCGTTTATGCAGCAAGAGAACCGCCCAAAAAAGAACCTGCCTTCACTTTTGGGTAGTTTCTTCCTAATACCTTATTTCCTCTACGTTCATTAACTTGTATCCCTTTGACTTTACAAAGCCATTTTTATTTGCTTAAACATGGTTTTCATATATACTAAACATACAAAATTATAAGAAGAAAAAAACATTATGTTAAACTTTGAGGAAATAGGAGAATCCAGAAAAATGGGACTAGTCGTTAGGAATAAGAAAACTGAAAAGGTGATATCCCTTCCTGCAAAGTTATTTGAGAAAGACAAAGAAGAAAAATATCTTCATAAAGTGGTTGAACAGAACTTGGATTTGCTTTCAACGAGGGAAAACGAACATCTTTATCTTTTAGGCAGCCATCTGACAATTTTAGGTTCTGAGTTGGATCTTTTGGTAGTTGATAAAAACGGTTCTCTTGGAATCGTAGAATTAAAACGTGGAAGACCACCTAGAGAGACAATTGCGCAAATTTTGGAGTATGCATCTAAGTTAAAGGGTTTGAGTTTAGACGAGTTGGAAGAGAAAGTCAAGCTGGAAACCACATTTGAGAAAATCAAAGAAGACTATCCTGATTTTGAGATTAGTTTCAGTGAATTTAGAGAGCTGGTAAAACAAAGCTTGAACTTAGGGCGATTTAGTCTGATTGTAGTATCTTACTTTATTGACGAAACTACCAAGGAGATAATGGATTATCTTAGAACCTACGGGGTGCAGATAAGCGGTCTTGAGTTCAAATATTTTGAAGGGGATGATAATGAATATTTCGTTACAAACTGGATAGGCGAAGAAGAAGTAGAGGAAATACTAAGCAAAGAATCCACTCCAGCGCAAAGAAGAAATATAGAAGTATTCAGCGAGCTTTTGGAGGATTTCAAGAATAAGAACCTTGGCGTTACTTATGCAAAGCCAGGCGGAGATAGCTGGTTCCAAATCCCAATTGGGCACTCAAACATTCATCTTGAATGGGCAATACATAAAGACTGGGTTGAGGTTGGTTTCCACATAGAAGGACCAGACCGTGAATTGAATCTGAAAATGTTGGAATTCTTTCAAACGAAAAAATCTGAACTGGAGAAGAATGTAGGGGACAAACTTACTTTCGAAGTTTGGGGAAAAAGATGGGCTAGAGTTTATGCGAAAAAAGCCAGAGGAGATTTAGGTAAGGAAGTTAGGGACTGGATGAAAGAAAAGATGAATACTTTCTACAAAGCCTTCAAACCCTTTGTCGATGAATACTTCCACTCGAAGTAACAAGCCTGTTCGACCTCCCAAAAAGTAAAGAAGCTTTCAATGTGTTACCGAAATTGAAATCATGGAGGATATAACCAAACCCGTATGGGAAAGATTGATATCGATTTGGTTTCAAAAAGGTTATTTACCCAAAAATGGCGAAATCTCCCGCGAATCCCCTCTTTTTCTATTTTTAAACATTTCAAAGCTTGCTTTTTCCATTAACAACAACTAACAGAAAATTTGGTAGGTTTCAAATAGAGAAAACATCTTCTGTTAACAGCGACTAACAGAACACAGATGGATAACTACAAATCCTGCTAAAAATGAATTGAAAGTGTGAATATTTTGAAACGAAGCAAATTTAATGGTGGCTGTGTGAGTGCTTCCAGACTATAATTTAGGGGTTGCGAGACATTGTTTTTGTAGGAATAGCGTTGTTTCACGTTTTTACAGTCGTGTTTTTGGTTAGTCTATTGTTATTTGGAATTCGCAGTAGGGGTCTCCTTTTGCCATGCATTTTGTCTCCTCAGAAGTGGCGTGCTTTCCAGTTAGCGTTTCCATTAATCCTTCAATGAATCCTTTGACAAAGTAGCATGACGGCGTTTGGGAATGCTGTCCTCTAGCAAAGGCGTTATCATATATTCTTATGATGAACTCGCCTGTTTTCTCCCTTAAGAAAGTCTTTTCTATCCTGCCCCATCCCCAACGAGCATACGACTGCGCAAATTTGTCGAAAAAAGCTGCTAAGCTTTCTCCTTCTTTCAGACGCGTTTGGAAGACTTTAGCCATAGACCTCCCAGCTCCTTTTCCAGCGGTATACCAGACTAGGCTGCTGCCTGTTCCAAGCACTTTGTTAACTTCCTCAAACATCCCCTGTAAAGCCTCAACCCTTAGCAAAATCCAGTCATCACCCAAATGCGTGATTCGCTCCCGATGCTTGCGTTTGACTTTAACCCTTTTTAGGCTAGGCTCCACGGCGACCCCCAAAACAAACTACAAAACGACATTTTAAATAATTTATGAACTCAAAATTCCGATTAAAAACCGTTAAAAGTCAGATTTTGAGTCAGAATAAAAAACAGGGCTAAATTTAAACCAATTCAGTGTTGAGCAGAAGAGTTTTCTATAATTGAGATTCAGTAAAGTTTAAAGATAAATTTGTTTTCTGAAATTTTCTGGGGGAGGTCTTGGCTAAGAAAGCCATAATCATAGTAGCGCTTGTGGAGGAAAGCGAAGAAAAAGAGAATGAGAAGTTGGAAAGGGAAATACTTGCAGAGTTATCTAAGGTTCCGCATGTGATTCCATGGATGAAAAAGGTGTTGAAGGTAGAAGTTGCAGAGGAGCCTTAGAGCCGTTTTTCTGCAAAATCATCGACATAAAGTTGAGGATTCTGTCCCTTCCATTAAGGATTGCCTTTGCAGTTTCTGCGCCCTGCTGCGTTAAAGCGTATATCCTTTTCCTTCCATTCTGTTTGCCTCTCAATAGCCCCTTCCTTTCCATGTCATAAAGACAGGAATAGACAGTTCCGGGGCTAGGCAGAAAATGATACTTCAGTTGTAGATACTTGATGACATCGTATCCGCTGATTTGACCGCCGCAGCAATATAGCGTCAACAGAATCAACAAGTCCATGAAGTAGTTCAGAATTCGCCTCTCAACTCCTCTAACAACATCAAGGACAAGGGAAGTGTTCGCTCTCAAGCTCATCCCCCCCCCCAAAAAAATGGTCAGAGTTGACTTTTAAATTTTATTCAAAATCCGAATACTGCAAACTTAAATCATAGATTCCCCTTTCCATACAAGTTTCCGACACCCAGCTTTATACTCAAGCGCATCATACGTCAGAAACATAAGCAGCAGTTGCTAGAGTTAAAGCAAGAAATCTGATAACAGCTTAAACTACACCATTTATATGATAAAAACTTTAGAAAAGAATTGGCACTTTGTTGCTGGTTTCTTCCTCTGTTACTGGCAAAGCTTGTTTCAGTTCTCTGAAGGCTTTGATTACGGCTATGCCTCTCTGAGTTATCATGTAAACTCTTCTGTCTTTTCCCACAGTTCTCTCTTCAACTAAACCCTGTTTAATTAGAAAGTTCATGTATCCTTTGAGAGCGCTACAGTTTATGTTAGCCTTATACATTATATGCGTTAATTTTAAAGGTCCACGACGGGCCAAAACACGCAAAATATCCATGTAAGTTTCAAGCCTAGACCTACGCATCACGAAACCTCCATGCTGTTGTTAACCCTTCAAAATATAAACTCTTTATGCACCCAAAATATCTACATGACATAAAGAAAGAAGAACTGAATTAACAATGCATAATCAATTTACAGTTCCAACTAAGAAACTACGAGTATTCTCTGAACGTGCAGCCACATTTTGTGCAAGTAAGAACTGTGTTGAAGACTTATCCGCACCTCGGGTTTGCACTTGCCAAACATACACCGAACCAGTCCCAGCGCAACAATTCAAAAAGCTTATTTTGGCAATATGTATTGTTCTCATTATCATATTGGTTTAAAATTTCACCACGAACGCCAAAGCACTTAACCTTGGGTGACACGAAGTGTCTCTCAGAAAAACTCGGACGTTAAATAATTTCAACTTTACTGTAGCTTTTCGCTGACTTCCTCTAAGCGTAGAGCGATTTCAGCGCCCTTGTCGGTGAGGCGGTTTATACGTCTCGGCGGTTTAAACTCGCTTTCAATCAACCCTTCCTTGGACAGTTGATTAATTATGTTGCTGCAGTGCTGTTCTGTTATGCCCACACGCTTGGCTATGTAACTGTTTTGTAAAGACCCATACTTCAGCAACGCAAGCAGAATCCTCTGCTGAACAGTTAACAACATGCCTATTCCATAAAAAATAGGTTATTTAAGGATAATAAGCTATTCTGAAACTCTATTTTAAAAAGAAAAGGGAAAGTGAAGCGTTTATGCATTTCAATAGGACTATTTCTTCGGTTTTTCAGGCTCTTCTTGTGCTTGAGGCTCTTCTGGAACAGGCTCAAGAAAATCAGTTGGCGTTAACCGTTTAGCATCTTCCTCTGAAAGCTCTATTGTATCGCCTTTATTGTAGCGTTTGCCACCTATGCGGAAACTATGCACTTTAACGACCTTAAACTTCGCCATGGCTAATTCGCCTACGTAATGCCTGTGACTTCGCATATGGCTTGAGGTCGCTTTATTCTGGGCACAACTGCCTCGTAGACTTTGAAGAAGTGGTTCATGTCTCTGAGCTGCACGTAGAAGGTTTTCAGGTCCTGAGCCGCGCACAAGTCTGCGTTTTCCGCTCCAGACTGCATAAGCAAGGCGCTGTCTGTTCCTCCGTCAGCCGCCTTCAAGGCGGGCGTAACATAGACTTTTCCGCCCATAAGCTCTTTGATTTTGTCTATCTGCATCACAGCCGTGGTGCCTATGAAAGTGTGCGCATCCAAGAATGCTGAAGGCTGAAGTATCAGGTCGTATGGTCCGTAAAAGTTATCTGCCACAAGCTCCTCCATGGCCGCTTTTACGCTGTTAACCGCATTCGGGCTTGTCGCCCACGCGCCCACGCTTGCCACGGTGTTGCGTCCAGTGGCAGTGGCTAAGCCTTCTATTCCAAGCTTTGGGCTTCCAGCATACTCACCTGTGAGAATAAGCTCGTCTTCAAGCTGTGCTACCTGTAACGCTGCGCTTTCAGCGTTTGCCGTGTCCAATGGTGTGCCTTTGCGTCTGCTTGCTATTATGTCTCGCCAATGAATCCTAAAGTCTTTGTGAATTATTGGGACTATGAGGCTTTTTCGCGTGTATCTGATGATGTCTTCCGCTGGTGTTTCGCCATACATGCTGACTGTTGCTGGACTCATCTCAGTAAGCTCGTCCCACTGGACTTCCATGACACCTACATCAGCCAGGTGATAGACTGGCAAAACTTTTCTGCCTACGAGCACGCGTCTTGCAGCCTTCACGACTGCCTCGTCAAGCTGTTTCCACTCTTCCTCAATCAGTGGCGCTTGGGCTCTCCCAACAAGCTGTAAAGGCTCCATTTTAAATCACCAGCCTCACCATGATGGATTTGTCTGCAGCTGAAGCGTCAACACTTTCCTCAGCATAAGCCACGATAGGACCATAAGGCGGAATGCTACCGATCTCTGCCAAGTCTGGCTGAGCCGCGTTTGATGTTACTTGTGTTGCTCCTGTTGGAACGCTAACCGATATGAGGGCTGCAGCCTTCAGTTTCCCGTTTGCAGCACAAACCAGTGATGCGCCTTTAACAACGTTGTTTCCACTCGCTAACGTGGCTACCACAACCGCTGGAGCCTTCAAAACGTGGACTGAATGCTTATCTGGAAAAGCATCTGTAATCGGATACCTTGCATCAGCATCCACAACGCCTAAAGGCTTCTGCTCTCCGTCTCCAGCAAGCACTACTTGATGGTCGCCAGTGCCCTTCTTAACGAAAAGTCCAGGCTTTATGGTTGCGCCTTCGGTTACAAGCTCCTCAACAAGTGGCGAACCGCCAACCAAAATTGCGTTTGATGGCTTAACAAAAGGCATGGCTCATCACTCCTTATGGAACATGTCGCCTACCGTAAGCCCCGACTCGCTTCTGCCTTCCGATCCAGCGCTGCGAATGTTTTTCACCGTGCCTTTAACGCTGTTGACTGATTTCTGCACAAGCTTAAGCTGTGCAAGGTCCAGCCTCTTCAGCTCGTCTTCGGAAAAGTTAGCTTTTTCAAGGATATCCTTGATGGCTGTTTGCTTCTCCTTCTCAACGTAAGCAGTCAACGTTTGCAGTGCTTCTGCAATGGTTTGCCTTAGTTTCTGGTTTTCAGCTTCAAACTCTGCAATCCTCGCCTTCAAAGCCTCAACGTCTTCTGTTTGCTGTTCTTTTTCACTCATTTTTTTCACTCAAAAAAGACAGCTGGCAAAATGCAATATTATTATACTTGATTTTACTTTGGTAAAATCTCCATGGATTTTATATTATACCAAGGTAGAATTTTCATGCAAAAAGATTTTGCCTAAGTGGAATAGTTGAAAAATGGGGGTAACACTGGCTTTAGACAACGCTTTTGAGCTGGTTGACAAGCGCGTTTGCCTTGGCAATAAGGCTGTCTGCTGATTCGTAGCCTTCAAGCTGCTTTTTGAGGTTTTCTGGCAAGGCTCTGGCTTCTGGCAGCTCTGAATTGTAACGCACGGTTATGCCGTACTTTAGGGCTTTCCTCACAATCCGCTCGTAAATAATGTTGCGTTCGGGCTGCGTGTATTCCTCTCGGAATGCTCCCCAGCGGGCCAAGGCGTTTTGGCATCTGTCTTCGGGAACAAGCGGATAAGCATAGTTCACAGGGTCAGCATAATCCTCTTCATTCTGCGGATAATCTGCGGGCGGTGTTAAATGTCCTTTGTCTTCACGAAATTTAATGCCGTATTTCTTTTCTCTTGCTTCAGCGGCTTCATGCAGTTTCTCTCTTTCGCCTTCCTCTTCTGCTTGGGCTAAGCCTTCACCTCTCTCTGGCAACAGCTTGTAAACGTCTTCGCCTATCCATTCGAGAATTTGGTCCATCTGCTCATCCGTTAAGTTGTAATGCTCCATAAAGCGTTCTCTGTCAGTTTTAGGCTCTCCTTCCCTTCTTTCCTCCTTATTCAAACTATCACCTTCCTTCTTTGTTGCGGGTTCAAATGTCCCATCGTGAGCTTGACAGTGTTTGCGGGCTTCACTCTCGCTCCATGTTTCAACAGGATATCGGTAAGCCTGCTCAACAGAGCCGGCGTCTTTTTCGCCTTTAGGTTTGCCAAAAATCACGCGATAAGTTTTACTGTTGTGTTTACGGTCTCCGCTACCCACTATGTCAAGCGTTTCTGGGTCTCTAAGCCTGCAAGAGTGCTCGTTTGGATAAGGGTTAGCACCTTTAAGTTTCCCGTCAATGCCAATCCCGCATAGTGGATAGCTGCATCTCCCCGTCCAGCTTCCAACAGCCACATGATCAATGAAAATGTCACGCATGACATAGTCGTAGTGTTTACCGTTAAACTCGCCAGCTTGTGTTCCACAATCAAAGAAAAATCCTATGCTTACGCTTTTAACTCTGCCCTTCTTTATGTCAGCCAAATACTGCGGGCTACAACGGTTCTTGAAGAAGGTTAAATCAGCCTTTACGCGGTCTTCTTCAAAAACTGCTGAGGCTACACGCCCCCGAATGTCCTCAGCCTTTGTCAAAATAACCTCAGCTGGGTGATTTTCGACTATCCAAGCGTTTTGAGCGGTTAAAGCCGCTTCCTCGATTTCCTCAGCGGGCTCGTAAACGAGCATGCCATCATAGTCGTAAACATCTTCCCTTGTGATTACTGCTGGCACAACAAGGCTTTCCTCGTCTTCTCTGACTTCAAACTTGCCAGCTTCAACGGATTTTAAAGCATACATTCTCATGGTTAACCAACTCTTGCTTTTCAAGATGGAAAATGTGCGAGTTTGAACTCGCATTTGAAAGCGTTTCAGCTACGCTTTCGCTTGTTCATCAACGTATTCGGCAAAGCTGATCGCTATGCTGCCCGCAAGACCGAAGGCAAAGAGGATGCTTGGAATTGTACCTGCCGGAAAAACCGTGTAATTCAGCATTATCAGAACCGCTTCAAGTGGCAACCCCATGAAAAGCAACGCTACGCCGAACATGATGCCGTAGATAACGCCTTTCGTCAGCTTATGCCCAGCACGAGATGTCATTCACATTTCACCTCGCAAAAAAAGGAACCCAAGCTGCCTTATTATTATACCTAAGTATAATGTTATTGCCGTTTCAAGTCGTAGTCTTCGACCCAGCGGTAAAAAGTGGTGAGACTTATGCCTAAGTCTCTGCAGATCTTGTTAACGCTGTCGCCAGCAGCAATCCTATCAGCAAGCAGCTTATCAACAGGCTTTCCGAACTTGCGTTCCAGCTCCAGCTTCCGCGTCGACGTTGCTGAAGTGGTGTTTTGGAAGACCCCGCTTTGAACCTTGCTTAAGCCTAAAACCACGTCGCCGCCTGGAATCCTCTCTAAGCCTTCAACCTCACGGACCTCATTCACAGTCATCCAGTCAGTCATAAGAGCTAATGCTCTGACTCTGTCAAGCTCCGCAGCCGCCTTATCCCTTGGGTTTACCTCAAAGCCGCCAAGCCACTTAATCCGATAATGCACGTCTGGAATCTGCTTGGTCTCCATAAGCCTATCAATCAAATCCATAATGCCTGGTTCATAACGGCTTTGGCAATCGCTAATCAGCTTAAAATATTCACGCTCATTCACTTCGCTTCCAGCAAGCTGCCCAGCCTGAGCACCACGCAAAATAGCCATCGGAATGCTTGTTCCAGCGCTGATGTTCTCCATTATAGGCGTATAATAGGGCTCTGGGTCTAAGGCTCTCCCTGCTAAGCCTTTAAACTCAATGGATGTGTTTTCGTCAGCCCACATGCTCGTCTGAGCCGTCAACGGACCCCACTCACGCTTATACTCGTCAATCTGCTCCTTCGTGGCGCCTTTAACGGTGACAACTGGAAAACCGCTACCGTAGCGGTACAAGGTTTGCCCCATACCCCAGCGAATATTCCGCAGAACCGTCAAATCATCCCAAACAGGCTCTAAAACACTTATGCCCTTATACCCAGGCTCAAGCTTCCGAGTGGAAAAATGAATGACACGGCTGAAATGAACCTCAACCTCTTCCCTACTACTCATCTTAACCTTATAGAGTTCTGGAAGCCCAAACCGTTCACTGTTCCTATCCTCGTCCACTTTAACCTCTGTGACCATGGGCGAGCTGTAAGCTTCTAAGCCAACGATTTTTTCAGGCGACAGGACGGGAGTCTTCAACGTGGGAGCCTTATCCTGATAGCCAATAACCACTATACTCCAGCCATAAGCCCTTTCAAAAACAGCAGCCTGCGTAAAAACATCCTTGGCGTTAAGCAACAGCAAAGCCTTCTGAACAGCCTCGTTAAACTCTTCCTCATCAACGCCTTCCTCAAGAGGCTCAACCTCAAACCAATTATCAAAAACGTCATGAGCAACAGCAAACACAATACGATGGGCTACAGGCTCACGCTTAACAGCAAAAGTTATGTTGGCATCCGTAATAGGCTGTCCAAACTCAGCGCCTAAACCAGTATAAACACGCTGAAGTTCAGCTTGAGTTTTGACTGGAACGGAATGAACACCGAAAAGTTTCCGGGCCAAAAGCTGCCTAACGTTAACCATGCCTCTCAGCCTCCGCCTTTGCCTCACGAAGAATCTGGCGTATGACTTCCTGAACGCTGCGAGCCTTACGCCTCTTCTGCTCCGCCAAAAGCCACTCGTACAAGCACGCGTCAACGCTCTGCTGGAAAATCGGCACGCACCCAACACCAACAACAATATTTAAAGCCCAAAAATAAAAGAAATTCTGAAACAAAACTTTAATTAAAATCCAATTTAAAAAAGAAGCAAAATTTCGAGCCAAGCCTTCATGGAATACGCAAAAGCATAAGCCTAATAACAGAAAAAGTCCACGGAAAAACTTAGGGATGCTTTTATGAGCAAAAGATTTGAGATATAGGGTAAATTGTAAGATTCTTTTGGGCTACTCTCACATCATGGATAGGTCAAGGTTTAGATTTTCTTCCAGAACTCATTGAGATTCTACACTTAACAGAAAATGGACATTCGAAAAAGCTATGTACTTTTGAAAAACACATTCTTAGTGACATTTTCGTCAGTAAATACATATATTTTGCCAATCAATGTCTTTGTATGCGCACAAATTATTAATCACATTATTCCAACTACCAATGTGCGGAAAAATACATATGTGCCTGAGTAATCATTCAAAAGATTTAAACGATTTCCTAATAATATGAACTCTCGTGAAGCATTTGAAAAGGGTGAAGAACTTGAGTCAGAACCTAGTCGATGATTTCATACAAGTTAATGAAAGCGCAAAAAGGTTACTGCAAGGTGCACCCGCTGTTATGGGTCAGTTCTTGATTACGCCTAAGGATGGTTTTGTGTATCAATTACCAGATTCAGAAAACAAACCTCATATGTCAAGCACCGCTGAATGCCTACGGGTAATAGTTGAATGCGAAAGTTTGGCTGAACTATCCAAGGAAATAGAGTCTAAACGAACAGATGTTTTACATTTCTTTGATTCAAATTGCTGGGAGAGTGGGGGGATTCCAGAACACAATATTTATGTTGCTCCTCGAATTTTGGATGTGTTGTCAAAGATTGGGATAAAACGTAGTTGTAGCAAAGTTGATGAAGCAATTAAAGAGATTGTAAAATCATTGAGGCTCCTAGTAGAAAAAGGCGAACACCAATCAAAAGGTATCGAATGTAGTCATGGTTTTATCTTATATTGGGTCATTAGAGCACTCAAAGATTTTGAAACCGAACTGGCTGATGAGGAAAGGTCGATTTTCAATAGGATATTGGAATATTCCGCGAATTGTCTTTTCAAGCAACTCGCCTTATATTTCGCGGGCGACGACTCTGAATTTGACGTAGTCCAACTTGCTTACTACTTATCGACGTCCGTGATATATGGAAGATATTCAAATCGGGAAATTATTGATAAGGCAATAGATGTTGTATTTGAAAATCAACAACGTGATGGAACTTGGAAACTTAGTCATCCCTTTCTTCAACGACCCGAAGGAGGAGTGATGAATTGTTCGAGTATAGAGGTACCTACAGCAATAATGCGAATACATGAGTTTTCAGATTTGGCAAGTAAATATATAGCAAAGATTAAAAAGTCTATAGAATGGGTCGAAAAAAATTTTAAAAAATCTGAAGAGTATAAAGGTTGGCGTTCTGATAGCCATGTAACTACGCGCGTGCGACCGCCTCCCGAGTCATGGGCATCTGCACAAGTTTACGAATTTCTTGATGTTGTTTCCAAAATCTCTGAAAGATGTATCACGAATTCGTTGCTAAAAGAACTACATGCTGAGTACAAAAAACCAGAAATATTATGGCCTGAAGTAGTCGATTTTCAAGGAATAAAAGAAGCATTGGAAAAGAGCATAATTAAGCCTATTACTCAGAGTTCAGCTAGGAGACCTTTTAAGAAATGCAGCATATTACTGTTCGGGCCTCCTGGCACAGGGAAAGACACAATTGCTTATGCTTTAGCTTATGAACTTGGGGGCTGGCCGACAGTTAGTCTTAGCTCAGCGGACTTTCTTGCTAACGGACCTGACAACATAATAAAGACAGCAAACGAAATCTTCGCGAAACTGATGATGCTTGAGAAGGCTTTGATTTTCTTCAATGAAGTAGATGAATTATTTGTCTCCCGGGAAACTGAACAAGATAAACTTGGAAAATTCATTACAAACAGCATGCTTCCTTTAATTGAAGAGTTGAAGAAGAATGGCAAAGTAGTATTCGTTGTTGCGACAAATCACGTAGAAAGGTTCGAATCAGCTGTTCAAAGACGCGGACGATTCGATTTAGTTCTTCCTATCGGACCTCCAGAGTTGAAAGAGAAAACACTTTTAGTCAAACGTTTATTTCCAGAACTAGCACAACCAGACGCGGAAGATATTGCCAAGACCATGGACAGAAGGATGACTATCAGAGAGATAATTGGGATATGTGAGTTTGTGAGAGAACAAATGGGAGAAAGGAACATCAAAGAAGTTGCAATTGAAAAAGCAAAGGAAATCAATCAAAGACTAGAAATAGATATAGATACGATGAGCAGGTTTGAGCACAGTTTGAAATCTGCGAGGTTATGGTGAGGATACGTGCGGAACTTAGGAAGGGACTTAGCTGATTTGAAACCAGCTTTTCCTATTTCAATCAAATGGATAGGTATCGAAAGCATAGACCTCTGTGTGCCTTTTAAACCTATTTTCGAAGAAGACCTAGACCCCGTTTACATGGCGTGCAAATTTAGTTTATATTGTAGTCTAGACAAACATCGAAGGGGAGCTCATATCTCGAGATTTCCGGAAATCCTCATCGAAGAAAGTCACTCTTCTCCAAAATCGATATTTCATTTTTGCAAAGCGATAGCTGATAATATCCGAAAATCGCAAAAACAAGAATATGGAAGGATTAGGCTCTTTTGCGAACACTCGATAGAGAAAAAATCACCTATAGCGCAGAAACCAACGCTGGTTCCATTACTTTTAGGCGTCGATATGATGGTCAGTTCTTCACATTTGATAAATGAAGCTTTTATTGAATTTGACATTATAACAATGTGCCCATGCGTTCTTGAGATGTCAAGCAGAGTGAGGGCTAACTCAGGTGACCGATTTGTGGGTTCATTTTCTCATACACAGAGAGCTCGACTGAAGCTTACTGTCATAGATAATGGACAAATAGACTACAAGAAAATACTTGAAGTTGCAGAAGAAGTGTCTTTGCTTGTCAGTACTACTCTCAAACGGCCAGACGAGTTGCATTTAGTTAGGAATGCTTTCTCAAACCCTGTTTTCTGCGAAGACATTGTCAGACACGCTTTGGTCGCCATGAAACATCGTTTTGAGGTTTCAAGTTCGGAGACTTCATCTCTAAAGCTTAAGGCCACAATTCGTAGTCATGAGAGCATACATCCATTCTCGATAGTTGCTACCGGTGAAACAAGAATATGAAGCTGGTGAATTGAACTTTGATGAAGTTAGAAGGGAAAAAGACGATATGTGTTCTAGGAAATGCTGCAATCGAAAGGAAAATCTTCTTAAAATCATTTCCACCCAAAAATTGGGAGGCTACGATCGACAAAGAATACGTAAACGTAGGCGGTTCTGGTGCTCACTCTGCCGCAGCACTAAGCATTTTAGGCTTCAAAGTATACATGATTGCGCAAGTTGGTACACACGCTGATGGGAGAAAGATATTGTCGGAGCTTGAGAAGACAAATGTGGATACATATTATGTGCTCCGTTCAGACTTAACGTCTACTAATTTCATCTCAGCGTTTGATAAGAATCAAAAGCGAATAATGTTTATCAGACCCATAAAACAGAATGACGAGGCTCTATTCTCAAACCTATCCAGATCACTTGAACTCGCCGACATATTAGTGATTTGTCCGACAACTCCTAACCTTGTAATGCGTGCGGCACGATTGGCGAACAGTCTGAAGAAGCTTGTAATAATTTCTCCTCAAGCTGCTTTTTTTGACCAAAGTCCTAAGTGGATAGAGGAATTTTTGGGTTTTGCCGACATGATTTTCCTGAATGAAACTGAGATATGTAAGTACGCACATTTGAACAATTTGGGTGAAGCAACCGAAAGGGTAAGATTCAACAATTGGCAAATTGTTGTGGTTACCAGAGGAATTAACGGATGCATGGTAATCTCTGACAATGGAGTATTGCAGAGACCGGCTAAGCGCGCGCGCTATGGAACCGTAGTCGATCCTTCAGGAGCGGGAGATAGTTTCATGGCTGGATTTATTTGGTCATTGAAAAAAAGCCGAAATCTAGTCGATGCTGCTGACACTGGAGCTATTGCGGGTTTGGCAACATCGCTGAGAACTGAGTTATCAGAAAAATGCTTTTCATTGAAAGAACATTTAGAAATGCGTACGTGATTCACTAAGATAGGCATCCAGCACTCTCTTAGTTTTGATCAATTCTCTAATATTAGCGAGTTCGATAGTCCACCAGTCGCAACTTGTGTCCAATAGTTCATCCAAAACCAATCGTATTTCATCAATATTTCTCGGAGGTAAGTGAACTTGCTCTTCAGTTTCCATCAAATAAATGTGGGCGTTTGTGACATATTTTTTGACCAATCTGAGAAATTCTACAGGAGTCCCTTTCTCATATTTCACCCAATCCGATGTATTAGAATGACCAATGTCAAAAGTCGCTTGAGCATGGCTTTTGTTCAATATTTCAAGAAAATGAAACGGATTAGACGTGAATCCTTTACACGAATTTTCCAATGAGACAGTGACCCCTCGTTCTTCGCCGTATTCAACCAAATTCCTTAGGTTTTTAATAGCGTATTCTATCTTACATTCCTCATGTGGATAACCTACATGAACTACTAAGTAGTTCCCCCCAATTTTATTTATCAAGTCCACATAGATTTTCAGAAAGTCTAGTGATGTTTGTCTGAGAAACTTACTCTTATGACTGATTTCCACATCGATATTATGACCATGAAAACGTAGTCTTATGCCAGATTGTGATACAAACTTTTTTACGCGTGATAGATCAGAAAAAGAAATTGGTAATGGAATGTAATTAGTATCCAATTCAATTCCATTAAATGCCTTAGCCTTTGCGATGTCAAATACTTCATAAATGTTCCTAGCCACCCAAGAATTCATTGCTATAGTTATTTTATGCGTGCGTGCATGAGTTTTGTATTTCATCTCTTATCAATCAGACCAGTTTAACTAGCCAAGTTGAGAGATTATACAGATTATGTTATGTTAAAACTTTTTGGAGAAGTCGGTAAAGTCTCCCTTGGAGATACCATGAGAATAGCGCGCATGGCTGTTCCGAAAATGGTCAAAAATGATTTTAGTTCCGTTTCTTGAATTCCAGACAGGCTGGTTGCTACAAAGAAAACATGTATCTGCGCGAAGTTCAACAATGTTTCCAAAACCCAAAAGAGAATAAAAACCATTCTTGCCAATTTAGGAACACGCATGCGCGCTAGGGGTTTGAACCCCCTGTTCTCCGGCTTTCTTCCGCTAAAGGCCCGGAGGCTTGCGCATCTATTACTGACTCGGCGCCTTAATCCATACTGGGCTACGACACCAAAATAGATCTGGGCATCGCTAAAGTTAATCGTTGTCAGGTTGTCAATAGTTCTTCGTTTATCCACCAAGCCCACTTTTTACCACTTTTCTGCGTAATATTCTATCATAGATTTTGCAAGCTGTTTTCTGGATGTTTTTGCATCCTTTTCAGTTTGTTCAAAACTAGCCATGTAATTCTAACTTCGCGATAACTTTCTTATCCATTCTCTACTTCTCTAAAAATTCATCATTCCATCTTTTGCATATTATCCACATAAGCCTCACGAGGTTCAAGCCGTCAGGCGGTCTTTTTGGAATTGGCTGTCGCACAGGAACATACTTTTCGACAACGTCCCTATGCCTATGGCGTTCAGGAGCCAAATCCTGTTCTGAAACGTCAACAAACCGCTGCTCTATGGCGATGAGGCCTAGCGTTAACAGGGTCTTTCGGGTGTTCGTGTAGAACCGTGTGCGACTATAGCGGAAGCCCTTTTCAATTTTTCCAGCCTGCAAATCCCACGCAAATTGGCTTAACTCGCTGCGGGTGAGACCGCCACGCCTTTTCAAATGTTCCAGAAAAAGCCTACAGGCATGCTGAGCCCTTTCCTGCGGAAACAACAGACTGCAGATGTCGCCTTCAGCCGTCATAAGCTCCATTTTCGCCCTACGAGTCAAAACCCGAAGACTCATGGAAAAACCTCAAAATACAAAGAAACAAGAAACCGAACATCACTGCAAAACTTGGACACAAACAATCTACCTGAACTGCTAAGAAAAGCCATAATCGCTTACCTCACGTAATCCGGCTTCTCAAACTTATTCAGTACGGAAGGCTCAACCAGTCGCTTCAAAGTCTCATTCAATTGCTCAAACAGACGCTCGTTCCTCTCCGCCCAATCAGGATACCAAGTAACAACCTCAACGCTATTTGGATGAGAAGCGTCGCCAACCTTAATGATTATACCATTGCTTTTAGCAAACAAATCAATAGTAAGCCTCGGCAAACGCTGTTCAGTCGGAAAGACGTAATGTGCACCTTTGAATCGCACGCTTGATAAGATTTCTTCAATAGCCTTAATGTCCGTAATCAAACCTGTAAAGCTGAACCCGTTACAGATCAGCTGATATGCTTTTCCAAGATTAGCAGGCTTACGCACATACAAATTAACCCGCCCAGTCTCAAACCATTGTAAGCGACCTAACTTATCCCGCCACAACAACCATCGATTCCTAGCCTTACTACATACCCACCCAACATCAACCGCCACGGTCCTAATCCAAGTATGCAAATCCTTCGGCAGATAACACCAACCACGCCACCCATGCAATGAACACTTTGAACCTCGTTCATTTTTCAAGTCATACTTCCAACGACTACGCAGATGAGAAACGTAGTCTCGGTATCTCTTATAGTCCAATTTCAAAAGTTGACATAAACGTAATGGAGTTAAAAGGGAATTCTCATTCAAAAGCTGGTAAACTTGATTTTTAATGCTCTGGGGTTCTCCAGTATGACTACTCTGACTGTCAGAGTTTTGTCGCAAAGAAAAAGGTTTATGCCCAGAAGACACAGCCAAAAATCACTCGCCACGCTTAGTCTTGTCTATTTCTTTGAACCTTTTCTGTAATAGAACAAGTTCACGTTTAAACTCTGAAACGGATTGTTCCTTCATTGAACCTCAACCTCTTTCAGCAGGCCTTTCTCGCGAGCTTCAGTCGACTTTAAAGCAGCTTTGTAAAGCCATCTGTCTGTGCGTCTTTTCTGCAGAAAACCCCAGCTGCACATCTCATCCAAAAAGCCGCTGAGCCTCGGATCCCTAGACCAGCCTCGCCTCATCATCTCCTTCTGAACAGCACTTATCGTGCGCTCTTCATCGTCAAAAAAGCCTTCAGCATAAAGCAGAGCCGCCCTTCCTTGAGCGTTGTCTGTGCTTAGAACAAGCGGTTTGCGGATCACCTCCACAGTTAAAGCCGGAACGCCACGTTGCACAGTAACTTCAGAAGACACATGGTTCGTGGGTTCAAATCCCAGGCTACGGGAAGACCCTATCTCTCCCAAAAACTTCACTAGGGCTTCTTGGAACGCTTTCAGAGGCTCAAGCTTTTTCAATTCCGCTTCTAATGTTGCCTTGTCATCCTTCAGTTTGGCGATGGTTTGCTGATACTCTTCAACGTTCCACTGCTTTTTGATTTCGTCAACTTTTTCTAGGGCTTCACGGTAGGCTTTCTGCCTTTCCTCTTCAACTTTCTTGTCAAACTCGCTTTTCAACTGCTCATACTTTTCTTTCCAAACCGTTTCATCCACCTCCATTTTAGACTTAAGAAACTGATCGCGAACATACTCTGGGGTTCGAATTCCCTTGGCGACGTCAACGCCAACGCTTTCAGGCACGTCGACGGGCAAAGCATAAACAACGCCTACGAAAGGCGGGCGTTTACGTACCAAAACCCAATGTCCTAGCCTGAGCCTCATAATGTCGTCAGCGGAGAATTTTCCTCGGGCTTCAGGAATCAAATCAAGTGTATGCTTAACTTCGGTGATGTGGTCTTGCGTGCCGAGAAACTTTACAGCGCAAGCCTTTAACGGGTCCTTGTCCGTCACAGCTAAAAACTGAGTGCTTATCCACACGTAAAGGCCTGTTTTTGCGCCTTGGGTTATAACGTTCATCACGGCTCGGGTTGCTGGGCTGCTGTAGCCCTGTGGGAGAAACTTGAAAGCTTCGTCGATGACCAGTATGAGGTTGCGCTTGTAAATGCGTAAAGCGTCTTCAAAAGCGTTTTTCACGATAAGCTGTTGGGCTTCGAGGCTGAAGTCGTTGATTACAATGCGGTTTATGCCAGGATAAAGCTTCAACTGCGGAACAGTCTCCACCTTTGACGTTTCACTCTGCAATCTCTCCAGTAAATCGTACAAAACACGGCAAGCATCTTTGAGCCAGCTGCTCTTGGTTCTAGCCTCAAGGTCTTTTGCTCGAGCAATAATGTCGTCAAAGCCTTTGGCGCCTTCAGTTAGCCTGCTGAGAGTTGCATAGTAAGGTGTAAGCTTACGCCTAAACATGCTCTCAAGCAAGCCTATAAGCACAAAGCTATCTGTGGTTTCACGAAGACAAACAGGAATTTCATTGCCAAACCCTGCATAATCTGCCTCTGTCTCCTTAGTGTCAAAAACCAGAACCATATAGCCCTGCGCAGCAACCCAGTCTGCCAAACGCTTAATCAACGTGGTTTTACCGCTAAACTGAGTCTGCCCTATTATGGCGTAATGGAAAGGCTCAAGGCTCACAGGCTCTCCAGAAGGCACAGTAAACAAGAAATCAGTCATGCTCTAGCCTCCACCAGCAAGGTGTAAACAGGTCCAAGAACAACAAGATGGCGTAAGGGAGGACACCTTTTAAATGGTTTAGTAGCCTTCAAACGCACAACATGGTTAGCTCGGAACCCTAGAAGAGTTAAATCCTCATAGCAAAACCTGCAAGCCTTCAAAATGCGCCCGTCATTCCCAAAAGTCAGCGCATAATCAGCTTGATTACCAGTCACCAAGAAGCAGAGCCCACACTTAGACATTTACACGCAAACCTCCAAAAAAGTTAAACAACCAAAACAGAAACAGAAAAAAAGGGGAAATGAGCGAAGCCCCCTGCTAAAAAGTATAAATTATAGCCTAGGCGATAGTCTCTCCCGGGCTACCATAAGATTTTCTTAAGATTTTCTGTTAAGAAACGGGCACGAACTCTGCGCTGTTTGAATTAATAAACTCACATCAAAATGCTCCTAGTCCGACAACCATTTAAACTTGCATGTCAAAAACACTACGCGGCAATTCATAATCAAAGGCTCAAAGCATTTGTCAACGTTCTAGTCGTTGTCGCTATAAGATAGTGAGAAGGAGAAAAGAATGGACAAGGAAGAGATAGGAAAAGAATTAAACTATAGAGAGAAAAAAGAAGAGCTGATTAGGTTTCTAGAGTCAAAGGATAGCGAAACAATGGTGTTGGCAACGTCTCACAACGACAGGGTTCTCGCGCGAAATGTGCTAGTTGCCAGTGATGGGTTAGACCTTTATTTTTTCACATGGAAACACTCTCGCAAGTGCATGCAAATTCAGAAGAACCCAAAGGTCGCATTATGCAAAGACAAAGTCCAAATAGAGGGAGTAGCCGAGATATTGGGAGGACTTCTGGATGAAAAAACTAAAAAATACACAGACATAATGAGACGCAAGTTTCCCGAAGCAATTGAAGAATGGGAACGTCGACCAGGAATGATAATAGTAAGAGTCAAGCCTACGTTTGCAGTCACGGGCGGAAGTTCTAACGGCGATGTATATATAGATTACTTGGACTTGAAGAATGAAAAAGCATACTCCAAAAAATGGGCCCACTACTAAGAAACTAAAAAATGGCAGCTTGAACATTGGGAAGAATAAGAGTTGACTGGAGACACAGCAAAATGGATCGCTTCGCTCATAGATGCCTTAGATAAAAATGTTGACGAGAAAACGCGAGCCAAAATATTGGAACAATGCGGTCGACAGTGTCAATCGCAGAGCTTTGTAGAGAAAGCAAGAGATCTCTATCAGAAATCTGGCAGTGTTGACGAATTTTTGAAGAAGCTTGGGCAATCCTTCAAGTATCTTCATAAAGAAGGAGACAAAATCTACTTTATCTATCCGAAATGTTTCTGTGCCCAGGTAAACAAAATTCCTCAAGGAAAACTCTCCAGAACCTATTGTAACTGTTCTCGCGGTTGGATTAAGGCGTTGTTTGAAGGAGCTTTGGGGAAGCCTATCGAAGCCATAATGGAAGAATCCATAGTAAATGGAGACAAACAGTGTAAGTTCAGAATAATCCTCTAGCAAATATGCTTTATCCGAAATACCACCGTAAAATTTGATTTTGAGGTCATTTCGTGGATATTTTCACGAAAGAATACAAAATTGTGTTTTAACCCCGATATTTTGAACCGATGTTTGCATTCACCTAAGCTATAAGCTTCTCAGTTTGAGAAATTTAAACGAGATAAGTCACGTATCCCGGGCTACCAAACTCTAGAGTTTGATTTATACTAATTATGCCGAGGGGTTTTTCGCTCATCCCCCCTCTTTTTCTGTTCCTGAATTTTGGAGGTTTCTAGTGGATGGATAACCTATAGGATTTG
>Ga0315282_10001480_pt1 | contig 44097 bp, 34 predicted proteins | sample YL17G07_20_MG_FD_203693 | JGI IMG/M metagenome (GOLD analysis project Ga0315282, IMG submission 203693) | Sediment microbial communities from Yellowstone Lake, YNP, Wyoming, USA - YL17G07_20 | ecosystem: Environmental > Aquatic > Freshwater > Lake > Sediment | place: USA: Wyoming | collected... | reverse complement strand
GTTGCTAGGAATATAGCCTAGGCTGAAAACAAGGAGCTTACGATTGCTGCAGTACGGCAAAGTAGGCGTCTTTTCGACTTTTTCATCAACCTGCTAGTGTCGTGTCTCATAAGTTCGTTCACAAAAGCGTTGGACCTTGTGGAGAATCGTTTTCGCTGTCGCGGTCCACACAAACGGTTTGGGATTCCGGTTGTGGTGGTCTAAGTAATCATGAATGGCCTGCTCCAACTCGCGCACGTGCGTGAAGGTGCCACGCCGAATGCGCCGCTCGGTGATCTCGGCAAAGAAGCGCTCCACCTGATTAAGCCAACTGGCACTGGTAGGGGTGAAGTGCAGGTGATAGCGGGGGTGGCGAGCGAACCAGCGTTTCACCTTGGGAGTCTTGTGCGTCCCGTAGTTGTCCATCACGAGGTGCACGGCCGGTCGGGCGGGGAGTTGGCGATCCACCTCTTCCAGGAACTTGAGAAACTCCTGCGAGCGATGGCGACGCTGGCACTTCCCGATCACTTTGCCGGTGGCGACCTCCAGGGCCGCGAACAGCGAAGTGGTTCCGTGGCGAATGTAATCGTGGGTCTGACGCTCCGGCACACCCGGCCGCAAGGGCAGCACCGGGCGAGTCCGGTCCAAGGCCTGCACTTGACTCTTCTCGTCCACACACAGCACCACCGCGTGATCCGGGGGATTCAGGTACAGCCCCACGAGGTCGCGCACCTTCTCCACGAAAAAGGGATCGGAAGAAAGCTTGAAGGCCTCGGTGCGATGCGGCTGCAGACCGAAGGCCCGCCAAATGCGGGAGATCGTGGCGCGCGACACCTTCGTCACCCGGGCCATCGAGCGGGTGCTCCAGTGGGTCGCCGCGGGCGGGGTCGACCCCAGCGTGCGGGTGATCAGGTCTTCCACTTGGGCATCGCTAATCTCGCGCGGGGCTCCCGGGCGGGGCTCATCGGCCAACCCTTCCAGGCGGGCGGTGCGAAACCGCTCCCGCCACTTGCCCACCGTGGCCCCGGTAATTCTCAGCTCGCGCGCCACGGCCTGGTTGGAAAGACCCTCCGAGCAGCGCAGCACAAGGCGAGAGCGCAACGCCAAGCGCTGCGCGGTCTTCGGTCGTCGCGCCCACTGCTCCAATTTCACACGCTCCTCGTTCGTCAGAATCAGCGGCTTCTTGGGGCGTCCTGTAGACATGCACCGAGCATACCAGAAGGCCCCTACTTATTCAACATATTTATGAGACACGACACTAGAAGAACAGTGGTTAGTGGCACTGGCTGGTGACGAAGAACAGTGGCTAGCCAGGCCGGGTAAATGAGATTGGCGGGGGAAGGCCATGAACACCGGCGTTCAGCCCCTACAAGCCGATTCTTTCCACACGTTCTCTCGCATGGGTACTGGGGGACGTTACGGCTTACGCGCTTTGACCGGTTCGCTTTTGACTACGGCTTGCTACCTCTAGCCACTAGCCACCAACCACTAGCCACTGTTCTTTTCCATCTGTGTGACCTGCGAAATCTGTGGATCGAGGGCTTTCTCCATCAGGCGGGGGAAGTCGAAGCTCAGCACGCGCTGGCAATTGCGGCAGCGCCACACGGGGTCCTGTGGATCGAGGTAGTTGAAGTTGACGCAGCCGCAGTCGCAGACGACTTGCAGGCCTTTGCTGCGCCCTTGAATCACCTTGACATCTTCAGGCCCTACCGGATATTGCATATTACTCCCTCGCTCGTTATTTTCATTTGACGAAAATCGCCGCCCCTGTCATGCCCGTCAGCCGACGGGAATCCCTCTTGCTCCAGACCGACTGGACCCCCGCTTAGGCGGGGGTGACGAAGGCAATGGGTTTCATCTCCTAAACGCGCTCGCAGAGGATCACGCGGTCCTGGCTGTCCACTTCGCGGAGGCGGACGGCAACCACTTCGGTATCCGTTGTCTGAAGGACCCGGCCGACGTAATTCGCCTGGATAGGCAACTCCCTGTGCCCGCGGTCGATCAGGACACACAGTTCCACTCGCCGTGGCCGCCCGTGGTCCACCAGCGCATCCAAGGCGGCACGCGTGGTTCGCCCCGTGTAAAGGACGTCGTCCACAAGGACCACCGTCTTGCCCTCCACGGAAAGCCGTGGCTGGACGACGGGCTTCTGGCCGACACTCGAGAGGTCATCGCGGTGGAGGGTGATGTCGAGCGTTTCGACCGGCGGCGCGGTCCTTTCGATCTCCGTCATTTTCCTGGCCAGGCGTTCGGCAAGCGGGACTCCACGGCGCCGGATTCCCACCAGGACCAGCCCCTGGAGGCCGTTGTTGCGCTCCAGGATTTCGTGCGCCAGGCGCACCACGGTGCGGTCAATTTCCGAGGCCGACATCAATTGGGACTTTTCACGAAGCGCCGCGCCCTGAGGTTGAACGCATGCAGCATTATCCATGTCAAGCTCCCAAAGGCTTGATTATAGCATTCTGCCCATCTCTGAGCGTTGTCATTCCGATGTAGGCGAGGCAAATAGTTTGCAGGTAAATTGGGAATAGTGTGCTGGTAAAGGGAGACTACGGGAAGAGCGTGCCCTACGGAGGCACAACCCTCTCGACGAAAGGTATTTTTCCTTTCTTATAAGCGGGCTGCGGCTTGGCACTTCGGGATTACTGATCGTAGTAACCGTACTTCTCGATTTCATCCCACATGGCCAAGACATTCTCGAGTTTGGCGGCAGGATGAATCTCGGTGGTGGAGCCAATCCAGAAGCGGCCTGTGGCCCCGGCCTCATCAATGGTCCTGCGCACCGTCTCCCGGACCTCGGCTTCGGCGCCGAAAGGCAGCAATTGCGAGACGTCAATCCCGCCCATCAAGATCCACTCCGGGTAAGCCTTACGGACGTCGCCCGCATACATCTTCGAAAGCGGCTCGAGAGGATTAATTCCATCGATGCCAACTTGGTGGAAATCCTCCAGCACCGCCCAAAGATTGCCGTCTGAGTGGTAGATCACTTTAATCCCGTGCTCGTGCCACGCAGCCACCAACTTTGCCAGACGCGGAAAAAACTCCTTGCGCAGAAACTTAGGCGAGAAGAAGACCTGCTCGGTGCTGGCGATATCTGCAAAGACTAGAGCGACGGGCGACAAAGTGGGGTCTGCCGTCTCGTGGACACGTTGGATCTCCGCCCAGTTCAGAGCTTCCAACCAATCCGAAACGAGTAGGGGGTTCTCCGCATAGGCATAAGCCAGCAAGTCCAGTCCCGCCCGCACGTGAGCCGTGTCCAGCCCCACCGGGCTCTCGTTGGGAAAAATCACCGTGTTCTCACCGACCTTCTCCTGCAACTCCAGGAACTGTTCACGCGGCGATTTGGAGGATGCTCCCCAGACATTACTCTTCCCGGCGAAGGTGAACATGTCCCCAAACTGGCGGCGGTGAAGTTCCTCGATGTTCCGGGGAATGTAATCGAGCAGCCCGTCCACGTCGTTGAAGGGACGCTCGATGAGCCAAGTGGTCCACCATTCCTGCTTGTAAACGAAGCCATCGTCGTGGCGGATGAGTTTCTCCTCGACGGGTGGCGAAATCCCCCTCGTAATATCAAGCCAATGGCCAATGGTCGCGCAGACCAGGTCCAAACCGTTCTGCAAGGTAACCTTCTGGCCCGTCGTATATTCAATGAGAGGTATATGCTGAATGAGATCAAAGACGGGCAGCCGGTCAGGGAGTTTACCTCGCAAAGTGCTTTCAATGCGCTGCCGCGCCGTCATTCGGTCCCTGGGAAGTTTGCGCATTGCTCATCCCCTCACGCAACTTCTACCTTGCCAAGCTCATCAATCTGCTGCTCGATGTTCTCGATCTTTTCCTCACGCTCATGACCGACTCCCTGATCGAGGGCCTCGAGGATCCCCATCATGCGATGAAGCGGGACGGAGAGCAGGAGATGCTCTTCGGCAAAGCCGGCCAATCTCCTGGCGCCAAAATCGAGGAGTGACAACCCGATCTCGCCGGTAACGACTGGATACGCTATCCCCGCCCTGCACGCGGGACCGGAAAGCTCGGCCTTCAGGGAGCCGCCCTGCCAGTAGCCTGCGAAGCTCACGAGACGCTGGAGAGACGCAGGCTTGCCAATGAACACTACGATGTCAGGCTGGGTCACGGCGCTCGACAGAGGCGAGAAAAAGACATGACTCGCCATCCCCAGGGGTGGAGGGACGCTCTGCTGGCCGCGATATATCGCCACGCGGGAGCAGAAGACCTTCTCCTTTTTGACGAGGAAGTCCACCAGCCGTTCGCGCCCTTGGGGCGGCATCTGCCCGAGCCCCAGGCTGACGAGACCCCCGGGGCAGCCACAGGTCTCTGCGGTGATGGTGACGGCTTCGCCTTCGCTGGCTTTCTTCAAGGCTTGGCACACAGAAACTTTCCCCTGAGGAGCGGGAGTTCCTGGCGCCGGCACGCCCGCGAAAGTCACGGCGATGGGATTGGTGTCCAGCTCGAGCTCCTTTTTTAACCGCTCAGACCATTTCTGCCAGTGCATTTTTCTTCCTCCCCCGCTTTCGCGCTGTAGGGGCGGCTCCGTCAGACGACGGATAACCACCCTGGGGCAACCATGCGCCAGTTGACGGGTTGCCCCTTCGCTAGCATCCTCTCACGCTTGATCGTTGACAACGTGGTCTTGCCGACCCCCTCACCCCCGACCCCTCTCCCCCACAGGGGACAGGGGTCGGGGGTGAGGGGGTTGCAGCGTTGTAAAAGGCTACATGTGTGACATGACGCTCGTTGCCACCGTCCTTTACTGCGTCTGGAACGGTCCGGGGATGCTGATCAGGTCAGTCCGCGTCTGGCCATTTTCAGTAATTCGGGCCAAGGTGTAAACCGTGCCATCTTTGCCCACGGCGATGGAATTGACGTAAGTCGGCCTGTCGCCGTTGTCATAGAAAATGGCGCCGTGGTCAATGTACTTGCGGGTCGGGATGTCGTAAGTGACGAGGTGGAGATCCTCGATGCCCTTTGCTTCACCCTTAGCGGTGGTGGCCTTGCCGGCCACACGTTTTCCTTGCTCATAGACCGGGCCGCCGGTGAGGTAGTAGATGGCGCGGTCGTCAGGGCCGAGCGTGAAGCCGAGATATCCGTAACTGAACTCGTCGTACATCCCGCTGCGCTGGGAAGGCTCGGAGGTGAGGCGATCCAGAACCTCCACCTTCGGAATCCGCGGATCGAAGCGGAACAGGTATCCGGAGTTGCCATGCACGCCGTAAATCATTTTTTCGGGGGCATACCAGATGGTCTGCCGCCAGTTGTACCCCATGCTGCCCGGCGAGGTGGGGTCATAGCTGCCGAAATAGTCTTTCTTCAAATCTTCCCCTTCGACTTTCTCAATGGCATCCCGGTCGTAACGGTAGCGGAAGATCCAGCCGTCTCCGGTGGTGTAGTAAACGGAGCCGTCAGCGGGATCGACCCGGAGTGAACGGCAGAGGGTTCGGTACGTGGGGCCCTTGCCGGATTCGCCTTTCAGTGAAACCGGGCCAAGGTCTTTCATCTCCTTCTTGGCCATGTCGAAACGAATGAAGTACCCGATGGGCCACGTAAGCCCATAGAGCCGGCCACGCTGCGGGTCCATGGTCATGGCGATGATGCCTTCGCCGTGAGGCGCCAGGGCCAAGTCGTCGAATTTCCCGCTGGCCATGTCGTAGCTCAGGAAGTGGCCGCCCCGATAAGGCTTCCAGCCCGGCGGCGGAATTCCCGGCTTCTCCATGCCTTCAATAATGCTGTAATAGCCGAGATGCGTGGAGAAATAGAGCTTGCCGGCGTGCTCGATGAAGTTCACGTGGCTCTTCCCCTGCGAGATTACTTTCGTTCCCTTCTCGCCACACGCTTCCGTGAGGTCGCCCAAGTGCCGGACGCTGCCGGTGGCCGGATCGTAGGAGTACATCTGGCCGGCGATGTCGTATTCCGCTGAAGAGAGAACGTAGTAGATCTTGCCGTCGCTGGCGGCCAGCATGCCGTTATAGGTGTCGTGCGCTTGCGCGAAGCCTGAATTGTAAGTGCGGGCGTGCAGGATACCCGGTTGGGTGGGAGCCGGTGACGCTGGCTTGGGCTCCTCTCGCGTGCAACCATTGGCCATCACTAGAATGAGGCCAACCATCAACAACCTATGCTTGACCATTTAACCTCCGCTCGAGCAAGGGGCTGTCACTCCCGTGGACTGTCACGAAGGAGAGCCAGTCCTGATTCGTCATCAACTCAGTGTCATTCCGAGCGAAGCGAGGAATCTTGCTCTGGTCTGTGGAGGAAGGGATCAGAGCGAGATTCCTCGCTTCGCTCGGAATGACACGGTCGTTCGAGGCACCCTCTGTTTTCGAGCCCCCACGCTCAAGATTAGGATTTTAATTCCCCCGCGTGCTTCTGAATTTTCCGCACCGCATCGGCGATATCGTCCATATCGCGGCGAGGGCCGAGCAACATAGTTTGGAAAAACCAGACAGCTTCTTCACAGAGTTTGTCGTTCTCCGGGCAGGCGTTGCGCTCTTCCCACTCGGCGATTTCTCGCGCGGGATAGATCGACCGGTAGACGCGGGAATTGATCAACTCCTTCACGAAGAGTTGCGTGTTCAGCGGGGTGTATCCGGGCGCGCAGGGAATTCCTTCCTTCCCCAAGGCCTCGAGAAAACGCGCCCGCGGCAGATCGGCAAAGTGCGCTTTGTCGTACCGGAGCATGTAGAGGTGGTAGCCGTTGCGGGTGGCGCCCTCGTACATGCGAGCGGGGGTGATTCCCGGAATTTCGCGCAGCAGGCTGGTCAGGTACTGGGCATTCTGTTCACGCACCCGTGATTGCTCTTCCAAGCGAGGCAATTGCTGCAACAGCAGGGCGGCCTGGAATTCTGTCATGCGCAGGTTCGTGCCTGGCCGCGCGTACGAGAAACCTGCATTCGCCGTGCCGTGGCCCTGGTCGTGGAAGCTCTTGCAAAACTCGTGGTGCGCCGGGTCGTTGGTCAGGATAGCGCCGCCCTCGCCCGAATTCAGGTTCTTGCTGGCTTGGAAGCTGAAGCAGCCCAGATCGCCCAAGGTACTGACCCGCCGATTCCGCCACTCGCCGGTATGGGCCTGGCACGCGTCCTCGACTACCGGCACCTTATGCTTCTTGGCCACCGCGAGGATGACATCCATGTTCGCCGGGTTACCGCCCAGGTGCACCGGCATGATGCAGCGCGTCCGCGAGGTGATCTTGGCCTCGATCTTGCCGGCATCAATCTGCGAGGTTTCCCGGTCGGAGTCGACGAACACCGGCATGGCGTGTTGCATCAGAATGACGTTCAGCGTGGCGACAAAAGTATAGGGCGGAAGGATGACCTCATCGCCGGGGCCAACTCCCAAAGCATTGAGCGATGCGTAGAGAGCGGTGGTGCCGCAAGACGTCACCACGCAGTACTTCGCCCCCAAAGTTTTTGCCCATGTCTCCTCGAACAGCGTCGCAAAATGGCCGTTGCCGGCACGGCACCAATTCTTGCTGTGCAGCACTTCCATCCAGCCTTTTTCGTCGTTCTCCTGGACTACGGGCCACCCAGGGAAAGGTTCGGTTCTGACCGGCTTGCCGCCCAGGATTGCTGGTTTATCTCCCGACGAACCTGAGGGGAGAGCGCACGAAGCAGCCTCGGAAGCTAGCCCTAACCCCGCCGCCCCGGCGGACATGGTACGAAGAAAATGACGCCGCGTGAGATTACTATCCATATGTCCTCCTAAGATTCCAATGAAACTCGAAAGCTAAAGTCCATGTCATCCTGAGCCCCGACTTGTCGGGGCGAAGGATCTCGCCAGTAGCTTTTTGGGTCAGCGGTCTACGAAGAACTACACAAACCCTTCGCAGAGTTTACCCCGAACGAACTGCAAAGATTCTTCGCTTCGCCCTGGTCCAGATGGTCCAGGGCCTCGCTCAGAATGACAAGCGAAGGGCTCAGGATGACGCCTAGACTCGCCGGATGAGATCGTGCACCTTTCCGATTATCGTTTCCTCAACGGAGGGCGCAAACGGGCCAGGCTGGCCGTAATAGATCATTGCCCCTCCACCCTCGTAGCCGCCCTCCTTGAGCACGCGCAAGGACGGGATGTAGGCGAATACGTCATTGGAGTAGCCCGCCACCCAAAGCTTTTCCGGCCCCAGTTCCTTTTTCAGGCGCAAGTCGTAATCCACCACCACCTCGCCGCCCAGAGCGATTAAGGTGAGGTCCCGGCTGAATTGCCAGACTTCCACGGGGTACGGGTATTCGGTGGGCAAATGGCCGTCGCGATCGAGAATCTTGAGCATCGCTCCGGCCCAGTTCCGGTGATACACGTCCTTGCTCTGGAGTTGGGCTTGCAGCTCCTCCCGGCTGGGCGGCGTGGCGAAGGCGACCGAGACCTCTTCGTAAGCCGTCTCTAAAGGCCCGTGGACCGGCTGAAGTTCCCGGACCAACTCTTTCTCTACCGCCGCCGCCAACTCCTCGCCGTGCTGCTGGGCGAGTTGGATTGAGCCGCGTGGATAGGGGTTAGCGTCAGCACCGCAACCTTCGATGAAAAGGGCCGTGGCCCCGGGATGGTGTTGTTCGAGCCAAGCTTGTGCAAAGCCCGCGTAATCGCCACTGAACTGCATGGAATCCTGCCCCGTGGTGTTGTGACAAGCGTACCCGAAGACGACCGCGCGAAGCTTTGCATGCAGGTCATCGACTCGCAGCACCGGAACGTCGTGGTCCACCGGCCCTTCTTTGTTTACCCCGATGACGATCTCTTCTTTCGTCCGGGCGCGGCGATTCATCGCAAAGCCGGCTTCACCGTGGCCAAAACCCAAACGGGCGGGGCGCAGGGACTTGAGAGATGCTCCCACGAGATTGACGATCTTGTCCTCGAGGTCGGCCGTGTACGCGTCCACGTCGGCCCATTGCTGCGAACTCATCGGGTACATGCTCCCCAGCATGTGACCGACTACGGGGCCGCCATGCGTGTGAGAGGAGTTCAAGAGCAACTGGTTGCGTTTCAGGTGATGCTTTTTCTCCACCCGCTCGGCAATATTGTGGCTGACACTGGCAGGAAAACCCACCAAGTCACTCGTCACCAGCACTGCTCGCTTGCCGGAGCGGTCCTCGAGCCCCAAAGCTTTGGCGTAAAGGTCCCGAGCTACTCCTTCGGAGGGCTTCTTGCGGCTGGCGTAGCCCGCCATCCAGAGAGACATCTGCGGCGTAATGACCACCCGAGCGGTCCCGGCTTTCCACTCCTGGCGCGCCGCAAAAGCGTCCCGGGAAAACAGCGTAGTCAGACCCAGCCCCGCTGCCCCTGCCGAGACCTTGTGAAGAAAATGACGTCGCGTTAACTCATCACTCATAGGCATGCCCCAAAAACGCGCCCATACTATACCATGCCACGGACATGAAAGTGCACCGGTCATCGCATGTAGCGCGGGCGCCTCGCCTCCCGCGCTTGCGGAACGGGCACCCCGCGCGCTGTAGAGGTAAGGCTTGCCCTACCCGGTCGATAGAGGATATAAGGTGCAGGGGACAGCAAGCCGTCCCCCTAGTCTGGCACGGGCATCCCTGGATCCAATTGTGGATCGCAAACAATGACCAGAGCCACCAAACCGAAGCGCCGCAACAAAGCCTTCGTGGCCGGTAGCACGGCGTGCATAGGGGCGTTGATTTGGTTTCTTTGTAGCGGCGGCGGAACCTGTTCAGACCTGGTCGGGACGCCGCCATCTGGCGAGATTGACTCCGGACTGTCCGAATTAGCTGCTCACGCCGGCCCTCACAGCGGCTCTGCCGCCCTGTCTTGCGGAAAGCCTCCCGCTTTCCGTCCGATGCCGCACTCCTCCTCCTCGCAGGCTGGAAGGCCAAGCCTTCCAGCCTGCGAGGAGGAGGCTTCTCAGGACAGACGTCCTTCGAAAAGGCGAAGCCTTTTCGCAAGTCAGGCGGCACAGCCGCAGCAGAGTTCGAGTTCACCCGAACTGCCGCCCTGCATTGCCCAATCAGCCTTCTTCAAGAGTCTCCCAAGGGACTTTCACTGGCCGAACCCCGGTGACGCCTTGAGCCTGCGCGCGCTCGAGGAATACGGCGCGATCTTCGTCGCTCGAGGGGGAGTTGTGCCGCCCCCCGTGGTGATATTTCCGGATCAATATGCCGTGGCGCACTGGCAATCAACCCTAAGCACCGAGCAGGCTGATCTCGCGGGCATCCCTGTGAGGCTTCAGAGCGCCGCCCTGCGAGCCTTGATGAATGCTCGCCAAGAGGCCCTTCAAGCCCATGTCGGTATTTCGCCCCGCGGCAGGGATGCCGCGCAGCGCAGCTACGGGGAAACCCTCGAATTATGGAGGAGCCGTGTCGATCCGGGCCTCGAGCATTGGGTCGCTAAGGGGTTGCTGCGCGCCGACGAAGCAGAACGAATCAGAAACCTACCCGCCCGCGAGCAGGCGCCAGAGATCCTCGAGCTCGAAAAGCGCGGGCTGTATTTCAGCAAGGATTTTTCCAAGTCAATTCTCTTTTCCGTAGCGCCTCTAGGCGCCTCACAGCATCTCTCCATGCTTGCCTTCGATGTTAAAGAACACGATATCCCTGCTGTCCGCTCGATCCTGGAACATCATGGCTGGTTTCAAACCGTGAGGTCGGACTTGCCACACTTTACTTACCTGGGCGTCGATAAACAACTGCTTCCATCGCTGGGGCTCAAGTCGGTCAAAGACGGCGAGCGGGTGTTCTGGATTCCTGACTTTGCCTGCCCGCCACCGGCAAATCATTAGCCGAAATTTCTCTCCCGCGGCGGAACGTCGAGGCTTTACAGGCTGCGGAAGAACCCCTCCACGCTCTTATTCTGAGCCCTGCGCTTGTCATTCTGAGCGAAGCGAAGAATCTCCGCCGTTCGCTCTTCGCCCGCAACCCTGGCTCAAGTCGTTTCGCAGATCGCAAACCAAGGCAATTGAAGCTGCGAGTGAAACACGCGCCTTAACAAACTGCGGAGATTCTTCGCTTCGCTCAGAATGACATGCGAAGGAGTCAGGATAACAGCGAAGGGCTCGGAATGACATCCGCTCCAGGGCACGCTCAGGAGTAGTAGGCCACAATCTTCAGATCGCTCGCGCTCACCGGCAGTTTGATTCGTTCCTTCGGCGCGTCGAAATCCTTCCAGGTGCGGCCGTCAATCATGACCCGCTTCATCGGAGCCTGCTTGGGGTGTCTCAGACGAAGATAGAGGTTGGCCGGCGGGCGGCGGGTGGGCGGGTGCACCGTCGCTTCGATGCGGCCTTGATTGGCGAAAGACTCCAGGCGATAACTGAGCTCGCCAAAATAACTGGCGGCGCGAGTGACGCCGACCTTCTTGCCATCCTCGAGCCACTGCCGGGGCGTCCCCGCAGCCAGGAAGAGGTCATTCTCCATCTCCATCACGAGCAGGTGCCTGAGCTGATGAAAGAACCATCCCTCTTCATGCGTCTTGTGCGGCTGGGCCCCGCCGAAGTCCAGCTCCTCCTGGAAGGTCAAGGTTTGGGGATCGGAGATCGCTGCCAATGTATTGAAGAAGCCACGCAAGAAATTCGGGATCTGGTCGCGCTGCAAGTAGGCGTCCTGGTAGTGGACGTAGTAAGGCTGAAGCTTCTCGAAGCCGCCGAGATTGAACCAGTCGCTGCTCAGCTCCTCGAGGTCCACCCTGGACGGCAGCGGCGAAAACAGGAAAAACCTGTCCTCGAGATAATTCAACATCCAAGTCACTTCTGATTCGTCGGGCGCCACAACCTCTCCCTTTAGAAGGTGGAAAGGGCCGCCTGTCGAATCGTACCCGTACCCATGGCGGAGATCAGGGTCCACCGAATCCTTGACGTCTGTGCTGAGCCCGCGCAAACCCACGTAGGAGGGAACCGAGGGCACGGACGTGCCGTCGCGAAGACGAGTCACGGGAGATAGGGCCACGCTTTCCTTGAGGGCTCGGCGAATGGTTTCGAGGTAGTCTCGCGCCTCAGCCTCTATCCGCCGGGCATTCTCCAGGTCCACATCCTGGAGCACTTGGGCTGACTTCTTCAGGCCTAAGTAGAAGTACGCATTGAGCATGAAACTGTATTCCCAATCCCGCATGTCGGCCACGCAGCCCGCCGGAGCTAGCCCGTACCAAAGCGGCCGCCGCCCGCCCGGAAGCTCTTTCATAGTGCGCTTCCGCTCCCGAATGACGAAGTCGCACCCTGCCACGATTTGCGGAGCAATTTTGCGCAGCCAGTCCTGGTCGCGCGTATAGAGGTAATGCTCCGCCAGGGCCCATAAAACCCCTCCCTGACAGCTCGTGTAATTGGGCCAGTAATGGTAGAAACCTCCTTCCTTGGAAGCGTAGTCTCCCGTCGGCATCGAATCGCCTTGAGTGGATAGCCAGGCATTCAGGCAGCTCTCGGCGCGCGCGTGCAAGCCCCGCATATCCAGACTCTGGATGATCGGGCTGCTCTCGCTTCCAATGCTTCCGTAATAGAGCATGGCCGTGTTGGGGTAGTGCTCCTGCCGTTTTCCATCCTTGGTCATTGCCAGCAGAAAATGCTGAAGCGTGGCGTTGAAGAGGTTCTGCACATGCCGGTCGGGAATCTCGACCTGCATGCCTTCCGCCAGGCGATCTTTCCAGTACTTCACGGTGAAATCATGCAGTTGTTCGTAAGGATGATCACGGAGCTTGTCCTGTTCCGCAGCAGGGAGTGGGCATCCAGGAACTACAAGATGAATCGAGTGCTGTTCGCCGGGGGTCAGCTCCAGGGAGTACCTCACAGCGCCGGCTGCCGTCTCGAGCGACAGTGAACCTCGACCGTGCGAGTCCACGGAGCAAACCGCGTACTCGCTGCCGCCCTCCGCGACCAGGACGCAATTCGCGCCCAACAAGGTTTCCCAAGCGTTCTTCGCGTTCGCAGGCATGGCACCGTATTCGAGCTGCCCGCTCGAGGGCTTCCAAGGCCGGATATAGTAGGACACAGTTTTCGGCATGGTGGATTCGTTCCGAATCGTAAGCCGGGAGATCATTAAGGCGAGTTCGTTACCCAGCAGTTTGGATTCGTCGAGGGGCTCGGGGGGATGTTCGAGTGTGGCATAGTCCAGGCGCTCGAAGCTGACGTCATTTCTGCTCCATTTCGTGGCCACGATGGGCAACCAGCCCTCTTCCAGGCTCTGCGGCTTTTCTTCCTCTGTCGCGTAAAAGTCGCCTGCGCGCGCCGGTTCCTGAAACAGCTTCGAGACTTCGGTGCTGGCAAAATATAGGGCGAACTTCGGAACGATCTGTCGTCCATAGCTGGGATCGTTATTTCCAATGACCAGGTGGCCGTCGGGCGCGACGCCAAATTTCTGGCTGTTCGAGTCCACGCCAACGAACGAGAGCGTAACGCGCTTGGCGCGTATGGCTTGATGAGCGTTTTCAAGCGTCTGCTCGGGATGTTTGGCCACTGCATCAATGATGCGGAACGTTTTCGCGTTCTTCTGCCGGTAGGCGGCGCGGTCCAGGTCGAGGGAATTGTTACGAATGTAAACTCCGAAGTCCGGTATATCGATAGGCTGATACTCCAAGGCCTCCCCCGGCAAGAATGAGAAATCGCCAGACTTTGTGCGTAGCGTGGCAATGGTCCGATCGACGTCCATGCCCGAAGTGTAAAGCACCTTGGCGACAATTCCTGCGGTCTTGCCCTTGCCCGCCGTTGAAGTCCAGGCAAATGGCCCTCGCGCTTGCGTGTCCCCGAAGGGCCGGACTTCCAGGACCCCGCCGTTATACATGCTCAGGGAGCCGTCGTAGGATCGCTCCTGATCCGTTTGTCCCCACTCGATGTAGACTTCGCCGGCCTTCCACTTCGAGGAGCCGTAGACTTCGAAAGCTTCAATCTCGACTTGCTTCTGATCCTGAAAGCGCAGACGCAGCTTACAGGTTCGTCGCTGCGGAAAAGTGAATGTCCAGGTCCGCCCGTCTATTTCCAGAGGAATTCCCAGGATGGTGTCATCTTCGAGGGTTCGCCACCGGCCCTGGCGAGTAGTTATGCCGTCCCAAAATTCCACCCACTGCCTCCCGCGACGGGGAGAGCTGTCCACGGAGGAGAATTGGATGACCATTTGGTTAACGGTCCGAAATTCGGGCCATTCCACTCCGATATCAAGCGCCGAATCCTTCCAAGGCAATTCGGCCAGCCTCACCGGCCCCGCGGCAGTGTGTGATGCTTGCTTCTGCAAAAGAGCGGTGGCCTCCGGACTGAGCCATGACTGCATTTCGCCGAACATGGCCAGGTTGCAGGGCTTGCCCACCAGTGATTCGCTGAAACCCGCTCGCAGGTCCTGATTTGGATCACCAGCTCCAAATGCGCGCGGGCCCCATTCGCTGTCTAGGATGCCAACCGCTGCGCAACTGTATAGAAAATCCCGTCTGTTCATTTTCACGCCTCGCTACCTCGGATCGACTCGTGCTTATGCCGCGCGTGTCCTCGGTGCTCGAAGAGACTTAACACGGAGCTCACTGAGACCCTCCGTGATACAAGATCGCAAGTTGTTGCTTTTCTTGCAAACCTTTCTGGCAGCTAGGGTCTTGAATTTTGAATCTGGAATTCCCCATTGCGGCTCTCCCGCGCCGTGGCCTCCGTGTTGAAGTCTGAGAAGCACAGAGGGCGCGGAGAATCTCGTTTTGGTCTTGACTCGGCAATCACTGGGCCTTCGCAGGTGCCACCACATACACATATTCCAAGGGCGCATCACCGGTGTTAGTGACGTTGTGCCGCGTCGCCGGAGGGATGTAAACGAGCATGGGCGCCTCAAATGCGCGCCCTGGTTGTCCCTCGAGCAGGGCTTCGCCCCGCCCGCGCAGGACCACTAGCGCCTCTTCGTTTTGGCCGGTGGTGTGCCAGCCGACCGATGCTCGAGGTTTCAGCCGGACGAAACCGCTGCGCATCCCCGCTGTCTGCGGTATTCCTCGAAGCAGCGGACAATCTCCCTCCGCGCATGTGAGGGGCAACGTCTGCGGCTGCGGGGGACGTGTCTGCGACGAAAGAGGCAGCAGAGCAAGAAAAAAGAGGACCAGGGGTCCTGCGAGAAGAGTTTGCATGGTTGGTTTCATTGTTGAATCCCCCTGCGGCTGGGTAGCGCGGACCCCCGATTTTGGGGTCCGCGGCTCTTTCTCAGGACAAGACGCGGACCCCAAAATCGGGGGTCCTCGCTACCCGGCAGATCACTCGAGGATGCGCTCGCGTAATCCCCCGAAGTTAAAGGCGGGCCCGCGTACAAACTCCATCAGCGCGCGCTCTCGCGTACGGACGGCCTCGACCGCCGCAGGCAGCTTATCGAGCCCTTCTTTCGGAACAACGATCAAGCCATTCTCATCCCCGTGCAGCAAATCGTGAGGGCAAATGACCAGGCCCTGAACCTGAATTGGCACACCCACACGCACAATGTGAAAGTAGGCGTGGCTAGCGACCGTCCCGCGGGCGAAGTAGGGAAAGCGCAGGGCTCTGACTTCGGGGATATCGCGCACAGCACAGTCGCTCACCAACCCCACCGCGCCTAGGCGCTGGAAAATTGTTGCCATGACTTCACCACAGTGAGCGGCGAAGTCCGGCTGCGGGCCGATTTCCTGAAACACCACCACGGCCGGTTTCGGGGATTCCATCACCGACTCGTAAAGGGACAGGAACACCTCACGGCCGCCGGCGGTGGCAGTCATTGTCTCCACCTGCGCCGTCACCGCGTAACCCACCATGCGGCCGAACTCCGGGAAAAGGCAGGATATCTGAAAGGGTGCGAACCCTGCGCTCTGCGGCCGTACGCGCAGGGCTTCGATCGCATTGGAGAGCGTCGGCGTGTCAACGCCCTGGAGATATTCGACCCAGTTCGTCTCGGGATGAGTATTTGATGGCATGGTTTCTCTCCTTGTTCGACTTCGACAGCAGAGAATAGGGCTTCCCGCGTCGAAGCACAAGGGCTGAGTTTTGAGCTGGTAGCGCGGACCTCCGATTTTGAAGTCCGCGGCTTTTAAGCAATCTTGTTTCTATGACCATGAATGTTGCGAGTGAAATGCACTTCAACACGGGGACCCTGATCACCAGAGAAGAGCCGCGGACCTCAAGAGCGGAGGTCCGCGCTACCCGCTTCTGCATCAATGATGCGCGAATTCCTCCATCGCGGGATCGGTACCATTTGGTCCCGGAGGCAGCGCCGCAGACAGGAAGTCTGTTCCCTCGAGGGAAGCAAGAAATTATTCTTCAGAAATCGAACGAAGGTTTAGCAGGCAGGTAACGAATTTGCTATTTTCAACGTCCAAAGAACAAAGCCTCCCCCATCGGAGGCCGGAAGAGAAAGCTTATGAATTTGCCTGGCCGAGGGCAGTGGGTTCACACGCGCGCTGCCGTTGAAGTGGCGCCGAGTCCCGAGGTCGAGCCTCCGCTTTTGCCGCCACCCGTTGTGACTCCTGGACCCCCGCGCGCGCGCCTCCTTTACGTGATCTTCGCTTCGGTTGTTGTTGTGGCGATGATTGTGGGCCTGTGGGCCTGGCATGCGCGCAAGGGTGCGCGCGCGGGGTCCGCCGCGGGCGTGACGATCAGCACGGCCAAAGTGGAGCGTCGGGCGTTTGTACGCACGCTGCGCCTAAGCGGCACGGTCGAGGCGGTGCGTTCTTACTCGGTTCTGGCGCCGCGGCTGACGGGAGGCGATTTTGGGCAGATGGTTCTGACCAAGCTGACGCGGGGAGGCACGCGGGTCAAGAAGGGAGACCCGCTGGCCGAGTTTGACCGGGAAGCCCAGTTGAAGACCTTCATGGACAAGCAGGCGGAGTACCGGGACCTGGAAAATCAAATTGCCTCCAAGAAGGCCGAGCAGGAAGCGGGCCGCGCTCACGACGACACCGAGTTGAAGCAGGCCGAGGACGCGGTGGGCACGGCGAAGCTGGAAGTGCAACGCAGCGAAGTAGTCTCGCGCATCGACGCGGAGAAAAACAAGCTGAATCTGGAGGCCGCTGAGGCGACCCTGAAGCAACTCCGCCAGACCTACGATTTGAAGCGGAAAGCCGACCAGTCCGGCTTGCGCCTTTTGGAAATCAAGCGCGACCGCGCGCGCAGCGCCATGCTCCACGCCAAGCAGAACTCCGAGAAGATGGCGGTCCTTTCTCCCATTGATGGGCTGGTGGTTTTGAATCCGATGTGGAAGGGCGGAGGCATGGGTGAGGTCGAAGAAGGCGACCAGATCTGGACGGGATTTCCGTTCATGCAAGTGGTGGACTCTTCAACCATGCAGGTTCGTGTACGCGTGAACCAATTTGATCTTCCCTACTTGCATGTGGGGCAGGCGGCGCAGATTCACCTGGACGCTTACCCCGACTTGAATCTCACCGGAAAGCTCGAGCTGTTGGGCGCCATCGGGATGAGCGGGAGACTCTCGAAGACTGTGCGGACGTTTGGCGGCCTCTTCTCGATCCAGGGGAGCGATGCGCGCCTGATGCCTGACCTCTCGGCGTCAATCGATGTCGCCTTGGAGCGACAGCCGAACGCGCTCCTGGTGCCGCGCGACGCCGTGGTGAAGCAAGATGGAAAATCCTGGGTGTACGTCAAGCGCGCGTTGGGATTTGAGAAGCAGGCGGTAAAGACGGGCGCGGAAGACGATCTCGAGGTGGTGGTCCTTTCCGGGCTGGAGCCCGGGATGGTAGTCGAGCGCCACCCCGAGGCCGTGAAACTATGAAAAAATCAGACTCTGTCATGCTGAGCGCAGCGAAGCATCTCAGCAGTCCTTCGTAAATAACAGGACCGAAAGCAACTGCGGAGATCCTTCGCTTCGCTCAGGATGACAGTCCGTGATTTCCTCGCAGTTTCTGTGTGGAGTGGGTCGGCCATATGACACGCCGAGGGCAAGAGATATTGAAACACCGCTGGCTGTTGCTGGGAGCCGCCGGGCTATTGATTGGGGGCGGGGGGATTGCATCGGTGCGCTTCAGCCGGACTGTGCCCAACGTGCCCACCGCAGAAGTGACTCGGGGCGAATTCGACGATTATGTGAAGATCCGAGGGGAAGTGAAGGCCAAGAGATCGCTATCGGTGTATGCGCCGCACACCCGCGGAGGGGTGGGCGATCCCCAGATATTGAAGATGGCCAAAACCGGCGCGGTGCTCAAGAAAGGGGAGGTGGCGGTGGAGTTCGATACCGCCAAGCTGCGGGAAACGCTCCAGCAGAAAGGCTCCGAACTGAGGCAGGCGGAGGCGGAGATCGAACAGGGGCGCGCTCAGGCCAAGCTCCAGGAAGAGCAGGACTTGACTGACCTCGAGAAAGCCCGCTACGACGTCCAGCGCGCCAAATTGGAAGTCAGTAAAGCGGAGATCCTTTCCAAGATCGAAGGGGAAAAGAACAAGCTGTTGCTTGCCGATGCGGAGCAGCGCTTAAAGGAAGAGGAGGAGAAACTCGCTTCCGACCGCACCAAGGCCGCGGCGGACAACGACGGGAAGAAGCAGAAGCGTGAGAAAGCGCTGCACGACGTGCAAGTGGCGGAGCAGGATATTGCCTCGTTGACCCTGCGAGCTCCGGTGGATGGCATGGTGACCATCCTCCCCAACTGGCGCGCCAGCGGCTGGTCAAGCGATAGCGCGCCGCCGTTCAAGGAAGGCGACCGGGCCTGGCAAGGCGCCCGGCTGGCGGAATTTCCTGACATTTCCACCTTGCGCGTGAGCGGGCGTGTAGAGGAAGCCGAGCGCGGGCGCGTGAAGGAGGGCCAGCCCGCCACCGTGCGCGTCGATGCCGTCCCCGACAAGGAATTCCCCGCGCACGTGGTTGAAATCAGCGGCATCGCTAAGATTGATTTTTCGGGCTGGCCGTTTCCGCGAAACTTTGATGTTTCCGTTCAGCTCGACCAAGCCGATGCCCGGGTGCGCCCCGGGATGAGCGCCACCGCGCGGGTAGCGGTCGAGAAACTGCCGGCTTGCATTCTGATTCCTCCCGAAGCGACGTTCCAGAAGTCCGGCAAGACAGTGGCCTACGTGCTGAACGGTTCGAGTTTTCAGGAGCGCGACATCCAGGTGGCGAAACGCGGCGAGAGCCAGGTGGCGGTGGCTCGGGGGCTGAAGCCTGGCGACCGGGTGGCGCTCAAAGACCCCACGGCGGCGCCGAAGCGCTGATTTGCGTTCATCCACAGATTACGCAGATTGCGCAGACCCAGAAAGCAAAAAAGGGGTGGATTGTGGCGACAGCCCTTGGCTGCGGAAGAACGCTTTCAGACTGTCATTCTGAGCGAAGCGAAGAATCTCCGCAGTCACTTTTTACGTCTAGCAGCCCGCGACGAACTACAGGAATTCTTCTCCGCCGGCTGACGGATCAGAATGACAGGCTAACGGTTTGGGGGCAGTAGTGAGAGTGAAGAAGAGAATTCGGTGGGTGGTTGTGCTGGCGGTTCTGGTGGTAGCCGGAGCGGGGCTGGCGCGGACCTTTCAGCGGTTGCACCAGCCCCAGCGCGGCATCCCGACCGCGGTGGTGAAGCGCGGGCGTCTGGACATGAAGGTGTACACGGACGGCGAACTTCGCGCCCGGCGCAGCGTGATGATTGTAGCCCCCTCGGTCTCCGGCAACCTGCGCATCATCCGCCTGGCGCCGACGGGTACGCGCGTTCACAATGGCGACATGGTGGTGGAATTCGACCCCAGCGAACAGCAGTATAACCTGGAACAGAACCGCTTTGATTTGGAAGAGGCCGAACAGGAAATCGCCAAAGCCAAGGCCGACGCCGCTGTGCAGTCAGCGAAAGATGAAGTGGAGTTGCTGAAAGCGAAATTCGACGTGCGCCGGGCAGAGTTAGACGTGAGCAAGAACGAACTGGTGAGCGTTATTGACGCCAAGAAGAACCTGCTGGCGCTCGAGGAGGCCAAGCGCCATCTCACCCAACTCGAGCAGGACATCAAATCGCACTCTGCTTCGAACCAGGCGGCCCTGGACGTGGCCCAGGAAAAAGAGCGCAAGGCGCGCCTGCTGATGGCGCAGGCGGAAAGCAACATCCAGAGCATGAGCGTGAAGACCACGATCGAGGGGCTCGTGTCCGTGAAGGAGAACGAGCGCGCCTCCGGCGGTTTCTACTACCCCGGCATGAAGCTGCCCGAGTTTCGCGAAGGCGACCAGGTAGGATCAGGAACGCTGGTGGCCCAGGTCATGGACTTGGAACAGATGGAAATCCAGTGCAAAGTGGACGAAGGCGATCGCGCGAACATGAATGCGGGCGTGCCGGTGGAGGCGCACGTGTACGCACTGCCGGGGCGCATCTTCCCTGCTAAAGTGGAATCAGTGGCGGGCATGGCCTCGCGCGGCATGCCCTGGTCAGGAAGCACCACCAGCAAGTTCGACGTCGCAATTACGCTGGCCAAGTCGGACCCCGAAATCCGGCCCGGGCTCACCGTGCAGGCGGTCGTCGAGGGAGGGGAGACAAAGGACTTGCTACTGGTCCCTCCCCAAGCGCTCTTCGATAAAGATGGGAAACCATTCGTTTATGTGGAACAGGGAAGCGGCTTCGTCTCGCGGCAGGTGAAAGTGACGCGGCGCTCTGAGAGTCAAGTGGCGATCGAAGGGGTAGGCGAGGGCGCGGTGGTGGCCCTGGTTAACCCTGAGCAAGAAACTGGCAAGCCTGGTTCGAGCGGGGGCACGAACCAGCCCTCCCTGGGGGGTGGAGGGGGGCGATGACGCCGGCCCGTTCCCTGCCCGCCCTCCTGCGCCCGCGCACTGTCTCGCAACTCCTGCCGGACCTTTTGCACGGGGTCGAAAACCTCCGCCTTCACAAGCTGCGTACCCTGCTGACGATGCTGGGCATGATCTTCGGCGTGGCGGCGGTGGTCTCCATGTTGTCGATCGGCGCCGGGGCCCAGCAGCAGATGATGGCCTTCATCGAGCAGCTCGGAGTGCGCAACCTGATCGTGGAAGCAAAAGAGGCCGTAAACTGGCCGGACCTCCAGAAAGTGCGGAAGATTTCGCCGGGCCTGACCTTCCGCGACTGGCGCGTCATCAAGGCCAATACGAATGGGATTGTCGAGACGTCGCCGCGCAAACGCTTCAGCCCTACCAAAATGCTCCCCAAGCCCCAGCGCGACCTACCCGTCGTTTACGGCGTCGAGCCCAGTTATCTCCGTATAGCCGGGTTGCAGGTGGTGGCGGGGCGCTGGTTCGACGCGCAGGAGAACGACCACGCCGCGCCCGTTTGCGTGCTGGGGGATGGGGCGCGGGTGGGCCTGTATGGAAACCAGGAGGCTCTGGGGCAATACGTGAAGGTCAACGAGCAATGGTTCCACGTTATTGGTGTGGTGGCGCCACAGTTGACGATGCAGGGTTCAACCAGCGCTCTGCCCACCCAAGACCTGAACAACCTCCTCTACGTGCCGCTTTACACGGCCCTGGACCGCCTGGAGGACACCACTAGCGAAATGAAGGACGAGATCGATGGGATCTACCTGCAAATGCTCCCCAGCGCGGACATCCTCTCCACCGCCGAGGTTGTGCGAGGTATTTTGAATAACACGCATGGCGGGGCGAGGGACTTCAGCGTGGTGGTGCCGGCCGAACTGCTCGCCGAGCAAGAGCGCACTCAACGGATTTTCGAGGTGGTCATGGTAGCCATCGCCTCCATCTCGCTGCTGGTGGGCGGCATCGGAATCATGAACATCATGCTGGCCGGCATACTGGAACGGACGCGCGAGATCGGGGTGCGGCGCGCGGTCGGCGCCCGGCGCGTGGACATCGTCCGCCAGTTCTTGATCGAGGCCACGCTGATTTCGATCGTCGGCGGCCTGATAGGGATTGTCTTCGGCTTTGGCATGTCGCGTGTCATCGCGCTGCTGGCGGGCTGGTCAACGATCGTGACGCTCTCCTCCATCCTGCTGGCGTTTCTGGTTTCGGTATCCGTGGGCCTTATTTTCGGCACTTATCCCGCTCTCAAGGCGGCGCGCCTCGATCCCGCCGAAGCTATTCGGTACGAATAAGTTGATACTGTCATGCTTAGCCCTTGGCTTGTCATTCTGATCCGTCAGCCGACGGAGAAGAATCTCTACAGTTCGCTCAGGGCAAACTCTGCGAAGCAATCCCGCAGTTCGTCGAAGGCTGTGGAATCCACCAAAGCAACTGCGGAGATGCTTCGCTCAGCATGACAGCATTCGCGGGGGGCTGGGCAGGGTGGCCTGATGGCACCTGACACCTGAATTGCAGGAGGTTGATATGAAGCGCGCCGTGCTCATCCTGGTATTGTTCCTGATGGTTCGTTCCGCAGCGGGCCAGACCTTTCCGACCCCGGGCTATATGCGCCAACTGATTTATCCCCCGTCCATTCCGGCCCAGGTGAAAGGGCCGGCGGAGCTCAAAGATCATGTTGTGGAGGGAAAGCTCCGCCTGACTCTCGCGGACGCCATCCGCTTGGCGCTGCTGAACAACACCGAGGTGCGACTAAATGAATTGCCGATAGAAACCGCGCGCCACGAGGTAGGCCGCTCCTACCAGGCTTTTGATCCCTTTGCCACCTCGAGCTTCAACGCCGGTCGTGCGACGACGCCCACCTACACCCAACTCCAAGGCGCGCCGACGCTCAGCACGCTCAGCCAAGCAGCGTCTTTCGATTACAACCAGACGTTTCAGACCGGCACGAATTACGACCTCAACTTCTCCAGCTCCAAGCTGGCGACCAACAGCGTCTTTGCGACATTCAATCCTTACATCGCCTCGAGCGCCACACTCACCCTGACCCAACCGCTGCTGCGCAATCGCGGGCTGTTTCCCAATCGCGCCCCGATCGTCATTGCGCGGAGGAATTTGAACGCCTCGCGCGCCACCTTCGCCGGACAGGTGAATGACTCGCTGCTTCAGACCATCCAGCAGTACTTGTACGTGATCCAAGCGCGGGAGAGCCTGGCTGTCCTAAAGAAATCAGTCGAGCAGGCGCAGGCGAGTTATGATCATGACAAGCGCGCCCTCGAGCTGGGAGCCATCCCGCCCTTCGACATTTACCGCTCCGAAGCGCAGGTGGCCTCGCGGCGCGTGGCAGTGATCCAGGCTGAATACGGCCTGAAACAGTCTGAGGATGCCTTTCGCCGCATCATTGGCGCCGACCTCGACCCCTACATTCGGGCCCTCGATCTCGACCTTACCGAACCCGTCGAACCCCGCGGCGCGCTCCTCAGCCTGGATATCCAGCAGGCCTATCAACAAGCCCTCGAACGCCGCCCGGAACTCGAAGCCCTCCGCCTGCAACTCGACAACGATGACACCTCCATCCGCCTCTACCATAACCAGCTCCTGCCCAACCTCAGCTTGAGCGCTTTTTACTCCACCAACGGCTTAGGCGGAAACCAACTGGACACCTCCACCACTCCCCCCACCGTCATCGCCACCGGGGGACTTCCCGAAGCCTTCACCCAGTTGCGAAGCTTTGACTTCCCGAGCTACGGTTTTACTGTGCAATTGCAGTTGCCCATCCGCAACCGCTCGGCTCGGGCGAACCTGGGCGAGGCCATGGTTTCGAGGCGGCGGAATCTGTATCGCCAACGCCAGCAAACGGAACAATTGTGGCAGGAAGTCAAAGACACCGTGCACCAACTCGCGGCGGCCGAGCTTTCGATCGCGGCGGCGAAGGTTTCGCGCGACCTGGCGCAGAAAACCCTGGAAGCCGAGCAGCGGAAGTATGAGTTAGGGGCGTCGCAGATCTTCTTCGTGCTGGATGCTCAGAACCAGTTGGCGCAGGCGGAGCTGAGCGCGGTTCAGGCGGAAATCGGATACCAGGCGGCGGTGGCCGGGGTCGAGCACGCCACGGGCACTCTCCTCGAAAACCACAAGGTGAAAATCGAAGACGTGGCGCCCTGATGAAGCCTAACGTCTACATCATCGCTGGTCCAAACGGCGCCGGAAAGACAACCTTCGCCGGAGAGTTTCTTCCTAGTTACGCCGACTGCACCAACTTCGTAAACGCTGATCTGATCGCCCAGGGGGGTCTCCCCATTTCTGCCAGAGGCAGCGGCGTTTCGGGCCGGGCGGCTGATGCTGAAGGAGATTGAGCTGCGGGCGAGGCGCGGCGAGGATTTTGGATTCGAGACAACCCTCTCGGGCCGCACATATCTCAACGTGATCCGCGATCTTAGGAAGGTTGGGTATGCCGTCCATCTGTTCTTCCTCTGGGTACCGAGTGTCGGTTTGGCACTGTCGAGGGTGAGCGGCCGAGTAAGGCGAGGGGGCTATGATGTGCCAGCACCAATTGTGCGGCGGCGATTTGAGCGTTTGCGGTGGGAAGGTGAGAATGAGCAGCGTGCCTAAGAATGTGCTTGATTTGCCGTTGGAAGAACGCGCGCTATTGGCGTTGAGGGCTGCGGTGAAGAAGGCCATCGCCGAGCACGTCCGCGACGGGTTGGCAGTCTACGTATGGTCGGGTGGTAGGGTTGTGAAGCTGGCACCGGGAAAGCTGCACGCGCATTCGAAGCCGCCATCCAAACGCGGGAGGCGCGCCTGAAGAATGCTCTGAATGGCCGCACCTGCAACAAAACAGGTCTGCGCCACGGCTTCGTACGAATCCCATTCGTATCGACAATCAAACTCACCGGCTGCGCCCCGCGAGTCTACGAACGGCTCGTGGCGTTTGCCCGGGGCGCGTATTTCTCGCGCATCAGCGCCAGGTAGGAAAGGGCGCCCACAACCAAGAAGAACCAGATGGCCTGCATCGGAACTTGATATCCGCCGGAGCGCTTCTTGAGCCAGCCGGTAACAATTGGGGCCACGATGCCAGCGAGGCTGGCGGAGCAGTTCACCACTCCGCTGACGCGCCCCATGGCAGAAGCCGGAATCAAGGTTTGTGTGAGCGCCCAGTAGTTGGCGGTTGCCAGGCCCAGGCCGGAGAGGGAGACGATGGCGAAAACCAGCGCCACATTCACGGAGGAGCTTTGGGCGCCAATCAGTTCGGTGCAGCCAATCGCCAAAGCGGCAATCGTGAACCATTTCCTTACCGTGACCGGGTTGCCGCCCCGGCGAATCATCTGATCCGCAGCCCAGCCTGCCAGCGCAGCCGTGATGGCCATTCCACCGAAACTGAAGAACGTGTAAACGCCCATCTTGGAGATGGACAGATGGCGCTGCTCGATAAAGTAGGCGGGCATCCAGGTCATGCAGAAGTAGACGAAGTACATGTAACAGAAAGCGAGGATGACGGATCCCCAGGTCACAGGGCTGGCCAGGATTCGGGAAAAGGGAATCGTTGTTTCACTGCCTTTCTTTTGACGCTCGGTGGGAGTTTGAGGGGCATCATTCTTGACGAACGCTAACCACGGGACCAGCCAGACCACGCCCCCAACGCCGACTAGCAGAAACATCGCGCTCCAGCCATACTGCATGGTCAGCCAAACCGTGAGAGGAGCCGCAACTGCGGGTCCGATCTTCGTGCCGGCCAAATAGACGCCCACCGCCAAGCCGCGCTCCACCTCGGAGAAATTGCGCCGAATCCACGTGATGCTCGCCGGCGCCACCAGGGATTCGAAAGTTCCCAAAAGCACGCGCAGGGTGGCCAATTGCGCGATGGAATGCGCTAACGACGTAGCGGCCGAAGCCGCGCACCAGAACACGAAGGCGACGGCGTAGGGATACTTCACTCCATACCGGTCAACGACCCATCCGGCGGGGACCTGGAGCGCGACATAGGCCCAGAAGAACGCCGAGTTGATCATCCCGCGCCCAGTGTCTGAAAGGTGGAAGAATTTGATGAAGTCGGGGATTGCCAGGACCACAGAGATGTTGCCGCGCGACACGTAAGCGATGATCATGCCCAGGCACAATAGCCCGACAATGACCCAGCGCCGTCTGTCCACGTCACCGCGATCTGTCGTCAAAGAGTCAGCTTTCAATATGGGCTCTCCAGAAAGTTCAAGTGTGTCATTCCGATCCGTCAGCCGACGGAGCGGAATCTTGCTCTGGTTCTTTTTTCCGCAAGATCTCCAGCCCGCCTGCTGGTCCCGACCGCCTTGGGCAGGGCGAGATTCCTCTCCGCCGGCTGACGGATCGGAATGACAGCGAAGACAAACGGGCGGTGATAAGAGTGATTTTCATTTCCCCCGGTGGCGCACTGGTCCATGACAACTCACTTCACAGCGATGATCGAAATCTCTTCCAGCGTCGACCACTCTCCTTTGCCATCCGGAGCTCGAGTCGCTGGCGCGGCCGGTTGAAGAAGCGTCCTGGCCGGAGGTCCGGCGGTAAAGTATCGGGCGTAGACGCGGTCAAAGCGCTCCGCGTCTCGAATATCTTCGAGGTACACGTGGGTGGCAACCACGTTCGCGAAGCTCATATTGACCTGTGCGAGGCTATCCCGCAGGTTGCGCATCGTTTGCCGGGTTTGAGCCTCGAGCGACGAGGCGGAGATCCCCCCCTGGGTGCTGCGCTTGAAGCCGGCCTGTGCGGAACAGTAAAGGATGTTATCGGCCAAAACGCAGGGGCTGGAAGTGGGGCTCGACTCCACGCTCTTTGGCCGCACGGTTCCACGTTTGGCCAGGTCCATAACCGCCACGCCCGTGAACTCGACGTTTGCGCCACTCGGTAGGCCGATGACATGGATGGGGACCCAGGCCGGAGGGTTCGCAGAATCGAAGTTTTTGGCGCAGACCTGATTCAGAACGTCCCGAGACACTCGGTCGGTGAAATATGGAATCATGTAAACCATATTGCGAATATCAGCTCCGGCAATTTTAAGAGTGGCGCGCATGCGATCGATAGAGAGCTGCACCTGGGCTTCGGGATCTTGGGGAATGTGGCCTGTGTTGATATCGCGTCCCAAATGACCGGAAAGGTAGAGGCGATCGCCAACCATGATGCCGGGGCTGAGCGGGGAACTCGAGGGATAACCCGGAGGCACAATCGGCTTTTTCCGCGACAAATCCTTGACCGCCACCGCCGTCATTTCCACGGGCGTCCCGCGCAGGCTTGCCACGCCAATCGTGGACCGGGCGGGCGGCGACTTGGGGAAGAATTCCTTCCAGCCTTGGTTTAGCGGGCCTTCATCCGAATAATCCGTCAGATAAACTTGTACGTAGACCACGTGCTGCATGGTCAGTCCGGCAGCCTCAACGATGCTCTTCACCTTAGAAAGACACTGCCGAATCTGTGCTGCCGGTTCCCGCGGAACCTGGCCTTGGGCATCCTGCGCACCCTGACCGGAAACATAGAGAAGATCGCCGGAAAGAATACTTGGGCTGGCGGGCTCCTGCGCCTGGCCCTGCCCTGACGTGGCCAGTTGCGCACCAACCCCCGTTATGCACGCCAACAAGGCGGCCCGTCTCAGCGCGGAAAGAACTTGCATGCAATCAACCTCTCGGGAATTTCCAGATCCGCAGTGCGTTCCTTCCGAGGATCAGTTCGCGGTCCTCGGGAGTGTAGAAGTCGAGCGCTTGATTAACGAACTCCAGTTCTTTGTCCATCGGTAGTTCCCAACGCGGTTTCGGGTACCCTGTTCCCCAGATAAGTTGCTTGGCACCGAATTCCTCATAGGTCGCCTTAAAGAACGGATAGGTATCGCGATACGGGAATTGTTTCGTCAAAGAGATTTCATAAGGCTCCGAAGCGCTGATCCAAACCTGGGGAAAGCGTTTTAGCCGGAACATTTTGCGAAAGTCGGCCCAGGGATCGGGAGCGCTCAAGTCCGGCTTACCGAGGTGATCCACGACGATTTTGACTCCTGGGAATCTCCCTGCCATATCTTCCAGCATGGGCATCTGCTGGGGCAGGATGTAGAAGTTGAAGACAGCCCCCAGGCGCTCCGCCTCGCGCCAAAGTGGATAGAGATCCTTGGAGTTTAGCCAGGTCGAGTGGGGATGATAGATAGGACTAAACCGCATGCCCTGGAAGCCATGCTCCTCCATCCAGTAGCGCAATCGGCCGGCCGGATCGTCGCCAAGAGGATTCAACAAGCCGTGGGCTACAAACAGGTGGGGGAACTTGTGGAGTGAGTAGCTGATGTAGGAGTTGTCCCACCCGTAGTAGCGGGGGTTGATGAGCACGGCGTATTTCAATCCGTACTCCCGCATCTCTGCGACTTCGTTTTCAATTGGCGCTTGGACGGCCACGCGCTTCAGGTCGGGCTGTTCGGGGTGATTGAAAGGGAACTTCGGATCGAAAGTCCAAACTTCCAAATGGGTGTCGATGATTAAGTGTTCCGACTTAGCGGCGCCAAAAGCAGCCACCGTCGCCAGGGACAGGAACTGCCTGCGATCAAGCGTGCGCGGAGTGATCTCGGCTTTGAGCATCGCGATTCTTTAACAGGCTGCTGAGAAACCTCTCGAGCTTTCATCCTGAGGAGTCCCGACCTAATCGGGACGACGAAGGATCCCGGTAGTTGCTTGATCCTGAACTGCCGAGACTCTTCCCCGTCGGCTGAGGGATCAGAATGACAGGACCCTAGGGTTTTCCGCCAACCTATTAAGGAGCCAAATTGTAACCTTTTGCTCCCCACCACTGCAACAATGCCTATTCACCACCCCCGCCCCCTCCTCAATGAGGAGGGGAATCTGGGAGTTGGCTCCCCTCCTTGGCAAGGAGAGGTGGGGGGTGGTTGTTCGAGATCCCGGCCTTGACAACGGCCCCGTAGTTGCTGATAGTCTCTTTCAGCCAAGGAGGATGTGATCATGAACCGGCGTGCTTTTCTCGCTCAACTCTCGATCTTAGCGGCCGCCGTGGCGAATGCCGCCAGCCGCTTGCCTGCCAACCGCAACGTGAAGTGGGCTCTGTCCTTGGGCCTCTGGTCGCATTTGCCGCCCTGCCCGTTCACGGACGTCCTGGACGTGATGAAGGAGACGCGCTTCATCGGCATGCGCGTAACCGGCTTCGATGGTTTTCTACAGCAATACAAGCTGACCCTCGCGCAACTGCACCGGGAATTATCCCGGCGCAATCTGCACATCGTAACAATCTCCTTTGGCGGGCCGCTGCACGACCCTGCGCAGCGTGGGAAAGTCTTGGAAAACGCGCGGAATGCCATGAAGTTTTTGGCCGACTTCGGCGCTAACCACTTGGTGGTTTTTCCTCCCGGACGCACCGCCGCGCAGGCGACCCCGCCGGAAGTCATGCGCGAGATCGCCACGACGTGCAACCAAATCGGCGAGTTGGCGGGTGAGATGGGATTCACCGCCGGCTTGCATAACCATTTGGGTGAAATGGTTCAGACGCAGGAAGAAGTGGACCAATTCATGGCCATGACGGATCCCAAGCTCTTTGGATTGTCGCCGGACACCGCCCATCTGCACCTTGCCGGCGGCAATGTGGTAAGCACCTTCGAGAGATACAAGCACCGAATCCGGTTTTGCGACTATAAAGACGCGAAGTGGACAACCCCTCAGCAGGATTGGGCGGAGTGGAACGGAAAGACGCTGCCGAAGGAATCGTCCGAGGCGCGATTCTTTTCGAGCATTTATGATCTCGGCGACGGTGAAATAGATTTTGCCGCTTGCCACCGGGCTCTGAAGGATGTGAAATACCGTGGGTGGATTTGTGTTGATCTGGACACGGTCCGCCGGGGTCCGCTCATCAGCTACCAGCGGTGTGGCGCTTACATAGTCAAGGAGCTGGAGCCAATCTACTCGTGAACGGAGGTATGCTTATGGCCCCGCCTCTCGAGCGGCGTGAATTCCTTTTGGGAACACTTGCCCTGGCCATCCCTCATCCTACACCTAAGTACCGCATCATCGATCCGCACGTTCACGTCTGGGTTAACGATCCACGCTACCCGTGGGCCAAGGAGACTACACAGCCACCCAAGAAGGACGCCACGCCCGCGATGCTTCTCGAACTGATGAAAGCCAACCAAGTTGAGAGGACGGTGATCGTCCAGCCGATTTATTACCGATGGGACAACCGCTACGTTGCCGATTCGGTCCGGAAATATCGGCCTTACTTCCAGGCGGTTTGCCGGGTGAACCCGCTCGATCCTGCTGCTCCCGATCAGCTTTCGAAGCTCGTCGAGCTGGGATTTCGTGGCGTGCGGCTGAGTCCTGCGGCTGACGCCAGCGGTGATTGGATCACCGGCCCCCTGATGCCGCCGCTCTGGAAGCGCGCGGAAGCGTTGAAGGTGCCGATGCTGATTCTAACCGCGATCACGCGCATTCCGGAGGTCGGCAGGCTCGTCGAGACATGCCCCGACCTGGACGTTGTGATCGATCACATGGCGGACTGCCCCGTCGACCAACCGCAGGAACTGAATAAGCTCCTGGCCTTGGCGCGCTATCCACGCGTGTACGTAAAGATCTCTCACACCTGGTCAATTTCCAAGCAGGACTATCCCTGGTTGGACGCCCAAGAGCATGTCAAACGGCTCTACGCGGTTTACGGCCCTAAGCGTCTGATGTGGGGCACGGATTGGCCCGTTTGCGAGGCGAAGACAACTTACCGCAGGACGCTCACCGTGGTCCGTGACGAGATGAAATTCTTGAACGACGAGGACAAGAGCTGGATCCTTTCGAAGACCGTCGAACGCCTCTGGCCGTTCTCATGATGTACTGGAACCTTGTTATCCCGAACCCTTCACTGTCATTCCGATCCGTCAGCCGACGGAGAGGAATTTCGCCCTGTTAGTCGAGGAAGGACTCAGAGCTAGATTCCTCTCCCTCGGCTCACGGATCGGAATGACACGATGGGCTTTCTTGCAACCGAAAACATTACGTCGACAGGACATTCCAATGGAAATGAGCACCTTTATCGACCTCATCGAAATCTACCGGGTCAGTATGCCCCTCGTGTACCCGTTCCGCACCGCCTACGGTGATGATGCAGCCATTGAAAGCGTGCTGGTCAAGATGAGCAGCGGCGATCATTACGGTTGGGGAGAAGCCAGCCCCATGGCGGCGCCCGCGTACAGTCCGGAGTGGGCTCATGGGGCCTTCCTGGCGGTGCGTGATTGGCTCGCCCCGCAATTGGTCGGCAAGCGCATCGACAGTGGCCACGACCTCCAGGCCGCGCTGGGAAGATGCAAGGGAAATTTCTTTGCCAAGGCCTCGCTCGACCTGGCGTGGTGGGACCTGCGGGCACGCCAACTCGAGCAGCCCTTGTGGAAGCTCCTGGGCGGCGTTCAGCCCGAGGTCGAAGTTGGAGCGGATTTTGGCGTCATGGATCACCTCGAGGAGTTGCTGAGCGCCATGGCAGACGCAGTCGCCCAGGGTTTCCTGCGAGTGAAGTTGAAGTTCCGGCCCGGCTGGGACATCGAGATGGTCCGCAAGGTGCGCGAGCGTTTCCCGCATCTGACGATTCATATCGACTGCAATAGCGGATACTCGCTGAGTGACACTGCCATGTTCCAGGCCCTGGAAGAATTTCACTTGGCCATGATCGAACAACCGCTTGCCCACGACGACCTCGTCGACCACGCCAAGCTGCAATCCGCCTTGCGCACTCCCATTTGCCTCGACGAGAGCATCACCTCTTTGGCGAAGGCGCGAAAAGCCATCGAACTTCGCTCTTGCCGGTGGATCAATCTCAAACCGGGCCGCGTGGGTGGTCTGACACCAGCCGTAGAAATCCATGACCTGTGCCAGAAAGAGGGCATCCCCTGCTGGGTGGGCGGGATGCTTGAGTCGGCCGTCGGAGCCTCCCACTGCATCGCGCTGGCGACGCTTCCCAACATTCACTATCCTTCAGATATTTTCCCAAGCTACCGGTTCTACAGACGGGACCTCGCACAGCCCGAAATCCGACTTTCCGGTACCTCGCGCGTTTGCGCAAGCACACAGAGCGGCATCGGCTGCGAGCCCGATCCGAAGGAACTGGAAAGCCACCAGGTGGATTACGCTCGACTTCAGGCGTAGGAAGGAGCGGCCATAATCGCACACATGCCAAAGGGCGGCATGGATGCGCCAGCCGCCGAAAGGTGTGGGCTGCCGGCTTCCCCAATGAGTCACCTCGTAAGATAGATCGAGCGGGCCAGCGTTATCGTAGAGGGCGTGCATCGTCAGACTCAGGCAGACCACTCGGCGACTTGCCTGTCGCGCGACTCTGTGTTTGTGATAACACCCTTTGTTGTCAATAAGATTCCTGCGTCTTGCGCGTAACTACCTGTGTTTTCTGTAACATTCCTGCTTCGCCCTGGGCTGCCAAGAGCCGATCCTTTGTTTTCAATAACATTCGCGCATTGTTCCTGCATTTTTGAGTCTTCCACCGCTTCCACACCCTGCAAGCTATGGGACATCATGTCGCTGTCACCGACCTCTTCCATGCTCTCCTTCCTCCCGCCATCATCCTGACCGGGAGGAGCGATCGGGAGGTCCGTCATGTCCTTCCGCAGCCTCAGCAGTATCCTCACCTTGCGGTCAATGGAGCGGTCCAGCGCCGCTTCCTGACGCAGCATCATGCTCCACGTCTCCCCCTCCGGCGCCAGGCAGGCGTCCCGTTCTATCGCCGCTCGCTCCTCATTCGCCTTTTCCGCATAGGCGAATTCTTCCCCCACACTGGCGATCTCCTCCTCCAGCAGACGCAGAAGTTCCTGGCGCTCCGGCTCGCCCGGCGGCTCACAGGTGAAGCCTATTTTGCGTAGGCGCTGCCGTTCTTTCTCGTCGGCTTGTTGCGCATCGAGGTACAGGGGGTCACTAAAGCGGTGCAGTAGCCGGAAAATCAGCGCCTGTCGCCACCCCACCATACCTCTGTAAAGAGATTCCAGGACGGCGTACTGGCGGGGCCGGAAGGTGCGCTGCTTGATCTCCTCCCGCACCAGTTCAAGATAAGAAAGAATCTTTCTCAGCGTCACTCCTTGATCCGTAGACTCCGGCAGGTCGACATCCAGCATCTGGCGCTGCGCGGCATCGAAGGTGACGCGGGCCATCTCCTGCTGGCGGCGGTGTTGCCAGTCGTCGATCCCCTGCAAGGCGCGGCGCTTCAGGCCGGCTTGCGCGCGCTCGAGCCTTTCGCGGCGCCAGTAGAGCCAGGCGAGGTCCTCGATCTGCTTCTCCCAGAACGCGTCGCCGGGACCAAAGGAAGTCATCAGTTCCTGCTTGAGCGAATCGAATTCTTCCGGGTCTTCGCCCAGCGCCCGCATGGCTTGGCGCTGATTTTCGTCGCTGACGTATGCGCCGTGCTTCAAGGCATTGAGCTTGGAATTCTGCTTGGCGGCGGGGCTGCGTGGTCCGGTGGAATGCTGGGCATTGCGGCGCGTGGCAGCGAGCAGTTCGGGTGTGAGTTGGGGTGATTTCCGTAAGGACATGGTTCCTCCTGGGCGGGTTGTCAGATTACCGAGGAAAGGACTCCCTCGGGGATTGAGGTTCTCACAAGGATAGGCTAGCACAGGGGAGGAGGGTTTGTCAAGAGACAATGTGTCCACATACCTAGCCCAGGGCTTCTTCAAATGAGTCATTGGATCATGGAATCGTTCAAGAGCGGCTGAAGGGGAAGAGCAATTATGAATTGTGAATGGTGAATTGTCAGTCGCAGATTGTTAATTGCCGTCGAGACAGAGCCATGACTCTAGCCCCCCTTCGATGGGCTTTTCACCCCATTCGCTGAATTGTGACTCTTGCCCGTTTGTCTCAAAAATGGGGACAAGTCCATGTTGTTGATCCAACGCCCTTATTTAGGTAAGAATAAAAGTTCTTGACTTACTTATCAGAATGTAGTAGGATGTGATGTATGGTAGGTGCTAAATGAAGATCGAGACTGGCGTGGTCACGACCAAGGGACAGCTCGTCATCCCTGCTCGCCTGCGCCGGCGATTCGGTATCAAAAAGGGGACGATGGTTACCTTTATGGAAGATCACGGGCGTATAATCGTTCAGCCCGTCACCCGCGAATTCATCCGCGGCCTGCGCGGGTCGCTCAAAGGGGAACCCTCAGCGCTCGCAGCCCTGCTTGAGGAGCGCAAGCGCGAGCGGACCCCATGAAAACCTACGTTCTGGATGCAAGCGCCCTCATGACGTTTTTCGAGGACCGCGCGGGAGCCGACAAGGTCGAAGAACTGCTCGCGAAGGCGGCGGAGGCCAAGCACCCACTCGCGATGTCGGTGGTCGACTGGGGCGAGGTTTATTACTCGGTCTGGCGCGCGCGCGGGGAAAAAGCGGCCGCCGCCAAGCTGCACGAGATCGCCCAGCTTCCCATTGAGATTGTGGGCGTTGACATGGAGCTCGGCAAGCTGGCCGCCAGTCTCAAGGCGGAGCACAACCTGCCCCACGCGGACTGCTTCGCCGCCGCGCTAGCGCACAGCCGAAGGGCTGCGCTAGTGACGGGCGACAGGGATTTTGCTGGCGTGGGGGACGCCCTGAAAATCCTCTGGACTTCAAGTGGTCCTTTGAGATAATGATGATTCCGGCACCAGCCTAGGGAAAGGCTATGGATGACGAAACCGGTTTGGTCCTTCAGAGCGATGGATCGCGGCGAGATCAATATCGACCCTATCCAGCGTGAGTTTTTCACCACTGAGGCTCTGGAGGGGTTGGCCGACGCGGTTGTTCGTGAAACGATTCAGAATTCACTTGATGCGGCCCAGGAAGGCAAAAAGGTGTCTGTTCGCTTCTGCCTCTCCGGGCCGGAGGCCGCGACAGCATACCGTCATGTCCTGCCCTTCTTCGCGAACCTCTGGGCTCACCTCGGCGCCAAGACCAGCGGCCTTGCGCAGATCGCGCGCGAGGGTGATCCCGTTCCTTTTCTTGTCGTTGAAGACTTCCAGACCCACGGGCTGAAAGGTGATCCTGCCCAGGAATCCGACGTCGATGACGAGGGGAAAAAAAATGACTTCTACTATTTTTGGCGAAACGTCGGCCGCTCCGGAAAAGAGCAGAAGGACCGGGGGCGCTGGGGGCTCGGTAAGACTGTCTTTCCTGCTTCCAGCCGAATCAACACCTTTTTCGGTCTGAGCATCCGCGAAGAAGAGCCGAGGCGGGTATTAATGGGGCAGGCGGTGTTGAAGGTCCACAGCGTTGACGGCAATCGTCACTATCCCTACGGCTATTTCGGCGTCCTTGAGGATGGCCAGTTCGCCATGCCCGTCACGGACGCGGGGCTCATAAACGAGTTTGCGTCCAGATTCGGCTTGGAGCGCAAAAACGACCCCGGTTTGTCGCTGGTCATACCGTTCCCGCAGCCTGAAATTACGCACGACGAAATGGTGAAGGCTGTCGTGCGCCAGTTCTTCTATCCGATTCTGTCCGGCTCGTTGACGGTGGTCGTAGGGCGTCGCGGTGGCGAGCGCGTGCTTGACGACAGTACTTTGCTCCCCACGCTGGAAACAATGGATGAGGGATTTCGTCGAGAGATAACGCCGTTGGCAAAGCTTGCCGAGTGGGCTTGCGATTTAGCCTCGGATGCGTTCGTTTCCGTGAACGAACTCTTGGAGGATACTGCGCCTAAATGGTCTACGGAGCTTCTCCCTCCGGAACCGCTGCTTGGACTCCGCAGGAAATTTGAGCAGGGCGAACGCAAAGCGTTTTACCTGTCGGCATGAAGGCTTCGTTTTCACGCCACAGGACAGAGGCGTAAAGGTAGTCGGAGCCCCCAAGCATGGCATCGAAGGGCAGAGCGTGGAGTTGGGACGAACTGATCCTCATCTGCAATCTGTACTTCAGCATCCCTTTCGGGCAAATGCACTCGCGCAATCCGACGGTTAGCGCCCTAGCCCAAGCGCTGGGTAGAACTCCTGGCAGCATCGCCATGAAGTTGGTGAACTTTGCCTCCCTTGATCCTGCTCATAAGGCGCGCGGAGTTTCCGGGCTGTCGGGCGTTAGCCGTGCTGATCGGGAAGTCTGGGAGGAGTTTCGGTCGAAATGGTCAGCACGAGTTCTTGAGAGCGAGGAAAAGCTGAGTAAACTGCTTGCACCGCCCCTCAAAGGGCCTGGCAAAGAATTCGCCAGGTTTCCCTCACCGAGGAAGGCGACCACGACCGAGAGGAGTGCCACCGTACAGATACGGACGGCGCAAAATTTCTTCCGCAAGGTTGTTCTTGCCGCTTACGGATCAAAATGCTGTGTGACGGGAATTCCTATTCCCGACCTGCTGAACGCCAGCCACATCATGCCGTGGAGTGCGTTCCCCGAACATCGAATAGATCCGCGTAATGGCCTCTGCCTCGCAGTTCACTTCGACAGGGCGTTTGACTGCGGTCTAATTACGTTCAGCCCCGAAATGCGACTTGTCCTTAGTCCCGAACTAAAGGGGGCCCTGCCGAATGAGGCCATTGACAGGGAGTTTGTTTACAGAGAAGGTGTGAGTTTGAGGTTGCCCGAGAGGTTCGCTCCGTCCGAGGAGTTCCTCGCCTACCACCGCGAGAAGATATTTCTGCGGTAACCCTCGTTATTCGTTGTTGCGTAGACAGTCTGGAGGCGCGCCGCTTCCCGCACCGTCAGGCTTCGACACTGCGAAGGATCGGGGTGGATGTAGTAGTGTCCGTCCTTGGCCATATGGCATGTCACGGTTGTTGCTGGTCGGTCATAAAGCTGCACCCTGAACCGGTCATTAAAGAATCCCCCGATCTCCAAAGCCTTGTTAACGCTACGGTGGTCGGGGAGCAGATCCGGCGGGAACTCTGAGAGTCGCGGGGAGAAACCATGCACTTGGGCAAAGCATGCAGCGTAAAGGTAGCGGTGAAGGTCGCTCGACATGTGGACTCGTGTTCGATGGTTGCAGACACCCTGGAGCTTAGCATCAAGAAACCACTCAGGTAGGTAATCGATTGTTGGCTCACAGGGAACGAACTCTGCCCCCCGACCAAACCGCGGCTCCCTCATCGACCGTACTGTCTCTAGCAGGAGTTGATAGACCTGCTCGCCGGCGACCCTTCTCGCTCCCGCCAGCCAGCGGCGGTCAAGTGCTTCCTTCAGAAATGCCACCCATGCTTCCGCTTCGTCTTCCCTCTGAGACAGGCCGCTGCGGAGTGGTGGCATGCCCCCGAGAACCCGCTTCGCCGCTACCGGGTCCTCGGCCGCCAATAGGCTAGGAAGGACTCCGCCAAGGTCATCCCGAATCCCTAGCATGATGACTCGATGCCTGGCTTGAGGAACGCCAAGCGTCTCAGCCTTCACTACGAAATCCTCGGGCCGGGCCTCTTCGAACATTCCTCTCGTCACGAGCGAGCAAAGGCGGTACTCGTGCTTTCGTGTCCGCTCCGGTTGGCGCTGAGTTTGCAGGGCCCGGGAGGGATCCTCCAGGTCACCCAAGAGCCGTTCGAACATGCGCCCGTCTCGGACGCTCGATGAGAGAAGTCCCCTCACGTTCTCCATTACAAACAGAGTTGGCCAATGTTCCGCGATGATGTGAAGGTACGCGCGGTACAACCCGTGCCGCTGATGGTTCTCTAGCGTGTAGTTTTCTACTGCCCTGAGCCTGGAGCGCCCCATTTGAGAGTAGGGCTGGCAAGGCGGGCCTCCAATCAACACCCAATTCTCGGAAGGCACCAAGGCTTCGCGAATGCGTTCCGACACTTGGTTCCACGGCGTCACGCCCAGTTCGGCCCGCCAAGCCTCCCGCTGAGCCCGTGCCGCCTCGTCCGGAAATCTCGCAAATAGTGCCTCACATTCGAGCTCACCTCTCAGGACGGAGTAATATTCTGCCGGGGCCCCGCAAGTCGGGAACTGGCGGTAGAAGGTTCGAAGAAGGAGTGTGCGGTGGGCGAACGCCTCTTTCTCAATCGAAAGCAGAATTTTGAAGCGTTGAGCACCTTCCGATTGGCCGAGTGCTGTGAAGCCCTCTCCCAAACCCCCCGGACCGGCGAATACGTCAACGACTGGGATCATGGCTCCAGCCAGGAGATCAAATGGCTTGTTTGTGCCTCCCACATTGGTTTCCGGTCAATTCTACCACGCGACGCCACCCCCGCGCGGGGAGCAGCGCTGCCAATCGTCAGGGCGACGGGAAAGTTCGGTCAGTTCGCTGGTGGCGCATACATCGCGCCCATTGCGATGTGCGCGACCACGGCGGTAAGTGCTGGCAGCGCCGCTACAGCAAGCGTAGCGCGGACCTGTCCTGTGGGTCCGCGGCTTTTAGTTTCAAATCCTCGCGTTATCATCTGCTGACCAACGCAGGCGGTCCACGGCCAGCTCGCCCCGCGTCTCCTGTTCGGCGGCATCCACGCCCGCGTACTGAGGAAAGTTGGATTACTTCCACTCTCAAATGCGGGAAAGAGCGTCCTTGACCCTTTCCGGGGTCATGGGCAGTTGCAATAGCCGCGCGCCGGTGGCGTCGAACACCGCGTTGGCGATCAATCCCCCCATACAGATTATGGGCGGTTCTCCGCCCCCCTCACAGGGTGAGTCTTTCGCATCCACAATTACCGTTTCGATTTGTGGCAGCCAGGAAAAACGCGGAATCGAGTAAGTGTCAAAATTAGACTCGAGAATTTCACCGCCTTTGAATCGAACCTCCTCGGTCAACGCATATCCAAGGCCCATGGTAATAGCGCCTTCCATCTGTAACTGGGCGCCCTCCGGATTAACGCACAACCCCATTTCTTGCGCGCAGACCACCCGCTTCACTCGGACGCCCCCCGTGGTCTTGTCCACAGCCACTTCCGCCATATGCGCCACGTAGGTACCTACATCGGTCCCGCATGCCACCCCAAAGCCGCGTTGGCTTGGCGGCTTCGCAGGTGACCAGCCGAATTTCTTGGCCACCGCCTGCAAGACGCCCCGCATTCGCTCATCCTTCAGGTTCTTCAATCGGAACTCGACGGGGTCCATGCCAACCTTGGCCGCCAACATATCGATATGGGACTCTCGCGCAAAGCTATTGGTGTTGTTGCTGGGAGCGCGCCAGGGTCCCGTGGCAAACGGATGCGACCCCGCGGCCGCAGTCCATCCAGACCCGTAGCTCACCGTGCGATGATTGGGGATGTTGTAGAACTGCGGCGCACCTCTTTCTCCGGCAAAATACACACCGTAGTCCCAAAACGTAATCAGCCCTGATTCCATCGCCCCCGCCTGGATTTTGACCAGGGCGGCGGGACGGAACGTGTCATAGAAGAACTCCTCGGCCCGTGTCCAGACCACTTGTATAGGTTTTCCGGTCAGCTTGGCCAGCCTGGCGGCCTCGAGGGCTTGCTGGTTGTTGCTCTTCCCTCCGAAGGCCCCGCCGATAAAGGGTGTGATGACCCGCACATTCTGCGCCGGCAGGCCGAGAAGAGAGGCTGCCGCATCCTTCAGGGCGAAGGGCGTTTGCGTCGAGGCCCAGAGGGTTAGTTTGTTTCCTTCGATTTTCGCCAAAGCGGTGTGGGTTTCGATGGGGGCATGAGAGACGTAACTGTTCAGGTACGTTTCCTCGACCACGTAGTGAGCTGCCTTTCTCCCCTCGGCAAGATTTCCGCCTTCCGCGACCGTCTGTGCTTGCGGCGCCACTTTGAGCAGATGGTCGAAGATTGTCTTGTCATCCACCGTGGGCGCCGGACGGTCATATTGCGCCTTGATTTTCGCCAACGCTTTTTCCGCCAGGTCGGGTAAGGGGTGAAGAACGGCAATCAAGTCTCCTTCCTCAACAATGTGAACGCCTTCGATTTCTCGCGCCCCCGAAGTGTCCGCATGAATGAGTTTCGCGCCGTGAGCCGGAGGCCTCAAGATGCGGGCGTGCAGCAGCCCCGGCTCTTTCAGGTCCCCGGTAAACTTGGCTTGGCCGGTGACCTTCGCGGCAGCATCTCTTCTTAAGACGGGTTTCCCAATGACGGCGAACTGGGCGGGGGTTTTGAGCGCTGCGCCTTTCACGTGGCGCAAAATCCTTTTTCCCTTGGCAAGCTCGGCATAGCTGACTTTCTTCTCCCCGCCCTGCTCATAAACGACTCCCGCCTTGGTCCTGAGCCGCTCTTTAGCTACGTGCAATTGTTCGGCAGCCAGCTCGAGAAGCACTGCCCTGGCTTCGGCGGCGGCGGCTCGAAAGGCCGGGCCGAAAAAGCGCGTGGTCATGGAACCAAAGGTGCCTCGGTCCCAGGGGCAGAGATCCGTGTCGCCCAGCACCATGTCCACGGATTCGAGGGGGGCGTCGAGTTCCTCGGCCAACATTTGCGCCAGTGAGGTTTTGACTCCCTGACCATACTCGACCTTTCCGCTAAAACCGCTCACCCGGCCGTCTTCTGCGATCCTGAGAAAGGCGTTGAAATCCTCAGGCAACTCCTGGCCCATCCCCCGGCGTCTCTCGCGCTCTTGGAGCGCCAGCGAGTCGGGGATGGAAAAGCAGACGACGATACCGCCGCCCAGCAGTTGCAGGAAGTGTCTGCGGTCGAAGTGTAGGGGCAAGTGGCCGTCAGCCGACGGATCGTCCCGAGGGCCGAATCCGTCAGTTGACGGATTCGGCCCTACCCCGTCAAGCTCCAGGTAATCTTCGCGGACGCTTGCTTGCCCTTTTCCCTCGCGTTTCATCTTGGCCCTCCTCCCATCTGTTTCGCAGCCCTCTGTATAGCCTGGACGATCCGTTGATGAGCTCCACAGCGGCACAGGTTGCCGTCCATGTGTTCGATGATCTGAGTCCGGGACGGTCGAGGAGTATTCAACAGCAGGGCGTAAGCATTCATGATCATTCCCGGAGTGCAGTACCCGCACTGGAGGGCATCGTGTTCGACGAAGGCCTTCTGCAAGGGGTGGAGCTTGCCATTCTTGGCCAGGCCTTCGATGGTCGTGACCGCCTTGCCTGCTACGGCTTTTACCTCGAGCGTACACGAACGCCCGGCTTTCCCGTTCACAATCACCGTGCAGGCCCCACAAAGGCCTTCTCCGCAGCCGTATTTTGTGCCAGTCAGGCCCAGGTCATAGCGCAGAACCCATAGAAGCGTCCGACTGGGATCGACTTCAACATTTACTGCCTTTCCGTTCAGCCTGAATCCTATGGTCTCTTTCATGCCTACACCTCCTTGAAGGGCCTACAGCGCGTAGCGAGGCTCTCGCGGCCATGCGAGCCTCGACATGAAGCGTGCTTTTCTCGCGCCCCATTATAGTCTCGCTTTGCGAGGGGTCAAGCCAGTAGCGCGGGCGGCAGTGGGCCGATATGATGTAGCGGCGGCTTTACGCCGCCATTTGGCGAGGTAAACTCGCCGCTACAACCCCAAACTCACCCGCCACCCCTTTATCCCCTCCTCGTTGAGGGGGGCCAGAACGGACTCCCCTCATCAATGAGGAGGGGAGTTTGCTCTGGCTCGGCGCCAGGAAGTCTCGCGAGGTGGTTTGACCGGTACGCGCTCTTGACACAAAGTAATGCGTATGAGGACGACACTTATCATTGATGGAGATCTGCTCGAACGCGCTAGAAAACTCTCCGGCATCCGGCAAAAGACCGCCCTAGTGCGCGCCGGCTTGGAGGTATTGATCGCACGGGAAGCCGCTCGGCGCCTGGCCGCCCTGGCCGGCGCGGAGCCGGGGTTACGCGTTGTTCCGAGGCGCCGGACTGGGGCCACGCGATGATTCTTGTTGATACTCCGGTGTGGTGCCCGCTACTTTTCTAGTCCCGCCTGACGCGGGGGCAAGCGAGTTGTTTCACACCGCAAGGCCTTCTCAGAGTCGGAGAAAAAACGGCCTAAGCTTGTCATCCTGAGGAGTCCCGCCCTTTGGGACGACGAAGGATCTCTGCAGTTCGAGAGGAACGTTCATTGTCTGATCGCACAACGAAACTGCCGGGATTCTTCGGCCCCCAAAGAACGGGGGCCTCAGAATGACAGGGACTCAGAATGGCATCAGGTCGCGGAAGTTGGAAAGTACAAGTAAAATCGTGGGCTTTCGAAATCCCTGATATCTTGGACTCTAAGAACCAATGCTGGAAAGTCAGTTTCGGGGGAGGGATTGGCTATGACCAGACTCAATCGTCGCGAGTTCATTCAAGCATCCACAGCATCCTTGTGGCTCGAGGGCGTCAAGGTTTCCGCGTCTCCAGCCGTTCCGGGCGAGATCGCTGAGAGCGCCAAATCCATCAGGGTGGAGAAAACGAACTACACCTGGGAATGGTCCTCTGCGGATGACCGGTTCCGGCTCCTGGACAAGCAGGGCCGAGTAATGACCAGCGGGATTCTCCAGCCTGCCGTCATCGTTCAGCCCGGGGGAAACAAGCAAGCCAGGAAATGCGTCGCAGGAAAGCCGGCGGGACACAGCGCAAAGAACGGCAGCATTGCGGTCAGCTATGCGGGGGTGAATGGGAACGGGAGATTGTCCGTGACCTGGCGGTTTGAAGATGAGGCGCTCTGGCTCGACCCGATTGTGTACGAGTCCACCGACAGCGAAAACATCGTGGCCTTGCACTACTTTGCCCGAGGAACCGGCGAGGCCGCTCGCCCCACACTCGATAACTTCTACCTTATTCTCCCAGGCATCTGCGAGTCTCCCGGCATGAGCCCCATCGTCACCTCGGACCTGGGATTGAAGATGACCAGTTGGCTGGGGCGAGGCTCTTCCCCCACCCCGGGACTGCTCCAACAATGGGGTCTGCCCACGCATTTCTTCTGCGGCTTGCACCGCACCAAATCGGGAGCTGTTAAATCATCCCTCACCAAGTATCTTTCCGAAGCGTTTTGCTGCGGGCTCGCCGAACTGCCCAACGGCGACCTCTTCCTTGAAACCCGCGAGGGGCGGCACAGCCTGATCGTGAGCTACCGGAGCGATCTCTGGGAGAACCTGCACGGGCCGGGGGAGCTCAGCCTGGGGGCGAAATTGTATTGGGCGGTGGGGCCGGATTACTACCAGGCGATCCGGGCGTACTACCGGGGACTTGTCCAGGCGGGAGTCATCCAAAAGAAAAATAATTCCCCGCGCAAGAACGCTGTGGCGTTGTCCCCGCAATTTAATTGCTGGGGCGCGGAGGTGGCAATCGGGAAAGAGGGAGCAAAATTGGACGAAGTCACTCTCCAGTCCTTCTACAATGATCTGAAAGCCTCGGGGATGAAGGCGGGAATGTTCGTCATTGACGACAAGTGGGAAGGAAAATACGGCAACCTCGAGCATTCGGCAGAAAGATTTCCTCACTTCGAGCAGTTCCGCGAGCAGGTTCGCGCCGATGGCCTGCACTTCGGCCTGTGGGCCGCTTTCATGCGTTGTCAGGATCCCGCTGACCTGGGCTTGAATGTTTCGCACATGCTGCGCTTGCCGGACGGGAAGCCGCTCGTCTCCGGCGGCGGTGACTCAAAGTATTACATTCTGGATTTCACCCAGCCTGAGGTCGAAAAGGTGCTGCGGGAGCGGGCCAGGAGATTCGCCGAACGCTACAAAGCAGACCTGGTGAAATTCGATTTCGGCTACGAATTGCCTCCCTTGTCAGTAGCGGCGCCCAAGGACATGAGCTGGGCGGGAGAGCGTTTGATGCTGAAAGGGCTCGAGGTGGTGGTGAAAGGCATGCGCGAGGCAAATCCCGACCAGGTGGTGATGTATTACTGCCTGTCGCCACTCTTCGCTGAATACTTCGACCTCCACAGCCCGGATGATCTCTTCATGGCGGCGGGGGAATATGATCTCGAGGCCAACCGGCGTTTCTTCTTCTCGAGCCTGCTGGGCGAGATCGGTATGCCGACCTATGGCTCGGGCGGGTACGACTGGGTGAGCATGCCCGAAATCTGGTTTGACTCGGCATTGATCGGCGCCCTGGGGTCGCTCAACAGCTTTGTCGGCGACGAACAGGACGCCATGCCGACGCCCGCGCGCATCGCCAAATATAATGGCCTTAGCCAAGTGTTGCGGAACTCTAACTGCTTCACCATTGAGCCCGTGAACGCTGACTATCTGGGCGCGACGCGGGGCGCGCACTCATCCTCCTGGGCGCGGTTCGAAAACGCTGAGCTGGTTGGGGTCGCCCTCCGCACTCGCCGCCTGCATGGGCAATCGGGCCCGGCAAAGGTCCGCGACATTATTCAGACCAGCGCCTCCGTTGTGGCTGCTTCAAAAACCAGCGACGGCCTCGCCACGGCAACCAGGCTGGCCGTGGTCCCTTATGGTGAGGGCGAACTGATCCTCCAACGCAGTAGCCGGCAATCCTCCGAAGCTGCCGTTACTGAACACTACTTCGGAGGAAACTCCAAGGAGAGTCGCATCGAGATTCGCGAAGGGACGCTGCGCTTGCCTCTGCGCGAGCGGGATGAAAAGGGAGCACCTCTGGAGTGGATCGAATTGGTTATTACCTGAGGAGGCGTTGGCCCGCGACGGGCGCGAAGGGAGATGGGTAGTGTAACTTCTTTTGTGTAAATTTGAATTTTGAAGAAGAAAAAAGGGTGTACTCTTCCGCGAGCGACAAAACTCTAGGAAGGAGGTACACCCTTATGCGAGAACTGGAAGTCCTC
>Ga0315282_10001479_pt1 | contig 44102 bp, 53 predicted proteins | sample YL17G07_20_MG_FD_203693 | JGI IMG/M metagenome (GOLD analysis project Ga0315282, IMG submission 203693) | Sediment microbial communities from Yellowstone Lake, YNP, Wyoming, USA - YL17G07_20 | ecosystem: Environmental > Aquatic > Freshwater > Lake > Sediment | place: USA: Wyoming | collected... | reverse complement strand
CGAAGCCGCTTTCAGTCGTTGACTTAACGAAAGTACGCTTCGAACGGTCAAAAGTGATTACGTTCTTCTCTTCTTTAGCCATTCTTACTCCCACTTTAGAATTTGTTACGTGCAAAACAATGCCAACTAATTGTATAGTTTTGGGGCATTGCGTGTCAACTAAATCGCTAGTGCAGACGGCTCCCTTGTTTCAAGCATAACGGACGGCATTATATCATAAATAAAGGATGTGGGGAAAGCCAATAGTGTGTCATTATTTTCACACCGATATGCCTTTGTGATAGAATCAGCCCATGAACAGAGTAACCTTGCAGGAAGCTAATCCAGAGCTTGCCAAGCAGTGGCATCATACCAAGAATGGCAACCTAACACCTGCGGACGTAGCTGGGAAAAGTCATAAAAAAGTGTGGTGGATTTGTGACAAAGGTCATGAATGGCAAGCCACGATAGAGAACAGGAGCTACAATGGCTCTGGTTGTCCATACTGTTCAGGAAATGCTGTATGCGATGACAACTGTCTGGCAACTCTTAATCCATACTTAGCTAAGCAATGGCACCCCACAAAGAATGGCAGTCTAATGCCAAAAGACTTCACCACAGGCAGCCCTAAAAAAGTCTGGTGGCGATGTGATAAAGGCCACGAATGGCAGGCTGTAATAAAAGATAGGCATTGTTGCCCATACTGCTCAAAACGCCCTGTTGCATGTAAAGACAATTGTCTAGCAACTCTGAACCCTGACCTGGCAAAACAGTGGCACCTAACCAAAAATGGTAGCCTAACAGCTAAAGATGTAACCCTACACAGTGGCAAGAGGGTATGGTGGATATGCAACAAAGGCCATGAATGGCAGGCTACAATAAACGACAGAAGTACTGGCCGTGGTTGTCCAAAGTGCTATCCACAGATTTCACAACTAGAACTGAGGATATACTGCGAACTGAAATATCTATTCCCCTCCACCAAATCTAAAGAAAAAATTTTGGGCAAAGAATGTGATATATATATTCCTGAAATAAAAACTGGCGTTGAAGTGGATGGAGTGTATTGGCATCGTAATAAACAGATAAAAGATAAGAAGAAGGCAGATGCTATTAGAAACAGGGACATTACTCTGATTAATGTAAGACAGGAAGGGCTAGAAAGAATATCTGATACCGATATATTCCATACTTCAGAAGATAGTGCTTTGACGGTAATTAAGAAGATATGCAGCACGATAAATGAGCAATGTAGCTTGATCTCGGATAATAGAAAGGCCATTGACCAGTATCTTCAAAGACAAACGTTTGCTAATGATTCGGAATATAAGAAGCTCTGGGATTTGTTGCCGTCACCCTTTCCTGGTTTCAGCCTAGCAGACCTGAGACCGGAGTTAATCAAAGATTGGCATAATGACAAAAATGGTACTTTATCGCCAAAAGATGTAAGCCCGTTTAGTTCGATTAAAGTTTGGTGGATATGTGATAAAGGCCATGAATGGGAGGCTACAGTCAGTACGCGGAGTGCTGGTCATGGTTGCCCATATTGTTCGGGGAGCGCTGTGTGTCACGAGAACTGTTTGGCTACACTGAATCCCCGTCTTGCTAAGCAGTGGCACCCCACTAAAAATGGCAGGCTAACACCTAGTGATGTCACTGCAGGCAGCAATAGGAAGGCGTGGTGGCTATGTGACAAGGGCCATGAATGGAATGCTAATATCCTTAATAGGAACAATGGCATTGGTTGTCCATATTGCTCTGGGAAAGCTGCCTGCGCTGATAACTGTTTGGCAACATTGAACCCAGAATTAGCTAATCAGTGGCATCCAATTAAGAATGGCAACCTAACGGCAAAAGATGTCACACTGCATAGCGCCAAGAAGGTATGGTGGGTATGTAACAAAGGCCATGAGTGGGAGGCTGCGGTCTACTGGAGAAGTAATGGTAACGGATGTCCATACTGCTCGGGAAACATGGTGTGCAACGACAACTGTTTGGCAACTATGAACCCAGAATTAGCTAAGCAATGGCACCCAACAAAGAATGGCAGTTTAACGCCAAGAGACGTTACTAGAGGCAGCCATACTAAGGCTTGGTGGCTGTGTGAAAAAGGCCACGAATATCAGGCTGTGATAAAAGACAGGTACTATGGACATGGTTGCCCATACTGCTGTGGAAAAGCTGTCTGCGATGATAATTGTTTAGCAACCTTGAATCCCGATCTTGCTAAGGAATGGCACCCAACAAAAAATGGCAGCCTAACTCCGAAAGATGTGACTATAGGTAGCAATAAGAAAGTCTGGTGGATATGTGACAAAGGGCATAAGTGGCTGGCTACGACATATGGCAGGAATAGAGGATCTGGTTGCCCAAAGTGTCGGAGTCTGAAAAAGCCTCAGTCTGCCTAAGATGAGATAGCAGTCGTCTATTTCGTCTTCCTTAACTTCAGGTTGTAGTTTTTCCGCTGCGCTATTTTATCTAGTATGGCATGGAGGTTTTTCGATTTCCCCTTGGCATCCAGCCTTTTCGACGTCTTCTTGGCTTCGATCAGGGCTTCCTCCAACTCTTTAATCTCTAAAACGGTCGCTGCGATACAATAATAGTTTTTCGATTGTCCGTCATTGAAATCCCGCAGCATCTCTTTTAGAAATGCTTCTCTAGTTTTCTGCAGCTTATCAAAGTTTATGATGCTGTTTTTCTTGATGAAGAGGATGTCATTCTCAAGCTTCTGATAACATTTGAATGTGTCGCCTGTTCTGCTGAACTTCCTGTGCGAGCCCCATTTTGCGCAGTTATCGCTTTGCTCGCATTCCCAGCAGAACTCGACGCCTTTTTTCTTCAAAGCGCACGTGATGAACGGGCAACCCACGATCATTCTGGATTCGGTTTTGCAGCCCAGGCATCTGCTTTCGCCGTCGATGTGATATCTGGGACAAAGCCTGCATGAGAGGCCGCAAACACCGATTGTAGGGAATCTAGCTTGCACCATCGTGGCCTTTAGTTCTTACTTCCCCTCAAATCCCAGCCAGTGTTTGCCGCCCGGCGGCAGCACTTCCATAGGCTCGCCGGCGAGCTTCTTGTTAAGTGTATCGACGAGTACAGGAACGGGCACGCGTATCTGCTTCATGGTGTCGCGGTCGCGGATGGTGACGGCGTTGTCCTCCAGCGACTCGAAATCGACGGTGACGGATAACGGCGTGCCGATCTCGTCCTGGCGGCGGTAGCGGCGTCCTATGCTCTGCGTATCGTCGTACTGGGCATTGAAATTCTTTCTTACTGTGGAGTAGACATCCTTGGACATGCGCGATAGGTTCTCCTTGCGGCTGAGCGGCAGTATCGCCACCTTTACCGGTGCGATATCGGGATGGAAGTGCAGTACCGTTCGTATCTCATCCTTATCCGGCTCTTCATCGTAGGCGTCGATTAAGAAGGCCAGCGCGTTGCGGTCTACGCCCGATGACGGCTCGATGACGCAAGGCATGTATTTCTCTTTCGTGTCAGTGTCGAAATAACTCAGGTCTTTGCCGCTGTGCTTGGAGTGCTGCACCAGGTCGAAGTCGCCGCGGCTGGCGATGCCCTCGATCTCGGACCATCCGATGGGGAAGAGGTATTCGACATCTGAGCAGGCTTTGGCGTAGTGCGCCAGCTCCTCCTTGGCGTGCTCGCGCAGGCGCAGGTTTTCTTTCTTAATCCCAAGGTTCAGATACCAGTTGAAACGCTGGTCCAGCCAGTATTCGAACCACTTGTCCTCGGTGCCCGGCTTGACGAAAAATTCCATCTCCATCTGCTCGAACTCGCGGCAGCGGAAGATGAAGTTGCCGGTGGTTATCTCGTTGCGGAACGCTTTTCCTATTTGAGCGATGCCGAAGGGCGGCTTCTTTCTGGTGGTCTCCATGACATTTGCAAAGTTGACGAATATGCCCTGTGCTGTCTCCGGCCGCATATAAACAATCGCGTTTTCCCCTTCGATCGGCCCGGCGAAGGTCTTGAACATCAGGTTGAACATTTTTGGTTCGGTAAGCTCACCGCCGCAGTCGGGGCAGCCCTCGCCCTCCAGGTGGTCGGCGCGCCAGCGCTGGTGACACTCTTTACACTCACGCAACGGGTCGGCGAATCCCTCCTCGTGGCCGCTGGCCTTCCACACCGAGCGATGCATCAGGATGCTGGCATCTATACCCACGATATCATCCCGCTCTTTCACCATCGAGCGCCACCAGGCTTCCTTCACGTTCCGTTTCAGCTCGACGCCGATCGGGCCGTAGTCCCAGCAGGCGGACAGGCCACCATAAATTTCACTCGATTGAAATATAAATCCTCGCCTTTTGCAGAGTGAGACGATCTTTTCCATACTTGCTTTCAACAATTACCCCCAAAAACAATGGCTTAGAAAAAGTTAACAGTTTTGCACCTGAAAGTCAAAGCCTTGACATGTCAGCAAGAATCATGAAAAAATGGCTGTATGATTATACGTGGATTTGAAATCGGACCGTTCTGGACAAACTGCTACATCGTTGGCTCGGAAAGCACCGGCGAGGGCATGATAATCGATCCGGCCGCCGATCCCGGCTTCATTATGAAGCAGGTGAAGAAGTTAAATCTGGATATTAAAATAATCGTCGCAACGCATACTCATCCAGATCATTTAATGGCCCTCGGTGCTATAAAAAAGGAGACCGGTGCCTCTTTCGCATTGCATGAGGCTGAGCCCAGCGGCAAAAGAGCAGCGGGGGCATCGCGGATGATCAGCCTCATGGTAGGCAGCCCGGTGGAGCCGCCGCCCGACCCTGATATAGTCCTGAAGGATGGCGATATCGTCGAAGTCGGAGACCTTAAATTTACGGTGCTCCATACCCCGGGCCATAGCCCCGGCGGCATATGCCTCTACGGGAACGGGGTGGTGTTCGTCGGCGATACGTTATTTAACCTCAGCGTCGGCCGTACCGACTTCCCCGGATGCAGCCATGATGTTCTTATCGACAGCATCCAGCGTAAGCTGATGGTCATGCCCGATGATACAACCGTCTATCCCGGACATGGCCCTAAAACCACTATCGGCGATGAGCGCAGGCACAATCCATTTTTAAGAGGCTGGGCATAATCTAAGAATCAATTATAAGAGATAGGAAGAGTTCAAGAATCGTTAACAATCAAGTTTGGATGATGTGATCGTCGCTGAGACTTATCCCTCATTGCGATTTTCACTGAGTCGGCGATACTCTCCAGTGATTTATTAAGATTAATTTGACAATTTTACTTGATAGGTTTAGTATTACCACCTGACAATTTCGGTCGTACTTGTTAGGGCGGTATGTATTAAAAATAAATAGATGTAATGCGGGCATAGAAGTGACCGCATTTTTTTGAGGTAGAAGATGGAAGAGATTGTCAGAACTATACGCTGCCAGAATGTGAACGTTCCCGGAACATTGGGTAAAGTGACCACGGCTATAGGGAAGGTTGGGGTCAGCATAGGTAACATCACTACGCTCCATCTGGGGTCGCATTATACTGTCCGGGATATAGAAGTATATGCAGAGAACGAGGAGAAGCTTAACCAGGTTGTCAGAGAGGTCTCAAAGTTAAAAGAGACGTCTGTTCTGCAGGTCAGGGATGATGTAATGGAGACCCACAAGTACGGGAAGATTAAGATGGTTAATACCATACCCATTACTTCAGTGGATGTTCTACGCAGGGTTTATACGCCGGGGGTGGCTCAAGTGTGCAAGTTGCTTGAGAAAGAGCCTTGGTGGAAAGACTACTTTACCGCCATCCCGTACTTTGTTGCGATAGTCACCGACGGCACTGCGATACTCGGGTTGGGAGATATCGGACCTGTTGCAGGGATGCCGGTTATGGAGGGTAAGGCGGCTCTGCTCCAGCAGCTCGTAGGGATCAGCGGAATACCTATTCTGCTAGACACCAAGGATCCGGATGAGATTATAGAAACCGTAAAGCATATTGCTCCTACTTTCGGTGGTATTCAACTGGAGGATATTGCTTCGCCGCAGTGTTTTTATATAGAGGACAGGCTTGCCAACGAGTTAAGCATTCCTGTTATGCACGATGACCAGAAGGGGACTGCCGTTGTAGTGCTGGGAGCGCTTATCAACGCCTGTAAGCTTGCTAAAGTGAATTTAAATGAGGCTAAGATAGGTATGATCGGACTGGGTGCCGCCGGCTTTTCCATCGGCAAGTTTATCTATCAATATACAGGGAACCCGGTGATGGGAACGGCAAGGACAGAGGCCAGTATCAAGAGGCATGTGGAGGCTGGTGGGATTCCTTCTACTTTAGACGAGATTATGCAAAAGGCTGACATTGTGATATCCACTACGGGAGTAAAGGGGCTGATTGAGCCAAGCAAAGTGAGGAAGGGGCAAATCATCTTTGCCTTAACCAACCCTTATCCGGAGATCACGCCGGAGGCGGCCAGGGCAGCAGGGGCAGTTGTTGCTGCTGATGGCAGATCGGTAAATAATTTACTGGGCTATCCGGGAATCTGGCGCGGAGCGCTTGATGCTAAGGCCAGCAAAATCAACTATGAAATGCTGAAAGCTGCTTCCTTAGCAATAGCCGCTACCGCGGATGAAGGCATGTTTGTCCCCAGCGCACTTGAGCCCAAGGTGCACCTGGCAGTAACTCATGCCGTTGCCAGGGCTGCTATGGAATCGGGGGTTGCCCAGCGAAAACTGGATGATGACTATTTCGCCAGTACTAATTGTAAAGAGCCGCTATGGGCGTGAAATATGTATATGGTAATTTAAGGTCGAATTTTCTCTGAAACAATGGCTTACACTATGATTGTTTATAACCCATCTGTAAAAAGACGTTCTCTTAATAAGAGAGTTGTGTATGGATGAGAAAAATAATTTAGGCCTACCTGAGGGCGGGAAAGAACCATCTGAAGAATCCAATAAGCCTGAATCGCCGAGTAAAAAAATCCGCCCCGATTTTATCATAAATGAAGTCCAGCGCGGAATACGTTTCGGCAACGTCTATATCCGTAAGGCGGGGCATACTATTAATACAGGTGTGCCTAAATTGGGGCGACCGCACATCATTCTCAAGAAAGTTAGTCGTAAGCTGAAAAGATCTCTATCAGGTTCACAGGCTGCTAAGGTGGAGCCTTCGAAGGTATCTGATGAATCGAAGTTACAGAATAAAGAGATACGCCCCGACCTTATAATAAGTGAGGTCAAGCGCGGTGTGCGTTTTGGTGATAAATACGTACGTACCCGGCAGTCGCACCCGCACTATTTCCGCAAGGTCGGCCCCGGCCATTTTGTCGCTGAGCCGGGAGCAGATCGTCCGGCGGGTTTGCTTGAGAAAGGTTATAGCATACTTAAAAGGATCGTCATCGGCCGACCGCTGGAAACCGCACAGGAGGTTCATGAACGTCTGAACAAAGTAAAAGCGTTAGCGGTTTTCGGTTCAGATGCGATTTCCTCGAGCGCGTACGCAACAGAAGCAGCGCTTGTTGTTTTGATGGCTGCCGGCAACAATGCTCTCCACATATCGTTCTACGCGGCCATCGCAATCATTGTTTTGCTTGGGATAGTTGCGTTTTCATATCGCCAAACGGTGTATGCTTACCCGCAAGGCGGCGGCTCGTACATTGTCGGTCGCGAGAATTTAGGAGTCCTCCCCGGGCTGATAGCCGCGGCGGCATTGATGATCGATTATGTGTTGACGGTCTCGGTTTCGATCAGCGCAGGCTCTGCAGCCGTAACGTCTGCTATCCTTGCATCAGGATCCAGCTTCGGACAGGGGTTGCCAGCAGCTCTCAATCTCAACGTCATCTTAAGCTTGATCTTCATAGCACTGATCACGTTTGGCAATTTACGCGGCATACGCGAGTCCGGAACGATTTTCTCTATTCCCACCTATCTATTCATTATCAGTCTAGGTGCGATGCTTATTGTCGGCCTTTTTAAGGTATTTACAGGCACTTTGGAACCAGCTTCCCCGCCGCCGGTGCTGCAGGTGGCACAGCCATTAAGCCTGTGGCTGATTCTGCGATCGTTTTCCGCCGGCGCCGTGGCAATGAGCGGTACCGAGGCGATTTCTAACGGTGTACCTTCATTCCAGAAACCTGAATCGAGAAATGCCGCGAGGACCTTGATTATAATGGCAGCAGTCCTTGGAGTGTTCTTTCTCGGGGTGTCGTATCTGGCAACGCATATGGGCCTTGTGCCGGGTGATGAGACGATTGTTTCCCAGATAGCGCATGCTGTCTTTGGCGTAAACGCTTTTTATGTTATCTTTCAGGTGGCTACTGTGGGAGTTCTTATCATCGCGGCTAATACCGCCTTCGCTGGTTTTCCGCGACTGGCGTCGGTTATGGCTCGTGATAACTATATGCCGCACCAATTCACTGACCGGGGTGATCGTCTGGCGTTCTCTACCGGCATTATCGCGCTGGGCGCGATTGCAGCGCTGCTTGTCGTTGTGTTCCAGGGGAATGTGAACAAACTGATCTATTTGTATGCCGTGGGAGTTTTCTTGGCTTTTTGCATGTCCAACTCAGGTATGGTAGTTCACTGGTGGAAAAAACGCAGTCACAGATGGAAGTTGAATATCATCATCAACGGCATAGGTGCGATTGTTACTGCCGGCATTCTGATCATTGTTGTTGTGACGAAGTTTATGTTCGGCGCGTGGATTGTCGTGTTATTAATTCCTATAATAATGGCAATCTTTTTGATGATTCATCGCCATTATTCCAATGTTGCGAATCAACTGCGGATCGTGCCGGAGCAACTGCCGTCGCCAAAGATCGATCAACTGGTGATTGTGCCTATTGAAGATGTGAATTATGCCTCGCTGCGTGCCATAGCTTTCGCCAGGACGATTGCGAACGATGCTATCATGCTGCATGTTTCTACAGATCCGGAAAGCGCTGAGAAAGTCAAACAAAAGGTAAATAGCTATGCTTCTGATTTAAAATTGGTCGTGGTCGAGTCGCCATTCCGCTCATTTGTACGTCCGCTGCTGGCATATGTGAAGGCGATTCACAGCCAGAGACCGGATGCATTTGTTACTATCGTTCTGCCGGAATTCATTACTGCGCACTGGTGGGAAAGATATTTGCATGAACGCAGCGCTTTGCGTTTGCATAGAGCCTTCGAAAGACATCCGAACATCGCGGTTGTGATGGTGCCGTATCTGCTGGAAAAGTAATTGCGTTTCGAAAGCGTCCTGCTTATTCCAATACGTGTCTATTTGTAGAATATAAATGGTTTGTCCAAACCCCCTGTTAGTCCCCCATACTTTGGGGGACTTAAAAAGATTTAGGGGACACCCCTAAGACCCCGGCAGGAAGTATCCTGCACCTCTATTTACTTACGTCGATATTTGGAATCAATCCCCTGTATGCCTCAATCTTGGAGGAATCATGTAGGGGCGAGTTTCAAACTCGCCTTTATAGGAAACAGACCCAACCCCCGGCAGGAAACATCTTACATATCTTAATAAAAAAGGAACCCCTCTCACTATTTGAAAGGGGTTCCTTAATTGTTAGTGTGTTATATCTGCTATTAGCCTATGAAGAGTGGGCAAAGTACCAGCGTGATGGTGGCAAGAAGTTTCACCAGTACATGCAGAGAAGGACCGGCTGTGTCCTTGAACGGATCACCAACGGTGTCGCCGACTACTGCGGCGGCATGGGTTGGAGTCTTTTTCCCAAGGACATTGCCCTTTTCGTCCTTGAACAGGCCACTCTCGATGTACTTCTTGGCGTTATCCCATGCGCCGCCAGCGTTGTTCATGAAGCTGGCCATGAGGATACCGCCGATGGTGCCTACCATCAGCAGTGCACCTACCACCATTGGGGAGACGTTGTCGGTTACATGTATATAGCGGAAGAACACACCGATTACTACTGGAGCAAGCACTACCAGGAGGCCTGGGGCGATCATCTGGCGCAGGCCGGCCTTTGCGGTTATATCCACGCAGTGGCCGTAGTCCGGCTTGGAGGTACCAGCCATGATTCCTGGGTCAGCGCGGAACTGGCGGCGAACCTCTTCAATAATGCTACTCGCAGTTTTACCCACTGCCCTGACGGCCATTGAGCTGAAGAGGTACACAAGCATTCCTCCGAGGAGTGCGCCAATGAATACCTCAATCTTGGAGAGGTCGACTCCGGTCATCTGTACTTTAGATAAGAGGTTTACTCTATCAATGTACGCTTGGAATAGCAGGAAGGCAGCCAATCCGGCCGAGACCATGGCATAACCCTTGGTCAGGGCTTTAGTGGTATTGCCGACTGCATCAAGACGGTCGGTGACCTCTCTTACCCCTCCGCCAATGCCGGCCATCTCGATGATGCCAGCGGCGTTGTCGGTGATGGGGCCAAAGGTGTCCATTGCCAGGACGAAGGGACATGTCATTAGCATGCCCATGGTTGCAACTGCAGTACCGAATACAGCGCCACCTGCAATACCTGTCTTGGAGCCGAAAAAGTAGGAGAGGAGCAGGGCTAAGCCGATTACCACGGCAGTAGCGAAAGTGGTCTCAAAGCCCACGGCAGTACCGGCGACGATGTTTGTTGCCGGGCCTGTGCGAGAGGCCTTTGCGATCTCCTGAACCGGTTTGTAGCGGTACTCGGTGTAGTACTGGGTTACAAATATTACTATTATACTGGTGATGATGCCTACGCAGCCGGCACCCACCAGCCAGTATTTTCCAGGTTGGTCGCCCATCATGACGAGGACTGTTGCGATCATACCTGCGATGGCTAATCCGATGGCAACAAAGTAGCCGCGGTTGAGGGCGTTCATCGGGTTCTCATTCTCTTTGCCTCTGACACACAAGACGCCGACCATGCTTCCGATGATGCCGAATGCGCGGACGACTAATGGAAACAGTACCCAAACTGGATTTCCCGTAATCTCCCATATCACAATACCCAAGATCATTGCGCCGATGTTCTCGGCTGCCGTGGATTCAAACAGGTCGGCGCCACGGCCGGCACAGTCGCCCACGTTGTCTCCAACGAGGTCAGCGATGACCGCAGCATTTCTCGGATCATCTTCAGGTATGCCAGCCTCCACCTTGCCTACGAGGTCGGCACCCATATCAGCTGCCTTGGTGTAGATTCCTCCTCCCAGCTGAGCGAAGAGTGCTACGAAGCTTGCGCCGAAGCCGAAACCTACAATGAGGTGCGGTGCGATGCCGGGGTTATTATATCCCCCATAGGCAAAGTACATGGCGGTTACGCCAATGAGGCTCAGGGCGACGATGAGGAAGCCGGAAACGGCTCCTCCCTTCATACCTACATCTATGGCCTGCTTCAAGCCACCGGTCCGTGCGGCATTAGCGCAGCGTACATTGGACTTTACCGAGATGTACATGCCGATAAAGCCAGAGACGGCGGAGCAGGAAGCGCCTACTAGGAAGGCTACGGCTGTATGCCATCCTATTGCAAATTTGCCTACGCCTAATTTAGCTACCTCCGCATCGCCTTGCAGGAATCCGACCAGCAGCGCGATGACGATCGCTACAGCGACGGAGAGGATTGCGATGGTGGTGTACTGGCGCTTGAGGAAGGCTTTGGCTCCCTCAAGGATCATGTTGCCGATGTCCTGCATCTCTTTGGTACCGGGATCGCGTCGCATTACGTTCCATGCGAGGTAACCGGCAAAAACGAGTGCCACGACACCTGCTATAGGAACAGCCAAAAATATTCCGGGTAAATCACCCATTCCTTTGTGAACCTCCCTTCATATATTTATTCTATTTATATATCTCTGAGTTGGCATTGTCTGTATATCAGACAAACGATTTTCCTTATCTAGTCTATAAATCCCTCCTTCCATAATAAGATATTACGATTCGCTTCTTTTTATGTTTATCTTCTAGCTCCCTTGCACACTTAGGATAGCAGGTGCCAGAACAAGTGCTACTATAGACATCAGCTTAATCATGATGTTCAGTGATGGCCCCGATGTATCCTTGAACGGATCGCCTACGGTGTCACCTACAACTGCTGCCTTATGAGCGTCCGAGCGTTTTCCACCGTATTGGCCGGTCTCGATGTACTTCTTAGCGTTATCCCAGGAGCCTCCGGCGTTGGACATCATAACCGCAAAAATAAATCCGGTTACAGTCGCCCCGATCAGGAATCCTCCTAGCGCTTCTTTACCTAATGCGAATCCTACGATCACAGGTGCTAATACAGTCATAACACCAGGGATGATCATTTCCTTGAGAGCACCCTTGGTGCAGATATCAACGCATTTACCGTATTCTGGTTTACCCTCGCCGGTCATGATCCCTTTGATCTCTTTGAACTGGCGTCGGACCTCGTTGATTATTGAGAAAGCAGCCCGTCCTACGGCGTTTAATGTTAGAGCGCAGAAGAGGGCTGGCAGTAGCGCTCCCAGGAAAATGCCTGCAATTGTCTCAGGCTGCAGGAGGTCGAGTGCCGTCAATTGTACAGCATTACAATATGACAACAACAAGGCTAAGGCTGTTAAACCTGCAGCACCGATAGCAAACCCCTTGCCTGTTGCTGCTGTGGTGTTACCCAGGGAATCCAGGGCGTCAGTGCGCTCTCTGATTTCCTTTGGTAGGTCTGACATTTCCACAATACCGCCGGCGTTATCTGCAACCGGGCCGTATGCATCGGTAGCAAGAGTAACTCCTAATGTGGAGAGCATACCGATGCCTGCGATTGCGATGCCGTACATATCTGCAAATTTATATGCTACTATGATAGCTATAACTATTATTACTACCGGAGGCAGGGTGCTCATTAAGCCGTTAGCGAATCCGCTGGTAATATTGGTTCCGGCACCGGTCTGCGATGCTTTAGCAATGCGTTTAGTCGGCCCGAAGCTGTAAGACGTGAAGTAGTTTGTGCTCTCTCCGATGAGCACACCTGCGATAAGACCAGCGAATATAGCCCAGAAAACACCCCATGATGCGTCGAGGAAATATACAATAACGGCGGAAAAAATTGCTGCCAATATCGATGCGCCGAAGGTTCCGCGCCTGAGCGCCATAAGCAGTGCCTTCATCTCCGGCTTATCTCCAACCTTGACTAAAAAGATACCGATAATAGATGCGATGATTCCACCAGCGGCTACCATCATTGGCAGGTACCAGCCTGTAGCCTGATCAGCGAACAGGCCTTTGTCTAAGTAACCGACCAGAAGTGCCCCTGAGGCCAACGTCATGGTAGCGATGATCGAGTCCACATATGATTCGAACAGGTCGGCGCCCATGCCGGCCACGTCGCCGACGTTGTCTCCAACGAGGTCAGCGATGACGGCTGCATTCCTCGGGTCATCTTCAGGTATGCCGGCCTCTACCTTGCCTACGAGGTCGGCACCAGTGTCGGCGGCCTTGGTGTAAATACCGCCTCCAGCCCTGGCGAAGATGGCTACCAGGGATGCACCCATGCCGTAACCGGGTACGATTTGAACGAAATCATCGGGCTTCAAATGGAAAGCAAAGTATAAGATGCTTAAACCAAGGATGCCTATACAAACAACCGATATACCCATTACTGCGCCGGCGCGGAAGGAAACTCTCAACCCCTGGTTTAAACTTTTTTCTGCGGCTGCAGCAGTTCTATTGTTAGCCCTGACTGCGATATTCATTCCTACGAATCCGGCACTAGCGGAGCTTAAAGCCCCGAAGACGAATGCTATGGAGACCCACCAGCCGAGGTTGGGTATAACTCCCAGCGCTATACCGATCAGTACTACAAATATGGCAAGTATCCGGTATTCACGGCTGAGGAAGGCCATTGCACCTTCTTTAATGGCAGCCGAGATTTCTTGCATGCGGTCGGTACCTGGATTCTGTCGCAGAACGTATCGGGCTAGAAAAACGGCCAAGGCAACTCCCAATACGCCTGCGATTACCGCATAGTAAATTGGATCCATACGGTACTCCCTTCTATTTAATCTTGCCTTCTAACTTGGCTAATTTTTTCTCCAATGCCCACTGCCTGGAGGCCACTGTCAGGTCGCCCCTGGTCTTTTCCAGAATACCCCGCGTCGAATCGGTGGTACGCCGTAAGCCGCCGGTCATGGCATCCGGAAAGTCCATGGTTACAAGTATTCCATAAATATCGTCCATTGCTTCGAGAAGCTCTTCGCAGCGAGCCGTGTCGCCTTTGCGTATGGTGTCCAGCACATGGCGCCTTAGCTCACCTACTGCTTCAGCTATTCCGTTCAGATAGGCGGCATACCCTACTTTTATATCATCGGGATCAGGGATAGTTCCGTCTACGATTATAGATAACGTAGCACAGCCTTCCGCATATTCTTTCTGCGCGCTATAGACAAAGCCTGTATAAAGCAGGTCCTGGTGGTCTTTCAGCACCTCTTCAAGCTCTTGTATCAGTTCACGGGCGGAGTCCAGTTTCTTCCTGGCGTCATCATATTCGCTGCGGTGTACGGCACGGATAGCCTCGGAACAGTAACGGATGGCCTCACGCGATGACCGCAAAGCCTGTTCCCGAGCTATATCTTTGGATGTGAAAGCGCTTCGAGCTTTTTCCGCTATTGCTTCCAGTTTGGCTGTTATCTTGCCCATCTATCTTGCCTCCAGCCTTTCTGCAATCTTATGTGTGGCTCGTTCTACGTCGTCGCTTGCCAAGATGGCGCTGATCACGGCCACTGCATCTGCGCCAGCGTCGATCACAGTCCGGGCGTTATCCGCGTTGATACCTCCGATGGCGACGATGGGCAGCGAAACGGAGTCTCGAATTTTACGCAGCCTTTCCAGCCCTACGACAGTGACGCTTTTTTTTGATTGCGTCGGATAGATGGAGCCTACTGCGATATAGTCGGCTCCGTCGGCCTCGGCCTGAAGCGCCTCTTGCTCTGTAGTTGTGGAGCATCCTATCAACTTATCTATCGGAAGCAAACGCCGCGCTGCCGGAACAGGAAGATCTTCCTGCCCCAGATGAAGTCCGTCGGCTCCGGCGGCAATTGCTATGTCCATGTGGTCGTTTATGATAAATGGAATGCCTGAAGGTATGCAGGCTTCTTTTATTTGTCTTGCGGAGTTGAGCATCTGGGATTTATTCCCCACTTTATCACGAAGCTGAATTACATTTGCGCCGCCGCGGATGGCCTGCCTGCAGGTCTCGACCTCATCTTTTTCTCCAAGTGCTTCCCGGTCGATTATTACATACAGACCTGCTATTCGCTTTCCATGGCGTGTGACTTTGCCGCTTAGCTCCCTCTCGATATCGTATATTTCAAAGCGGGCTCGCTTGAATTTCGCAGGGTCAAGATTGACATCTGGCAATTTGGAAAATTCCTCCAGAACCCTGAGCGATTCGGTAACCCTCCTTGCATTGGCGGTTACGATATCGTTCACGTCAGAACGTAACATGGTTTCCTTTGAAAAAGCGGTGACGTCTCCCTCGGCGTCACGTGCGGTGAGAAGCGTTTGCTGGAAGGATTCAGTCTTCACCAGAAGGTCGTGACGCAGGGTTTTCAGGCGTGAACTCAGAGTTGCATCGTTTAATATAAAACGGGCCACGTCCTCGAGGAGGCGCAGCCCTTCGCTCAGACGATTAAGATTAGCATCGATAAGGCGAAACATCTAATTAGTTATATATCCTTGATCTTATCAGGCAACTCACCCTCCCGGGCTTTTTCAATCATCTCGTTAACCTCAGAGAAGGTCTTGCTGTATTCATCGCTGTGCATGTCTATACCAAGCTGCTTGAGGCGGTGCTCTGTATATCTGCCGATATTACGCGGGTCCTGATAATAATCATCATTCCCGATCGCCGGCGGCGGACCCTTTTCGTCGGTCCATACGTTGGCTTGATTATGGTAGGCAATTCGGGATATGAGGCGTTTCAAATCGGCGCCGCCGCATTCAGGGCAGATGGCCTGTTTGGAGGTGTCCCGAAGGAAGATGCTCACCTTTTTTTTACATCCTCCGCATCTGAACTCATAGATAGGCATAGATGCTGGATCACTCCTCTTCTTCCTTGGGTCTAGGGTCGGTTGGCGGGGCTGTCACGCCGGGTATCATGGGCCATTCACCCTTTTCCATCCGCTCCAGGTGCTCGTCGTACTCTGTCGGTTCGTGTCCGGTCTCCATGCCACGCATCATACGCTTGTTCCAATCCGCCATGGCGCGCGGATCGTTCTGGAGCATGCCTTTGGTTAACTGGTTGTCGCCGAGGATATCCTCGTAGATGTCCTTGTAGGTCCCGCGGACGGCAAAACGTGAGAATCGGCGTTCAAGTTTCTCGCCTTTGCAGACAGGGCATTTAGGTTTAGTATCTAACTTCCGCAAAAGTACACTAACGCGGCGGTTGCAATCTTTACATAAATATTCGTAAACAGGCATGGTTCCTTATATACCCGAGGGTTAATTTTAGCACATCGCCTCAATGCGGTAAATAGTTAGATAAGCTCTGGTAAAGTTCTACCAACCCCCTAAAACCCCGGTCCTTCTGCGGAAGGACACCTCGAACTCCCCCTAGTCCCCTCTTTCATAAAGGTAATTATCCCTTGACAATATAAGCTCATTGTGCTATCATACGAGTGAAAGTAAGGAGCACTAATATGACAGCAGTAAATAGAACTCAACCAATTAGAGCAAAGACTTCCGAATCGGATTACACGCTCATGGATTTCATGCGTGAGTTTCCAGATGATGCGGCATGTCTAGATTTCCTTTGGAAGCAGATGTACGCACCTGATGGCGAACATGCCTTTTGTCCGAAGTGCCAGCAAGAGTGCGTATTCCATAAGTATGAGTCTAAGCAATTAAAACCATGCTATACATGCACAGGTTGTGGCTACCATCTACATCCTACAGCAGGGACGATCTTCCATAAGTCGTCCACTTCCTTGCATCTATGGTTTTATGCGATGTATCTTATGACCAGCACTCGATGCGGTATATCCGCTAAACAGCTTGAGCGTGAACTTGGCGTTACCTACAAGACCGCATGGCGTATAGCTAAAGAGATTCGCCAAGTGCTCATGACTCAGACTGACGAACCACTTGGTAAGACTGATACCGTTGAGATGGACGAAACCTACATTGGCGGTAAGGTTGCCAACATGCACAAAGCCAAGAGAGACAAGATTACTGGACGTGGATGGAGCGGGAAGACGCCAGTATGGGGCGCAGTAGAGAGAAGCGGGAAAGTAGTTGCCGTAACTGTACCTAACGTTGACGGTGTAACACTCCTACCACACATCAGAGAGCATGTCATTCCTGCTAATACAGTTTGTACTGATGAAGCGGGTGGTTATTATCATCTCAAGGACAACGGATATGACCATAAGGTTATCCGGCATAACGAGCATGTCTATGTCAGCGGGGACGTGCACACAAATACAATCGAAGGTTTTTGGTCACTCGTAAAGCGTGGTGTGGACGGCGTCTATCATTCGGTTTCTACCAAGCATCTGCAAGGCTATCTAAACGAGTATGCTTGGCGGTATAATCACCGCAATGAGGGGCGTGCTCAGTTCGAGACATTACTTTGTCGGGCGGCTAGGAGTTGATTTCTTGGCTGCCTTTTTAAGATTGCCTAGAAACTCACCTTTAGTTGGTACGGGTATCTCGTGCCCTTTGGGTGTTCTCTGTGTCTTTTCCACTTTCTTCTCCATGAGGATAGTATAGCATATGCATCCATTAGATGGGCCAAGATTGAAGCTTAGCAGGGCTGAGAAGCACCTCAATACCATCAAGGCTGAGATTAATGGATTCATCACAAAAAATTCCTACACCTTTACTGTTGAGGCTAATCCGACACCGCCAAACTATGTCATTGTTGTTAAAGGGAAGCAAATCACACCCGACAAGGAATTGGGTGTCATCATCGGCGACTTTGCCCATAATGCCCGTTCCGCACTCGACCTGCTTATCTCTCAACTGAGCGGGTTCGCACCTGACGCTAGAGAGCGCTTCAATCTTCAATTTCCTATCTTCGATACCATTAAAGAATATGGAAACCACACCAAAAGCTACCTTGCTATGGTCGCTCCTGAACATGTCACAATTATTGAGGGATTCCAGCCGTACAAGCGAATGGATGGGGTTGATAAGGATGCGTTGGGGATTCTCCGCGCCATAAATGACGCCGATAAGCATCGAATCATCCATGTCGTAGGAACCATTACTAGTTTTAGTGGTCTTGTTTTTAGTGGCTCTGGTAAGATTGGTAGCAATACTATGATAGGCCCTGGCACACATATGAAGCTTGGAGGCCCTGGAGTGAGAGTCAACTTTGGCAACAGTTTTACCTACGCCAGTGTTGGCGATGGGATTATAACCAAAGACCGCACAGTAGTCGCCGAGGTTACCTCCATTACCCCCTTGCAGGTGAACATGCAACCTGAAATTCAAATTTTGGTAAAGTTCGGTGAAGGTAGTGCGCGGGTTGAGGGACGCCCTGTAATGGATACACTCACGTTCATCTATGATAGAGTCAAAGAAGTCATCGGGAATTTTGAACAATTCTTCCCTACATAAAATAGGCATTGCCCCCTCCTTATATCGAGATGACATAGTTACCTTTCATAAAGAGGGGGAAGCAGTCGTAGGGGCGGGTTTCAAACCCGCCCCTACAGGGATATACGATAAGATGAGGATCAGACTTTGCAGGAATCGGTAGGGTGGGTTTAACGAAGTGTACCACAACATTTCTTAAGTCGTTGTCCAACCTGTAGCGTTCTCGATCAGGTTAAGCCTGATCAACTCGCCTCTGGCTCCCAGCTCTATCGCTACAATATCTATGCGGCATGAGGACGGCTGTTCATCGCAGTTGCTCAGGTAAGCCTCCGCCAGTGCTATGAGGCGCTTCTTTTTCCTCTCCGTTATCGATTCCTCCGCCGTCCCGAATCGCCTGCTCGTTTTGGTGCGCACTTCGACGAAGACAAGCGTCCCGTCTTTTTCGGCGATTATATCTATCTCACCCTCCCTGGTGCGGAAGTTGCGCTCGCGAATCCAGTAGCCGCGTTTCTCTAAATAGTCGACGGCGAACTTTTCTCCGATAGCTCCCTTTTCCCTTCGGTTCATGGCCTTTTGGAGAGTGCTGAAAAAGTCTCAGTCAACCCCCTTGTTCCCCCAATCTTGGGGGAATTTAAAAGCTGGGGGACACCCCCAGTTCCCCCGGCAGGAGGTATCCTGCACCTCTTTTTTGGCAGTCTGTTTTGAGTATATGCTTTAAGTTGCCCGTAAGCAATATTGTACGTATAATTGAAAAGATGAAAGCTGTTGCAGAATGTTATTCCTGCCTCTCGCGGCTCCTGCGCCAGTCGGCGCAGATCGCTACGTTGGATGAGACGTTGCGGTCTGAAGCTATCGATGCGGGGATGCAGGTACTGGATAGGTACTTCTCCACCGATGGGCTGACAATCGATATGGCCACTAGGCTTCATCGTGTAGTAAGGGAGACCACCAAGAACTCAGATCCTTATCGTGATATGAAGGACCGGGAGATAAAGCTATCGCGGGAGCTAGTTGCGCAAGTGAAACCTAACTATTCGGAGAACTTCAAAGGATACCTATCGCTCTCCCTAGCAGGCAACGCCATCGATTTCTTCCGCAGCCTGGATGATGTGCGTAAGGATATCGAGTCGCCGATGACGTTTGCAGTTGATGATTCGCTTTCGTTCGAGCACAAGCTTAAGAAAGCAAGGAGCTTGATGTTCCTCGCTGACAACGCTGGTGAAATATTTTTTGATCTGCCGCTGGTGAGGTGGCTGAGGCAGTATGTGCCGTTGACCTATGTGGTTAAGGAATCGCCCGTGCAGAACGATGCTACCATCGACGACCTGCGCCGGGCCGGGCTTGATGGCGATCTGGGGCGGGTGATTACTACAGGATTGGCTACGCCTGGCGTCATATTCGAATTGGCTTCGTCGGAGTTCAAGCGCGAGTTCGAGGCCGCCGACTTGGTGCTGGCGAAGGGCATGGGGTACTGGGAGGGGCTTACCGAGCTGCCTGCTAGAGGCAATATACTGTATTGCTCCATGGCTAAATGCAGGCCGGTGGCGGACTCGATGGGGGTTCTGTTAAACAGCTTCGTGGCGATACTGCGGTGAGCGTGATGCAGGCGGAAGGCTTCATTTTTTATCCCGAAAAAGACCTCTTAGGCGATCCCTCCGCATGGGGGCTGCCGTTCGATGACGTCTACTTTACGACGATCGACGGATTGAAGCTTCACGGGTGGTATGTAGCGGGCAATCGTCGTGAGATAATGCTGTGGTGCCACGGCAACGCCGGCAACATCAGCGACCGCCTCGATTTTATGAAGCTGCTGCATGATAGTTTGGGTTTAAACATATTCATCTTCGACTATCGCGGCTACGGACGGAGCCAGGGGCGGCCTACCGAAGAGGGCACGTACCGTGACGCTCAGGCGGCGATGGATTACCTGCGCTCACGCCCGGACGTCGATAAGGATTCAATCGTAATCTTCGGGCAGTCGCTGGGCGGGGCCATCGCTGTCGACCTAGCCAGCAAGAACAGCTGCCTCGGCCTCATATTGGAGGCGACGTTCACCTCGCTGGTGGATATATTCGAAATGCCGCCAGCGGCTTTCCCTATCAAGTACGATTCGTATTCCAAGATAAAGCGCGTTAAAGTTCCGCTGTTAGTACTGCACGGCGACCATGATGATGTCGTTCCCTTTGAATCGGGGTACTCTCTATACGCGGCGGCCAACAAACCCAAGAAGTTTTGTGCCATCGAAGGCGCATTGCATAATGATACGTACATCGTGGGCGGCGAGGCCTACTTTGCCGCTCTGGACGAGTTCATCTCAGGAATCTCTGATTAAAGCTATCAACCCCCTAACCCCCAATCTTGGGGGGAATTAAAAAAGATAGGGGACACCCCTAAAACCCCGGTCCTTCCGCGGAAGGACACCTCTTTTTTTAGAGATTTCCTAAATCTAGAGCAAGTCTGAACGGAGCGAAACTTTTCCTGTGGATCGGGCAGGCGCCCAGCCGCCCGATGCTCTCCAGATGCTCCCTGGTAGCGTAGCCCTTGTGTCCGGCGAATCCGTAGCCGGGGTAGATTTTGTCCAGTTCAATCATAAAGCGGTCCCGCGTCACCTTGGCAATGATCGAGGCGCAAGCTATCGATATCGATTTGCAGTCGCCCTTTGGAATGCATCGCTGCGGGAGGTTGATCTCAGGAAGGCGGACGAAATCGATGAGCAGTGCGTCGGGCGGTGTACCGAGGTTATTTACAGCCTGCCGCATTGCTATCTTGGTAGCTCTGGCAATGCCGTGCTCGTCTATCGCCTCTGCCGAGACTTCGCCGATGCCGACGGCTATTGCGGATTTGTATATCAGCGGGAAGAGTTGCTCCCGCATCTTTTCAGAAAGCTGCTTGCTGTCGCGCACCAGGTGTAGCCAGGGCGTCTTTAGGTCGAGTGGCAGGATTACAGCGGCGGCCATCACCGGCCCCGCCAGCGGACCGCGCCCCACCTCATCGATACCGGCGATCAAGCGGCAACCGCGTTTGGCCAGTTTCTGTTCTTCGACAAAGCTGGGGCGATAGTTTGCAGTGCTGGGACGTTTCGATTTCATTGCATCGCGTAAATTGTTTATAAGACTTTGGGGAAGTTTAACAAAACTTCTAATGAGAATCAACAGTAAACGGATTTTGTATTCGGGGGACATGATATAATGATTTATTACATCACTACAAGGGAGGCTGGCGCTGAAGGGTGAACAGATAGCCCGCAAGATTGTTGAAGTGGCCTCGGATAAGCAGGCTTCGGATATTGTTCTTTTAGATGTCAGGGAAATGTGTTCGTTTGCTGATTATTTTGTCATCTGCAGCGGCGCGACACAGCGCCAGACATCGGCTATAGCCGAGGAAATAGATAAAACATTGCATAAAAAGGGACCAAAGCTGCAGCATAAGGAGGGTGATGTCGAGTCGGGGTGGCTGCTAATGGATTACGGCGATGTCATCATCCACATCTTCGGCGCGGAAGAGCGGGAATATTTCAAGCTGGATAAGTTGTGGGCTAAGGCCGTTCCGTTAATCAGGATCGAGTAGTATACTCGAATATTTCCTTGGGTTTGAAGAAATTCTTTATTTCAATCTTGGCGTTTTCCTCTGAATCCGATCCATGGACCATGTTACGTTCGATGTTCTCTCCCAGGTCAGCCCTTATTGTTCCTTTGGCAGCTTTGGACGGGTCTGTGGCTCCCATTGTATTCCGCGCTACCGTAATAGCGTTTTCTCCTTCAAAAACGGCGGCTATGATCGGGCCTGAGGTGATGAATTTCAACAGGTCGCCGAAGAACTTTTTGTCCTTGTGAATAGCATAATGTCGTTTTGCTAGGGCTTCGTCCATCCACAGCATTTTCATAGCTATCATCTTAAGGCTGGCCTTTTCCAAACGGGACAGAATCTCGCCTCCAAGCCTTCTCTCTATAGCATCTGGTTTACATAAGATAAGGGTACGTTGAATCATTTTGTACCTCTCTCTGCTTTCTCCATTATATACATAGTTGCTTTTGCCTGTGCTATAACTGTGCCGTCCTCGAGCTTTATTTCGGCCTCTACATCCAGGAGTTTGTCTTTCACTTCGGATATCCGTGAGCTTATCAGCAACCGCTGGCCCGGGGATGCGGCTTTTTTAAAGCGGGTTTCCATCTTTGCTGTGACGCAGTAATATCCGCCATAGTATGCGGGATATGCCATGGCCTCGTCGAGCAGGGCGTTGATAATGCCGCCATGTATGTAGCCGGGCCAGCCCTGATGGTTCTCGGAAGGTATGAATTCAGCCCTGGCCGTATCGCCGTCCCGCTGGAACTTGAGCTTGAGGCCGATGGGGTTATCTACGCCGCAGCCGTAGCAGTTGGTAAACCCGTCGAAATCTCTTAGGGAACGCCCTTTCTGTTTTGTCATCTATTTGCCTCTAGAATATTGGTCAACCCCCTTAAATCCCCCAAGAATGGGGGATTTAAGAAGATTTAGGGGACACCCCTAAAACCCCGGTCCTTCCGCGGAAGGACACCTCTTTATTTTAACCTGTCATTCTGAACAGAGTGAAGAATCTCGACGAGGTCCTTCGGTCGCATTGCTCCTTCAGGATGACGAGCTACGGGATAATCAACCCCCTGTATCCCCCAATCATGGGGGAGATTAAAGGAGATCGGGGGACACCCCCAAACCCCCGGCAGGAGATTTCTCCTGCACCTCATTTTACTTCTGTTCCGGAGGGCGGGTTTGAAACCCGCCACTACAAGAACATCGACATTACCTGACAGGAGAACCACACACCTCTTTTTAATCGCTCATGATGATGCGCATTTCTGCTTTTACGTCCGCGATGAGAGTCCCGTCCTCCAGCTTCACTGTGCCGTAGCCCGATACTTTGCGGTCATCTACCTGCTTCGCTTCGGCGCATATCAAAAGTTTTTGTCCTATCATAGTAGGCTTGATAAACCTTATATTCAGCTTGGTTGTTACGATATATACTCCCAGGTAATATGCGGCATAACCTATCGCTTCATCAAGCATGGTACAGGTAATGCCGGCATGCGCCACGTTAGGCCATCCCTGATATTTCTCATCGGGAGTGAACTCTGCTACCGCTTTGCCCCCCTCCTCGCGAAATTTGAGTCTAAGACCTATCGGATTGTTCTGGCCGCAGGCAAAACATAACGGTGCCTCTTTCATATCCTGTGCCGCCATCTCCTGCCATATAGTCATCTCTTTTTCTCCCTCGGTTTAGTTATAGCTGGTCGTCTCAGATATAAGGGTTGTAACGTTGCGATATCGTCGCTCTCGCCGCGCTCAAGTCGGCTCCAGCCAAGCTCGGCGAGGAAGCCCGCCCTGCGCAGCGTGCTCTCGCGTATAACGGCCAAGTCGCCGAGGCGTTCGGCGATGAGTTGTGCTGGATCAGGCTGGCTTGTGGGGAAGCTGGAGAATTGCCCGCATACGATTGTTTTTGAGTCGATGGCCTTGCAGAGCACATCAAGCGTAGTTATATGCTCTTCGATAAGCTTCCGCCAACCCGTGTCGCTCATACGATATGTAGCCGTGGCGATCTCGCCGCGTCCGGCATTTTGCACAACACATACTGGCAAACCGGTGTCGGCATAGAGATAGGCCTCTACCTCCAGCGTTCCTACGCCAATGAGACGAATATTAAGTGATAAGGCCAGTCCCTTCGCAGCGCTGATCCCGGCTCGAAGTCCGTTAAAACTGCCCGGCCCTATCGACACAAAAACCGCGTCGATTTTACTAATCTCTTCACCCGTGAGCTTGAATAAATGGAGCGCATTAGGAATCAGATTGACTGTATGATTCTGGCTTGCATACCAGCTTATCTCTGTTATGGTCTTGCCTTCGCGGGATATTGCGACTGAGGCCGTATCGGTGGCGGTGTCTATTGCTAGTTCCACTATTTGAACCTCTTTTTGATATCGGCAAGCATTTTCTTGTAACATTCGCCGTGCGGCGTCAGATCAAGCTTGCGCTGTGTATCGCCCGTCAGACTTATATTTATTAACAAATTTTGAGTTGGAAGTATATCGATGGCCTTGTCCGCCCACTCTACGACACAGAGGCCCTTTCCATACAGATAATCGTCCAGTCCGAGATCGGCTATCTCGGCAATACTGTCGAGACGGTAGAGGTCTATATGGTACATCGGCAGCCTGCCGCGGTATTCGTTCACTACTACAAAGGAAGGGCTTCTCGCGTACCCGTCGATATCCAGCCCCCATGCGATGCCCTGCGTGAGGCAGGTCTTGCCGGCTCCCAGTTTGCCGACCAGCAGTATCACGTCACCGGGCTGGGCCAGATGGCCTAATTCTTTGCCGAAATGCTGAGTTTCCTCCGGGCTGTGACTGGTGAGTTTCATGCCCGCTTCCTCTTTGCGAAGTGGTCCCAGCCGGCGGAACTCCACGAAAATTCGTTCCCGTCTTCATCAAGTACTGTAACGCTTTTACCTTTGAATATCTCGCCGATAACCGCCACCGGGCAAGTCAAATCCCGTTTTATGATATTTATGATTTTCTGCGGGGCGGTGAATATCAGCTCATAATCCTCGCCGCCGGTCAATGCCAGCCTGATGGCTTCATTGCCGAACGATTTTAGAACAGCGGGATGGATTGGAATACGGTCGCTGTATAGCTTTGCGCCAACGCCGCTGGCGAGGCACATCTTTTCCAGATCGCCTAAAAGGCCATCACTCACATCAATTGCGGCTTTGACAGCGTTTTTTGCGAGTATCTGTCCCTCATTGATGCGTGGGCTGGGCTTGAAGTGCGCCTCCCGTAGCGTCGTCTCGGTTTTCTTGTCGAGAGAGAGCCGCCTCTGCATCATGGCCAGGCCCGCCGCGGAAGCCCCGAAGTTGCCGGTTACTGCAACCAGATCGCCGGGCTTGGCTGCGGAACGTTTGAGAATCTTGTCCTCATCCTCGGCCTCTCCGATAATCGTTAAAGTAATCGCTGTGACCGGCGCGGCAACCGTATCTCCGCCGATGATCCGCACCTCGAACTTCTTCGCCAGCTCTATCATGCCTTTGTACAGATCGACAACGCTTTCTGCTTCGGTATCTATCGGTATGCCCAGCGATACCAGTGCATATAGAGGCCGCCCGCCCATGGCAGCAATATCGCTCAGGTTCACCGCCATCGATTTCCAGCCCAGCTCGCGCCAGGTGATATTTTTAAGGTCGAAGTGTATATCCTCAATAAGGGTGTCGGTGGTGGCCAGCTGCAGGCCCTCGGCGCGCCAGCATGCGGCGTCATCGCCGATGCCGATGATCACTGTATCACCACCCGTCCTCCCGACCGTCTTGGCAATCAGCTCGATGAGCCCGAACTCGCCCAATTTGGAGACTTTCATATCAAGATTATACCCGCTTTCCATATCGTTATCTAGCGAACGTTAGTGAAACTTGTTATAGTAATTGCGGTGCAATATGCGTTACGCAATCCTCGCGGATATACATGGCAACCTTGATGCCTTTCAGTCGGTGTTGCAGGACATCGACGGCAGGGGTGGTGTGGATGAGCTCTGGTGCCTCGGCGATATTGTAGGCTATGGACCTGAGCCCTCGGCATGTTTAGCTCTCCTCAGACAGTATCCCCACATCTGCGTCGCCGGTAACCATGACTGGGCCGCCGTTGGCAAGATAGATATAGCAGACTTCAACCCTGATGCGGCAGCCGCCTGCAAATGGACGGGACATCAGTTAAACGCGGATGATGTCGAGTATTTAGAAAGTTTGCCTGCGAAGGTGGTCAGAGGCGAGTTCACCATTGCGCACGGCAGCCCGCGGGATCCTCTATATGAATATATCTTCTCCGTTGTAAGCGCGGCGAGTAATTTCCAGAATTTTGGCACCATGCACTGCCTTGTTGGGCATACCCATGTACCGGCTGTCTTTATGGATTCCGAAGGTCTCTGCCTGAAGTCTCCACTGCTGTCGATTCTGCAGCTGGGTGGTGAACGCTTGATAGTGAACCCTGGCAGCGTGGGCCAGCCCCGCGATGGTAATCCCCGTGCCAGCTATGCCGTTTACGACGAGGCCGAGCGGGTGATTTACAGTTATCGCATATCGTATGATATCGCGGCTGTGCAGGATAAGATGCGCAGGTGCGGGTTGCCGGAATTTTTGTCACTGAGGTTAAGCGAAGGATTGTGATCACGTACCGCGTTTCTCGTAATCGGGGCACTTGACTGCATTGGGACGCTCGGGGCGGTGGCACGTGCTGCGCCAGTCCCATTTACAGTTGTCGCAGAGGAATATGTTCTGGCCCGTGGCCTTCTTGAATTTGAGTTTCAGCTTGTCCCAGGCTTTCATGCTGTTCTCCCGTAGGATGAGTGTAATATACTACGCTAAAGCGATGTTAGCAAGAGGAGGTTTTATATATGCCTATCGTTAGAGTTGAGATGTGGCCCGGCAGGACCCGGGCTCAGAAGGCGGAGCTGGCCAAGGCTATAACTGAGGCGATAGTTACGATAGCTAAAACGACTCCCGAGGCTACGACAATTGTATTTGAAGATGTGGCCAAAGAGAACTGGGCTATAGGCGGAGTACTCGCTTCTGACGCGTAAAGAAGTGTAGAAGGCGTGACCTGGGGACAGGTCGATATTTCCTTAATCGTATTAAAGGCAGTTGTAATACTTGCTCAACTATCCTGATGTGTTATAAAATAGCATCTCAGTGAAAAGCAGCGGGATGTCCCCCATGCTTTGACTTCAAAAATATGGGCCGCTAGCTCAACCGGCAGAGCAACTGACTCTTAATCAGTAGGTTCAGGGTTCGACTCCCTGGCGGCTCACCACTGTATTCAATAGATAGAACCTCATGCTCAGAGCTGACATCGTTCTCTATGGGCATAGGTATTGTGTAGCTAATAGCTACCTGTCCTGGCTTGAAGTCGATCCTCTTAACAAAAGACCTCAGAAAGGTTTTCTGCTCCATCAAAGACCCCTTTGACAGCAGGGATTTAAAGTCTTCCGCATACTCCATCACTTGTTTGGCACTCAATTCCTTAGGCTCTGTGTCTTGCAGGTCTGCGAGAGCTCCCTCTTTTGTCGCCTGGAGAGTTGTTTGCTCGCTACGGAGCTCTTTAATCCTGGGTGCAGCATCCTCATCGCTCATGGTTCCATTCTCAAAAGCCGTGTAGTATCTTAATAGCTTCCGGTTGACTGAGTCTAGCTGCTTGTCGATTTCTTCTATACGCTCATGCCTTCGGCCAGCAAGAAGCTTTATCTCCTCATTGATCATCTTCACCAAGGCGGCCAAGTTCTCATCGGTCAGTACTTTTTGTTTCAGCCTATCAATGACGAAATCCTCTATTTTACTCTTGGGAAGCCAGCCGCTCTGACATGATTCCGGGCTATGACGTAGAGCATTACTGCATCTGTAGTATGAGAACTGTCCTGACTTGGCAGAGGTTCCTATCATTGGTGCATCGCATCCAGCACAGCGGAGCAAAGGGCTGAGAAGATATTGGCTGGTGACGGTTCTGGGGTGCGTTACCTTCGGCTGCCTGTCAGTTAAGAGTCTCTGTACTTTATTGAAATCCTCTCCGGATACTAGAGCTGTATGATTATTGTAGGAACGAATAGGCGTTCCGTCTTTACCTCTCCAGACCAGGGTGCCGACATGTACTTCGTTTTTCAGTATCTTGTATGTCGTGGTTTTGCTCCAAAGCTTGCCCATCCTAGTCCTGATCCTTTCCTTATTAAGAGTCTTGGCTATCTCCTTCACGCCTTGCCCGGCGATTGCCATTTGAAATATTCTTGTGACTGTAGGTGCTTCATCTTCCTCGGGCTCTAACCTCGACTTCTGAGCATTCCCACTGTTGATTCTTACCCTGCGATAGCCGAAAGGAACCGTGCCACCATTAAAGAACCCCTTTTCAGCATTCGCCGCCATGCCTCTTAAAACATCTTCAGCCAGGTTTGTGGAATAGAATTCGTCGACGACTTCTATCATCCCCTCAAACAATTTGCCGGCAGGAGTGTCATCCACATGCTCGTTTATGGAGATGACCTGAACGCCTTGCTTTCTCAGCAGAGACTTGTAGACTATGGAATCCTCCCTATTTCTGGCGAACCGGGAGAGCTTCCAGACCAGTATTGCGCTGAAAGGTTTACTTTTTCTCCGCGCGGTGGCGACCATTTCCTTGAACTGAGGGCGGTTGGCAGTTCTGGCGCTCTCCGCCTCGTCGATGTATTCTGCTACAACTTCCCAGCCGCGCCCAAGGGCATAACTCCTCAGAGCCTTCAGTTGGGCTGGGATAGAGAGGTCTCTGTCGGCTTGCCTCTCTGTGGACACCCTGGCATACAATGCAACTTTCATATTTCCTTCCTATTTTGATTGATGCCTATTAAAGAAGTTTCTTCCCCGTAGTTTTTTCGTACATCTCAATAATGAACTTCATTACTTCAGGTGTAAGTTTATTAATATCAGGCATGGTCTCGAATTTATATGAGGGGTCTGAGGTGATTAAGTTAATTGCCCATTTTAGCCTGTCTACTTCTGGGACTGTGAACGTTTGTTTTTCCAGATAACCTAGAACCTCCAAAAGCTCTTGTGTCGTTACCTTATAGACAGGAGCAAGTTTTTTTAAGATCTCTGGGCTGGGAGTGCTATTGCCTCTTTCAATCTGCCACAGATAAGTCTTCGATACCCCTGCCTCTTTTTCGGTAGCTCTTAGAGACAGCCGCTGTTTTTGACGCAGCCTTTTAAGATGATCGCCTACTTCTTTCGCATCCATTTGACCTCCTCTACTTGAACGATTGTAGCATAATAGTTAAACTTTTGCAAGTATTTTTTGCGTCATTACTGTTAAAACATGTTGCACAATAAAGGACATTATGTTAAAATAGTGTGAACACAAAGATATGGAAAGCACAATCGCAGTCAAAATAAACCGGGATGCAATCTTTCGCTATTTGGCGGAGCAGAATTTATCTCAGAACGCCATGGCCTCGATACTACGCATAAGTAGCGGCTACTTCTCGCAGTTGATCAATTGGCGCAGGTGCCCTTCCCCCAGGCTAAGGAGAAGGATGCTCAACGCCTTGAGCCCTCTCACCTTCGAGGATTTGTTTGTTATCGAGAGTAAGGACATGCCGAAACAGGCAAGTTAAGCCGATGTCCGAGAATTTTGGTCGAAACGAAGGACTGCAAGTCTTAGCTCGAATTATCGCTAAGGCATACCTTGCTGACAGTCGGTGTGATGTAGGGACAGCAAAAACATGTGAGGAAGGCAAGAAGGATGAACGCATATCTCGAACTGGCCGAAATAGCCCGAATGGAAAGTGCGGCAAATAATCTCCGAGACAAATTGCTTGTCCATCTTCTCTTTTACCTCGGATGTCGTGTATCTGAGGCCATCGCCCTCACAGTGGATGATGTAAATCTCGAACATGGTACGGTAACCATTCAACACCTCAAATTTCGTACCAAGATATCTTGCCCGCAATGCAGCGCTAGGCTTGGCAAAGCGCATTCTTTCTGCCCAAAGTGTGGAGAAAGGGTAGCGCAGACGGTAGCCAAGGAGCAGGCGCACCGCCGCATGCGTACATTGCCTCTGGATGATGACACTCTGGCACTTCTCAAGGACTACATTGACCGAAGTGGGCCAGTGACCAAGAACGGCAAGCTCATGATTTTTGGCATAAACCGGCACCGTGCCTGGCAAGTCGTTAACGCTTGTGCCGCCAGAGCCGGCCTCGGCGATCTGATGAACCCGGTCAGCGGCAGGAAATGCGGTGTAAGTCCACACCGGCTGCGGGATGCCTTCGCTATTCACGCAATGAAGCTTGATGACTCGGGCGACGGTCTCAGGATGCTCCAGGAACACCTTGGGCACTCTAGCTTTAACACGACAGCCAGATACCGAAAGATCGCAGGCGATGAGCACCGCGAGTGGTACCGAAAGCTGTGGGAGGAAGGAAAAGAAGATGCCTGAGGCACTGCTGAGGCCAAAGAGGGGAGGCTTTCTCCGTCCCTTCGGCTGTGGATGGTTTATCCGTGAGTTCCTTCTTGGAAATGGCCCCTACGGTGCCCCCGATATCGACCCCTCAATCGGCGCACCACAGTCCGAAATCTTCTACCGCTATAAGAACGCCCTCATGAGAGCAACAGCCTTGGACAGAGCTACAAAGGAAGAGGAACGGCTGGCCAGGCGTGAGAAGCGCCAGATCAGACCGGAAGCCATAGAAAAGCTAGCCGAGCAGTACCTCTCCCGTCTACCTTACAAAACCAGCAACTGTACATACCACTCATTCGTCGTTTACTTTTCAAATCTGCAGCGGTTGGGTTGGGTGGAATTTACTGGTAACGAAGAGCCATCGGCTTTTCAAGACAACTATTCTCTTGGCCCTCCACGCAAGTATTTCCGACTGACGAAGGTGGGTAGGGAAGCGCCCGATACCGCTTGGGCCAACCCACACCTCGCACTCTACGGGGGAGAGTAGAGTAAACCGCTGAGCACAGGAGTTCCCAAACATTGATGTCGATAGCAGGACAAACACGCATAGGTTTTAAAAAATATGATGTGTATGGCGTGTATGACGATTATCACGTGTATTAAATATATTATGAGTATGAAATGCTATGAAACAATTCACGTTATTTATAGTAATTCAGGGATAAAAACCGCGGGAAAATACATATCTCATGCAGTTAACAAACAAAGGAGGTAGGCGATGACCGTTATGTTGCCGGAGCACAAGATAAGTAGCATTCTCCGCGACTACTTCGCGGGCATTAATCAGGTGGAAATCGCTGCAAGGAACGCAGTTGATCAGAGCACAGTCTCAAATTATACGCAGCGGTTCAAACAGAGGGCAAGCGATATAGGGCTGGCCGCTGCAGGAAAGGAGTTCGAGGTTATGAATGAAATAGATTCGTTGAGAAGCCTAGCCGTTGAGATCAAGAAGACCAACTTGACGATAGAAGGAGCAAAGCAGGGCCTTCATTTCTCGGGACTATTTAAGAAACTCGGGGTCGGTCCCAACGAGTACCCGGACATGATAAGCCTGTGCCGGCGGGCGAAGGATCAAGGTTTCGTGGATGCTGCTCTAAGGCTCAGGCGGCTTGAGGAGAACGCCGGTGCGCCCTATGAGATGGTGGTGTCGCATTTCGAGGAGTTGATGCCAAAGATACAGTCGCTGGAGCAGAATAAAGAGCGGTTAAAAGACGAGATCGGCCAGCTCACAAGTTCGGAGGCCGCCACGAAACTCAGGCTCTCCCAGATGCAAGCGATGGAGGAGAAAGAGAGGGCAAGGCAGGAAGCAGCGCTCGAGGACGTGATGGTAAGGAGCCGTGTCTGTATACGTGAAATAGAGGAGGTGGGCAGGCTAAAGCGTGATCTGGCGGCGGCTGGTCTAGATCTGCCCACAATAACAAAACTTGCCAACGAGTTCAAGATAGAAATTAACAAAGTTGATTTGACCGGGATCAAAGATGCTATTGAGAAGCACGGCTCTTTGAGCCAAACGCTTGCTAAAATGCAGATGCAGCGCCAAATCCTCGAAGCCAAATTTTCGGAGTTGCATGGTTATAACCTAGATGAAGAGAATAAAAAGAAGCGTCTATCGAATCAGATAGCAGAGCTGGAGGGGAATATAAATGCACGAGAAAAGACGCTCGCCGATCTAGATACCAGGCTGAACCGCAAACGGCGCCAGCACGACCTCTTCGAATCGTTCATGGCTATGATGTTGACATCCCCTTCGACTGGTGCGCAGTTCTTTGAGAGTCTAGTCCCTTTTCTGCAGTCGGTTATGCAACCCGGTGGGTTTATATTAAAAAATGCTGAGGAGTTAAGAAGCGCATTCGTCCGCACGGTGATGGGAGACTACTTGCATTGCTTTCGCTGCGATCTCTGCGAGGCAAAGTTTATCCTGAACAGGAGCCCGTATTACCGTGACCGTGACTATACATGCCCGGCATGCGCCTCGGGGCTTTCAGTTAAGGCAGATGACACTTTCATCACAGAAATGGTATCTCCGAGTAACTTAGAGCAGATATCTCGCACACAGCGGCTCCAGGAAGAGGTAGATAGGTTGAAGCCGCTAGAGGTTTTTCTGGATATACCCTGCGCTATATGCCAAAAGCCGATGCCAAATGATAGGTGGAACCGAGAGGGTATTCTCAAAGTTTTTAAAGAGGCCTCAATAGCTCACCCAGAGTGCTGGAGTACGACGGCTGGTCAGGCTCTTTCTTTCAGGATGTTGACAAAGGAAATCACAAATCTATTTGTGCAAATCAATAAAACCTGAGACTTGTTATAACCGATAGGGATCATGTTTTTATGGAGGCCCAATGCATCAACTGCCTCGATGAACATTACGATGTAGCAGTTTAATAGTCCAGATATAGATAAACCTCAGCTTCAGCCCTCTTCCTCGGTGAAATTTACGTATTGAACAATTCCAGCTTCGTTTTGTTCAATGACTAAACGTGCGTTTTTTCAAGCATCACGAAAATATAGGTTCATTCTGTTAATGAACCAAAGGACATATTGTGCAATGCTTAATATGAAAACCGAACGCACCTTAACAATAGAATGATGGAGCTTTAACCAGAGCGCTTGCCCTTAAATGGGCGAGGCATATAGAAAACCCCAGCTAGGTTGAGCTAGCTGGGGAAGCCTAGCCTCGCCCCGAAAGGAGCGAGTATGGAGCTAGACTGGGAGAAGTATAGCGAGGTTGCCGATAGATTTCAATACAAGGCTCGATATGAGGACAGGGACGACTTGAGGCATAACATCATATTGAGGTTAGCCGACATCGCCAGCAGAAACGGCCACAAGCCCTTCACCGAGGGCGCAATGGTAAGGGTAGCCAGCTATGTAGTGATGGAATACTGGCACGCCGAGAAGCGCAACGGCAAGGTGATAAGCCTCAATAACGAGGTAAGGGATTGGGAAGGGGATAGCACAGAGTTGCTTGATACCATTGCCGATGATAACGCTCTAGACCTTGAATCATGGGTGGACTCTCGGACATGGCTACTCGGTTGCCCCAAGAGACTGATACAGGTTGCTCACAAGAGAGTGAGCGGTATAAAGCTCGATAACGCCGATATGATTTACCTCTGTCGCTGGAGACAAAAAGAACAGAAAGTCCTTGTTTAGGTGAAAGGTTTTAGCCCCTCAAATACATTATATAAGTGGGAGCGCCGTTTACGGCTAGCGAAGCGCAGCGTATCCAGCGCTCACTACTGCGGGAGCAAGGCGTATTGCCCGACGCCTTGACTTCTGAGAGGGAGATAAATTGGAACAATTGAATATTGAGGGCAAACGCTCTGGTGAAGGCTTTATCTGCCATAGGGAAAGGCTTGCCAGCACCCTGTCGAGGGCGCAAGCGCCCAAAGCTCGCATAGGTGATATAGAGCTTGGGCGCAAAGGCTTCCTTAACTACTTGAAGGCTTTGGGCGGTTCGAACGTAGTCAAAGTAACCCCCAACGGCAGTGCTAGCGAAGCGCAGGCTGCCGAAAAAGGCTTAAGGGTAGTTTGCGGACGCAATACAGGCTATCTTCCCGATAGAGCATGGGTCTCCGACAAAGACGGCTTCGGCGAAACCTGCGAGATAAGGGTATCGCCCAACGGCTCGGTAGTTCCCAACCTCGGCGCAATAGAGCTTGCCGAAGCTCTGTCGAGGGTTATTCCGTTTGCAGCGAACAAAACGGAACAGCGACCAGTTCTTAACTGTGTTCGATTTGCCAAAGGCAACGGGAAACTAACCCTTACGACATCCGACGCCTATCGGCTTGCCGAGATAACCCTTGACTTCGAGGACGGGGAAGCGGAAGCGCTGATACCCGCCGAGGAGCTGAAGGGTTTAGTATCGGCGCTGAAGAAGGCGCACAGGGTTCGGCTAGCCTTTGAGCCTAACGGCAACGACCACAACAACCTCATCATCGAAACCGAGGCTATCCGCTACAAATTTGCAGGCGAAAGCGGAACATTCCCCAATTATCAACAGGTAATCCCTGCCGAGTTCAAGGCGGCGGCTCGGTTCGACACACGGGAGATGATGAAAGCGGGAGCGAGCTTAAGCGCCCTGTCGCTGGATAAGGCATCGGCGATAACCCTTTCATTGAAAAAGGGAAAGTTGATGCTATCCGCAACCGATGACAGGGGAAGCGCTCAAGTCGAGGCCGAGGTTGAAGGGGAAGCGGAAACCGCTCTCAGTGGCGCATATCTTACACAAGCGCTCAAGGCGCTGGGCGGTATGGCCGAGGTTAAGTTGAGCAACCCCAAAGTGCCGATACTATTCGCCGTTGATGGATACCGACTTGCGGTTATGCCAGTTGTAATGCCATCAAAGCCGAAGGTTCATATCGAAGCGGAAGCGATAGCCAGAAAGGCCGAGGCGCAAGCCGAGAGCGAGGCGCAAGCCCATGCCGACAAGCCGAAGAAGAAGTCTCGCAAAGCCAAAGAGCCAGTAGCAGCATAAGCCTATAGAGCGTTTAGCCCGAAACAAAAATCACGCAAGGAAGCGGGGGTGTCCCCGCTTTTTTGCTTTTTTGAGGGGGTATTCGTGCCCTATCGTGAGTACGGATACCCCCTTTTTTTGACCAAAACTGAATAGGAAGGGGGTGATACTGTGTACTATGGAGAGCAGACAAGCCAGCTCAGCCTCGATAGCGAGTGCAGGCGGATATGCCTCTCCTGCCGAGCCATTGACCCGCCCACAGAGCCTGCCTACGGCTGTCCTCAATGCGGCGAAGGTCGGACGCTGTCAGCGTACGGCGGAGAGATACCCGACGTGTGCCCATCCTGTGGTGACGGCAAGCCTGAGCTTATCACTAACAGCGCCTGTGCGCTATGTGGTGAAGGCGAGGTTGAGGAGCGGGAGATACTCCGTTGCTCCTATTGTGGGTATATACGTCTGAGTAAACACGAATACCACTTGTGCCACAACAGACCTGTCCCCAACCGTGTGTCAATTACCGCAGGGGATAAAGGATGGACGCCTGGTAACGAAAGCAAGGCGGTATATCTGCGCCTCGAATGCCGAGCGAAAGAGGACAGGGTCAGGGTTAACGGGAGGTTCTGCATAGGCTGGCGCAAGCCGGTCGAACGTTTCATGGCGGGCAAGAAAGATGCCTTCAGGGACTGCGTGATGTGTGCCTACGGCTGGGGCGATAACCCTGGTCGGATAGAAGCAGTAGAGGTAGAGCCGTATCCATATCAGGAAACATTCAAGGCATAAGCCGGATTGACCATCTGGACGATCCCCAAGCTGTGCCTTGGAAAGGAGTGACAATTGAAAGAACGAAGGCTGACTGTAAACTACTTATATAACAACGGAAATAAGAAGCCTTATCCGTTTATCAGGTTACAAGGCAGGTGGCTGGAGAGATTGGGTTTTGCCGTTGGGGATAAGGTGACTGTGACGGCAGGGGAAGGGGTGATAGTGATAGTTCCAGTGAAGGGAGGTGACGGAAACTGATCCTCGCCCATATCAGGGGACACTAAAGCCCTAACCTGATTTAAAATGTAGAGGCCGGGTATCCAGGAGATGCTCGGCCTCTTTTTTTGTCTTCGGATGTCCTGGAATATGAAATAAACGGCCTTTCAGGTGTCTATGCTACCAAACTACTAAGAAGCACAAAACAGGCCTTGTTTTGAAATCCTGAGTGGTGCAGGAGGCCATGTGGTACCGGCCAGCGCAAGGAATTTGGAATCTTGAGTGGTCTCGGGGTTTGTCCCTATTGAACACAACAAGCTAAGGTGCAATTTGAAACATTCTGGAAAGCCATTAGCTGAAGTTGGTATCAACATAAGCATTTCTAAGTTTATTTCGAGCGAGGGACGGAGATTAATGCAACTGCAGTCTTCAAATCATATTATATAGACAAATCAGAGTCGACACCGAAAGCGCAGGTGACCGGCGAGTAAATCCTTGTTTCTCAAGAAGTACAGGATACTTTGATGTATTGTGGGGTGAAAGCAGATTCGGGGCACGGCTGCCGTGCCCTTGGCGTATATGGCAATAGTGGAACGCACATCATGGTGATGTGATTCTCCCAATAGTAACTGCCCATTTAATATTGCTACTTGAACTATGTGGTATAATATAGAAACCGATAACGCCATCGGTACTCCAATTTCCTGAAGTCCGGAGCGTATGATCACCCGCACCAATATCCCTCAAGATAAAGCTACGGCTTACCTTGCCTTTAAGCAGCTCATTCGGGACATACGCCACGAAGGTATTCGCATGGAGTATTGCCGATTCCTCGAGGTTGGCAGCAAGACGGGCATGAAGCATTTTCACATAGCGCAAAGAGGCGACTTTGTTCCTGTGAGGTGGCTATCAGCTAGAGCCGAGGCTAACGGGCTTGGTAAGATTGTTCATGCCGAGGCGTGTCACGGTGCAGGGCCTCAATTCTACTTAGCTAAGTACATCACCAAAGAGGCCAGTATACCTGGCTGGCGCAAGGTTGCAGCTTCAAGACACTTCTGGCCGGCGGTGCGTGAAGTACCGTCGGATCTGCGGGATGATTGGATTTTAATCAGGGATTGAATTTCCCAGAGCAAGGTATTTGGAGGATTCATGTCCTCAACATAGCCCTTCCTTTCCAAGAAAAAGAGAGTTAGAAAAATAAGGAAGGAAGGAAGACAGTTGAAAAAATTCGGTAGGTTTAAGTTAGCAACATTTGTAGTAACTCTACTCCTGACTCTCTCAATGATTGGAGTAGGAGGTGCGCTCGCTGCGGGGACATTTCTAGTCCATCAGACATATGCTATAGGCACGATTGATGAAGCCTTGACAGTAACCTGTAAGTTAATAGATTCAATAGATGAATATTCCAAGCTACTTTCAAGCTACTTCCAAGCTCCCTTTCCCATGTTTAGTCAAGCCCTCTTTCCAATTGGATTCTAAATATTCTAAATGATTGAATTCTAAAGATATTCTAAAGAGCCTCATTCCAAGAAACGGGATTGGAAATTCAAATGATTGGAAGCTCTGACCTTACCCCATTCTTAGTGCCATCTACATCTTAGCGTCTTCCGGCTAGTTCTATAAACTCCTGGGGTGCCAGTCCGCCCAACGAGCTGTGCGGCCTAGCAGTATTATAGTCCTTTCTCCAAGCCTCGATAACCTCCCTGGCATGTTTTAGGCTCAGAAACCAGTTATCGTTTAAGCATTCATCGCGCAGCCTGCCATTGAAGCTCTCGGCAAAAGCGTTCTCGATAGGCTTGCCCGGACGAATGAAATCAAGTTTGATGCCCTTCCGGTAAGCCCACTCATCCAGTGCCTTACCAGCAAACTCAGGGCCGTTATCCACGGTAATGATCTCAGGCAGCCCTCTTATATCCGCCAGTCTTTCCAGAACACCGACTACCCTGCGTCCTCCCAGGGAAGTATCCACCTCAATAGCGGGACATTCCCGAGAGTAATCGTCCACAATGGCCAGAGCCCGAAAGCGCCGGCCGGTAACAATACTGTCGACCACGAAATCCATTGACCACTTCTGATTGGGCCGCTCGGGCTCCGGTATAACAGCACGGGCGCCGGCCGCGCCCTTGCGACGCCGCTTTCGCCTTAGTGCCAGTCCTTCCTCCATGTAGATGCGCTCGGTTCGTTTATGATTAACCACCAGGCCTTCTCTCTTGAGTAACACGTGCAGGCGAGGGCTGCCAAAACGCCTGCGCTGCGCAGCCAGCTCCCTCAGCCTGTGACGCAGAATCGTATCATCATCTCTATGAGGCCGGTAGCTGTAGGCAGTACGACTCAGGTTCACCAGGAGACACGCTTTCCTCGTACTCAGCCCAAGGCTGCTGACGACATGGCTTGCTGCCTGCCGCTTTGCCTCGGGCTTTAGAAGTTTTTTGAGAGTAGCTCCTTGAGCGCCCGGTTATCCAGCGCCTGCTCGGCCACAATCTGCTTGAGACGCCTGTTTTCTTCTTCCAGGGCCTTCAGCCTCTTCAGATCGCTCACGGTGAGACCGGCATACTTGGCTTTCCAGTTGTAGTAGCTGGCATCACTCATGCCGTACTTGCGACAGAGATCGCCAACCGAAGCACCTGCCTCTCCTTCTTTGAGCACCTGAATAATCTGCTCCTCGCTGTACTTCTTGTGAACCATGTAGAGCCCTCCTCCTTGCTATATTCTAGCGGAGAACTCTAAGACGCGGTGGCATTATCTACGGGGGTAACGTCAATAGGGCATCAACATGGAACAACAGTCTATTTTGGCTTTGGAATAGCGAAAGCCACTGTTGATCTTTTATAGATGTTGAATTTCGATTTGCAGCTCTCGCAACGATAGCGCTTTACTTCGTGGCGCCCGAAGTACCATGCTTTGGATGGACTCGACGAAACTTCTTGATTACATGCTGGGCATAGTATTTTGCTCATCAATTACCTCCCATGGACTGGTTTCATGGCTAAGTTACTCTTGATACTTTTCGCTGTCAACGCCCATCCGGTATTTGACATCACAGTTAATAATAAAACCCAATTCTTCTTCTGTGAAGCTGTAATAAACTATAGGGAACTGAGAATTAGGAATCGAATCGAAATCGTTTTATCCCCAATTTGGAATGGCTATAAATTTAATGGCTAAAACGGGACTTTACCCTTAGTTATTCAGTATTGCTTACTTATTAATCCACGAGTCCGGCAATTTTAGCACTAACAAGTATGGTATTGCCGCATTGTGTACAAATAACCGGTACGACAGGGATATTAGGACTTCCGATAACCAACCTGTCTTCGCTATATGGTATAAGTTGAAACACGGCAGCCTGTATGCTCCAATCGCCGGTGCCGCACATCTGACAGGGTCTCCCCTTCCAGTTGTCCTTGATATACCTGATAAAATCTGTCGCATTAACCTTTTGCATATCTATCTCCTCCATTAAATCATCAGAGTGAAATTCATCAGTGCAGCCAAGCCATATAATAGGCTTTCGCCTGCCACTCCCTCAAGGTGGCGTCTCTACTAGTTTCAGAACTTCGACTTATGACAGGGACGGAAGAGCTCGAACCCTCGACCTGCGGTTTTAGAGACCGGCTGCTCTACCAACTGAGCTACACCCCTATTATTTAAACTGCTGAGGCCCCAATTATGGCCGAATTCTCTTGCAGCTTCAAAACCGAGGACACCGCGGCCTCTCAATTGCGTCTCAGCTCTCCATTCTCTTTCTTGAATGATACAAAATATTATTCCTTCCAGTACTATACGATGTGCAATACGCACTATAAGTAGTTATCGCATTGATATTATAACTTATGATATCACGTTACTGGGAGGCTTAAGTCCAATTCTCCTCGTATTCGCTGAACTCGGTTACGTAACATCCGCCCAAGATGCAAACTGTCTTCACATGGATGGACTTTTTAGCATGTAAACTGGGTATCAAGTCTTTCGAACGCGCAATATTTCTCGATCCCAGAATCGATACTCCGGACATAGCTACCGGGACATCCGGATTAACTACAATATCGACATCCCCCAGTACAGAGGTTGCGTTTACCTCTGTCACACCTTCCTCAAGCTCAGCTTGTCTAAAGTCTATTTCGCAACCACCCATGAACGCAATCGCGGTAACCTTCTTCCCTGGACGCCAGGGCCCTTTACCGAGTTTCGAGGCACCGAGTATCGCTGTATTTCTCATCGATTATCACTCCCTGTATGGTATCACTGAGATAACCTCAGACGCTCAAGTTCACCTTTTTCTCTTATTCTGCCTTAGCTCTCAAAGAGGTACTTATTCTAGTAGTAAATGGCTAAGAAGTCAATTATTCGCATTGACTCATAATAAATGTTACCGAGATGGAGGTAGCTGCGTCAGAATAAGTGTTACCGAAGGAGGGAAAAGGTGACACGACGCAGTATGCATAAGTACGCGCAGGAATTACGAAGCCTGTATTTCAAAGCAAGGATGTCTGTCAACAGTAAATAAATCCACAGTCCTATCCGTCTTCAATATACTGCAAATTTAATAATGCATGGCATTCAATTCATCTATATCCAAATATAGAAAACCCCGCGCAAGTGTTCGCGGGGCTAAACGTATACAGGTAGCCTTGTGTCCCCTATATGTTCGCGCTCTTAGATCTAAGTGCAGCCACATGTTTTTCAAAATCTTCAAAATTTTCCTCAAGGAAGTTCCGTAATCTCTGAGTCTCAGCTTTGATCAGGGCAATGTATTCCTCAAGATACTGCCTTGTAATTACATCTATCAAAACGCTTCCGCAAAATTTCTTGGATATATACTCTCGACTAAATACGATATGATCCACCTCTCTTATCTCCGGTTGGCCAGAAGCCACATAGCAGAAATACAGCTTATCCCTGAGTATTATCACTGGATGGAAAATTGCAGAATCAAGGGATTGCTGAGACAGTTTGTGTTCAAGCCCTACTCGCTTTAGATAACTTATTGACCTGATAAGAGGTAACAGCACTTCGCTATATGTGTTGCCCTGGCTGGCCTCCAATGCATTATCACTGGCACGAGGCTTTAGAACACAAAACTGGTTGGATACATGAGGTATCGTCAGGCGATGGTCGTTCTTCATGAAGAAATTATAGATACGACTCTGGATCGCTTCCGGATGTTCCTCCAATAACTGTTTGGAAGGCCAATCGAATGCCACACCCAAGGTCGGAATCGATTCTGCGGCCGGCGCAGCAGTATTCGGCACCTTGCGTGCGAAGAAGACCATGGGGTTCACAGAGGCACGACAAGCAGCCACAATCTGCGTGTAATACCATGTAGGGGCATGTTCCGGCCATCCTGCTGACATTGCATCTGTTGCCACGATATCGATATCGTGTGTGAGCCCATCCTCATCACAATCATAGTTGATATTGAACTGTACCTGATAGCCAGCACGCTCAAGCTCACTGCCTACTTCATGCTCAAGCAGATAACCCGCCGCGTATATCGCCTTGAGCAGTCCGTCTTTGTTCTGTTTTGTATCTTTATGCGTAGACACTGCTGTCCTCCAAATAAAATTACAGGTGAGATTGACCTGCCCCAAATAGTTGTACCACTTACAGAGTTAGAGTCACGAGCATTTTAGCTTCAGGAGCCGGCGGCTTGTAACGCAGATTATATTCCTTCCCCCACTTGGAAATCAATGCCGCATCCTTAGCTATGCAACAACCCCGCACAATGTATTTAGAATATTGCACAAATGCATTTTCAAAATAACTTAATCATATACATTGCTTAAAGAAAACAAGAGGTTGATTGTAGGGATTTTAGATATGAGCCAGGCAATAAATTTTATTTAATAATCAGTAGCTATCTGGGGGCTCCATTTTTCTTTCCACTGGTCTACATGGCTCTTTATCCCCGATACAACAATGACAGATTTAACATTATCAGATTCGTCTATTTTGCTTAATATATTCTGGTTTGCATAAACTGTTAAAACAACTACATGATCATTGACATTATCGAAGGTTCTGGTTGTTTTCAATAAAAAAGGCACATCACACGGCAAAAGCACATCTATCCCATTTCTGAGGTCTTCGACAATCTCTCTGCTGTTATATCCGGCCAAAAAAGACTCTAGGCTTGTACCGTCATCGAGATTGCTTATGGTCGGTATTAACAAAATACCTTTTACAGAGCCCTCGGCTTCTCGACAGAGTCTATCAAATAATGAAATCCCGATTCGCAATTTCCTATTCTCATCAGTAATTGCTTCGCTGACCAGATATCTATCTGCTGACCTTTTCATAAGACAAACCTCCTCACCAACGTATATTACGTATACTACTGAGACCGTAAAATGTCAATGTATTTATTGACTTTTTAACCATTTACTCCTAGAATGAGTACCTCTTTGAGAGCTAAGGCAGAATAAGAGAAAAAGGTGAACTTGAGCGTCTGAGGTTGTCTGAGTGGTACCATAGAGGGAGTGATAATCGATGAGAAATACAGCGATACTCGGTGCCTCGAAACTCGGTAAAGGGCCCTGGCGTCCAGGGAAAAAGGTTACCGCAATCGCGTTATTAGGCGGTTGTGAAATAGATTTTAGAGAGGCTGAGCTTGAGGAAGGTGTAACTGTCGATTTCAGCGAAATCCGTAATCAGGGAGGAAGACCATGAGCGATATTGATACCAAGAAAGTGCTGGCGCATCTAAATAAGATACGGAATACACCCAAGGGCTGTAAATTCTGCGGTGCTAATGACTGGGCGGTTATTGATAAGGTGTTTGAGTTGCGAGAGTTTCAAAACAAAGCTATAGGGTCGCCTATTATTCCTGTCATACCAGTGACTTGTAGTCAATGCGGTAACATTTTATTATTCAATGCAATTGCGGCGAAGCTGGTAAAGTAAAACAAAGGTGTCGAATATATATCGTTGATGAGAACCCTTGCTGTGGGAAAAGACTCGCTCAATCCAATAGATAGGGTGAAGCGGGAAGTCTTCGGCATAATAGGTACGGTTCAACTGAAAGATAAGACACTGGGGATAATCGCTATTGCTCTATCTGTTATCTGTACTGAGGTAGGTATGTGGTTGGGTTACCTAGTATGGACATGGTAACGTGGCGTACCATGTAAAATGATTTGATAAAAATGACAGGAGGCAATGATGTTTTGTCCAGATTGTGGTAAGCAAGTTAAAGAAGATGCAAAATACTGCACGAATTGCGGGCATAGCCTCTTTGAGGATGCCAAATCTAAAACCACTGACGAAATCAAAGAACCCAGAGAATCCATATCAGAACGACAAGAAACAATTGGTGATATTAGATGTCCGATATGTGGTTCCAAAACCACTATACGGACTGCGAAAAAAGGTCCTGATGCTGGCAGCAAGTTCCATGTGTGTGTCAATTACCCCAGGTGTAAGGGAAAGGTGTACTGAACCCCTGTAACTGGACAGATGAGGTTAGGAATACCGGCAGCTCGCGGCTATCTATCCTTTTGACAGCAAAAGAAATTATGAGGAGAACAATGAAGAACTGGATAAGGGCTAAACTAAACCACAAGCTATGGTTTTGGTATATAGAGTGCACAGGATGTGGCAAAGTACTGACATGGCAGGAAGCAGGATTCATTTCCATTGAAGGTGCTAAGTCTGTTCCCTACTGTAAGACCTGCCTCAAGTCATTGGGGGAGAAAGAAAAGACTACTTTCCATATCCCGCGTGGCTGAATTCTGATTTCACAGCCTTAACGGTGGAGTTATTATTGGTGTATCAGCGAGTCGGGATTCATGAAAATTGGTGTCCCCAAGTGGTGGAAGTTCGAACGATTATTCTGACCTAATAACTACAGTTCGACCGGCCAGTAAAGTGGTTTGAATTTATCGCACCTTCCGGGTTGGCCTTCCCCGTTCAAGGCCGCGATTTCCTTCTTCGGCATAGGCACTTTTAGGAGTTTGCATTTTGACGCTGACGCTGCCGCTCCCTGGGGGTGTGGTGATCTGTGGTTGGGTGTTATGCATTGTGGTGCGGGCTGCCCAGCGGTGCCCAGCGGCACGCTTAATCCATCTCAAACTAGATGAAATGGCAGACATCGCGCGTCGTTACGAAACCGCTGCTAGTTTGAACAATTCATCGTTTCGTTTGATCTCATCTAATCGTTCGAACCCGCGTCACTTGGGGGCACTAGATAGCCAATTGGCTAGCTGATCATATCAAGTCGTTCTCATTCCAATGGTACTAAATTAAAAAGTGGTA
>Ga0315282_10001478_pt1 | contig 44124 bp, 38 predicted proteins | sample YL17G07_20_MG_FD_203693 | JGI IMG/M metagenome (GOLD analysis project Ga0315282, IMG submission 203693) | Sediment microbial communities from Yellowstone Lake, YNP, Wyoming, USA - YL17G07_20 | ecosystem: Environmental > Aquatic > Freshwater > Lake > Sediment | place: USA: Wyoming | collected... | reverse complement strand
TCTTCAAGGAAGGCGACGGCTGGGTCCTCGTGGACTACAAGACCGATCACCTCCCCGGCGGCGACCCCGCCCCCCTCATCGCCAAGTACGCCCCCCAGGTGAATCTCTACGCCAAGGCCTGGGAGCAGGGCACCGGCGAGAAGGTAACCGAGCGGCTTCTGTATTTCGTGCAGGCGGGGCTGACCGTCGCCTGTCTGTCATCCTGAGCCTGCGCCCGAAGGGGCAGGTGCGAAGAGCCTGCCCTGAGGGCGAAGCCCGAATGGGATCAATACCTGCGGCGCCGACCGGAGGGAGGCGACGAAGAGTGCTCGCCCGACCGCTCCCCCATCGGCTGTCTCCCCACCTCATACACGACCATCAATACCGGCCGCAACTCCGCCTGTTCCGCTCCCATAGTGCTCCCGCCGCAGCCCTTCAATATTTGGCGGGTGAAGGGAGTGCACGGGGAGGGCAAGACGCAACACGGCTTACGCCGCGCGGCGCGTCGCGGTCTGACGAACATCCGCATTCAAGCCTACCTGACGGCGGCCGTGATGAAGCTCAAGCGGCTGGCCCGGGCCGCGACGCGCGCGCTGGCCGGCCCCGGAGGCGGGGCGCGTCCGCGACACCCGGGTCTCGGGGGCCCTCCCTCGCTCCGATTCCGTCGGCTCTTCTGTTACCGACGGCTCTGGCCCTCCCCTCCGAGAAACCGCGGCCGAGCATGACAGGGCTCAAGAAGAGGCCCTATTTCAACAGCCCCACCGTCACCACTTTGCTGGCGTGAGGCTGCGTCATCTCGGTAGCCGCGATGAGAACGCGCTGACCCCGCGGATCGAAGGCCATCTGTACCCCGTGGTTCAGTTGGTCCCAGTACATATGCAGGGGGATCACCGCGGTCACGCGCCGGCCCCGCACATCCACCACGGACAGGTTCCGGGACAGGCTGTTCAGCACGAAGAGCCGGCCGCGGGCCGCGTCGAGCACGGCACTGACCGGCTGCAGGCCATTGCCCGCCGCTGGCGACAGCCCGACCTGCCGGACGACGTCCGCGGGCGTAATGGCCCGCGCAGTGGAGGGGGCGACCCGCGCGAGGGCTTCTCCGGCCACCAGAAGGGAGGGAAAGAGGCAGACTGCTAACCGCAGACTGCTCACTTGCCGTACCATGACGATCAGCGCTCCTCTGTTGGAGTGCGGGTCATGCGGGCGTTGTGCTCCATTGTCCGCACGCCTTGGCACAACATGCCGTTACCAGCGCACCTCCCCCGGCCAGTCAGCACCAGGCTTCTCCCCGGACTGCAATCTGCCTAACTCATTCCGCGCATCCTGCGTCCAGAAGTCTTGCGGACAGCTCTTGATCAACTCCTGGTAGAGCCGCCGGGCTTCCGCCGTCTTGCCGGTTCTGGCCAGGATCCGCGCGGAGAACATCATCGCGTCGTCATTGTAGCCGTAGGCCTGGTTGTAGTTGACGTAGACCCGCCTATACGCGGCCAGCGCCTTGTCGTAGTCATGCCGAAAGTTCTCCTGCACCCATCCCAGCAGGAAGAAGTAACGCTTCTCCCAGTCGGCATGCCTCGCGGGGGTTATCCCGCGCTCCAGCATTGCCACTGGATCCTTCTCGGCATCAGGAATCGCTGGGTTCAACAGCTTCTCTAACTCACGCACGGCGTTTTCAGCATATGTCTTTTCCTTGGGAAAGGCTTGCGCGGCAAATATGTACACATCCGCCAAGGGGGCTTCCACAGAGGCATGATCTTGGGTCAACGATATCGCCCGGTCAATACGCTGGCGCAGATCCGGCTGTGTCTCGGCAGGCACCCCCAGCACGAGAGCCTTGTGCGCACGAACTCGCCGCCCCGTGTCTGGCACATCACGGGGAGTCGGCAACATCGGGTCATATTCACCCCAGATCCGGCAAGTGGAGCCCAACATCGCCTCGTCTATTCTCAGGTGAACGCCGGACTTGGAGGTAGGCTGGAAATAGACGCAAGGTATGCCAATAACGTAGGGCTGCCCGAAGCCACCATCTCCTGCGAACCAGACAATCAGGGAGCCTGCCGCCTTGTCCCACCCCGAGGTCGCAAATCCAGCCCCCCAATCCCAGGTCCTCCCGAACGCAGGCGCAATCTGCGCCTGAAAGGTCCACCTCGTGGTATCACGATCCTTGACCGGACCAGCTTGGTGTGTCTGTACATAGGCGCTAATCATCTCTGCAAGCTTGGCTACCTCCGTTTCCCGATAGCCTTGCCTGGGCCCATCCCTATAGACCTTCTCTTTGGGTTCGCGCTCACCGGGCAGAGAGTAGGTCGGCCACTCGCCCTGATAGATGTTGGGCGCCCGGGTAGACTTGGGTTCTTCCTTCGAATCGGCGCTCGCTGCCAGCAGCACTACCGCCGCAAGCGCGAGTAGCATGTGTGACCTGATCCAAGGCGCCTTCATGTCCGCTACCCTTCCTTGATGCGGGGAGGCGGGGCCCCATCACCACCTATCCATTCCCACGGACTCAGATGCAGGAGCGGGCTGAAAAGTTCCCGCCCGCGACCCGGAAGGAGGGAGATTTCAGCATCACTCCTGCTTCGCGTCGTAGCTTAAAGCCATATACCTCCGGCAATGGGCCAGTCGGCGGAGGGAGCCGGCCCGGCGCATCAGGCTCAACGCCAGCAAGACGATGGCAGTACCGAACGTCCTTGATACTAGGGACAGTCACCTATTTTCCCTCTTCCAACCGCTTCCTCGGTCGGCCTATGGGCAGCGGCCGAAGCCGCCGTCCCAGCGCGTGCTCCACCTTGCTCAGGAACGCGTCCGACCCCAGCGGCCGGCCCGTGTGCGTGCAGAGCCGGAGGTTCTCGACGATCGCGCCAGGCTTCTGCGCTCCACGCCCTCCGCCATTGCCCCTGATCCAGCCACCCCGGCACCGGGCCGAGGTTGCAGTGCACGGCGGCGCTCGACCAGCGATAGCGCCAGGCCACCTGCACCATCCTCGCTCGCACCGGGTGGCGCTCCACATACCGCAAGGCCGCCCACGGCTCCTCCACCGCACAGGAGTAGAAGCGGTTCTGCCAGAGATGCCCGCTGCGTCCATGCAGCCGGTGCAGGTACTGCGTGTACTCGAAGTGCGTGCGCCCCACCGCCTTGGCGAGAGACTCCTCCCGCGCCGGCACGACGAGGAGGTGCACGTGGTTGGCCATCAGGCAGTACCCCGGGAAACACGGGACAGTCACCTATTCTTCTCTCCGCTCCATACAATTAATCGGTAACTGTCCCCTGTTTCCGCGGAGCCGCTTTGCTGCCATTGCTCACCCGTGCCGCCAGTCACACCTGCTCCTGCGGCTTTCTGATCCTTGCTGCATACTCCGCGAGGAGTTGGTCTGGTACGTCGGGGAAGGACTCCCCGCTCCAGAAGTTCATCCCCTTCAGTAGGTCCCCGTAGGGCCGTCGCCCTTCTCTAGCTACCGCGCCCCCTCGTACACCACCATCAACACCGGCCGCAGCTCCACCTCGGCCGCCCGCGTGGTGTGGGCCACCATGTACAGCGGCGGCTCGCCCCCGCCGCCGTGGAACATGAACCCGTGGTTCGCGTGCTTGCCGTCGGTCCAGAAGCGCACCCCTTCCGTGAAGTCCCACCACACTGCGGTGGACTGCTTCGGGTCCGGCTGCAGCTTCCCGTTCGCCGGGCCGTGCGCGAGATAGATGGGGAGGAAGTCAGCGTCCTCTCCGTAGTAGACGCCGCCTGGCCTTTGCCAGTACTTCCCCTTCGCGTATTCGTAACCGTTGACTTCCTTCTCCACCCAGGGACGGTTGCAGGGCTCGGCGACCCACATGTTGGGTCGGTTGATGGTCCACTCCTTCATGTCGTACCGCAAGTCCACGAGCGACAGCACGAAGCGCGCCGCGAGGATGCGCGACCCGGTGGGAATGCTGCTCAGGTCCACTTCGTGGAGCTGGCTGCGGTGGCGCATGAACACCTCGATCGGCTCCCGCTCCCCGCTGGTTTCCAGCAGGGCGGGGTTCGGACCGAACGGTCCGTGGGAGTTGAGGTAGCAGTTCTTCCAGCCGGTATAGGCCAGGTTCGGACGCCCCGGGTCGAATCCCGGCGCTCCCTGGCGGAAGATGGCGAGCAGGGCCTGCGGGTGCGTCTTCTTCAACTCCGCGTATTGCGCGCGGAACTCGGCTTCCAGTTGCGGCGCGGTCTTCGGTTCGGACGCAGGAGCCACGTTGGGGGCCTTGTTGTACAGCTCGGCGATCCCCGACACCTGCGGGTCCGTCCCGGGGACCCTGACCCTGAACTTCGTCGTTGCCGCGGGCATCTTGTCCGCGCTCAGCCGCACGTTGTCCACGTAGATCGTCTGTCCGGAGGCAGGACTGTGCAACAGGATCATTATCGTCTTCACGTTGCCCAGGTTGTCGTTCATCGGGTCCCAGGTTCCGCGGATCGGTACCTGTATGTGATTCAACCCCGCCTTCAGGTAGGCCACCTGGTTCCAGCGGGACATGATCGAGTCCCAATCGGTCCCATCCAGTTTGCTCTTCTCCTGCAGGCCGCGAAAAGCGACCAACGCCGGCCGGTCCGCGGTGACCTCCAGCTTCAGCGTTTCGTATTCGCCCCAGGTCCCCGGCACGATCAGATGATCCGTGCCGATCATAGGCCAGATCCCGCCCGTGTAGGTAAGCTTGAGGCTGTGCTTCCCTGACGTGGCGTGCTCCTTCGAGATGGAGACCGTCGGCGCAGGGCCGGGATCGGCGTATTCCGGCATCGTCCGTGGCGTCCACTCCTTCGCGTCGGCAGCGCTCTCGAAATCGAACAACACCGCCTCTGGCACCACGCGCACCGGTGGCGGAGGCGGAGGCACGAACTTCGTCGGGTTCTGCGCGGGATGGGCCGCGGGGTCGGCCAGCACGTTGGTGATCGCGCTCACGCAGAAGAAGGACTTGCTGTTGCTCGCCAGACCGTGCACGGTCAGTTCGGCCGGCTGGCCGGGCCTGACCCCCGCGGCCGGCACGGTGAGGTAGACCACGCCCTCGAGGTCATTCCACCGGTCGGCCCGCAGGTAGTCGAACCTGACCTCGACCGGCCCTTCCTTCCACACTGCGTCACCGTCCGGGGGAAGCGTGATCGTCACCAGCTTCCTCCCGTTCAGCAGCAGCTCGTGCTCGCCCGGGGCCTCCTTGTTTGGCCCGAGGAACGAGACCCCGAAGGCGAAGGTCACGCGACCCGTCGCGCCCACGGGAACGGGCGCCGTCTTCCACGTGATGGCCTGCTGGCCGTCGCCGGCGCGTTCCAGGTAGGTCTGATCTTCGCCTCGATAGCTGAACTGCTTGAGTTCGATCGCTCCCCCCGACAGCGAGACCAGCGAGGCGAAGCCCTCGACCTGTGCCTCCGGCGCGGCCGCCGCGGCACAGGCGCATACCAGAGAAACGAACACGGCGATCACAATGAAGCGCATGCCCTCCTCCTCCGTGCCTCGAACTGGGGAAGCGCGTTCGCCGACGCCCGCCGAAGTCCTCGGAGCGGACCGTTGTGGCGTAACTCCAAAGGTGGACGAAGCTGTAACTCCAAAACTGCAACAGTACCGCCGAACCAGATTAGCGCATGCCTGTACCCGCGCCGCGCGGCCACGCGAAATGTTCCCAACACCGGTCTCCATGCGACACGATGCGACATGGCCGCCCCTCCGCCGGGGGCGGTGACACCATCTTGCAGAACATTTCGCGGCCGAGGTGAATGTTTGCAGAACCCCCCCTTTGGGTGTCACCTGGTGTCACCACCCCCGGCCGGCCGTTCCCTGGCCCCTGGCCCCCGAACCCTGAACCCTCAAGAAAGTTTCCCAAAAGCCCGAAATGCCGTCACATGCCGCCCCGCCCCGGCCGCTCCCTAGCCCCCAGCCCCTAGCCCCTAGTCCCTGCCCAATGGCAGGAAACGACCCCCTGGGCCTGTAAACCGAATACTGGCGGCCCGTGTCTGGCCCAGTGGGGGAACGGCGCATGCGTTCCCGGGAAAGGCGTGGGCTGCCATGAGTGTCGCCAGTCTACTCACCGTACGCGGGAGATTCTCGGTGACCGTTGGTCAGGACGAGCTGCTGCTGGCGCTCCAGCGGGGCGAAGACGACGCCTTCCGTCGCATTGCCGACACCGAGTTGGACGGCCTCTACCTCTTGGCCTACCGCATCCTCGGGAACCGCACGGACGCGGAGGACGTCTGCCAGGAGGTGCTCACCAAGCTCTACCAGTCGGCTCGCACGCTCCGCTCGGGCACGGTGTTGCGTGCCTGGCTGCGCCGGGTGTGTGTCAACTGCTGCCTGAACATGCGGCGCCGCTCCCGCAGCCGCGCCCATCCCGACCCCTACGCGGAGATCAGCGACGATATGCCCTCCGGCGACGACACCGACGAGACCGTCGCGGACCACGCCTTTCGCGCGGCCGTGCGTGATGCTTTGGAGCAGCTTTCCCCGCGACAGCGGGCGACCTTCGTGCTGCGCCACTTCCAGGAGTGCAGCGTCAAGGAGACGGCGGACATACTCGGATGCGCGGAAGGCACGGTGAAGGTGCAGTTCTCCCGCGCGGTGCTGCGCCTGCGCGGCTTGCTCCATGACTGGTATGACGTCCCCGAGGAAGGAGGCCACCATGCGGCGCTGCCGCCGAGTGCTGGACCTGTTGGGTGATTACCTGAGCGACGGCCTCGACGCGCGCGGGCAGCGGCTCGTGCGCTCCCATCTCGCCGAGTGCCCCCGCTGCGCCACGGAGTTTCGCGCTTCCCGCGCCCTGCTCTCCCGCCTGCCCTCCGAGCGTGCCGAGACGGCGCCCCCGGAGGTCAAAGCCCGTCTCCTTGCCGCGGTCCGCGCCTCGCGTCGTCCCGCGCCCTCCTTCTTTCGCCCCGGTCGGGTCGGCTGGGGGCTGGCCTCGGCCGCGGCCAGCGTCGCCGCCGCGGCGGTCCTGCTCTGGATCGTGCAACCGCGCCCTACACCGGGGGCTACCCGGGAAGTCCAGGCCAACTTCCTCCCCACCCCCGTGCCGGGCCTCTTTCACCCCCGGCCGCCGCTTCCGAGCGCGGCCCCGGCAGCCCCTCAGGCCGCCGCCGCCCCCGCGGCCACGCGGCTGGCGCCGGTGGCCTCCACGCGGGTGAACCGCCACTCCGGCGGGCCCCGAGAGGACCAGCCGGCGAAGCCGGAGCCACCGGAGGCGACGCCGGCCCCCGCGCCGGAGTCCGTCTCGCCTGAGGCCGAGGAGGCGCTGGTAGCGCCGACTCCCGCCGGCCCGGATGACGCCACCCTCCTGCCGGCTGCGGAGTAGCTGCCCATGGTGCGCACGCCTCCCTCCCTTCGCTTGACCCTCGCGAGCCTTGTGCTCCTGCTGCTCTCCGCCGCGCTGCTGACCGCCGCCTCGCCCTCCACCACCATCACTCTCAACGGAGTCCCCGTGACGCTGCGGGTGGCGCCGGTGGTCGTCGGGAATGAGTGGCTGGTGTGGTTGGAGGACCTGGGGCAGACCGGCGTGGTGCGGGCGCGCTGGGACGCGAAGACGCGGGTCGGCACCCTGAGCGCAGGTACGACCGCGCTCGAGTTGCGCCACGGGTCGCGCGAGCTGGTAGTGCGCGCCACTCAGCCGGACGGGAAGGTGAAGTCGGAGAAGCGGGTGCTCCCAGTCGCGCCCTCGCTTTCCGAAGGCCGGCTGCTGGTGCCGCTCGAGCCGGTGTGCCGGGCGCTCGGCCTCGCGGTATCGCGCGCGCCGCGCGTCCCGGTCGAGGCGCGCGGTCTCGCGGCCGAGGACCATCCCCACCCCCGCGCCACCGGAGCCATCGTGGGCGAGGTGACCTACCACCAGCGACCCGTGGCCGGAATCGTGCTGCGCCTCGTGCGCGGCGCGAACTCCACCTTCGTGAAGGAGCGGCGCGCGGTATCCGACCCGGAGGGGCGGTATCGCTTCATCGGCGTGCCGGCGGGCCGCTACCGCGTGTATGCCTACACAGGGGACAATCGCGAGTACTTCAATCGGGAGACGGAGGTCGTGGAGGTGCGCGACTCGCTGGTGAAGGCCCCGAGGATCGCCGTGGGCCGCCTCCTCGTCCCGCTTGCCCCGCCCGCTGGAGCCAAGGTGCGCGCGGTCTCGGCCGTCGCGGTCCGCTGGACCGCCTGCCCCGAGGCGAGCGAGTACACCCTCACGCTCGTCGACGCGCAGACGGCTGCGCAGGTCGTCCGGGAGCACCTCGCGGCGGCGGAGGTGACCCTCCCTGGCCGCACCTTCACCCGCGGCCATTCCTATGAGATCCGCGTCCGCGCCCTCGCCTCTGACGGGTCGTTTCTTGGCGCCACGCCCGGCGCCGGAGCCGCCCCCTGGACGGTGACGGCCGAGTAGCTCCTCGCGGGCGGCAGGAGCAACCGGCCCCAATCCAGAATCCTCTCCCATCGGTCGCGGGCGCATCGTCGTCGCGGCCGTCTTCGTTACCGCGCCCGCGCGGGCGCGCCTCTGGGGAGGCATGAGTGAAGGCGATGGTGCTGGCCGCCGGAGTCGGGGAGCGCATGCGCCCCCTCACTGACCGCGCCCCCAAGCCGCTCCTTCCCGTTGCCAACCGTCCCGTGATGGGCTATGTGCTCGAGCACCTCGCCCGCCACGGTTTCACCGAAGTGATCGCGAACCTCCACTACCGCGCGCGGGACATCGAAGCCCACTTCCGCGACGGCGGGCAGTACGGTGTCTCGCTCTCCTATTCGCATGAAGAGGAGTTGCTCGGCTCGGCCGGCGGGCTGAAGCGCTGCCAGGAGACGTTCTCCGAAGAGGACTTCCTCGTTACCGGCGCAGACGACCTCACTGACATGAACCTCACCGCCATGCTGGCCGCCCACCGCGCCGCCGGTGCGATCGCCAGCATCGGCCTGGTCGAGGTGGCGGAGACGTCGGAGTACGGGATCGTCGTCACGGACGAGGCGGGTCGCATCCAGCACTTCGTCGAAAAGCCCACAGGCCCGGCCCCGAGCAACACCGCCAACACGCAGATCTATCTCTTCCGCCAGGAGATCTTCTCCTTCATCCCAGAGGCGGGCTTCTACGACTTCGGCAAGCAGGTGTTCCCCGCGCTCGTCGCGGCCGGGTTGCCGTTCTACGGCTTCCGCCTGGAGGGCTACTGGCGCGACATCGGCAGTGTGAAGGATTACCTCGCGGCACAGTGGGACGTGCTGGAGGGCCGGCTGGACGCCACTCGCCCGGGGGAGGAGCTTTCCCCCGGCCTGCGTGTGGGCGACGGAGGCTCGCTCTCCCCGCGCGCCAAGCTCGTTCCCCCGGTTCTGGTCGGAGATCGCTGCACCGTAGGGCAGGAGGCGGTGCTGGGTCCGAAGGTTGTCCTCGGCAACGACGTCGCCGTCGGCGCAGGCGCGCGCCTCTCCGACTGCGTCGTGTGGGAGGGGGTGGCCGTGCCGGCCGGCGCCGAGCACGCGCACGCGGTGATCACCCCCGAGGAGTGAAGTCCGCGGGCCGGCGCTTGCTCAGGCCGAAGTGGTGAGCCAGGCCCTGCCGGATGCGGCGGGCGGCCTTCCCGTCGCCATACGGATTCGCCGGGCGCGCCATCGCCCCGTACTGCGCCGGGTCGGTCAGCAGCGCGGAAGCTGCCGCCACGATGTCCCGCCGCCTCGTCCCCACCAGCCGTGCGCAGCCCGCCGCCACGCCCTCGGGTCGCTCCGTCGTCTTCCGGAGCACCAGCACCGGCTTGCCGAGGCTGGGCGCTTCCTCCTGAATGCCGCCGGAGTCGGTGAGGATCAGGGTGGAGCGGCGCATCAAGTCCACCAGGTCCACGTAGTCCAGCGGCGCGAGCAGATGCACCCGTTCTTTCCCGCCCAGCACCTCCTGCGCGGTGTCCCGCACGATCGGGTTCGGATGCACCGGGTACACCACTACCACGTCCGGGAAGCGGGCGGCCAGGTCCGCGAGCGCGAGGCAGATGCTCCGGATTCCCTCCCCCCAATTCTCCCGGCGATGCGCCGTCACCAACAGTAGACGCTTTCCCTTGAGCCAGGCGGCCGGCACGGCCGGCTGTTCCGGCCGGCGCTTCAGCGTGTAGAAGAGCGCGTCAATGGTGGTGTTGCCGGTGACATAGATGCTCTCCGGCGCGATGCTCTCCTGCAGCAGGTTCTGCCTGGCCAGGCTGGTGGGCGCGAAGTTCAGCTCTGCCAGCGGGCTCACCAGCCGCCGGTTCATCTCCTCCGGGAACGGGTCGTAGCGGTCGCCCGAGCGCAGCCCCGCCTCCACGTGCGCCACCGGCACCTGATGGTAGAAGGCGGCGAGCGAAGCCGCGAGCACCGCGGTGGTGTCTCCCTGCACCACCACGACGTCCGGACGCACTTGGCGCAGGAGCGCATCCATGCGCGTGACCGTGCGGGAGGTGATGTCCGCCAGGGACTGCGTGCGCTTCATCACCTTCAGGTCGTGGTCCGTCGTCAGCTCGAAGAAGCGCAAGTACTGGGGCACCAGGTCGCGGTGCTGGCCCGTACTCACCAGCAGCGGGCGGAACTGCTTCGGGTACAATCGGAGTTCGCGCGCCAGGGGCGCGAGCTTCATCACCTCCGGGCGAGTGCCCAGCACCAGCATGACGGTTACGGGGGATTTCATGGAGGAATGCTCTCGGTCTTTCGGGGCCCGCTTCAGAAGCGAGCACGGAGGAAGTTTCCCCGTCGCGGGCGCGCCCTCCTCCTCGCCTCGCGCAAAGGAACATGGGCCGGCGGCGGAAAAGGCCAGGGCGAGCGTCGGCCTGGATCAGCAGGCGAAGCTCGCGCGGAGGCGAAGAGAGGGGAAGCGAGGTCCGCATGGTAGAGAAGTACTTGCTTACGAAGCCGCTGGTGATGACGGCCGTCTTCGTCGTCTTCGTGGTCCTCCCGCTGCTCTACGAGGTGGTGGCCTACCTTCGCGCGCGGCCGTCCGAGGCGCCCGCGCCCGCCGCGGAGGAGCCCGTCGCACCCGCGAAGGTGGCTCGGCGGCGGCGCCGACGCTGACCCCGGCTACAGCCTCAGCTCGCGCCGCCCCTCGTCGAACCGACGGATGATCTCCTCCGCCTCCGCCCGCCGGTTGGCATAGTCCGCCCGGCCCATGAGGGCATACGTGATGTCCTTCCCGGCCTGCACCCCCGGCTGAGTGAACGGGTTCACGTTCCACAGCTTCCCGGTAAACACGGTCAGCGCTTCCATGAAGTAGAAGAGCGAGCCAAGCGTCGCCGCGGACAGGTCGGGGAGGGTGACGCGGTAGCAGGCACGCCCGGCGCGCACCAGCGTCACCTCCGTCGCCACCTGCTCGACCGCGAGCTGCTCGCCGAGCGTGTGCCCGCCCAGATAGGAGTACTCCGTCTCCTGCGGAAACTCATTCGCGAGGGGGACATCCACCGGCGGCTGCGCCACCCGCACGAAGCCATACACCTTGTCCCCCGGCCCCTCCTTGAACAACTGCAACAGCGAGTGCTGATCGGTCGCCCCCACCGCAGGCAGCGGCGCCGTGCCGGAGTGCACCACCCCTCCCTGCAAGTCCTTCTCCTTGCCCAGGCTCTCCGCCCACAACTGCTCGAACCACAGCCCGAAGTCGAACAGCAGGCTGGAGTAGTTGAACAGCACGTGGATCGTCTTCCCCCGCCGCGCCAGTTCGTCGAGGCCGAGCGCCAGCCCGTAGACCGCGTTCTCTTGGGTCGGCGTATTGATGATGGCGAGGTGAGCGCGCGCCGCCCCCGCCAACAGCTCATTGCTGTCTACGCCGATGATCTCCCCCGGGAGAAAGCCGACCGGCGAGAGTACCGAGTAGCGTCCCCCGAGGTCGGCCGGAATGGGCAGCAGGTGGCACCCGAGCTGCCGCCCGATGCGGTTGATCGCGTTGTCCTTCGCGTCGCAGATGAAGACGATGTCTTTTGGGTCGCCGCCTGCCTCCCGATACTTGCGATAGAAGTGGAGGAAGTTCGCGGCCGACTCCGGCGTCTCCCCCGACTTGCTGATGTAGATCAGCGCGGTGCGCCTGATGTCAATCAGTTCCTCGACCTGCTTCACGGCCGCGGGATCCACGTTGTCCACCACGAACACCGCCGGCCAGCCGCCCTCGCGCGCGCTCAGGTTGTAGTAGGGTCCGCGCAGCGCTTGCAGCAGCGCGCGGAACCCGAGCGTCGAGCCCCCGATGCCGATCACCAGCACGTACCGATACTTGTGGCGCAGGGCGTCGGCCAGCAGCTTGATCTCCGGAATCGCCGGCCCCATCCCCAGCGAGCGCGTGAGTGGAAGCGCCGCCTCCTCCAGCCCCGCCTTGAACTCGCCGAAGGCCGCCGCATGCTGCTCCAGCAAATGATTGAACGTCGCCACCGGCACGAAGTCCGGGCTCTCCTCCGTGCTGAGCAAGTGCCCAATGTCTATCGTCAGCGCCTGCCCCATCTTCGCCTCCGCTCTGGGACCCTGGCCCCTACACCCTCCCGTAGATGTCCTCGAAACGTTCCACGTCGTCCTCGTCAAAGTATCCGAAGGAGATCTCCAGCACCCGCCCCCGCGCGCCCGTAGAGGCCAGCCGGTGCTTCGTCTTGCGCGGGATCACGATCCGATCGTACGGCTGGGGAAGGAGTTCCGCGTCGTCCAGCTCGATCTTCAGCCCCGGATCAACCACGATCCACAGCTCGTCGCGGCTCTGGTGCAATTGTTTGGAGAGCACCTGGTTCGCCTCTACGGTGAGGATCTTCACCGTGCAGAGCTGATTGTGCGCGTACTGCTCGAAGTTGCCCCACGGCTTGTCCACATGCAGAATCTTGCTGAGAATCTCATCGGCGGTTGTGGCCATGCGCGTCCCTTCCGCTTCCATGATCGCCCACCATGCTACTCGCGATTCCCCGCGCGGTGTGTGCCGCCGCGGCGTCTTCTTCGGTGACGGCCGGCGCGAGTCGCGAGCCGGTTGCGAAGGAGGGGTGTTCGGCGCTTGATGGCAAGTTCCCTGCGGCGCGTTAGGCAGGGAAGAGGTCCCGCAGGGCCTGGGCCGCGGCTTCGCACACCCGCGCAACATCGTCTTCCGTGTGCGCCGCGCTGAGGAAGCCCGCCTCGAACTGCGACGGCGCCAGGTACACCCCCTGCGCCAGCATGGCGTGGAAGAAGGCCGCGTACCTTTCCCGGGAACTGGTCGCCGCGCTCGTCCAGTCCGTCACCGGCCCTTCGGTGAAGAAAGCCGTGAGCATCGAGCCGACGCGGTTCACCGTCACCGGCACGCCGGCCTGTGCCGCCGCCTGAGCGAGGCCGCCGGCGACGGCCTGCCCCAGTTGCTCCAAGTGCGGATAGGGGTTCTCACTCCTGAGCAGCCGCAGCGTCATCTCCCCGGCCGCGCAGGCCACCGGGTTGCCGGACAGCGTCCCGGCCTGGTAGACGGGCCCCATTGGCGCGAGCATTTCCATGATATCGCGTCTGCCGCCGAAGGCCGCCAGCGGGAAGCCGCCGCCGATGATCTTGCCCAACACCGTGAGATCGGGCGCGACGCCGTAGAGGCCCTGTGCTCCCGCGTAGCTCACGCGAAAGCCGGTGATGACTTCATCGAAGATGAGCAAACACGCGGCCTCTTGCGTGAGCCGGCGCAGGCCGGTGAGATACCCGTCGGCCGGAGGGACGACGCCCATGTTGCCGGCCACCGGCTCGACCAGCACGCACGCGATCTCATCACCGCGCACGCGCAGCGCTTCGGCCACGGCGCTCAGGTCGTTGTACGGCAGCACGATCGTCTCCGCCGCCCAGGCCGCGGGAACGCCCGGCGAGTCCGCGATCCCCAAGGTCGCCAGGCCCGATCCCGCCCGCGCCAACAACCCGTCGCTGTGCCCGTGATAGCCGCCCTCGAACTTGATCACCTTGGTGCGTTTGGTGTAGGCGCGCGCCAGGCGCAGCGCGCTCATCACCGCTTCCGTCCCGGAACTGACCAGGCGCACCAGCTCGATGCTCGGCATCGCCTCCACGATCGCGCGGGCAAGCATAGTCTCCCGCTCCGTGGGCGCGCCGAAGGTCGTGCCCTCCCGCGCCGCCGCGTAGGCCGCCTCCACCACCTCCGCGCGCGCGTGCCCCAGAATCAGCGGCCCCCACGAGCCGACGAAATCGAGGTGCTCATTCCCATCCGCATCCCACACCCGCGCGCCTTGGCCGCGCACCAGAAAGCGCGGTGTGCCCCCCACGCTCTTGAACGCGCGCACGGGGCTGTTCACGCCGCCGGGGATCAGCGTCTGGGCCTCGGTGAAAAGCTTCGCGGATCGCTGGCAGTCCATGGTTTCCTCAGGGCCTCGGCGTTCGGCCGACCAACGCCGCATAATCCGGTGCCGCCTTCCGGTATTCCTTCGTCGAGAACAGCGCCGCCCATTCCGTGATTCCGCCTTCCTTCATCAGCGCCCCGGCGATCTCCAGGCACCGCGCCCGGTCCCGCGCATGCACCATCGCATAAAGGCTGTAGGGGAACCCGTCAAACGGCGGCCGCTGGTAGCAGTGCGAGACGTCCGAGGACGCGCTCAGACGGGTGCCGATCTCCTCGATTCGCTCCTCGGGCACGCGCATCACCACCATGGCGTTCGCAGTGAAGCCCAGCCGCCGGTGGCTCACCAGCGCGCCGTAGCGCCGAATGCGGCCGTCCGCGAGGCAACTGCGCAGGGCCGCAAGCACGTCCTGCGCCGCGCGGCCGTGGATGGTGGCCACCTCTGCGAACGGCTCGGGCACGAGCGGCAGGTCCGTCTGGAGGACCGCGATCATCTCGGGCGTCAGGGGAACGCGCGGGACCGCGCCCGCGGCCGCGGGCGCGGCGCTCACCTCCGCGAGGTCGAACTGCACCGCGATCTTGAACCGCCGCACGGTGGGCAGTCGCCACAGGCCGTGCACCCCGGCCAGCCCGCGGATCTCCTCTGCCGCCCGCGCGAACCACAACGCCTCCGGCGCGACGCCCGCGAACCACACGTTGATGCGGTGCTCGCGGAGGTAACAGTGCGTCACCTCCGGGTAGGCCGCAACGGCCCCGCCCACGGCTTCGGCCCATTCCGGCGCGACCTGCACGGCCACCAACTCCGTCGCCAGGCCCAGCGCGGCCGGCTCGAAGACGGGGCCGAGCTTGCGGATCAGTCCGGCCTCCTTGAACGCGCGCAGCCGCGCGATCACCTCTTCCTCATCAAGCCCGAGTTGCTCCCCCAGCGCCTGATAGGGTCGGCGGACGGGCGGGATCGCGCGCTGCACGAGGGTGAGCAGTTGCCTGTCGGCGTGAGACAGGTCGGACTCGGTGACTACTCCTTCAGCCACCGCGCCGCCTCCCGCGCGTGATAGGTGATGATCAGGTCGGCCCCCGCTCGGGCGATGCTGGTGAGGATCTCCAGCGTGACCGCGCGCTCCTCCGCCCACCCCCGAGCGGCCGTCGCCTTCACCATCGCGTACTCGCCGCTCACATTGTAGGCCGCCACCGGACGATCGAGTTCCTCCCGGACGGCCGCGATCACGTCGAGGTAGGCGAGCGCGGGCTTCACCATGATGATATCCGCCCCCTCCTCTGCGTCCAGCCGCGCCTCCCGCAGAGCCTCCCGCCGATTGGCGTAGGCCATCTGGTAGGAGCGCCGGTCCCCGAACTGCGGCGCGCAGTTCGCCGCCTCCCGGAACGGCCCGTAGAAGGCCGACGCGTACTTCGCCGAATAGGCCATGATCGCCACGTCTTGATGGCCTTCGGCGTCGAGGGCCTCGCGGATCGCCCCCACCCGCCCGTCCATCATGTCCGACGGCGCCACCATGTCCGCCCCGGCCTCCGCGTGCGACCGCGCCGTTTCCGCGAGCAACTCCAGCGTGGCGTCGTTGACGATGCTCCCGTCTTCATCCACGACCCCGCAGTGTCCGTGCGTGGTGTAGGCGCACAGGCAGACATCGGTAATGACAATCAGGTCGGGTAGGGCTCGCTTCAAGGCGCCCACGGCCTCCTGCACGGCGCCCGCGGGGTCGAACGCCCCCCGGCCCAGGGGGTCCTTCTCCTCCGGCTCGCCGAAGAGCAGCACCGCGCGAATCCCCTCCTTCCACGCCGCCTGCGCCTCCGCGACCGCGGACTCGGCGGACAGGTGGAACTGCCCCGGCAGCGAGGCGATCGGCTCGCGGAGGCCGCTTCCCGGGACGACGAAGAGGGGATAGATGAACTGCTGGGGATGAAGCCGCGTTTCTGCGGTCAGCGCCCGCAGGGCCTCGCTCCGGCGCAGCCGCCGCGGCCGCTGCTCCGGGAACATGGGCAGGATTCGCCCGTGCAGCTCGGGATACTCTTCATCTTGCTCGGTCACAGGCCGATCTCCTCGTCCGTGAGGTAGCACGTCGGATCCGCGCCCCAGCGATCGCCGGTAGCCACTTCCGCGCGAATTCGGCACCCGCCGCAGTAGGCCTTGTACCGGCACGCGCCACACCGCCCGGTCACGCCGGAGGGCATGGCCTTCAGCCGGCACAGCAGGGGATGCTCCACGTTCTGCCAGATCTCCGAGAACGGCCGCTCTCGCACATTGCCCAGGGACTCGTGCCCCCAGAACTGACACGCGTGCACGTCCCCTGCCGCATCTACGTTGGCGAACTTGCGGCCGGCCGAGCACCCGCCGTGCATGGCCAGCAGCTCCAGCACCTCCGCCGCGCGCTCGGGTTCGCGTTCCGCGATCTTGCGATACAGGTAGAGGCCGTCGGCGTGGTTGTCAGTAGTGAGGATCTCCAGCTCGACGCCGCGCGCGTGTAGGGCAATGGTCTGTTGAGCCAGCCACTCGATCACCTTGCGGCGCCGCGCGGGAGGGAGATCGTGCTCGGTCAGACCCGTACCGCGGCCGGCATAGACGAGGTGGTACATGCAGAAGCGCTGGATGCCCTCTTCCACGCACTGCTCGAGAACCGCCGGCAGGTCTTCTACGTTGTCCGCCGTCACCGTGAAGCGCACCCCCGCGCGCAGTCCGGCCGCGCGCGCGTTCCGAATCCCCTGCCAGGCGGCCTCGTAGGCGCCCGCCCGCGCGCGAAACCCGTCGTGCGTGGTTTGCGCCCCGTCAATAGAGACGCCCACGTACTGAAACCCGGCCTCCCGCAGCTTCCCGGCCGCCTCCGGCGTGATGAGGGTTCCGTTGGTGGACAGCACGGGCCGCACGCCTCGCGCGCCGGCATAGGCCCCGAGGTGGAACACGTCGCCGCGCAGCAGCGGCTCGCCTCCCGAGAAGAGCAGCACCGGAACCTGCATGCCGGCCAGGTCGGTGATGAAGTCCTCGGCCTCGGCCGTGGTCAGCTCCTGTACTTTGCCCGCCTCGCCGGACTCGTTGTAGCAGTGCAGGCAGCGCAGGTTGCAGGCCGTGCCCACATTCCACACCACCAGCGGCCGGTCCGCCGTGGTGAATTGCAGCATATTTGCTTGACGATTCTCCTCCCCCCGAGCCTGGCGAATCGCGTGCGAGACGGTCGCCCGCCCGCACAGCAGCTTGGTGAATCCGATCACGTCTTACTCCCTTCCGTCTGTGCGACGGCCCACTGCTGCAGCGCGGCCATCAGCCCGGGCAGCGTGTACTCCGCCGCTTCCACCCTCACCGTCAGTCCGTACTCCCGCGCGGTGGCCGCCGTGATGGGGCCGATGCACGCCACGGGATAGCGGCGAGCCACCTCGACGCCGATCGCCTCCACGAGGGTTCGCACCGCGGAGGAACTGGTGCAGGTCACGATATCAATGTCCCCTTCGGCCAGCGCGGCCCGCAGCAGGCCCAGTCCCTGCTCGTCCGGGACCGTCCGGTAGACGGTCAGCACCTCCACCTCGCCGCCGCGCGCGGCGATCCTCGCGGGCAGCACGTCGCGCGCCTCGGCCGCGCGGGGAAGGAGGACTCGCGCACCGCTGGCAATATCCGGCAACTCGTCTCCGAGCGATTCGGCGATGGCCCGCGACGGGACGAAGTCCACGTGCAGGCCGGCCTCCCTCAGGGCTGCGGCCGTGCCGGGGCCGATCGCCCCAAGCCGCGCTCCGGCGAGCGCGCGCCCGTCCAGGCCGGCCTTGAGCAACTGCTCCCGGAAGCACGCCACGCCGTTTGCCGAGGTGAACAACACCCACTCCCACTGCTGCGCCATCAGCGCGCGCAGTCGCGCCGGCGCCACCTCCGCCGGCTCGACGCGCAGCACGGAGGCGATCACCGGCTCCGCCCCCTGCGCGCGCAGCAGCTCGGCCAGGGCGCTGGCCTGATGCCGCGGCCGCGTGACGAGCACGCGCCGCCCGCTCAACGGGCCGCGCGCGAACCAGGCCAGCCGCTCGTGCAGGCCCACCACCTCGCCCACCACGAGGATGGCGGGGTGGCCCAGGCCCTGCGCCGCTACTTCGTCCGCGATCCGCGCCAGGTCCGCGTAGGCCGCGCGCTGGCGCCCCGTGGTTCCCCACTCGACCACCGCGGCCGGGGTCGTTGGGGCTCGCCCGGCCTCCACCAACGCCTGCACGTTCTCCCGGAGCGACTGCATCCCCATGAGCACCACCAGCGTGTCCGCGGCCTGCGCCAGTGCGGCCCAGTTCACGCTCCGTTCCGACTTACCCGCGCCTTCGTGGCCGGTGACCACCGCGAAGCTCGAGGCCGCCCGCCGGTCGGTGACCGGGATGCCCGCGTAGGCCGGCGCCGCCACCGCGGAGGTCACCCCGGGGACGACGACGAAGGGCACCCCCTGCGCATGCAGGTGGTCGGCCTCCTCCCCTCCGCGGCCGAACACGAACGGGTCGCCGCCCTTGAGCCGGCACACCGAGAGCCCGGCCAAGGCCTCCTCGGCAAGAAGGTGGTTTATCTCCTCCTGCGAGAGCGCGTGCCGCTCGGGGGACTTGCCGACGTAGACCAGTCGCGCCTCCGCGCGCGCTTCGAGCAGCAGCTCGGAGCTGGCCAGCCGGTCGTAGACGATCACGTCTGCCGTGCGCAGGATCTCCAGCCCGCGCCGCGTGATCAGCCCCGGGTCTCCCGGCCCGGCCCCCACCAGGTACACGGTCCCCCGCGCGCTCATCCGCACTCCTCCAGAATCCGCGCTCCGCCCATCTCCGACAGACGCACCGCGAGCGCGCGCCCCACCCCCTCCGCCTCGCCGGCCGGACCTTCCTCCTCCGCGCGGTACAGCGGCGTTCCCGAGGGGTGGGCGATCACTCCCGACAGGCGAAGCCGGTCGCCCTCCACCACGCCCAACGCGCCCACCGGCACGATGCAGCCGCCGGTCAAGTGTGCCAGGCACTCGCGCTCGGCCGTCACCGCCGCGCGCGTCGGCGCGTGGTCCAGCGCGGCGACGAGGGTCCGCGTCTCTGCATCATCAGCCCGCACTTGCGCCGCCAGCGCGCCCTGCCCTGGCGCCGGCAGCGACACCTCGAGCGGAATCCGCTCCGTGATGCGCGCCGCCAGCCCCAACCGCACCAGCCCGGCGCACGCAAGGACGAGTCCCTCGAACTGCCCCTCCTCCAGCTTGCGCAGCCGCGTGTCCACGTTGCCCCGCACCGGTACGAAGGTCAGGTCCGGGCGGTGCGCGCACAGTTGCCCCGCCCGCCGCGGGCTGCCCGTCGCCAGGCGGCCCCCCGCGGGCAATTGGGCCAGCGTCGCCCCCGTCGCGGTCACCAGCGCGTCGCGCGGGTCCTCTCGTTCCGGGATCGCCGCCACGACCAGCCCCTCTCGCTCGCCCGTCGGCAGGTCTTTCAGGCTATGCACCGCGAGCGACACGTCCCCGCGCCGCAAGGCCTGCTCGATCTCGGCCACGAAGATCCCTAACCCGGTCTCGTCCAGCGGGCGCGCGGTGACGTCGCCGGTGGTGCGGAGGACGTGCAGTTCCGGCTCGTGCCCCATCTCCCGCAGCCGCGCCGCCACCCATTCGGCCTGTGCCCGGGCCAACGCGCTCCCCCGTGTCCCGATGCGAACTTTCACCCGCGTCCCTTCCGCTCGATCCCGAGCAGGTGCCGCGCCCGCGCCTCCGCCTCCATTGCCTTCCCCTGCGCGAGCAACTCCAAGACCCCTGTGTCCTCCACCACCGCGTTCCAGCGCGCCCCGCGTTCCCTTGATGACGCATAGCTCGCCATCACCTCCGGCCGCAGTCGTCCCAGCAACCGCGCCAGCTCTCCGTACGCGGGAGTCACCACCTCCTCCAGTCGCTCCCGCAAGTGCCGCGCCAGCGCCGGGCTGTCTCCGCCCGTGGAGACGGCCACGCAGATCGGGCCCCGCGCGAGCTGTGACGGCATGTGGAAGGTGCAGTGCGCCGGATCGTCGGCCACGTTCACCCACACCCCGGCCGCCTGCGCCTCTTCGTACACCGCCGCGTTGACCGCGGCCTTCCCCGTCGCCGCGAAGGCCAGCGCCGCTCCTTCCAGGTCGCCAGGCCGGTAGTCCCGGCGCACCACCTCCAGAGAGGCGTGCCCCTGCCGTGCCTCCAACCCCGCACTCACTTCCGGCGCGATGACCCGCACCCGCGCTCCCGCCTCCAGCAGCGCGCCCACCTTCCGCTCCGCTACCTCGCCTCCGCCGATCACCACGGCCCGGCGGCCGGCCAGGTTGAGGAAGATGGGAAAGAGCGGCGGCCGCGCGTCGTCTACCACGGCACTCCTTCCCACGCGGTCGGCGACAGCAGGGGGAAGAGCACCCGGAAGGTCGTGCCGGCCCCGACCCGGCTCTCCACCTGCACCTCCGCGTCGTGCGCCCGCGCGATGGCCTTCACGATGGAGAGGCCCAGGCCCGTTCCGTTCCGCGTCGCCTCCCGCGCGTTGCTCGCGCGGAAGAACTCCTGGAACAGAGAGGCCTGTTCCTCCTCCGGGATCCCGATCCCGGTATCCGAGACGCGCACCTCTGCGGTGCGCCCCCGATTCAGCACGCTCACCTCCACGCGTCCCCCCGCCGGCGTGTACTTGACCGCGTTGGAGACCAGGTTTTCCAGCAGTTCCGCCACCGCCTCCGGCACCCCCCGGATCAGCACTCCCGACGAGCAGGCCACCGCCAGCTCCACCCCGGCCGCGCTCGCCTCTCGGCGGAAGTCCCCCTCCATCGCCTCCACTACCCGCCGCAGGTCCACGTTCTCTCGTGACGTTTCCTCACTCCTGCCTCGCGCCTGCGACAGCGAGAGCAGGTCGTGCGCCAGGTCCAGCATCCCCTTCACCCGCTCCCGCGTGCGCGCCACCATCTCCTGCGCCTTCTCCGGCATCGGCCCGGTGCGGCCCTCCGCCACCACCGCCAGCATGCTCTCCACCGCGGCCAGCGGAGAGCGCAGATGATGCGCCGCCCGGTACAGGTACTCCGACTTCTCCTGCTCCAGTTGTCGCAGCGACCCGTAGGCCCGTTCCAATTCCTCCGCCCGCGCCTGCAACGACTCCGACAGCTGCACGATCTGGCGCTCTCGGGTCCGCAGCCGCCCGGTGATCGCCGTGGCCATCATGGCCGTGAAGTACAGCATGGTAATGGTCACGAAGAGGACCGCGCTGAGGTACGTCGCGTTCCGGTACAGCTCGATGGGCCACAGGCTGAAGAGGTGATGGTGGGGAAGCAGCCCCGACGCTTCCGACACCGCCAGCCCCAACAGCAACACCACCGCAAACCCTACCTCGAGGAACGCGACGTGCGGCGGCAGGAGAATGCTCGCGATGACGATGTGAAACACGTAGTAGCAGAGGAACGGGTTCTCGATCCCTCCCGAAAGCTGCAGCAGTGCGGTCAGGAACACCAGATCCGCGCTCACCTGAAGGGCGGCAAACCACAGCACCGCGGCGTCCGTGGCCTTCGCCAGATATCGGTGTGCCATCACCCACAGCACGAGGTTGTACGCGGCCAGCAGCGCGGTGATCAGGTACAGCGGCTGCGCCGGCAGTTCCACCCACAGCAGCTTCGGCGCCCAGTACACCACCACGGCCACGCCGGCCGCCGCAAGCCACCGCAGGCGGATCAGCCACACGATGCGCGCCCGCAGTTCCTCGGTGCGCAGGTCTCTCGCGTCCCCGGCTGTGACCCGGCTCGCCCCGCTCATCGGCCGCTCTCCGCCGCCTCCGACAGCGCCCGCTCCACCGCGGCCAAGAGGGCTGTCGGGGCCACCGGCTTGTCCAGAAATCCCTGTACCGGCAGGTACTCGAATGGCTGGTACACGCTGTCGCTCTGCTCGGGATAGAAGCGGAGCTTGGTCGTCCGGTGCAGCGCGGTCATGACGATGACCGGCGTAGCCTGCAGCGCCGCGTCCTCCTCCTTGCGCAGGTCCCACACGAAGTGGAAGCCTTCTGTCCCGGCCGGCATCATCACATCCAGCAAGATGAGATCGGGCCGGACCCGGCGCACCTGCTCCTTCCCGTCGGCCGCGTTGGCCGCGAGCTGCGTGCGGTAGCCGGCCCCCTCCAGCACGATCTTCGCGGCTTCCGCCACGTCGGGGTCGTCTTCCACGATGAGCACCGTCTTGCCGGTTGCCTCGTTCACCGGAGTCTCCTCTGCGCCTCACGCCTGCGCGGCTGCGGCCCGCGCGCGAACTACCAGCGAGCACCAGGGGTCCTCCGCCATCAGCTCGCCGCCCGTGGCCCAGTAGGCCCGCGCCCGGCACCCGAAACAGCGGCTCCCCCAGCGGCACCGGCCGCACAGGCCTTGCAACGCGTTCTCCCGAAGCCCGCGCAATACCTCCGACTCCGCCCAGATTTGCGGGAAGCGCCGCCCGTGCACGTTGCCGGCCGGGAGGGGAAGGTAAGGGCAAGGGTGTACCTCGCCGCTCGGCGTGATGACACAGTAGGTGCGCCCGGCCAGGCACCCCATGGGGAAGCGGGTCTTGAGCTGCTGCTGCTCGGCGATGCGCACGAACTGGGGCGCGCAGGTCGGTTTGATCTCGATCTCGATCTCCTGCTGCTTGCGCAGCAAGGCCTCCAGGAGCTGCTCGTAGCGCGCCGCTTGCAGCATATCCTCCGCCAGGTCCTTCCCTCGCCCGGTCGGCACCAGGAAGAAGACGTGGTGGCCGGCCGCGCCCAGCTCCATCGCGAGGTCGGTGATCGCCAGCACCTGATCTTCGTTCTGCCGCGTCACCGTGGTGTTCACCTGGAACGGCAGCCCGGCCTCCCGGCAGGCCCGCATGCCTGCGACCGCCTCCTGCCACGCGGTTGGGGAGCGGCGCAGCTCATTGTGATAGCCGGCGTCCGCGCTGTCCAGCGAGATGCCCGCGCGCGCCAGGCCCGCCCCGACCAGCCTCCTTGCAACATCGGGCGTGATGAGCGTGCCGTTGCTGCCCAGCACCGGCCGCACCCCCACCGCCTTTGCCTGCGCGAGCAGCTCGAAGAAATCCGCCCGCAGCAGCGGCTCACCGCCCGAGAGCACCAGGATGCGGAAACCCACCTCCGCGAGGTCGGAGATGAGCTGCAGGCCCTCCGCGGTGGTCAGCTCCTCCGGATCGGGGCGGTCCCGCGCGTCCCGGTAGCAGTGGGCGCAGGTCAGATTGCACTGCCGGGTGATGTTCCACGATACCAGCGAGGGGCGGAGCCCCTCGCCCGCCCCTCCGGGGTGGCCCGGCTGGCCCTGGGGGTGTGGGCTATCGGAAGTGGGCATTTCACTTGCTCTTAGTCTTAGCTTTCGCTGCATGGCAGCTACTACATGCATCTTTCCCATGACAAAGAACGCACAAATCCCCCTGCGCCGCCCCTGCGGCGTGGGACCGCTTCCAGTCCGCCGCGCCGTGGGAGGAGGGCGGCAGGGCGGAGTGGCAGGCGCGGCAGTCATGCCGCCCTGCGGTGTGGCACCGCACGCAGGTCTCCGGTTTCGCCGTCGCCTGCTTCCCGTGGGAGTTGCCCCAATCCTCCGGGTGCGGGATCTGGAGGCCGTGGCACTTGGCGCAGTCGTCCTCCCGGTGACAGCGCAGACAGCTCTCCCGGCCGGCCTTCGCCGCTGCCGGGTGCCCCGCGGTGAGCCAGTCCTTCGGATGCGGCATCGCGGTGCCGTGGCAGGAGAGGCAGAACTGCGGGCGGTGGCACAGGGAGCATTGTGCCCCCGCCTGCTTCGCCTGGCCCCCATGCTGCTTCACCCACGTGTCGGACGCGTGCGAGACAGGAAGCGCACCTTTGTGGCACGCGCTGCAGCCATCCTTCTGATGGCACTTCTCGCACTGCGCGCGATCCGCGGCAGGGGTCTCCTGGTGTCTTGCCGCCCAGTCCTTCGGGTGCGGCATCCGCATCCCGTGGCACCGGTCGCAGAACGACTGGCTGTGGCAGAGCTTGCAGGCCGAATCCTGGGTGCGGCTCACCACGCCGTGCTCGGTGACCCACAGCTTGCCGTGGCTCGCCGGCGGCCGCTGCAAGTGGCACTTCTGGCAGAAGTCCGCCGTGTGGCAGGTGGCGCAGGTGGCCTTCGGCGCGCGGGCCGCCTCCTTGTGCTGCGCCAGCCAATCCCTGCCGTGCGAGGCGGGAACGCTCTTCCTGGTCTTGTGGCACGCGTCGCAAAACGGCTGCGCGTGGCAGGTCTGGCAGTTCTTCGGATCCCGGCTCGCCTCCGCCCCGTGGCGCGCGGTCCACTCTGCCGGGTGCGGTCGCGTGATGGCGTGACAGGCCGCGCACCAGTTCGCCGTATGGCACCGCTGGCACGCCGCCGGATTCGTCAAGGACTCCTTGCCGTGGATCTGGGTCCAGTTCGCCTCCTTGTGCTCCTGGCGCAAGCCGTGGCAGGCGGTGCAGAAGGCCATCTTCTTCACCTCTGCCGGCCTGTGCACGTCGGCCGGCCTCGGCTCGGCCGGCGCGAGGTGACAGGAGGGGCAGCCGGAGGGGTCTTTGCTAACCGCCGCCGGGTGCTCCGCCAGCCAGTTCGCCGGGTGCGGGTCGGCCGCGCGGTGGCACGCGTCGCAGAACACCGGCTGGTGGCAGCGCTCGCAGTCCCCCGCCTTCGCGCGCTTCACCTCCTCCCGATGGGCTTGCACCCACGCGGGATCGAACACCGCGGGCTTGTGCTCTCCCAGACTCACGTGGCAGGTCGAGCACTCGTTCGGGGCCCGCTTCCCGTCGTGGCACCGGTAGCAGATGTCCATGGTCGGCGCGTTCTTCGCCGTGATGACGGCCCGCTTCACCTCGTCGTTCGACGACACCCCCGTGTATAGCCACTTCGGGCCGTGCACCACCCGCGCGTGGCAGAACGTGCACTCCACCCCCATGGACCAGTGCGCGCGGTGCGTGATCTTGAGCCCGTGATAGGTCACCAGTTCCGGCGTCTCCCGGTGGCACTTCCGGCAGTTCGCGTCCGGCACGTGTCCCTGGATGGCGACGGCCGAGACGTCTCCTCGCGCGTGCCGCCTCACCAGGCGGAGGGCGCTCAGCTTGCTCTTGAACATGTTCGCCATGCCGGGCATCACGTGGCAGTCCTCGCACGCCACCCCGCGGTGCGCGGACTGGCTCCAGGTGGCATAGTGGAGGCCCATCTCGTGGCAGGAGCGGCAGAAGATGGGCTGGTTCGTCACCACCAGCGCGCTCACCCCGGCCCCGAGAAAGATTGGCCCTCCCACGGCCAGCAGTAGCCACACGGGCGGCCGGCGCCGGGTGAAGGGCAGCTTGACGCGCCGCCGCAGGAACGCGAAGGGGAAGCACAGGCAGGCGCGCAGCGCGCTCATCCCCGTTCCCTCCCGGCCGGGACCGGCGCCCGCGCGTACTCCTCATACTCCCGCGGATGGTTCTCCTGCAGTTCGTGCAGGCTGATCCGCCCCGTCAGCCACACCCGGCTCATGGGGAAGATCGCGGGGTTGAAGTGCACGTTGTACATGTGCCAGACAATGATCGCCAGGAAGGCCAGGATCGCCTCCCAACTGTGGACGATGAAGGCCACGTCCATCACCCACTTCGGCACCACGGCCAGGCTGAGGCCGGGGTTCCATAGCAGCGCCCCCGTGCCGATCATCACCACCGACCCCCACCCCACGGCGAGGTACTCGAACTTCTCGATGAAGTTGTAGCGCCCGAAGCGCGCCCGCGTGCCGCTGAACCCGAGGTAGAAGCGAAGCATCTCGTACAGCTCGCGCGCCTCCCGACGGCCGGGCCGGAGCTGCCGGAACTCCCACCGGCCCCGGCGGGAGAGAAGCACGTAGCCCGCGTGGTAGAGCACCAGCAGCACCAGCGCGAGGGCCGCCCCCCGGTGCACCATCGCCCGCGCGCCCATCCCGCCCAGCAAGTTGATTACGCCGCGCGAGAGCGGCGAGCGCGGCGCGGCCAGCGGCAGCCCGGTGCCCATCAACGTGATGAAGCAGGTGATGAGCAGCCAGTGCTGGACGCGCTGGTTGAGGCTCAGCCGTTCGTACTCCGGTTCGACTTCCCCCGGCCGAGGACGATGGCTGGCCGGCAGGCGCCGCCGGCGCCGGGCCCGCAGGTCCAGCGTGATGTACCCCAGGAAGCTCGCCATCATCCCGCCGATGAAGAGTTGGTAGGCGACGCTCACCGAGTACTGAATCCGGTCCCGCTTCCGCGTGGGCTGGAGGTGGATGGTGCCCGAGGCAAAGCTCGCGCCGGGGTGGCACTTGCCGCAGGTCTGCGCCAGGTGCGCGCGGTTGATCGTGGCGCGCGGGTCAGAGGAGGGAAGTATGTTGTGCACCCCGTGGCAACTGGCGCAGTTCGCCGTTCGGCTGTCCCCCAGCACCGCCGCCGCCCCATGGTAGCTACCCAGGTAGCTGCTCAGCCTGTTAGCCGGCAAGGCGTACTTACTCTCCAGGCCGGGGTCCTCGTGACACGAAACGCAGGTGCCAACGATTCCCTTCCGCTGCACGCCCTCCTTCACCGGATTCGCATGTTCCGGATGGCACGTTGCGCACGTGGGCACATCCTTGTTCCCCCGGCTCGCGGCCTGCCCGTGAATGCTGGCCGCGTACTCCTCCGCGATCTGTGGATGGCAAGGGTGGCAGGTCGCCGCGACGTGCTTCGCCCCCACGCTCGAGTCGGCCCGCGAGACCGCGAGCACCCCGTGGCCGCCGTGACAGACCGCGCACGTCGGCCGCCCGCCGTTCGCCCCGGCTGGCACGCGTTCGTGCCGGTCCCCGGGCCTCCCCTGGCGCGGAGACAGCAGGGCTCGGTCCACCCCGCCCCCGTGGCACCGGCCACAGTCTGCCGGTGGGCCCTTCCGATGTGGCAGCCCCTCGATCGCGGTGTGGCAGTCCACGCAAGCCAGGCCCCGGTGCACGGAGGCGTGCAAGGCCTCCACGTCCACCCGCGGCGCGCGTGTGTGGGCGCCGGCGCCGTGGCACCCCAGGCAGTAGCTGTTGTCGCGCAGCAGCTCAGGCGAGGCCTGTACCGGCGCCAGGTTCCCCGCACGCCCGCGTGCCCCTGACACCAGAACAAGCAGGCTAACGGCGACCAGGACGACAGTTGGCCCTCTCCCGAACCGGCCCGCGCGGGACGCGTCCTCTCTCCTCGCGTTACCCTCCGGAGGCGTAGGAGTGCAGGCTGCTGGAAAAGGCCGCAAGCTGATTGACTCCCAGGAACGTGAACAGAATGGCGATGATGCCCACCATCACGACCGCGTTCGTGCGCGGCGGTCGCCAGTTGGCCCGTAGCCGCGCGTGCAGATAGAAGACGTAGATCATCCACGTGATCAGCGACCAGGTCTCTTTCGGATCCCAGCCCCAGTACCGGCCCCACGCCTGATAGGCCCACACCGCCCCGGTCACATTGACCAGCGTGAGGAACGGAAAGGAGAAGCGCACCGCCCGGTACACCGCGCGATCCAGCGCCGCAGGGGAAGGCAGCCGCGCCTGCAGCCACGCCGACCGCTCCCCCAGCTTGCTGCGCAGGAAGTACAGGCAGGCCAGCGCGCTCGCCAGGCCGGCCGCGCCGTAGGCCACCACCGCGCAGGAAACGTGGAAGATCAGCCAGTTGCTGCGCAGCAGCGGCATCAACGCCTCCACCTGCTTCGACGGCGCCGGCAGTGTCGTCGCGTATCCCAACAGGGCCACCGCCAGCAGCAGCGCCGGCGCCCCCGCGGCCCGCACCTGCTCCCTCGCCTCCTTCGCCCGCGCCTCGAACACCGCGTAGCACAGCGCCACCATCCACGAGAAGGCGAGCAGGTACTCGTACATGCTCACCAGCGGCACCCGCCCGGCCTCCACCCCCCGCACCACCAGCATCGTGGTCTGCGCCGCGACCCCCGCCCAGGTGGCCGCGCTCGCCGCCGTGCCCACGGCCCTCGCTCGCGTCGCAAAGTGCAGCACGTAGCCGATCAGCGCGAGGAGGTACAGCCCCATCGCGGCGCTGGTGAAGATGACTTCTCGTACGTCTTGCCCCGGCATCCAACCGTCTCCGTTCCTGCGGCTCCCGGCGCGACTAGCTCTTGTGGTGCGACGGGACGAACGTGTGCGACCCGTTCCTCATGTGGCAGACGTTGCAGGACGCGGCCTTCAGCGCCGCCTCGCCGTGCTGCGGGCCCTGCAGCTTGCCCCCGTGGCACTTCAAGCACAGCTCGTTGACCGACGCCGCCCGCAGCTGATCCGGCTGCGCCCCCTGCGGGTCGTGGCAGGTGGTGCACCCCGTGCCCGCCGCGAAGTGTTTGCCCCCGCCGAAGCGCAGTTCGTTGTACTGCCCGTTGCGCGCCCCTGGGGGCACGGTCTGGGCGACCACGAAGCTCGCCTCGAGGTCGTCACCGGGGTGGAAGGTCGCCGGGAAGGTGAGCGGCCCGTCCTTGCTCTTCCCCACTGCGTGGCACCGCCCGCACCCCATCGCCTGGTGGGCCGAATCGAGATCCTTCGGGTTGGTGATCGTCGCCTTCTTGTCTTTCCCGCCCGCATGCACCGAGCCGGGTCCGTGGCACATCTCGCAGCCCACCCCCAACTCCGTCCACTTCCCCGTCTGCGGGTCATAGCCCGACGTGTGGCACCCCAGGCAGTCCTTCTTCGCGTCGACAGCTTCCTGCGGCCGCCACGTCTGCGCCTTCACGTTCCACACGCCCGGCAGCACTTTCAGGTCGGCGTCCAGGTAGGCCTGCTCCTGCCGCCCGCTCCCCAGCACGTAAACCACCTTCTCCTTCGGGAAGGGCGCGTTCTTCGTGAAGTCGGCTGCGATCTTGTGCGCGTCGTCCGCCGCCTCGGCCTTCCACATCGCGCGCGCGTGCGGCGAGTTCTCCCACCCCTTGACCATTTCCGCGTTCAGCCCCCGGTGGCAGTGCATGCACATCTTCGAGCCCAGGTACGTGGCCTCGGCCGGCGCCCCGCCGCGCGCGTACACGCCCGCCACCCCAATCGCGAGGGCCGCTCCCAGGATCACTCCCACTCGGTTTCGCAGGCCCCGTCTCACGTCTCCTCCTCTTCGACCCGCGTCGCCTCCCGCTCGCGCGTCGCCTCCCACTTGGTCTCCAGTTGTCGGAATACTCGCTCCGCGCTTCCTCCGCCGCCCGTCGGGCTGACTCCGACCACCACCTGCGTCCCCCGGCCGCGCGAGGTGACCAAGGCCGTCACCCTCCGCCGCGGCGTGGTCAGCAGCAGCAGCGCTCCCCCGGCCAACACCGCGAACCCCAGGAAGACGATGGGCACCCCGACGTCCCGATCGAGCGTCAGGGTCGCGCGACCGCCCGCACCCACCAGGCGGAAGTGCAGGCCCATCGCGTCTCTTCCCTCCGGCCCCACCCAGCCGATCGGCTGGAAGTTGTGCCCGCTCTTGTCCATGTGGCCCATGTTGACCAAGGCCGCGGGCGCTTCCCGTCCCTCCTCGTCGCGCTCCCGCACCGCCTCCACCATCAGAATGGTATGGTTCTCAAGCAGCAGGTAGCTGTCTCGTATACTCACCGATCCGTCCGGCGCCTGCGTCACCGGGATCATCTCGTGCATCTCGCCGCCGCTCACCTCCACCCCGTAGCCCGCAGAGGAAAGGCTCGCCAGCGTCGCGCTCACCGCGTGGTAGCGCAGCGGGTGGTTCGACTGGATGGTGGCCCGGCGCACCACCGTGCCTTCCTCCAGCACCTCCACCTTTGCCCAGTAGTTGCTCGTGCTGCCCTTCGCATCACGCTCCGTCCCCGCGTCTACCAGGCGCAACCCGAAGGCTTCGTCCCCCGCCCGGATCGGCGTCGTCTGCCCCGCGTCGAGGGGCACGGAGGCGTGGAACGCGTGGGCCGGCCACCTCCCCCAGGCCGCCCCCAGCAGCACGATCACCATCCCCGCGTGAACGATCACCGGGACCCAGGCCTGCAGCCGCCCCCGTCGCCCCACGAGCCCGCGCTGGCCCTCCGCCTCCCCCGGCGCCTCCGCCACCGCATACCCCATGCGCCGCAGACGCCCGGCCAGGCTCCGGGCCGCCGTCTCCACATCGCTCGCGATCCGCCAGCGGGCCAGGTGCCCGCACCCCTCCACGTCGGCCCGCGTGACGGGACCGGGCGCCTCCCGCTCCTGCCGCAGCAAGACCCCCGTTCGCTGGATCGCGCACGCCAGCAGATTCAACGCCAGCAGCGCGAAGCTTCCCACGAACCACCACGAGCCATAGATGTTCCGCAGCGTCGAACGGGCGATTCCCGCGCCGAACAGCGTCCCGAACACCTTCAGGTAGGCCTCGGTGGGAGCGTTCTGTGGGATGAGCGTGGCCACCGCCATGGCCACCGTCAGGAGGCCGATCAGCCACAGGGTGAGGCGTACCGAGGTCAACAGGCCAACGGCCCGCCTCCCTCGCGGGGATGGTCCCCGGGCCGTCTCCTCCGCCCGATTCCCCTGCGCAGTCTCCACTGGTGTCAGCGACAACTCTCTACCCACTCCTCACACGCGGTCGCCGGCCGCCGTACCGGCCCGCGCTTGCCTTGCCCTATCGTCTCGCCCGCCCCGGCGGGCACGCCGCATTTGGGGCGGGCTCCGTCGTCGCCGTGGGCTCCCACCTGACGCTGACCGGGCGCGTTGGTGGGAGCCCGGCGACGCAAGCTCAGAACTGCCTTCGCAGTCCCACCCTCCACAGTCCGAACGAACCGTTGTGAGTCGGGTTGTCCGTGTCCGTCCAGGAGCGTCGTTGGAAGCTGAGCACCGCTTCCGTGTCCGGCTCCAGGAGGTAGCCCATCCCGACCCAGAAGTCGCGAATGTCAATGTCGAACGGGTTCAGCGTGACCGCTAGCCCGTTGAGATCCGGGTTCTGGTCAATGTAGTCCCCCAGGTCGAAGGCCGTGACATGGCCGTTTGTGAGGGTCTGGTTGTACGCGCCGAAGAGCCGCAGCCTCCGCGTCTTCCACCACGCGCCCTCCACTCCCAGGATCGAGGCCTGGTAGCCGAACCGCGCCTGTGACTCGATCGGCGGGAACACCAGGTTCTCCGGGGACAGCGGCGGCGACAACGTGAACGCGTCCGTGCCGTAGGTGGCGTCCGTCAGCGTGCTCCCGGTCTGGTGATAGTAGTTCAGCGCGAGGTGAGAGCGGCCTCGGGTGTGCAGGAGCTGCACCCCCGCGCTCTCCGTCTTGACGTCGTCGGACCGGGAGATCCCCAGTTCCGGCGCCTCCACCTCATAGGTGTTGTCCAGGCGGGAGTAGATCCCGCTCAGGAAGGTATTCGTTCCCAGGTTATAGCCAAGCACCGCAGAGAGCTGGCTCCCGTCGGTCGGCAGTCCGATCAGGCGCGAAGGGAAGTGCGCGGGAACGGCCGCCGGGTCGAAGAAGCCGGAGTTGTCCGTCTGCGTGTTCCGGTACTGGGCCTGCAGCGAAAGTCGTGGGAACGGGCGATAGGTCAAAGCCGATCGCCAGATCGTCGAATCACTGTCGGTGGGCACGAAGTCTCGCTCGCTCTCGCGGGAGACCGTCTGCCGCGTCACCCCCAAGCTCCACGTCGCGTGCGGGATCCCGGTGTAGCGGAGGTCCGCTCGGGTGACCGACCAGTCTCGAGAAACGCCCTCCGCGATGTCGGCCACGTCCTGGTGGCGCGCGAAGTAGCTGCTCTGCAGCAGCAGGTGCGGGCTGAGCGCGTAGCTCCCTCCACCGCCCGCGGTGCGCAGGTCCAGCCGCCCGCCGCCGAGTTCGTCGTGCCGCTCCTTGCTCTGCCACAGCGCCGCCACCGCTGCGCGAGAGGACAGCGCGGCCGCGCCCCGCACGTCGTTGGTCGAAACCTCACTTGGCGCCACGCCAAACAGCGGCGCCAAGCCGTTGAACAGGCCCCGGCCGTTGAACTTGAACAGTTCCTCCGGTGCCTCGTTGTGGAACTCCAGTTGGCTCCGCAGATAGCGGAGGGAGGCCTTGGGCAGGTCCACTTGCACCCCGCCCTTCACGATCGTCGTCACCCGGTCTATCGGCTCCGTCGTCTGGATCTTGTGGCAGCTCGTGCAGCGATCCAGGAACAGGAACTGCCTGCTCCCGTGCTCCCGCTCCTGCCACCACTCGGCCAGCACTTTCGCCTGCGGCACCTTCGGGCAGCGCGCCGCCACCTGCAGGTCAATCAGCGTGCGGTTCAGGTGGTAATCGTTTTTCCCCTCCGAGAGGTCAGTCGTGTTCACCCGGTTCGTTCCGCCGTTCTGCCCGGGAATAGTCGCGTCTGTGAAGTCGTCGTACCGGCCCAGCCGGTGCGTGAGACCCGAGGCCGTGCCCTTCACGTCCAGCGTCGGAGTGCCGTAGCGAAGGTGCAGGTCCTGGTCTCCGATAGGGAGATCAACGATCTCCACCCGCAGGTCACTGTCCTTGTCATACCGAGTCACCGATAGATCGGTATCCAGGTTGTCGTATTTCCGGCCATCATACTGCCGCACGTAGGTCTGGTTGCCGTGCTCCTCGATCCGCCCCAGGCTGATGTCGCTGAAGCCCCACAGGCTCTCGTCGGTCGCAGAGCCGGCCATCGCCCTCACCGGCGCCCCCACCTCCTGGCTCAGCGGACTGCCCGGCATGAACGTCGGGTTGCCCGTGCCGGACAGCAGGTCGGTCCCGTGGATTCGGCTGTGGCAGCTCGTGCACTTCCCGTAGAACCCGGCGATCGCGTTCCGCGCCTGCGGGTCGTTCGGACTGGTGCTCACGATCGGCGTGCGATGCGCATCGCTGTGGCCGGGGTGGCACTGGAGACAGAGGGCGGGCTGCTCGGCGATAAGCAGGTTCTCCACCGGAGAGCCGTGCGGCCGGTGGCAGATGGTGCAGTCCTCCGTCACCGGCGGGTGCTCGGCCTGGAAGGGCCCCTCCTTCTCCGCGTGGCAGCGGAAGCACATCTCCCCCGCGTTGGCGCCCGAGGTAATCGCCCGGTCGTCACCGTGGACGTTATGGCAGTCCGTGCAGGTCATCTTCCCCTCGGGAATCGGATGATGGAAGGGGAGCTTCGTATCTTGCACCGCGGTCGGGTGGCACGTCGCGCACAGCTCCGGCTCCTCCGCCTTGAGCATGTGCTCGCCCTTCCCCGCATGCGGGTCGTGACAGGTCAGGCACGCGTCTTTGGTGCGTGCGTGCGCGGACAGCGCCCACAAGGTCTGCTTCCCTCCCCGATGGCACTGCTGGCAGATCGCCGCGATCTCATCGCCGGTCTTGCCCTTCAGGCTCGGGCGTTTGCTCTCGTCGCCCAGGTCGGCCAGATGTTCGGCCGTCCCGGTGTGGCAGGCCGCGCAGGCCTGGCGCGCCTCCGCAATCTGCGGCGCGCCTACGGTCCGCCGGTGCAGGCTCGCCGCCCAACTGGCCGTCGCCTCCGGATGGCACGCGGCACAGGCCGCCGCTGGCGCCGGCACGGGCGCCTGCTGAGTCTCCGCCTCCACGCGGCTCCCCGGTGCCAGCAACCACAACACCGCCGCCACCGCGCCCGGGAGCACCGCGCGGTTGCGGGCCCATCTCCGCACGAACTGTGACCTCACTGCACTTCTCCCCAGCCTCCTTCTATGGAACTCCGCCAACCGACGGAGCACCGCCCCCTCCGGCGCTTCCGGCCGGCTCCGCCGCTACCGCGCGCGACGCGGGTTCGTCCGCCGGCGCCAGCCCGAACAGGCGCCTGGCCGCCGCTATGAGATCCCCCTCCGACTCCGCCTCCACCGAAGCCTCCCGGATCGCCGCCACCGGGGCATGGAGTAGCTTCCTCACCAGCAAGTCCAGCACGTAGTCAACTGCCGCCAGTTCCTCCCCGGAAAAGCGGCGCTCCGCTACCTCCCGGCAGGCGCGCCGCGCCTCGTCCCCCCGGGTCCGCAGCTCCACAATCAGCGAGGCCACTCTTCGTCCTCCCAGCCATCCCTGGAACGCTTCTACCTCCTCCCCGACAATCGCCCGCGCCCGCGCCACCTCTCGCTCCCGTTCTCCCGAGTGCGCCGCGACGACGCTCTCCAGGTGGTCAATGTTGAACAGCCGCACCCCTGGCAACTCCTCCACCGCCGGGTCCACGTTCCGGGGGACGCCCATGTCAATCACCACCAGCGGTCGCCCCTCCCGCCGCCCGCCCGCCTCTCGCAGGTGGCGCGCGGTCACCACGTGATGCGGCGCCGCCGCACACCCGATCAGGACGTCGCACGTGCGCAGCGCTTCCGGCACCTCCTCTGCCGCGATCGCCTTTCCGCCAAGCGTCTCCGCCAGTTCCTGCGCGCGCGCCTGCGTCCGGCTGAAGATCATCACCGGGCCGGCCCCCGTCGCGCACAGGTGCTGGGCCGCAATCTTCGCCATCCGGCCCGCGCCGAAGATCAGCACCCGCTTCCCCTCAATCCCTCCCAGCACGTCCTGCGCCACGCGCGCCGCGCCCTGCCCCAGCGAGAAGATGCCCGAGGAGATACCGGTTTCCCGTCGCACGCGCTTGCCCGTGCGCACCGCATGCTCGAACAGCCGGGAGAGCACCGGCCCCGCATGCCCCGCCGCGCTCGCCCCCGCCCCCGCCTCCCGCACCTGCCCCAGAATCTCGTGCTCCCCGAGCACCATCGAATCCAGACCGCAGGCCACCCCCAGCAAGTGTGCCACCGCCTGCCCCTCCTCATGGTGGTAGATATCGTCCTCTCCCGCGTCGCTGTCCGCCCCACACAGGAACCGCCGCGCCGCCCCCTGCTGGTCGCGCGGGCCGAGGAAGTACAACTCGACGCGGTTGCAGGTACGGAGCAATACGCACTCCCGCGCCTGCACCGCCTCTCGCGCCTCCGCCAGTAGCTCTGGCAGTTCCTCACCCGCCGCGGCAAAGCGCTCTCGCGCCTCCACCGAGCAGTGCCTGTGGCTCGTCCCGACCACCTGGATCACAGACATAGGGCATATCCTTTTCCAAGAGAGGCGCGCGCGGACCCGCGCAGCAGAGAAGGGGACAACGAGCGGCGCGCGGAGAGGGGCGCACGCGAACGGCGTGAAGCGAGGTGAGGCCCGTTACTCCGAGTGTCACTCAGCACGGTCACTCTGCCACCACATCAGCCTGATCGGGCGCTCGCCGCAAGGGACACCTGTCCCCGGGCGAGGGGGCCATTTCCTATTTGCGTGTTATACCAGCGGTTTAATAGGAATGGCTTCTGTTATTATTTGCACAAAGTCAGATCACTGTCAAGCGCGCCGCCCAAATTCCCTTCGGCGCATGCCAAGCGCTCTCTGACAGTACGAACGCTCGCCCACCGCCGCGCCGCGCTTCGCTCCACTCTCTTGTCCATTCGCTGATACCGCCGCGTTCAATCCACTGGCCGCCACCCCGTACTTTGGTGACATCCCTCTGACATCCTGTTCGATTTCCGCGACAAGCGATTGGAGCGGGAACGGCTGGGGGACCCTCCTGTGGCGCCCACCGACAAATGGCCTGCGGCCATCAGAGAACAAGGGAGGGGATGCCTGCGAAAGTTGGATCCCGTAGCTGCAGGCGGCTACAGCCCCGCGCCTTGCTCCTGGCGGAGCTCAGCGAGGGTGGTCGTAGACAGCGTGTGGCCGATTGAGTTCGTCAGGCGCGACCACAGCCCATGCGCCGCGCACCCTGCGGAACGGTGGCAACTCGCCGGTCGGTTGACACAGCTCACCAACTGGAGCGGGCCGTCTACCGCCTGCACGATCTCCAGGGCGGTGATCTCTTCCGGCGGCTTGGCCAGCATGTAACCGCCCTGTGACCCGCGCTCGGCCAGCACCAGCCCGGCGTGGCGGAGGGAAATGGCGAGCTGCTCGAGGTACTTTGGTGACAGCTCCTGGGCCTGTGCCACCATCTTGAGCGCGATCATCCCCTCGCCTTCATGACGGGCAAGCTCGATCATCGTCCGGAGCGCATAGCGCGTTTTCGTGGATAGCCTCAGCATCCTCTTACCGCCGTTTCTGGTCCGGTCGGCGCCTCCGCCGGTCCTTCGGACACCTTCCCGGCTAGTTATCACCTTTGACAACTAGGATTATAGCACCTTTCCCGTCGGCCCGCCAGTTCGCCCCCGCAGACGCGGCGCGCGGCCCGGCCGCCCGCCGCGCTAGCCCTTCCGCTCCTTTTGGGGACGGCACTCCTCCCATTGCCTCAGAAGTAGACATTCCCCGGAGAGATCAGGGGAGGCGCGGAGGCCTGTGTCTGCTAGTATTGCGCGTACATTCCCTCAGGAGGGCGAGATGGCCACCGATCCGGTTTGCGGCATGGAAGTGGACGAGCAAGCAGCTCCGGCAAAGACGACCTATCAGGGGACGATCTACTTCTTCTGCTCGGAGGCCTGCAAGATGGACTTCATGGAGGACCCGGAGCGGTTCATCGAAGGCGAGGACCTGTACCGCGAAGTGGCCTAGCCGCGCGGCGCGAGAGCGGCGGCCGGCCGGAACGGGGCCGGCCGCTCGTGTTCCCCGGCCCGCGGCAGGGGCGCAGGCCTCCCTCAGCGAAGACGGCCGGTGTCTCCGGAGGCACGCGGGAGACACAAGGAGAAGGGCCATGCTGAGGGGAGGAGCGCTCCTCCTCGCGCTGTGCCTGCTCGCCGGCAGCGCGTCGGGGGCCGAGACCTGGAACTGCCCCACCGGGCGGAATCTGGTTCGCAACCCCGGCTTCGAGACGGCCGCCGGCGCGGGGCCCGCGGAGTGGACCGCTGACCCACAGGTGTACGCGCTCGACACTTCGGTCGCGCTCGGGGCGCGCAGCCTCAAGTATGCGAATCAGGACCCGGCACGCTATCTTCTCTGCTCCCAGACCATCGAGGCCCAGGCCGGGTGCCGCTACGAGTTCGCCGCGTGGGTCAACACCCAGGGCCTCACCGGCCCCGACAGCGGAGCCACCATCTGCCTGGAGTGGTACGACGCGCAGGGGAAGTACCTCGGGGGCAGCTACCCCGACGGGCGCAAGGGCGACACGGCCTGGACCCAGGTGCGGGCGGTCTCCACCGCCCTCCCCAGGGAGGCGGCCCGGGTCACACTGGCCTGCTACGTGCGCAAGGGGATGACCGGCACCGCGTGGTGGGACAACGTCTCCGTACGCCGTTGGCGGGAGAAGCCGATCGAGACGGCCTTGCTTCTCCCGGCCTACCGCGGGCTGCTGCCGGAGAAGGCGACGGAAGTCCGGGTGCGGGTGCACGCGCGCCCCACCGAGCTGCCCGGCAACCTGGAGGTGTATCGCCTCGCCGCCCGATTCAGCCCGGCCGGGGAGACCGCCGCGATCGTCGCCCGCGGCCTCCCGGTGAGCAACGATACGCCGGCCGAAATGCGCCTCCCCCTGCCCGCGCTCTCGGCCGGCTCCTACGAACTGCGGGTCACGCTGACCGACACGAAAGAGAAGCGGTTGCTCTGGGAGGACTTCTACCCAGTCTCTATAGGCAAGCAGTTCCCCGCGTCTTACGTGGACGAGCACGGCCGGCTCATCGTCAACGGCCAGCCCTTCTTCCCCCTGGGCATGTACTTCTCCGGCCTGAGCGAGGAGGAGTTGGCCGTCTATCGCGAAGGCGCGTTCAACTGCCTCATGCCCTACGGCGCACCGACGCGCGCGCAGTTGGACCTCCTCGGTGGCCTGGGCCTGAAGGCCATCTACTCCATCAAGGACCTGTACTCCGGAACGCAGTACTGCCCGAGCACCATCACCCGCGCCGCCGACGAGGAGGAGGCCGTGCGGGACGCGGTGCGCACCTTCCGCGACCACCCGGCGCTCCTCGCCTGGTACATCAACGACGAACTGCCGAGTTCGATGCGCGACCGCCTGGAGGCCCACCAGCGCTGGGTCGAGGAGGAGGACCCGAACCATCCCACCTGGGCCGTGCTCGCGCAGGTGGACGAACTCCCCAACTACTTCCACACCTGCGATATCCTCGGGTCCGACCCGTACCCCATCCCCGGCGCCTCGCCCGACATGGCCGGACAGTGGACCCGCCTCACCCGCCAGGCCGGCGGGCCCGCCCGCGCCGCCTGGATGGTCCCCCAGGCCTTCCGCTATCCCGGCCGCGACCGCCCGCCCACCTACGAGGAGCTGCGCTCCATGACCTGGCAGTGCCTGGCCGAAGGCGCCACCGGGCTGATCTTCTACTCCTGGTTCGAGCTGCGCCAAGATAGGCAGTTCCCCTTCGAGGCGCGCTGGCCGGAGGTGAAGCGCGTGGTCGCAGAGGTGAAGGCCATGGTCCCGATGCTTCTCTCCGTCGAGAAGCCGCCGGCCATCGGCGTGGATCAGGCCCCGGCGCTGCACTGGACCGCGCGGGCCTATGGGGGCGCGGCCTACCTGATCCTCGTGAACGGCGAGCGCACCCCTCTCACCGCGAAGGTCCACCTGCCCGCCTCCCCCCGGCAGGCCAGCCTCGAAGGGAAGGCTGTTTCTGTGAGCAAGGACTTCCGGGCCGAGCTTCCTCCGCTCGGCGTGAGCGTGTACCGCCTTGTCTTCTGAGCAGAGTCGAGCCCCGATCTTCAGTCACTTCCTCGTGTGCGTCTCTGGGGAGACGCGGGGAAGCACCCTCACCTACGCGCGCGAGCATGGCTTTGGGATCGAGGTCAAGGACTTCGGGCATTGGACGGCCGTGGAAGATCCCGAGGTCCGCGAGCCGCTGGTCGCCTGGTACCGGCGGGAGTTGTCCTCGGTGCCGGGCCCGATCTCCGCGCACGGGCTGGCCGAGGATCTCTCCTTCGGAGGCGACGACCCGAAGGTCGTGGCCGTGAGCCGGGAGCGCGTGCTCGCCTACCTGGAAGTGGCGGCCCAGGCCGGCCTCCCCCGGGCCGTGTTCCACACCACCTTCCACCACCGCGAACCACAGCCGTGGTACGTGACGCATTGGATCGAGCGGCAGGCCGCCTTCTGGCGAGAGGTCCTCGCCGGCCGGACCACGGAGGTGCTCCTCGAAAACCTGTGGGACCCCAGCCCGGAGGCCTTCCGGGACGCCGTGGACGCGATCGGCCTTCCCCAGGTCGGCGCCTGCTTAGATGCCGGCCATGCCCACGTCCACAGTAGCTTCTCCCCCGCGCGGTGGGTCGAGGTGCTGGGCCCGCGCATCGGGCAGCTCCACCTCCACGACAACGCCCGCGTCTACGACCAGCACCTCGTCCCCGGCGGCGGGACGATAGATTGGGGCGCCTTCGCCGCCGCCCTGCGCGCCGCCGGCCTGTGCCTCCCCGCCGTCCTCGAGATCCCCGACAATCGCCTCCCCGCCGCCGTCCAACTGCTCCAGAGGCTGTGACCTCCGCCCCGGCCGTCCGCCTCTCTGCCTCTAGCCCTGCGAACCGGTGCTAGGGCCTTGCTTCCTACCCTTTTTGCCTTTTGCATTTTACATTTTGCATTTCCCCCTCCGCCCCCACTCTCGAATCTCTCTTCTTTACGGCGCATCCCCCCAATCCGGCACCTCCAGCACCTCCCCGTCCCGCAAGGCCGACTTGTGTGCCATCACCCCGGGGACCATGTAGCGCACCGCTTCCCAGGCGTTGATGACCGGCCGCCTGTCAGCGGCGATGGCCGAGACGAACTCGTGGATCAGGTACGCGTGCGACCCGCCGTGCCCACCTCGGAAGCGGTCGCGGCCGAGGCCGGCCTCGTAGGCCGCCTCCACCTCAGGGGGCAGCGGGTCGCGCATTTCCTCCTCGGGGACCGGACGGGAGCTCAGTCTCTCACACCACTGCTCGTGCTCGAAAGAGCCCTTGGTGCCGTAGACGCGGAACATCTCCCGCCCCGGGTGACCGATATCGCGGTGCTCGCAGATGCGCATGCACGCCCCGTTGCTCATCGCGAACAGGGCCGTCTCATTGCTCGGCTGCTTGCCAAAGAACTCGTCGTGAGCCCGGTTGTACCAGGGCAAAGCCCACACCCGCACCGCATGCGCCTTCATCACGCTGATCGGCCCGCTGGTGGAGTGCGTGGGATAGTGCATCGGCCCGTCAATGATCCCCCGCGCATCGTAGCGCTTCAGCTCTTCCGCCCACTCCCGGCCGGCCGTCGAGCTGAGGCGCCAGCGGATCACGTCCCGCAGGTTGTACCCGGAGTCCACGTCGTGGATGTACTCGCCCTCCGCGTACATGAAGTCCCCGAATGCGCCCGCCGCCGCCTGCCGCCGGCAGAACTGGGCCTCCGGCCGGTAGTAGGTCGTCTCCCCGAACATGTAGTGCTGCCCGGTCCGCACGCAGGTCTCCACCAGCCGGTCGCACCACTCCAGGATCTCGTCCCCGTCCGGCCGGCACAGCACCGGCACCGCGCTGTACACGTGCTTGCCCGCCTCCATCGCCTCCACCGCCTGAATCGCATGCAGCCAGTGCTGGGTGAAGAGGGCGACACACTGGATATCGCTCCGGCACAGGGCCGCCAGCGATTCGTACGCGTCAGACGGATCGAACTTCTTCCGGAGAGACTCCTTCTGGGCGAACTCCGCCAGCTTCTTCGGCTCGCGATCGCACAAGGCGATGCGGTCCACCAGGGGATGGTGGAAGAATAGGTCCACGAACTCGGACCCGAACGCACCCAATCCGACGATCCCGACGCTAATTCCCATGTCCTCTCCTCAACCGACGCGGTACTCTTCAGGCGACCTTCGCACCCGGCCTGCGTCGTTCCTCTTCAGTTGCGTGTTCGAGTGTGTGCGTTCCCCCCTGGGAGCGCAGGTGTCTCGCCTGCCAGCGGCGGCCTAGAGGAGGTCTTGATAACGGAGCGTAAAGGATCCCACGATCCATGACCGGTCTGGTGTTCGATATTCAGCGCTGCTCCCTCCACGACGGCCCCGGGATCAGGACTACGGTCTTCCTCAAGGGCTGCCCGCTCGCGTGTCTCTGGTGCCACAACCCCGAGTCCATCTCCCCCGCGCCCGAGTTGTCCTTCTTGGAGGATCGGTGCACGCGCTGCGGCGCATGTGTCCAGATCTGCCCCCGCCGCGCCCACCAGGTGGCCGATGGCCGGCACCTCATTGCTCGCGCCTGCTGTGCCGCCTGCGGGACCTGCGTCGCCGCCTGCCCCAACCAGGCCCTGCGCATCGTCGGCGAGGAGATGGAGGCGGACGATGTCCTCGGCGTCGCCGCGCGCGACCGCGCCTACTACGACCGCTCCGGCGGCGGCCTCACCCTCTCCGGGGGCGAGCCGATGCTCCAGTTCGATTTCACGCTCGCCCTGCTGCGCGGCGCGAGGGCGCGGGGCCTGCACACCTGTCTCGACACCTGCGGCCTCGCGTCGCAGGAGCAGTTCGCGCAGGTCCTTCCCTTCGTGGACCTCTTCCTCTTTGACTACAAGGCCACCGACCCGGAGCAGCACCGCGCCCTCACCGGAGCGACGAACGAGCAGCTCCTCGAGGCCCTCGCCTTCCTCGACGCGCGCGGCGCAGCCGTCGTCCTGCGCTGTCCTCTGATCCCCGGCGTGAACGACTCCGCCGAGCACCTCGCCGGCATCGCCGCGCTCGCCGCCCGCTTCCCGCGCGTCGTCGGGGTGGAGGTCATGCCCTTCCACACCCTGGGCCGGGAGAAGGCCCGCACCGTCGGCCGTGAAGTCAACCTTCGCGACGTGCCGACCGCCGATGACGCGACCGTCGCCCGCTGGTTGTCCGCGCTGCACGAACTGGGATGCGCCGCGCGGCGGGGCTGACCCCGGCAGGAAGGAAACAACCGAGCGGAGAAGTACCGGCCTCACCCACCGCCGCGGGCCGCCACCGGCTCGCGGCTGAGACATGGAGAAGATCGTGAGCGAACAGACCGGCCACCAGTTGTGTGAAACCTGCGGCGCGGAGACCATCGAGGGCGGCCACCTCTGCCGGCCCTTCAAGTCCGTCGCCCCCTATGTGTGCGAGTACTGCGGCGAAGAGACCGACGACCCGCGCCACATGTGCTATCCCCAGGTCGAGCACCTCAAGTACCAGTGCGTTCACTGCGGCCGCCTCTCCGCCAAATCCCAGGCCCTCTGCCACCCGAAACGCCTCACCGGCGCGTAGGGCAGGCTTTAGCCTGCCCGCTGTCCGGTAGGGCGGACTTTAGTCCGCCCGCCTACCAGACAAACGAAAGAAGATTCTATGCCTCCCACCATCGCCACCCGCCGCCTCGGCAAGAGCGGCCTCGATGTCACCCTCCTGGGCTTCGGCGGCATCCCCCTCCAGATCGTCCCCGAAGAGCAGGCCGTCGCCACCGTGCGCCGCGCCTACGATCTCGGCGTCCGCTTCTTCGACACCGCCCGCGGCTACTCCAATTCCGAGGAGCGCATCGGGGCGGCGCTCGCCGGCCGGGACGTCGTCCTCGCCTCCAAGTCGCCCGCGGAGGACGCGGAGGCCATGTACCAGGCCATCTGCACCTCCCTCGCCATGCTTCGGCGCGATTCCATTGACCTCTACCAGATGCACGGCGTCAACGATGACGAGGCCCTCGCCCGCCGCACCGCCCCCGGCGCCGCCCTCGACGGCCTCCGCCGCGCCCGCGACGAGGGCAAGATCAAGCACCTCGGCCTCACCAGCCACCGGGCCGAGACGCTGATGCACGCGGTCGAGCAGTTCGATGAGTTCGTCAGCGTGCAGGTGCCCTTCAACGTCGTGGAGAGCGAACTCAGCGGCACCCTCCTCCCGCTCTGCGCGCAGAAGAACGTCGGTGTCATCGCCATGAAGCCCGTCGGCGGCGGCAACTTCACCAACGCGCCCCTGGCCATCAAGTGGTGCCTCAACCAGGCCATTACTGTCGCCATCCCTGGTATGGCTTCGGTGCAGGAAGTCGAGGCCAACGTCCCGGTGGCCTACGGCGACTTCACCCTCACGGCCGAGGAACGCGCCGCCTGCGAGCAGATGCGCTCCGAGCTGGACAAGCGCACTTGCCGGCGCTGCCGCTACTGCGAGCCCTGCCCCAACGGGGTGCAGATCGGGATGCTCATGCACGGCCGCTCCGTCATCCGCCGCATGGGCGTGGCCCGCTTCCTCGACTTCGGGGCCGTGGAGGTGGTAGCCAGCGCGGCGAAGTGCGTGGAGTGCGGCGAGTGCCTCCCTCGCTGTCCCTACCATCTCCCCATCCCGGAGTTGATCCGCGAAATGGCGGCGTTCTACGCGCAGTTCCCCGAACTGAAGAAGTAGGTACCAAGAGAATGGCAACGCAGTACCCCATCACCGCCGTCGCCCCCACCGTTGCCTCCGCCCTCGGCCTCCGCCCGCCGCGGGCCGCCGCGGAGCCGCCCATCCCCGAGATCGTCGCCGATCTCGCCGGTCTGGAACGGGTCGCCGTGCTCGCGGTGGATGCCATGGGGCTTTCCGTCTGGCAGCACTGGCGCGCGCAGATGCCCTACCTCACCTCCCTCCACGAGGCCCATCACACGGTGCTCCGCTCCGTGTCCCCTCCCATCACCCCCGTGAACTTCGCCGCGCTGGTCACGGGCGCGCCGCTGGAAGTGCACAAGATCGGCGACCGCTTCGCGCCCCTCGCGTGTGAGAGTCTCTTCGACGTGGTGCGCGAGGCCGGCGGGTTCAGCCTGGGGGCCGGCCAGCCGACCTACACCGGTGGCGAGTTCCTCGCCCGCTACTCCGATCTCCCCGGCCGGGTGCCTCGCCCGGGCGACGCCGCGGTGGAGGAGCTGCTGATGGAGACCGTGCCCGCGCGCCTCCCCCGCTACCTCATCGTCCAGTTCGGGGACACGGACACGTGCTTTCATCAGGTCGGCCCCACTTCCCCCGAGGCGGAGGCCGTCGTGCGGGAGGCCGATGCTCGCGTGCAGCGCGTCGCGACCATGCTCCTCGGGCACGACTACGGCGTCATCGTCCTTGCCGACCACGGCCAACACGACGTGCCACTCCCCGGCGCCAAGGATCGCGTCCACGGCGGCCACGACGGCTCGGGAGGCGAGCAGGACTTCCTCGTCGCCTGCACCTGGGCTCGGCCCGCGTAGGGCAGGCTTTAGCCTGCCCCGTGCCGGCCGTTTTCACTCTCTACTTTCAACTCTCTACTCTCTCGGCGAAGCCGCCAGCCGCACCACCAACTCCCCCACCCGCCTCCCCAGCTTCTCGCACTCCCTGCCGGCCCGCTCGTCCGGCGTGCCCACGCACACCGGCCCGTAATGCGGC
>Ga0315282_10001477_pt1 | contig 44172 bp, 38 predicted proteins | sample YL17G07_20_MG_FD_203693 | JGI IMG/M metagenome (GOLD analysis project Ga0315282, IMG submission 203693) | Sediment microbial communities from Yellowstone Lake, YNP, Wyoming, USA - YL17G07_20 | ecosystem: Environmental > Aquatic > Freshwater > Lake > Sediment | place: USA: Wyoming | collected... | reverse complement strand
GAGCGCGAGATGCGGACGCGGTCCATAAGTTGCCGCATCAAGAAGAGGCCGCGCCCGTGGGTCTCAAGGACGCATTCCGCCTGGGTAGGATCAGGGACTTTCCGGGGATCAAAGCCTGCCCCCTCGTCTTCAACCGCCACCAGCATGCCGCGGTCTGGTTGACAGAAGCAGCTTACGATGACTCTTTTCTTCGGGTCTTGCCGGTTGCCATGGACGACGGCATTGACCAGCGCCTCGCGCAGAGCTAATTCCACTCGCGCCAGGTGTTCGTGGTCGCACTTCATTTCTCGTGCCAGCGCCATCAATCTTTCGACGATGCCGTTCAGCGCCTCGAAGGTGCTCGGGATAGTGTCCAGGAAGCGCAACGTTAGCTTGCCCCTTTCCATGCGGCATCTGGTCAGCCGGACAGGCTTTGGCCGTCGCGCGCGTGCGGTTCGGGCGGGAGTAACCATGCTCTGCGCACCCCTATAGCTCTGGCTTCAGGTGTCGTTAGACGACATCCACCTACACCGCATCTTAGCATTGTGCGACTCTGGTTTCCAGTTTCCGGAGGTGGGCGCTGCGAAATCGGCGGGTTGGGTCGCTTGACGCGTGGTTCCCTATCACCTAGACTATAAACTTGCGCCTCAGAGGGTAATCCGGACCGTATGAGTACCCGCTTGTTTGTCACGGCGTTCGCGGCTCTGTTACTTCTGGCCCCTTCCCTGCGGGGCCAGGACGACATTCAGTTCTTCCCTCTCAGTCAAATTCAGCCGGGCCTCAAAGGTGTCGGGAAGACCGTCTTTGAGGGCGACAGGATCGAGGAATTCCAGGTTGAGTTTCTGGGGGTGCTGAAGAACGCCATCGCGCCCAAGCACGATATCATTCTGGCGCGGCTTTCCGGCGGGCCGCTGGAGAAGACCGGCGTCATTTCCGGGATGAGTGGGAGCCCAGTGTATGTGGACGGCAAGCTCGTGGGCGCCGTCGCACTCTCCTTCCCCTTCGCCAAAGAGGCTCTGACCGGCATAACCCCCATCGAAGAGATGGTGCAGGTGGTTCCTGAGCCTGGCTCCGCGACCGCACAGAGAGCTGCCAGCATGGATCTCCAAATCGCGCGCATCCCTGGATCCCCGGATGCGGGCCGGCTGATCCCGCAAGAGGAGAGCGGGCCAGCCATCTGGAACAAGCTGCTTCCGCCGGACAGTGGCGGCAGTGGATTTACAGGCTATCGCCTACCCCTCCGGCTTGGCGGCTTCGCCAGCGACGTGGTTCAGGCATACACTGGCCTTATCCGTCAGATGGGTTTTGAGCCGATGCAAGGCGGGTCAATCTCGGGCGGGCCCAGCGGTGTGGCCAGCAAGACGGATTTGGCGCCCGGCTCGATGATCAGCCTGCTGCTGGTGCGCGGCGACCTGAACGTCAACGTGGACTGCACGGTCACCTACCGGAAGGGCGACAAACTCTATGCCTGCGGGCATCGGTTCATGCTGACTGGGCCCGCCAAGATTCCCTTCGCGCCCTCCCGGGTGCTCGTGACTGTTCCAAACCTGGCCAGCTCGTTCAAGGTGGATACTCCAGGCCCGCCGATGGGCAGCATCACGCAGGACCGCTTTGGGGCCATCTATGGGGTGGTGGGTGACAAAGGCGCGTCCATCCCCGTGCACCTGCGCCTCGACTCCACGCTCAATAAGACGACGGATTACTACTTCGAGATTGTGCAGGAGCCGTTTCTCTCCCCCTTCCTGCTGAACCTGGCACTGGTCTCGACGCTCAGCGCCACGGAACGGGTGATTGGCCCTTCGACCCTCGAGCTGAAGGGCAAAATCCGCTTGGCGAACAGTGTGGCAGTCGAAATAGAGGATGTTGTTTCCGGGGACATGAACACTCCCAACGCCGCCGGGCTTTCGGTCTCCGCGCCGCTTACCTATCTCCTGAGCAGCGCCTTTCCCGACCTGCGCGTGGAGAGCATTGACCTGTCGGTCGTCGCGCGGAACGAGAAACGGGTGGCCACCCTGGAGCAGGTCTGGTGCTCAAAATCAGAGGTATCCCCTGGCGATCGCATCGAACTGACCGCTGTCCTCCGCACCCCCTCCGGGGAAGCGGTCACGCAGAAAATCCCGGTGGAGATTCCCGAAAGCGTCAGCGACAAGACCCTATCGCTGGTGGTCGGCAGTGGGTCAACTCTTAACCTGCTGCAAATGCGCTTTTCCCCTCTCACCGTGTCGCCGCGCGATTTGTTCCAGCTAGTCAACGCACTCAACCGGACGCGTCGCAACAATCGGCTCTACGCGCTGCTGATGGCTCCGCAGCGGTCGTTTATCATGCAGGGCGATGAGTATCCTTCTCCGCCACCCTCGCTGATACAGACTCTCCTCGCTGACCCGGCGGTCGCCAGCAGCATCACCCTGAGCGGTACTTCGGTAGTGGGAGACTTCGAAACCAAGCCCATTCCCTACACGATCCGGGGCCAGAAAATCCTCTTGCTTAGGGTGGCTGAGGGAGGGCGTTAGCGTGACGAGCCCCGCCAAAGGCGGTCGAGGAGCGGAAATCCTCAGAAAGGTCAAGGCATGAAACCGACGAAAGTGCTTCTCCTCGCTTTTTTCTTCACCGTTGCTCCCTTACGGGCGGTTGAAACCACCTTTTGGCAGATCGGAACGTTCGACGAATTTCTGCAAGGGACCCTGCGCGATGTGTCGCTGAGCAAGGACGGCGAACTGACTCTGGCCCCCGAGGCACGCGCGCTCTTTAACCCTGAGGAGGCGCTAGCCCTTTCGCTCGCTGCGGATCGGAACCACAACCTGTATATCGGGACAGGCCATCAGGGCAAAGTCTTCCGGGTGGACGCGAATGGCAAGGGGTCGTTGTGGTTCACAGCGCGCGAGCCTGACATCTTCGCCTTGGCAACCGCCCCGGACGGAACCCTCTATGTGGGCAGCTCTCCGGAAGGGAAAATCTACCGCATCTCGCCCGAGGGGAAGGCAGACGTCTTTTGCGAGCCGAAGACGAAGTACATCTGGGCCTTGGCTCTCGATGCCAAAGGGAATCTGTATGCCGGGACGGGCGACCAGGGCAAGATCCTGAAAATCGATCCCTCTGGGAAAAGCGTGGTCTTCTTCGACAGCACGCAGACCCACATCATGTGTCTGACGCTGGACCGGGAAGGCAATCTGCTGGCCGGGAGCGTGCCCAACGGCCTCATTTACCGCATCAATCCCCAGGGGAAGGCCTTTGTGCTCTACCAGGCCAGCCTGCCGGAGATCCACGACTTGGCCACCGACTCCCAGGGACGTATCTATGCGGCGGCTTTAGGCGGTGCAGGCGGCAAGGGCACTCCTGACCTCTTCCCGCCTGCGGGCGCGGCGCCCACCATGGCCGCTCCCGTTGCCACGATCACAGTGACAGCGGGTGCGGAGGTCCCATCCACGACAACAAAGGAGGGACAAGCTCCACTGCCCTCGCCATCCCCGACTTCCAGCTTCAATCGCCCGGCGCCCCAAGCCGTGCCATTTCCCACGCCGCAACTTCCTCAGGGGCGCGGCTCATTGATTCAAATCCTTCCGGATTACGGAGTGGAGACGGTCTGGAGTTCCAACAACGAGAGCATTTTCGGGCTGGCGGTTCGCGGAGACCATGTCTTGTTCTCAACCGACTCGAACGGCCGTATCTTCGACTTGGTCCCTTCGCGCGACGGCCAGAAGCTCACGCTACTCACCCAAACCCATGAAGCGCTGGCCACCCGCCTCTTGCTCGAGGGCTCTGACCTCTATATTGCCACGAGCAACATTGCCAGACTGTTTCGCATTGGCACAGCGGCGGGGCGGGAGGGCAGTTACGAATCGCCCGTAAAGGACACGAAGTTCGTGTCCAACTGGGGAGCGCTCGCCTGGCGCGCCGACGCTCCCGCAGGGTCCAGCGTAGAGTTCTACACCCGCTCCGGGAACTCCGAGCGGCCTGACCAGACCTGGAGTGATTGGGCAGGCCCCTACCGCAAGCCGGAAGGAAGCACGGTTCTGAGCCCTCCAGCCCGTTACCTTCAGTGGAAGGCGGTCTTTCGTGCCACGGGGGCCGCTGGTCCGGCACTGAACGAGGTAACGGCCTCTTATCTGAATCAGAACCTGCCGCCCCAGATTCGCTCGTTGAATGTGAGCACCAGCGGCGAACGCACCAGCCCTACCGGCGCGCCCTCGGGGTCAGGCCCCTCCTCAAGCATCATGGTCTCACCCGGCCCGACCCCAGGCCTTGCTTCGACCCCGCCGAGCGGCGGAGCCTCAACGAAGACTCCCACAACGCTGAGTTGGCAGGCTGATGACCCGAATGGCGACCAGCTGGTGTATGCGTTGTATGTGATGGCGGCCGACGAGCAAGAGTGGCACCTGCTCAAAGACAAGTTGCGGCAAAGCAACTACACCCTCGATCCCAATGCTCTGCCGGACGGCAAGTATGTCGCCCGCCTGGTAGCCTCCGACGGAGACTCCAATCCGCCGCAGACGGCCCGCAGCGCGGAGCTGCTGAGCGCGCCTTTCTGGGTGGACAACACCCCGCCCCAAGTCCGAGTGTTGAAGCAGGAGGTAAGCGGCAGCACCGCTACAGTCCAGTTCCAAGTCCAGGATGAGACTTCGCCGCTGCGCGGCGCAGAGGCCGCTACGGACGGCAGCGATTGGCGCGAAATCCTCTCCGACGACGGCATCGTGGACTCCCGGGCAGAAACATTCACGGTGAGGGCGGAAAAGCTTCAGCCCGGAGAACACCTCCTTACCCTGCGGGCCTACGATACGGCGGGGAATGCCGGGGTGGGGAAAGCCGTAGTTCGCCTCGCGGCCGGGGGCGGGCCCAAGCACTAGCTACTCCCGGGCGCCGGGGGCGCCCCCGACCGGTCGGTAGCCCGCGGGCCGCGCCTCATCTAAGATTTTCGATACAACTTTCATTTTAGGCGTCGCATCTCACCTAACGAGTTGAGGCGCGGCCTGTGCTGAGACCAGTTGAGCACTGACAAGACGACGGCCGCGAAGGCCGCTTCCGAGACTCAATTAATCGCGCGCGCGCAGCAGGGCGACGAAGCAGCATTCGCCGCGCTTTTCGGCGCGCACAAAAGGCGGGTGTATTCTCTCTGCTTGCGCATGACCGGTGACACGACAGAGGCCGAGGACTTAACGCAGGAAGCGTTCTTGCAGCTCTTCCGCAAGATATCCACCTTCCGGGGCGAAGCGGCCTTCACCACCTGGCTGCACCGCCTGGTAGTGAATGTCGTGTTGATGCACCTACGGAAGAAAGGCTTGCAGCAGGTATCGCTGGACGAAGTCGATACCTCACAGGAAGAGCCGATCAAGCGCGACTACGGGGACGACGACCGAAGACTGCTGGGCTCGATCGATCGGCTCCGTCTGGGCCGGGCAATCGCGGCGCTTCCCCGGGGTTATCGGACGGTGTTCGTCCTGCACGACGTGGAAGGCTACGAGCATAACGAGATCGCGCAGATCATGGATTGCTCCACCGGCAACTCGAAGTCCCAGCTTCACAAAGCGCGGCTGAAACTTCGGGAGTACCTCCGGCACGACCAGAGGATGCGTGCGGGAGAACTTCCTCGCTCCTCCGAGCCGGAGAAGAAGAGGTAAAGGGATTATGCCAGGGGAAGATTGCCGCCAGTTCGATGCCGCAGGGGCCGCGTGCCAGCAATTCGATCAGCATTTGGCGGCTTATCTCGAGGGCGAGGATGGCCCGGAAGTGGTGGCCCATGCTCAGCAATGCCCGTATTGCGGCACCCTGCTCGCAGACATGGAGCAAATCCGTTTCGCCAGCCGTCACCTTCCCCTGGAAGAGCCGCCCGCGAGGGTCTGGGCGAATATCCGGGCCGCGCTGCAAGCCGGGGGAATCCTCCGAGAGCCGGTCCCTGCCTGGTACCGCTGGTTCCCCCGCTTGGCTTTCCTGCCCAGGCCTGTGCCGCTCGGAGCCCTTGCCTGCCTGGCACTGCTCGGCTTGACCCTTCTTATATCGCCGGGGGGTTTTGAACCCAACGCCACCCTGGACGTGCCTTCGCCCGCCGGCACGGTCACTGCAGCGGGTGTGATCAGTACCGGCCTGGATGAGGCCATGACACGCACGCTGCGCGATATGGAAAATGCTTACCTGTCGCGCGAGAACTTCCTGGAGCCTGCGGTTAAGACGGTCTACCGTCGGAGCCTGGAGTCCCTCGACGCCAGCATTCAGGAATCTCTGACGTATTGCCAACGGGAACCGGGCAATACCCTGGCCCGGGAATATCTGGTCAACGCCTACAAGTCAAAGGCGGAGGTCCTGACGTCTGCCCTCGAGTTGGGCGGCCGATAACCTTTCCCAAAGGAACTGACTGCCGTGCGCTTATCACCCTCCATAGTTAAAGAAAGCAAGTCACGCCAATGTATACTGCGGGGGAGCCTCTGGCCGCTATTGCTTCCCCTGGGGGTGGCGCTAGTCGCGGGCTCGACGCGTCTAGAAAGGACTTTTGACACTACGCGCACTCCGCAGATTATCCTTTCCAACCTGCGAGGCCAGATCGTGGTGCGAGGTTGGGACAAGGCGCAGGTCCATGCCGCGTGCACCACAGCGTCCCCCCGCGTGGAGGTGGATACAGAGGCTCTGCCCCGCACGGGGGCGGCGGAGAGGGTCCAATTCACGACTCACGTTCTGGACCCGCTGGTGACCGGGAATGAAGAGACTACCGATTGCACACTCGAGGTTCCAATGGACGCGAGCGTCGAGATTCGCAACCGGCAGGGTGAGGTACAGATTGAAAAACTCCAGGGGCAGCATGCCTGGGTGGAGTCAGCCGACGGAAAGATCTCTGTGACGGACGTAACCGGTCACCTGATGGCGCGCTCGCTGGGTGGCGACATAGACATTACGCGTCCCTCGGGGCGCGTGGAGGCCTACTCGATTACCGGCAGCCTGCGGTTTGTGAATCCCGCCAGCAAGAATCTCCGTGCCGACACCAAGGCGGGCCACATCAGCTATCAGGGCGATTTTGTCCCCGCAGGCGAGTACATACTCTCAACCCACAGCGGTGACATAGAACTCATCTGCCCTCCCTCGGCATCCTTTGAACTTGACGCCAGGACGGTTAAGGGAAAGCTCGACAACCAGTTCACTCTCGCTCCCAGGCAGCATGTTGCGTTGCCGTTGTCTCCCGCCAATAGCCTTTTCGGCACACACCGGACAGGCGACGCGACGGTGGAGTTGACATCCTTCAGCGGCACGATTCGAGTACGTCAGTTGCTCTAAACCTCATCCAGGATTTGCTGTTCCGACCCGCGCCGGAGCGTGCCTCGTCCCGTTCCCGGCCGGCCCCGGAGCACGCCTCCCAGTGGGGTTGCGCCACGCGCAAGCCAACCCCTATAATGGCTCCGTGAGAATCTGTCAGGCGGTAGTGCGTACCGGATGAGCGGGCGGCAGCGACAACTGATTTACCTCCTCGGGTTTATGGGCGTCGGCAAGAGCACTGTGGGTGTGCTCCTGGCCGAAAAACTCGGCTGGTGCTTTATTGACCTCGATGCAACTATCGAAGCAGGTGAGGGCGCAACCGTCCGGGAGATTTTTGAGCGCGCGGGTGAGCCGTATTTTCGCCAAATCGAAAGAGCCGCCTTGATCGAGGCATCCCGGAGCGAGCCTGCGGTGATTGGGTTGGGCGGTGGGACGTTCGTGCAGCGAGCCAATTTTGAGTTCATCCGCGAAACAGGAGCAGCGACGGTCTGGCTGGACTGCTCCCTGGAAGAGTTACGCCGACGCTGCGCCGGCAAGAATGACCGCCCGCTTTTCCGCGACCCCCTCAGTTTCGCGCAGCTATTCCAGCAAAGGTTGCCTTATTACCGGTTGGCGGATTATCGTATCTCGACCGAGGGGCGGGAGCCGCAAGAGGTGGTGGAACAGATCCTGCGCCTCAAGACCTTCTAGCTGAGGAGGGACCGCAACTGATCACCCCGCGTATTCTGACAACAGCTTTGATTATCGCCCTTGCTGCTTCCAGTCTGGGTACACGTCTCGCCTGCGGAGGACAAGAAAGCGCCTCGCCGGCCAGCGACGTGAATGACCATGGTGTGTTTCTGCTTTCCGTGGGCGGCCGCCCAGCGGGGACTGAGACCTTCGACATCCGCTCTACCGGCGACCGGGTCGAGGCAGAGGCCAAAATCGAGCTCCGCATCGAGCAGGAAGGTAAGGTTCTGGAATTCAAGAGCACCCCGAAGCTCGTCCTGAACTCCGCCCTCCAACCTTTGACCTACACCTGGAGCCAGAAAGGTCCGCAGTCTTCCCAGCTCGAGGTGGACTTCCGCTCGCCGCCTACGAAGACGCGTTATCGGACAGTGGCCGGCGGAGACGACCGTCTAGACTTCGAGCTCCCCAAAGACGTCGTCGTCCTGGACTATAATGTGATTCACCATTACCAGCTGCTGGTTGACCGTTACCGCCGGACGGCCGGGGGGAAGCAAACCTTTCGCGCCTTTGTCCCCCAGGAAGCTATGCCGGGATCGTTGGAGGTGGAAGAAACAGGACCGGAGTCAGTGGAGATCGAGGGACGTGCCCAGACCCTCCGACACCTCCTAGTCACCACAGAGCTGAGCCGCATTGATCTCTGGGTGGACGACCAGCAGCGCCTGTGGCGGATTTCCAGCCCGGCGGCCCAACTGGAAGTAGTCCGAAAAAGGTAATCTGGCTGGCGACCACGTTGTGCGGGAGCAGCGGGGTTACGCGCTGAGAGCGAGGTCACCACGGCTCGCGTAAGTGGTGATTCACTCCTCCCTGCTTTCTTCGAGCCGCACACCGTAAAGGGCCTTGCCCCCTCCTTCAATTTCCCTCCGCCAGACCAAGCGGGCTGCAATCTCATCCTCACTGCTGCCGAGGGTATAGCCCACGGTAAGGAAGAGCCGATCCTGCGGGCTTATCATCAGGCTGGAGATGAAGCACACGCCCGTTTTAGAGAGGTTTTCCGTCCTCGCTACTTCCTCCGAGCCGTCTTGGAGGCGAATGCGGACCGGCAGTTTGATGGTCAGGCGTTTGGCGCGACGGCGCTCCGCCCCCGGGGGCAATGGAGCCGCAGGCGCCGCTGTGCTTGGCTGAACGGGAACTGCTTCTTCCGGCTCACCCTCGTCGACAAAGCCAAATTTCCATTCTGTCATCCCACCGCATTCCGGACAGTCGCGGCGCACTGAACCCTCGCTGATAATCGACCGGTATTCCTCCAGCGTCAATTGTGCCAGCTCCCGAAAGCGACAGGCCGCGCACTCCACAAGGGCGTCGACCTCCTCCTGGTCGGAAGGTGCTTTCGCCTTCTCGGGAAAGTTGATTCCCCAGAAGTTGACATCCGGCTCCAGGCACTCCACGCCCCATTCGGGCCCTCCCCCCAGGGATTTGCCTGTGCGTCCCACCACGCGAAATGGGCACGACATCGCGCTCTGCCGATTCACGATAGTGACGCGGGCCTCCGGTTGGAGCGGAGTCTTCAACGCTATCCGCGCCCCATGGCGGTTGATCACCAGGGTGTGCGTCTTCTCCACGAACGGCTGCCCCGCCGCGTTTGTTCCTCTAACCTCGATAGGAATCGACAACAGCACCCGCTCGCTTCGCCGCTTCTGTTCCTCCGTCTTAGGTGTAACGCCTTGGGTCCTGGACATTATGTAGCCCACCATTATAAGAGATTCGGCGCCGCGCCGCTCCAAAATGAGAGCGGATTAGTTCCGCCGGCTAGTTTGTCGGTTTGCGGCCTGACCTCATTGCCGGCCACACCTCGCGTCGGCGAACCCGCCATTGTGGAAGGAGCCAAAAAAGGCCATACTGCCTCCCGCTTATGAGGCGCCGGAGCTTCCTGAACCTCGCTGCGTTGGGTCTGGGAGTCCTCCGCTCGCCGTACGCTGATTCACGGAGGAGCCCCACGCCACAGGTGATGACCGTGCTCGGTCCGATTGCGGCGCGGCGCTTGGGCTGCACGTTGATGCACGAGCACCTGCTAGTGGATTTCATCGGTGCCGACCAAGTGGCACCGGGCCGCTACGATCTCGAAGAAGTCTTTCAGAAAGCCCTTCCCCATCTTCAGAAACTGAGGGCCGCGGGAGGCGACGCGCTGGTCGAGTGCACGCCGGACTTTCTGGGACGCGACCCGCGACTACTGCGCCGGCTCTCGGCGGCCAGCGGCCTCCACATCCTCACCAACACTGGTTTTTATGGCGCGGCGAAGGACAGGTATGTCCCGCGTTTCGCTTACCACGAAACCGCCGACGAACTAGCCATGCGCTGGGTGCGCGAATTTGAGGACGGCATCCCGCCCGACAACATCCGGCCCGGTCTGATGAAAATCGGCGTGGACGAGGGTCCGCTTTCGGAAATCGACGCGAAGCTGGTGAAGGCCGCCGCGCGCGCCCATCTCCGCACGGGCCTGGCCATCGCCTCCCATACGGGCGACGGCGTTGCGGCAATGGCCCAACTTGAGGTGCTGAAGAAGGAGCGCGTTGAGCCGTCGGCGTTCATCTGGGTTCACGCGCAGAGCGAACCTGACACCAACCTGCACCACCGCGCTGCCGAGCTGGGTGTCTGGGTTGAGTTCGACGGCATCGCGCCGGACTCCATAGCCGCACACGTCAGCCTTGTCCTAGGGATGAAACGCACCGGGCACCTCCACCGCGTGTTGATTTCCCAGGACGCGGGGTGGTACCACGTGGGCGAGCCCGCCGGGGGAGACTTTCGCGCCTACGACGGGCTATTCACTGAATTCTTGCCAGCACTCCGCCAGGCCGGCGCTTCCCAGGACGATATCCACACCCTGCTCGTCCAGAATCCACGCCAAGCATTGACACTGCGGTCATAGTCGAGGCGACAGCCAGGATAGCGCTGACTCCTTTTCAAACTGCGCGCCCGTTGAAGCGGCGTCGCGCGGGGGGGGCGTCAGGCCGCGTGCTATAATGACTGTTTCTGAGCCTTGCGGGTTGAGGTCGCTATGTACTCCGGCCTTCTGTGGTTGGCCTTAGCACTCTATGCTTTGGGCATCGGGCTCACCTTCCCTTCGGTTGTCCGGCGGCGCGCGAGTCTACCGCCGACAACGCTAGGAGTGTTGGGGCTCGGCCTGCTGTTGCACGCCGTAGCACTCGCCGCCGAAGGAGCCGAGATCCACCGTCTCCCTCTGACCGACGTGCGCAGCGCCCTGTCGTTTTTCTCTTTCCTGGCCACGCTGGCTTTCTTCTTCGTCTATTTGCGTTATCGCATCACGGCGCTGGGAATCTTCATGCTCCCCCTCGTGTTCGTGCTGACCCTGATCTCAACTCTCCGCCCCGACCGCCCCTTCGCCAGTCCCGCCTTTCGCGGGGGGTGGCTCCTGACCCACATTGCCTCGATTTTCCTGGGATACACCGCCTTTCTACTCACCTTTGTCGCCGCCATCATGTATCTCATTCAGGAACGCGAATTGAAGTCCAAGAAGCCCCGCCCCTTCTATTACCGTTTGCCCTCCCTGGATGTTTGCGATGAGCTTTACTCCCGTTCGCTGGTCTTCGGGCTTCCCTTCCTGAGCCTGGGCATTCTGACGGGATTTGTGTGGGCTAGTCGGACGTGGAAAGGGCCCTGGGAGCTTGATCCGAAGATTCTGGCGTCGCTGATCACCTGGCTGGTCTATCTCATCTTGTTTTCGACGCGCTTGAGCGGGACGTGGCGCGGGCGGCGGTCGGCCTACCTGGCGGTTTTCGGTTTCGTCGCCATCATGGTGACCTTCTTGGGTATCAGCTTATGGAGCGGACAGCACGGGTACGTCCCGCAGTTGGGCAGTCTCCCTTGAGGAGAGCCGAGCGAGCGGTCAGCACCCGGCTGGCGTTTCTCGGAGTCCGGGTTTGGGGATTCATGGTCGTTTCGGGCTAATCCCCAACCCCTACTTTAGCCATGAACTTCGTTCTCGTGGGCTTGAATCATCGCACGGCGCCGGTGGAGGTGCGCGAGAGGCTGAGCATTCCGGAATCGCGCCTGGGCGCGGCCACCGCTGCTTTGGTCCAAGGCGAGGGCACTCTGGAAGGCCTCATCCTATCCACCTGTAACCGCGTTGAGGTGGTCGTCAATGCGCGGGACGAGGTAGACGCCGACCCCCTGCTTCGCAACTTCCTGACCCACTTCTACCAGTGTGACCTGGGCCCTTACGAGGGCTACCTGTATTGGCACCGGCAGCAGGACGCTGTTCGGCACCTTTTCCGCGTGGCTGCGAGCCTGGACTCCATGCTGGTCGGCGAGCCGCAGATTCTGGGGCAAATGAAGCGCGCCTACAGCGTCGCGCGCGAGATGGGAACTCTGAACGGCCTGCTCAACGAGGTGGTTACCCACGCCTTTGCCGTGGCGCGAAAAGTCCGGCGCGAAACGGCCATCGGCACGGCCGCAGTCTCCGTGTCCTATGCGGCCGTGGAGCTGGCCAAGAAAATCTTCGGCAACCTCGCCGGCAAGACCATTTTTGTAATTGGCGCCGGAAAGATGAGCGAGCTTGCCGCCAAGCACCTGCTCAGCAGCGGCGCCAGCGCCATTTTCGTCAGCAACCGGACCTACGACCGCGCCGTGGAACTCGCCCAGGCTTTTCATGGCACCGCCATCCGCTTCGAGCAACTTCCCGAGTACGTCGGCAAGGCCGACATTGTCATCAGCTCGACCGGAGCCCCGCACTTCGTGGTGCGCAAGGAGCAAGTCGAGCGCCTGCTCGCGGCACGGCGGAACCGCCCCATGTTTTTCGTCGATATCGCGGTGCCGCGCGATATCGACCCGGCAGTCAACGAGCTGGACAATGCCTTCGTCTATGACATCGATGACCTTGAGCGCGTCGTAGATGCCAACAAGAAGGAGCGAGAACGGGAGGCCGTGTACGCAGAGGAAATCGTGCAGCAGGAAGTGCAGAAGATGATGCGGCGGCTGGCCTCCCGCGATGTGGTGCCGACCATTGTGGCGCTCGAGGAACGCTTGGATCTCATCCGCCAGGGCGAGGTAGAGCGCCACCGCGGCCGCCTCAGCAACCTCACGCCGGAACAGCGCGAGGCCCTGGAAGCGCTGACGCGCGGGATCGTCAACAAGATCTTGCACGGACCTCTCACGGAACTGAAGAGGGCCGCCGGGCATCCGGAACATGGCCTCCTGGTGCAGTTGATTCGCAAGATATTCGGGGTCGCGGATTGAGAACAATCGTGCGCAGTGAGTGACCGGTGACAAGCACCGAGACGCAGTCTTGCTTGTCACTTGTCACTTGTCACTTCACTTATGAAGATCATCATCGGCTCGCGCGGCAGCCAACTTGCGCTTTGGCAAAGCAACTGGGTGAAGGACCGGCTGGCGACCACAGGCTATGAGGTCCAGATCAGGACCATCAAGACAACGGGTGATAAGCTCCAGAATGTGCCTCTGGCCCAGTCAGGAACCAAAGGACTCTTCATCAAGGAAATCGAAGAGGCGCTGGCCGACGGCACGGTGGATGTGGCCGTGCACAGCATGAAGGACCTGCCCGCCGAGCAACCCGCCGGCCTCGTCATAGTCGCCGTGCCCGAGCGTGAAGACGCACGCGACGTTTTGATTTCCAGGGACGGCAGAAACTTTGGCTACCTTCCCGCCGGCGCGCGCGTAGGGACCAGCAGCGTGCGGCGCCAAGCCCAGTTGCGCAGCCTGCGCGGCGATCTTAGCCTTGTTCCCCTGCGGGGCAATCTCGACACCCGGCTCAAGAAGCTCGACCGTGGCGATTGCGATGCTCTGGTGTTGGCTGCGGCGGGAGTCCATCGCCTGGGGTCTCAAGCCCGCATCACCGAGTACTTTTCACCCGACGCGATGTGTCCCGCGGTGGGTCAGGGTGCTCTGGCCATTGAGATTCGACAAGGCGACGAAAGAACGGAACGGGCAGTAAGGCCATTGGACCACGTCCCAACACATCAGGCGGTCCGCGCGGAGCGCGCCCTGCTGCGGTACCTGGGAGGCGGCTGCCAGGTACCCATCGCTGCCCACGCCGTCGCCACCGGTGGCCAGCTAAATCTGGTCGGCCTGGTGGCGAGCCTGGACGGCAGTCTAGTGAAACGCGCGGCAGCGGCGGGCACCATCGAGGACCCCGAGGGACTAGGCGTCAGGGTGGCAACGCATCTTTTGCAGCAAGGCGCGCGCGCCATCCTTGAATCAAAATAGCTAGGAGTCGGCCTTCAGCTCCCGATGTGGCAGGACCGAACTCCGAGCATTAGGAAGCCCCATGAACGGCAAGGTTTATCTGATTGGTGCGGGTCCGGGTGATCCTGGACTGTTTACGCTCAAGGGCAAGGCCATCCTGGAACGCGCGGATTGCGTCGTGTACGACTACCTGGCGAGTGAAGACTTGCTGCGTTTCGCGCGACCCGACGCCGAGAAGATCTATGTCGGGAAACGCGGCGGCGCTCACTCGATGTCGCAAGCGGGAATCAATGAACTCCTGGTCCGCAAGGCCCGCGAGGGCCGCCTGGTGGCCCGGCTGAAAGGCGGCGACCCGTTTGTTTTTGGGCGCGGCGGCGAAGAGGCGGAGGAGTTGGTGAAGGCGGGCATCCCGTTTGAGGTCGTGCCGGGAATCTCCTCGGGCTACGCGGCGCCAGCTTATGCTGGCATACCCTTGACGCACCGCGATTTCACCTCGGGTGTGGCCTTCCTTACGGGGCATGAGGATCCCACGAAAGCCGAGACGGCGCTCGATTGGTCGAAGCTTGCCACAGGTGTGGGCACGCTAGTTTTCTTCATGGGCGTGAAGAACCTCCCGGAGATTACCAGCGCGCTTCTTCAACACGGTCGCCGCCCCGAAACCCCCGTGGCCGTGATTCGCTGGGGCACTCGTCCGGACCAGCAAGTGGTCACCGGCACACTGGCCGATATCACCTCCAAGGCTGCGGGAATCGCTCCGCCCGCTATCACCGTCGTGGGCGAGGTCGTCAGCCTGCGCGATCAACTCAACTGGTTCGAGCGTTTGCCGCTCTTTGGCAAGCGGATTGTTATCACGCGCACTCGAGAACAGGCCAGCGTCCTTCGTGAGGCGCTCAGCGAGCTGGGCGCATATGTAGTCGAAATCCCGACCATCGAGATCCGCGAGCCTGCCTCCTGGGAGCCGCTGGACGGCGCGATTCGAAGGCTGGAGGAGTTTCAATACTTGCTAGTAACATCCGCCAACGGGGTGCGCAATTTCGTCGCTCGCCTCAAGGCGTGTGGCCGCGATGTGCGCGATCTGAAAGGCCTGCTAATCGGCGCCATCGGGCCAGCCACGGCAGCGGAGTTCGTGAAGACCGGCGTCCGGGTGGATTTTGTGCCGCGAGACTATCGGGCCGAAGGTCTGCTGGAAGTCCTCAGCCGTCACGAGCTGCGGGGGAAGTCGTTTCTTATCCCTCGCGCCAAGGTTGCCCGGGACCTCGTCCCCCGGGCCATCAGGGAACGCGGCGCACACGTTGAAGTGGTTGAAGCCTATGAAACGGCTGCCCCGGAGTTCGCGCCCGGCGAGCTCGAGCAACTCCTCACGCCTCGGCCCGACATGATCACCTTCACAAGTTCCTCGACGGCCGCGAATTTTGCCGCCCTGGTGAAGGATGGTAAGTTAGAGGAAGTTCTGTACGATGTGGCGGTGGCTTCCGTCGGGCCCATTACTTCTGAAACACTCCGCAAGCTGCGTCTTCCTGTGACGGTGGAAGCCGCGGAATCAACAATCCCCGGTCTGGTGCGCGCCATCCGACAATACTTCACCGCCAGCGGACCGTGACGCCTGTATTTTGCGGTGAGGTTCTGCGGCAGGGTTAGGTCCAGGGGCGTTCCCGCTCAATGCCCTTGGCCAGCATTTCCTGGACGAAAGCGGCATCATCCCGCACCTGCCAGTCGAACATCCCGACGCAGATGAAGTCCGCCCCTTTTTGGAAGGCGTGCAGAAAGCCTGCGGGAGGTCGGTCTCGTCCGGCGCCCAGGACTTTGAATCCGATCCAGGGCTTCTTGACGGTTTTCATGAGCTCGGCGACTTCCGCCGCCGGGCTGCAGTAGTAATTGACCTGATTCACCGTGACCATGTAGAAATCCGGATCGAGTTTGGCCTCTGCACATGCCCGGACGGTGGGCACGAAGTGCGCGCCGATGCCAGCAAGCAGTCCCGTTTTCCGGATGCCGGCAACCACCCGACCGATGTCCTCCACTTTCCCCTGCTTTACCAGCCGATCGCAGACATCGCCGTGGAAGTACATGGCAAGGGCGCCGCTGTCGCGTGCCCGCTTGGCGTTTTCCACGGGGTCACCTTGTTCCGGCGCGGATTGGGCAATCCACAGCAGTTTTCCGCCGCGCTCCCGCGTGAATTTCTGGTAATGCTCGATGATGTGAGGGTCCGCCCGCATCAGCGTAGTGTTGATCCCATTCTGTTCTGCCAGGGTCCAGGTTTCGAGGATCTTCTCGGTGGTGAAATAGTGGGTCATCAAGGCGGCTTGATAGAGCAGATCACCAGCGTGGGCAGAGCCGGAAATCAGGTTGCCGCCAATGATCAGTCGGGAAATCTCGTGCTGGCCCAGTTTTCCGCGCTGCAGCCCCTTGACCGGTTCGTTGATCTTTCCATATTCCGACCGATCCACCAGTTGCGCCATCAAAGACCGCTGCTCACAACTAAGCCCCGCCAGGAGAGTGCCGGACACTCCGAGGGAACTCTTCAGCAATCCACGCCGGCCTATTTTTCGCACGCGCACACCCCGGATCAGAGTTTGAATAGTTCTCTCAGCCGGCGGGTCTGCGCCCGACTGACGGGAATTTCGGTCTGCTTGCGATCATCCATCTTGAGCTGATAAGAGCCTTTGAACCAGGGAACCACTTCCTTGATGCGGTTAATGTTGACCAGGTAGGAGCGATGCACACGCCAGAAAGTGTTGGGATCGAGGTTGCTTTGGAGGTCTTCCACCGTGCGAAAGTTGGACTGCCCTTCCAGATCCCGCGAAACAATCGTGATCACCCCTTCTTCGATGCTCGCGTAGATGATATCGTCGGAATTCACCAGAACCAGCCGGCCGCCACTCTTCACCAGCAACTTGCTGGCCTGCGGCACCGGCCGTTCTTCGACCAACTGTACGAGCCGCTCCAGCTTCTGGCGGGTCGGCTCGACGCTTTCCAGCCCGCGCCGGACTCTGGCAATGGCTTTCTCCAACCGGGAGCGGGCGATGGGCTTCAACAAGTAATCAATGGCATTGACCTCGAAGGCCTGGACGGCATACTGATCGTACGCGGTGGCAAAAACCAGAAACGGCAGCGGCACCTTCTTTTCCAGCAGCTTCTTGATGACCCCGAACCCGTCAAGTCCCGGCATCTGCACATCCAGGAAGACGACCTGAGGAGCGAGCTCCCGAATCAGGTTCACCGCCTCGACCCCGTTCTTGCCCTGGCCTACAACCTCGATATCTGGGATGTCCTTGAGCAGAAACACCAGTTCGTCACGGGCCGGCTGCTCGTCATCCACAATCAACGCCGCGATCTTCATGCGCGGGCTCTCCACCAATGTCCGATACCCTCCACCTCCTGGCTGCGGCTCGCAGTATAGCAGCCTCTCGGCGGTTCCGCCTAGAGACACCCCCGCGCTCGAAGCTAGTGGCGAAAGGAGGAGGCCGGATGCTGGCACTAGGGGATGGCCACAGGCCGGCCTCTGGGGAAATCCACGTACCTTAACGTGAATGGTGCTTGAACCGTCACAACGAGGCTAGTATGCTTCCAGAACGTAGTGTCGGATGTCCTCCCTGCGGTTTGTTGCACGGGTCATGCGAGACCGCATGAAGAGAAAGCTGGAGGTGTTGCCATGTCAAATCGAATGGGCATCGTCCTTCTCCTAAGCTTGATGCCAGCAGGTTTGGTCAGCCAGCGGCCACTCTTCGCCCAGGCTTGTCAGGATGAGGAAGCGATGGTGGCGGACTACACGAAGACCATCACCGGCCTGGTAGCCGCAGTGCAAAAGGAGAGTCTGGCGGACTTTGAAAGACTCTTCCATCGCAAGAGTTGCTTGGTCAAGCTGACCTTCTGCGCCAGCGTCCTGGACGGGCTCGTGGCTTGCCTGGAAAAGGCCCCGCAAGACCCCACTGCTACTAAGGAGCAAAAGCAAGCCTACAAGGCCAAGCACGAGAGCTACTCCAAGCTCAAGGAGAAGGTCGCCCAATACCGTGACTCGCTGAAGGCTACGGAGGTCGGGAAGGAAGCCAAAGCGCTCATCGAGAAGTTCGACCTCGCAAACTGATTGCCAACGCGCGGACGCGAGTCTGCTGCTCTTGCGTTCCGGTCGTGCAGAGGCCCTTCCCACAGAATTGGGTTGTCCTGCCCAGGCTCGAGGGCGAAAGGTTCTGGATTTCCAGCAGGAGAGGCTTTCCCCATGGCATCTGGCGCGTGTGTGCTTAAGAGTAAGCTGATCTACGCAGGCAGGGTCGTCCAGCTCAAGGTTGACCGGGTCATCGAGCCAGGCGGTGTGGAAGTAGACCGCGAGGTTGTCTGCCACTCGGGTTCAGTGGTTGTTCTGCCTCGCCTGTCTGACGGGCGCGTCCTTCTGGTGCGCCAATTCCGCTATCCGGCAGGACGATGGCTGTGGGAGCTGGCGGCAGGCGGAATTGAACCGGGCGAAAAACCCCGGCAGGCAGCCCAAAGGGAGTTGCGGGAGGAGACCGGCTATCGCGCCCGCACCTTCAGGCCCCTGTTCGACTTCTTCTCCAGTCCGGGCTTTTTGAACGAGCGGATGCATTTGCTCGAAGCCCGTGGCTTAACGCGCTGCCAGGCACAGCCCGAGGCCGACGAGCGCATCCGTTCGGGATGGTTCACGCCCGCGCAGCTTCGCAAGATGCTCCGCACGGGGCAAATCGAGGATGCCAAAACGCTGGTAGGGCTTATGTGTTTATTCCTTTTGAAACAGCGGAAAATCTGACCGTTATCGATACTTATTAGAATTGCGCCGCAATATTTTCTTGACAAGCAAAGCCCACTCAGATATGTATGCAAATGGGAGTTCGCACGGTGTTCGCATCGGGAACGCGTACGTGAAGAGAGTGCCGAGGGTCGCTCGCGATTCTCGGCTTTTTCTTTTTGGGGCCTACCGATGAGCCGGCAACCCCAAAGCAAATCAAGGAGGAACGCAAGTGGCAAGACTTCAAGGTAAAGTGAAGTGGTTCAATAATGCCAAGGGTTACGGCTTCATCGGCCAGGAGGGCGGAGCTGACGTCTTCGTTCACTACTCGGCCATTCAAGGTGAAGGCTTCAAGACCCTGCAGGAAGGCGATACCGTCGAGTTTGAGGTCGTCCAAGGCCAAAAAGGACCGCAGGCCGACAAAGTCGTCAAGGTGGAAGGTGGGGTAGTCTGACTCCGTCTTAGTTTTTTTCCTGGCCCAACCCTCGTGGTTGGGCCTTCTTGTTTTCCCCCTCCAATAGGGCAGGAATTGCACGCCTAGTTCCATTCGGAACCTGAAAGACACCAGGCCACCACCCTGGAAGGACATCGCAAGCTCGTCCATCTCAGCGGACATGCCAGGTGATATATTGGAAGGATGCCTAGCTGCCATTTAGCAGAAATAATGCGCAGTCCCGCCGCCACGCGACCTGTGATTCTTGAGGGCCGCTGGTTGGGTGGGGACGGCACGCAGGCCTTGGCAGCCCGAGACCCGGTGAGCCTGCTCGAAGGTCGAGAGGAGGCGCTGGCCCAGCTTCCCGCCTGGATTGCTCGCAATGCCAGGCAGTATCCCTCCGGCGCGGCCATCGGGTTCCTGTCTTACGAACTCGCGCGCTTCTTTGAAACCCTCCCGCTGGTCCCAAGCCCATCTATGCCTGACCTGTCTTTCGCCTATTATCCGGAGATGGAGAAGCTCCCGCGGTCGGATTCTGCCCTGCTCCCAACACTTCATCGGCACCAGGCAGAAATCCGCCACGACTTCGATGAACCGAGATTCCGCGAGTCAGTTGAGGAAATTCGGCAGTATATCGCCGCCGGTGACATCTATCAGGCGAACCTGACGCAACAAATCGTAGTGCGACTCGGCGGCCTATCTGCGCAGTCAGTTTATGAACGGCTCTCGAGCGGGGGGGCTTCATTCCGGGCCTTTCTCAAGCGTCCCGATTACACTGTGATGAGCAACTCGCCCGAACGCTTCTTCCGAGTTGCGAATGGGCGCATTTTGGCTAGTCCTATCAAGGGAACTATCGCCCGGGCCGATGATCCCATCGAAGACAGACGCAAAGTAGCCGCATTGCTTTCGAGCGCGAAGGACCGCGCCGAAAACATCATGATCGTCGATCTGCTCCGAAATGACCTGGGACGGATTTGTCGCTACGCAAGCATCCGGACTTGCCTCTGCGAAGTCGATTCCCTGCCCCACCTCCACCACCTAGTCTCGCATGTGGAGGGAGTCCTCAGACCACATGCGGGCTTACTGGAAATCTTGCGCGCCCTTTTCCCGTGTGGATCAATCACCGGCGCCCCGAAAATCCGGGCGATGGAGATCCTTGCCGAAATTGAAAAGAGACCGCGCGGCGTCTCGATGGGAGCGATCGGCGTGATTGTTGGAGCGCCGGGGACAGAGCAGTTTGAAGTGGACTTCAATGTCGCCATTCGTACCCTTACGATCCAGGACGATGTCGCCGCCTTCAACGTCGGTGGCGGCATCGTGTATGATTCCAAACCAGAAGCGGAGTTTGAGGAGATGCTGCTCAAAGCGGCGCCCTTGCTCGATGCCTTTGGAGTGAGGGCCGTTGCGGAAACCTGGGCGGCACGAGGATAGGTGCCGGAGCACTGACCAACACCATGGATACGCTGATTCTTCACAATGATCAGATCGTGCCTCTGAAGGAAGTACATCTCTCTCCCGGCCAGGTTGGCCTGCTCATGGGCTGGGGTATCTTCACCACCTTGCGGATCTATCGCGGTGTGCCCTTTGCCTTCGAACGTCATTGGGCGCGGATGGCGCGCGACGCACAACGCTTGGAAATCCCCATGCCCTACCAGCAAGATGCGGTGGCACGCGGCGTCGCGGAGCTGGCGCGTGCCAACCAGCGCCCCGAAGGCATGGCCCGCGTCTCCTTCGTTAAGAATCGCGGCGGGCTCTGGGCACAAGCTGAGGATCTGCCACCCACAGACCTGTTGATCTTCACCCGGGAACTGGTTGCCTGGCCTGCGGCGCACCGGCTCCAGGTTCAGCCCATGGGAATCTTTTCCGCCGGGCGCTACGCCGGGGCCAAGATGCTGTCGTGGGTGCCGCACGCCGCCGTTCTCGAGGGAGCCCACGCAGAGGGCTTTGACGACGCTCTGTTGCTGAATGAAAAGGGCCACCTTGCCGAGTGTACCTCCGCCAATGTCTTCCTGGTTCGCGGCGGTAAAGTGCTGACTCCGCCCCTCTCCTCGGGGTGTCTGGCGGGGATTACGCGCGAGATCCTTTTTGAAGTTGCGCCCCGGGCCGGCATCGAACTGCGGGAGCAGGAACTTACCCCTGACGATCTCTCTTCCGCGGATGAGGTCTTTATCAGTTCAACCACGCGGGAGGTGGCGGCCGTGGGCACCATCAGCCCCGATTGGGACTATCCGGCGCCCGGAAAAGTTGCGCTCACACTGCAGAACGCTTTCCAGGAATACATCGCGGCCTACCTGGAGCGCGCACAGGGCAGACTCTCTTAGGGGATGGTTACAGCGACATTTGGCAAGATACGGCGGGGGCGCCTGAACGCCTGCGGGGAAAGTCACTTCATCTGACATCGCCGGAATAGCTGATCGAGTAATTCCACAGCCAAGTCTATTTCCTCACGCGTGATCGTAAAAGAGGGCGAAAGTGTGAAGACGTTTTTGTAATAGCCACCCACGTCGAGGACCAGTCCGTACTTGCGCCCGCCGGCTTCCAAATCCCCTTTCAGACCCGCGGCGAAAATCCGATCGGTCAGCTCGCGGTCCGGTGTGATGCCATCTGGCTTGCAGACCTCGATCCGCAAGGCGAGCCCGAGCCCTTCCACATCTCCCATGGCCTCCGGATGACGGCGCTGAAGTTCCCGCAGACCAGCGAGGAAATAGGCGCCTTTCTCCGTGACCAGCTTCTCGTAATCTGCCTCTTCCAGCATGCGCAGCGTCTCCAGCGCCACCGCCGTCCCCAACGGGTTCGAAGAAAACGTCGAGTGCGTGGAGCCGGGCGGAAACAGCTCCGGCGTGATTAGCTCTTCGCGCGCCCAGATGCCGGAGAGCGGGTTCAGGCCGTTGGTCAGCGCTTTACCGAAAACGATGATGTCCGGCGTAATGCCCAAGTGTTCGATGGCCCAGAACTTGCCGGTGCGGTAGATACCCATCTGGACTTCGTCATCCACCAAGAGGATCTTGTGTTTTTTGCAGGTCTCTTTCAATCGCACAAAATACTCTTTGGGCGGGATCACATAGCCGCCGGTTCCCTGCACTGGCTCGAAGTAGAACGCGCCAAACTCGGAAGCTTCAACCTTGGGATCCCAGACGGAGTGGTATTCGCTCGCGAACAGCTTTTCAAATTGGTTCTCGCAGTAAATGTCGCAAGTCGCGCGTTGCAGCCCGTAAAGGCACCGGAAGCAGTAAGGGAAGAAAACGAAATGCGCGCGATCCCCAAAGTGGCCGTAACGGCGGCGGTAACGATAGCTGGACGTAATGGCTGAAGCTCCCAGGGTGCGCCCATGATAGCCACCCATAAAAGCAAACATCAGATTCTTGCCGGTGTAATTCCGGACAATCTTCAGCGAGTCCTCGATAGCCTGCGAGCCGCCCACATTGAATTGCACGCGCCCCTTCACCCCGAAGCGCTTTTCGCAGTACTGCGCCAAGCGCGCGGCGACTTCCACCTTCTCCGCGTGCAAGTACTGGCAGGCAAGTTGCGGCAGGCGATCAAGCTGCCGTTTTAGAGCCTCGTTCAGACGCGGGTTCTTGTAACCGAAACTCGCGGCCGAATACCACATTTGAAGGTCCAGGTAAGGTGTGCCCCGTTCATCGTAAAGGTAGCTGCCCTCACAATTGACAAAGACCTTGGGCGGATCCAGGTAGTGTACCGTGTCCCCGAAGGAGCAGTACTTCCTCTCCAGGGCCAGCAGTTCGGCGGTCCTCGCGCTGCTGTCAGAAATCGCCACCGGCCTAAGCCTCCGTGATCAGTGGAAAATCCAGCGCCGAGAGTCGAAAGCAGAAACGTTCAACGCTCGGATTTTGCTTTTGGGCTTCTTCCCCGCTGCCGCCGCGGTCGGCCAGGGTCTACCAGGTCTCCTAGAGCTGCTTCGATCTCAGCAAAGGTCGCAAACTGGTGGCAGGCGATGCCGTTCTCTCGGCAGTACGCCAGCAACTGCCGCTTGGCGAAGACCACGTCCGCCTCGTCCACGGCGAACCGGTCCGACAAACCATCACCGATGAATACGACTGGCCCTCTGCCGCCACTGAGGCGACGCATGATCCTCGGCTTGCAGGTGGCGCAACCGTGCTCGCAGGGCGCGGCGCAATGAGGAAACGCTGTCACCAATCGCCGGCCCTCGACCCGCAGAGCGCTGGCAAACATGTGAGTCCCGTTGCGCAGCACTCCGTTGACTCCGGCCCGCTTCAGCACGCGCCGGATAATGTAATCAAAACTGTCGCTAAGGACGTAGAACGGCAGCTTGCACTCTTCAATGAAACGCCAGAAGCTCGCAAAGTCAGGGTCGATGGCTACTGCGTCGATCAGCGCGTTCAATTCCTTTGCCGAGGCTTCGACCAGGGCCATCTGGCGCTCCAGACACTCGCGGGAACCGATCGCGCCGCAAGTCCATTCCTGTTCGACCTCGCGCCAGGAGGGATGGGCAAGTTGGGCCAGGATCTCGTCGGTCACGTCGACGCGCGTGATGGTCCCATCAAAATCACAGAAAATCGCAGGGCGTTGCGAAGTCTGCTTTTTCTCGCTGCTTTTGGATAGCGTGCCCTTCACGGAAATCGAAGTCCTCTCCCCACGTCCCCGCAGACGGGCGGCGTATCGCATGGGAATCCTAGGCGCTGCGCTCATCTACCAGGCGCCGGGGCTTGCGCCCCTGCGCAATCGTTCCCGCAGACAGAAAGCGGAATGCCAGTTGATACATCCCGCAGACCTGGTTGGCCCACACCTCGGGGTAGCGGGACTTGAGGTTCTCGCGGACGACCGTTTCCACCTGCGAGGGATCGGCTCCGTCGGTCAGTTCGCAGCGGAATTCCAGAATATCGTGCGTTCCCTCCTGGCGGACAGCAACCTGCCAGTTATCAGAGACTCCGGCGACATCGTGCAAGACGTTCTCGAAAATCTCCGGGTGCATGTTCCCCGCGCCCATGACCACCATTTCGTCGCGGCGTCCCTTGATACCCGCAATCCGCCGGAGGGTAGCGCCGCAGGGACACGGTTCGTCGATCAACCGCGTAATATCCCGGACACGGTAGCGGATGAGCGGCATGGTGCGCCGGGCCAGCGTGGTGACGACCAGTTCCCCATAACCGTTAGAGTCCGGGTCAAGGAGCTCCAGGAGAAAGTTGTACTCATCAACGTGGATGCCGTCCTGGCGGCGGCATTCCATCCCCAGTCCGCCGCCCATCTCAGTCGAACCGTAGCCGAGTATGACGGGCGCCTGCCACACGTCCTGAACGTACCTTCGGTAAACTTCAGTCATCCGATCACCCGCCGCAAAAATCAGCTTGACGGGAAAGGTCCCTTCCTTTTCCGCGATCTCGCTCAGGCTCACCAACCAGGTGGGGTCCGCCACGATAACGTTGTACCGGTAGAGCCCCAAGCGCGAGTAAAGTTCTCGTGGGTGAGGTTTGCCGATGGTCGAACAGAACACTCCCATCTGCTGGCAGGTCAGAAAAGTCAGCCAGCTGCTAATCCAGTACGCGGCATCGAAGGTACAGACTACGCGGTCGCCGGGACGCAGGCCGTTTTCGTAAAATGCCGCCGCCTGGTAACGCGCCGTAAACGTCAGCTCGTCGTAGCCAAAATAGACCCGCTTGGGCGCCCCCGAGGTGCCGGTGGTCTCGAATACGGCCTGGGGTTCTTGACAGAGGAAATCTTCCGCGGGAAAGCTCAGCAGGTCTTCCGGGGTGGTGAAAATATCGCCGAGATCCTCCGGCCGACGGACGCGGGCCGGATCGACCCGCTTTTCCCGTAACCGGCGCGCAAAGAACTTCTGCCGCTGGGCAGCGTAAGAAACGACGGCACGGAAACCGTCCGCCTGGATTCCGCGAATAATCGAGCGCGGCACGGGTTTTCCCCAGCGCACAAGCGCCGGAATCGAATCGCCGACGACGTACTCCACGAGTTTTCGCAGACTCCCTAGCATGCAAAATCCACTGTTTCACCGACGCCTGCGCCCCTGACAGCACACCTCGCGTCACATCAGGTAGGCAGACTCCCCAGAGCGCGTGGGCGGGGGCGCCAGAAAATCGATGTAGGTGGCCTTTTCCAGCAAGGCCCGAGCGACATGGGCGACGGCGTGCGCTGCCTCGGGACGTGCCAGCTCGCGCGCCCGCCGCGCCATCTCCGCCAATTTCTCCGGATTGTTCAAGAGCTGGGCGACAAGTCGAGGGATATCTTCGAGGCGGCGCGCCTGAACCGCGGCCCCGTTCTGCTCCAGATACCGGACGTGCCGCTCTTCCGGTCCGGGGATGGGATGAGTGAGCAGCATGGGCACGCCGACCGCAAGGGCCTCCGCGGTGGTAACCCCACCTGGCTTGGTAATCAGCAGATCCGCGGCCGTCATCAATTCCGGGATGCTGTCGCTCCAGCCGAAGACGTGGAGGTCCAGAGCGATCTTGCCCCGCAGGCTTTCGAGGCGCGGCTTCAAGGCCCGATCGCGGCCGCTCACGGCGAGCACCTGGAGTGGCAGGCCACAACGCTCCAGGCTCTGAATAATCTCGTCGAGGGGTGCAGGTCCCATGCCTCCCCCCATGACCAGAACCACCGGACGACGCGGGTCAAGGCCCAGCGCCCGCAAAACCTCACTTTCCTCAAAGGCCAGGGCAAACGCCGGGTCGATGGGAATCCCGCATAACACAACGCGGTTGGGAGAAACGCCCCAGCCGATGAGCTGCGCCTTGGATTCCTCACTTCCTATACCGTAGACGTCAATCTCGCGTTGCACCCAGGGGGGCTCGGTCTGGAAATCCGTCTGCACGGCCAGGATGGGCGAGTTGAACCAACCCTCGCGCTTGCCCAACGCCGCGATTTCCGCTGCGCCGATCTCCGTGGCGATCACCAGATGCGGCGCAAAAGCTTTGAGTTGCCGCAGGGTCTCCGCGCAACCGCGCCGGAAGACCCAGTGGGGAGCCGTCACGCGGTGAGCCTTTCGCTGACGCCGCTCGAACAAACGACGCCACAGCCCGGGGGCGTGGCGGAGCATCCACCAGTAGGTGTCGACGTAGAGCCACCGAAACCAGGGGCGTGCCTTCTCGATCGCATCAAGAGTTCGGACCTCGACATTTTCACCGCCGTCAAGCAGGGCGCGCTCGATTACCTCGGCGGCGCGCACGTGTCCCCAGCCAACACTGAGTGTCAAGATCGCAATCCTTTTTGATCCCGTCATGTCTGCTTCAGAACTGCTTGCGTACCGCCGCAGGAGATTCAGACCTGTTCAAACCGGCGCACCAGGAGGACCGCATTGAGCCCGCCAAAGGCAAAGGAGTTGGAGATCGCCACGCGCACGGGCTTCTCGCGCGCCTGGTTGGGAACATAATCCAGGTCGCACTCAGGGTCGCGCTTAGTGTAGTTGGCCGTCGGGGGAATTATTCCCCGCTCGAGCGCCAGCACTGTGGCCGCCAGCTCAATAGCGCCCGTCGCCCCCATCACATGGCCATGCATAGATTTGGTGGAACTGATCGCCACGCGGCGGGCGTGGTCCTGGAATACTTCCTTGATTACCTGTGTTTCAACCACGTCGTTCAGACGCGTCCCGGTGCCGTGGGCGTTGATGTAGTCTACCTCGTCGGCGTTCACACTGGCTTCCGCGAGCGCCATCTTGATGGCTCGCGCGGGGCCGGCGACCGAAGGCTGCGTGATGTGGCTGGCATCAGAGGACATTCCATACCCGGCCACCTCCGCCCAGACCTTGGCTCCCCGCTTCCGCGCGTGCTCCCAGTCCTCCAGCAAGAAGACGCCAGATCCTTCCCCCATGACCATACCCTCACGGTCCGCGGAGAACGGTCGGCAAGCGCGGCTCGGGTCAGCACCTCCTGGGGCCAGGACACGCACAGATTCCCAGGAACGGATCATCCCATAGGTAATAGGGGCGTCGCTGCCTCCCGCCAGCATAATGTCGGCGATGCCGAACCTGATGAGGTGGCAGGCCTCACCGATCGCGTGCCCCGCCGAGGAACAGGCCGTGGAAATCGCCAGCGAAGGCCCCTGCGCCCCATATTCCATGCAAATCTGGGAGGTCACGGCGTTGTGCATGATCTTCGGAATAGTGAACGGGTGAAGCCGAGTCTCGTTTTTCGCATAGAGATTGAAATACCCACTATCAAAAGTCTCCGCCCCGCCCATCCCTGAGCCCATCACCACTCCAAACCTTGGCTTTTCCTCCTCCGCAACCTGAATCCCGCTCGACTGCATCGCCTGGCGAGCTGCCAACAGCCCGAATTGCGTAAAGCGATCCAGCAAATCAAGCCGCTTCAAAGGAAAGTAGTCGGTGGGCAAGTAATCAGGGACTTCGGCGGCAACCTGGACGGTCAGCGAGGAGGGATCCCACAAAGTAATCCGGCGCACGCCCGAGCGGCCGTTTACCAGGTTCGAGAAAAAACTCTCGACCTCCTTGCCCGTGGAGGCAAATACTCCCAATCCTGTGATGACGACTCTGCGCATGGCAGGCACCGCAATGCAGGGGGATCAACTGTCGGGCACAGGACTTTTGCCCTTTGCCATGGCCACCAGGTCCGAGATGTCCTTGCCCTCAATCACCCGCGTGAGAGCATCGGCCACCTGCCTGACGCTCCTCATGTTCTGAGCCACCGAGTCCGGAATGTCAATCTTAAACTCCTGTTCCAGGGCGAACAAGATATTGACCCCATCCAGGGAATCAATCCCCAGTTCCGCAAAGGTGGACTCCGGCTTGACGACACCGGGCGCCAGGTGCTGTTCCCGGGTGATGATCTCTATCACCTTGTCCGCTATGTTCATCTTCGCTCCTCACAACCCATTTGGGACCTAACCATGGCAATTCATCATTCTCACGGCGATATCGCAATTGGCTTCGGATGAGCAAGTTCTCCCACGACCCGCAAAAGCTCCGCCAGGCGAAACGGCTTTTCGAGCAGGGCGTGAGCACCCAACTCCTGCGCCAGCTTCCTCTCGCTTGCGCTGATGAAGGAGGACATCAGGACCATCGCCTGAGTCGCCTTCTGCTGGCGCAGGCGGCGAAGCAACTCCAGACCGCTTTCCCTGGGCATGCGAAGATCCGCAATGACGACCGTATATCCACCTTCGCGGCGTAGCTCCTCGCGCGCCGCCACTCCATCCGCCACGGCACCCACGGCGTACCCATTGGCCTGCAGAACCTCGCTCAATAGGTTCCGGCTCTCCTGGTCGTCGTCGACAATCAAGATCCTTGGCGCGTCCATAAATGCTCCTGAACCCTGGAGCCGTTACAGGGCACGCCTGATGCCGTTTCTGGACTCCCTACGTAACTCCTTGTTTTCATTGGGCAATTCTGGTTCGCAGGAAAGGCCAGCACACCCGACCATCCGTAAACTGCCCACCGCGTGTGTCATAATGCCACACTGTGGGCACTTCCTGTCAACTGAAAGGTGCAGCAGGATGAAAAGCCCAGGTAGCGGCTCTGGGTCCCCACCTAAGTGTAAGAGTCTCTTGGGATTATAATCTGACATCTGAATTGGCAGTCGCCATTGTCTGGCGCAAATTGGGACACTGGTCAACTGCCAGGAAGGAAATCCTTGACCGAAACAAACGTGAACCCAGCCCCTACGGCACCGTCAAGAATGGCTGGCAGAGCTTGGACGGTCTGGAAGCGATTCGCTGGCGTCCCTGGGGCAGCCACCCTAACGCCGTCATGAAGTAAGATGACCGAACCCGGACGCAAGCGCCGCAGCGTTGCCGGGACAATGGCGTCAGCTTTGTTCTGCCAGTCATATCCCGTGTCTGACCATTGGACGACCTGCAGCCCACGCTCCCGCAGCACCGGGTAAAGCCCAAACCATCGGGCCCCATAGGGCGGCCGGAACAGCGTTGGCCGATGTCCGGTAAGTTTCTCAATCAGGTCTTGCGTGCGATCGATCTCTTCCGCGATTTTCCTACGGCACTGAAAGTAAAGATAGGGGTGAGAGTAGGTGTGGTTGCCGATGCTGTGTCCCTCAGCGTGAATTTGCCGGAGGACCTCGGGGAACCGCTCCGCGTTTCGTCCACAAACAAAGAAGGTAGCAATGATGCTCCGCTCCCTCAGAATCCCCAGAATCTGCTCCGTGAACGGCGACGTCGGGCCATCGTCAAAGGTCAGGGCCACCCGTCGGCCCTCCTTCGGGCCCCGAACTAGTGCGGGACCGAAGAGCTGCGAGCTAGGCACAGAACACGCGTACCAGAGGAGCACCCCTCCCGCAGCCACCGTCCCCGCGCCCACCCCAGCCAAAACCGGCCACATCACTCGCCGCACTCCCGGCCCCGGTCCGCCCGGGGCCTCCCGTATCGCCCCCGTTCTTGAACCTCAGCTCACATCATTCGTAGGAAATTCAGACCCGACTTCAAGGCCAGCATAGGGCTGTTAGTGAACGCGCTCACTTCGTATGGGCAACCAATCTTGCATCCTCGGCAGAAGTCCCACAGCGTTGTTTCCTGGGCGATTATTTCCCGGGCAGCCGCCGAAGAAAAAACCTCCTTCAGCGGCGCCTGCGACTCCAACAAGGTGACAAAAGCGCAAGGGAGATGCACAGAACCATCAGGCTTCATCGAAACCAGTTTGGAAGGATGCCGGCAAGGAAACTTCGGCCCAAAGCCACCCTGGCGATAGAAATCATAATAGTGGGTGTAGAAGCGCACGTTCCGCGGGTAGCGGGCGCGCAGCTCGCGCAGGGCACGCTCCACTCTGTCAATCTCCGTACCGTGGAGCTCTGCATCGGGCAATGCTTCCCCTTGGCGCATCACGTTGTGAATGGCCTCGGGGTGAAGCACCAGGTGGCGCTGGCGACAAAACTCGGCCAGCTCCGGCAGGTCATCGAGATTTTCGAGATTGATCGTGGCGTTAATCTGCGTAGTAAATGGCTTCCGCTTCGTCAGCACGAACTCGAGATTGTCCAGGATTTTCGGCAACCCATGCAAGCCGCGCCGCTTGGCAAACCGTTCGGGATTCAACGAATCGATGGACACTTCCAGCATGTCCAGCCGCGCCACCGCATCGGCGTACTTCTTCATCAACAAGCCGTTGGTGGGCATCGAGGTCCACATGCCCCGGTCGGCCGCATAGGCGATGTAGTCGCCGGTGTACGGATTCAGCAGTGGTTCCCCGCCGGAAAAACTCAGAGCAAACACGCCCATCCGGCAGAATTCATCAATCCGCCGGAAAATGCGCTCGGGGGTTGCGCGGGTCTGCAAGTCGTTGAATCTGCCCGCCGCGCCGAAGATGCAGTACTCACAGAACATATTGCACATCAGCGTGGTCTCAAACATTACCATGTAGGGCCGCCGGAAGCCCGAGGCGAGGTGCTTGAGGACAGATCTGGCGATGTAGGAGTATTTCATGCTCACTTGGGCCCGCGGCACGGGTGCCGCCAGGCACAGCTGCAGCCGCTCCCTTGCGATGGGCCGGGTGGGATATTTGGATGCCGGCGCTTGCTTCCGCCCCGCGCGAGAGTGATGGCCTCAGATTTCCCTAAGCCAGCCAAGCGCTGCGCCACCCCCCAGCGTGGTCAGACACGCAGCTTGAATCTTTCCGCCATGCGGTAGAGAGTCTTACGACTGATGCCGAGGATTCCCGCTGTTCTTGCCTTATTCTCCCGGGTCATCCTGAGGACATGAGCCAGGTAGCGCCTCTCCAGTTCCTCAAGGGAAGGCAGGTTGGCGTAAAGATCTTCCAAGCGGCTCGCGTCGTGGAACTCGGCGCGCACTTTCGGCGGCAGATCCTCGGGCGTGAGCACCCCGGCGCGCGTCAGGGCCACAGCGGCTTCCAGCGCGTTCTCCAATTCGCGGACATTCCCCGGCCAGGCATAACTGACGAGCACAGAGAGCGCTTGCGGCGTGACGGAGAACGTTCTTCCGCGCTCGTGCTCCAGCTTCTTCAGGAAATGTTCCACCAAAAGCGGGACATCTTCAGTCCGTTCCCGCAGGGGTGGGAGCGCGATTTCAATCACCCGCAGGCGATAGTACAAATCCTGGCGGAACTTCCCCTCTTCGACCCGTTCGGCCAGGTTGCGGTTGCTGGCCGCAATGATGCGGACGTCGATGGGAATGGGCCGGTTGCTGCCCACCCGCCTGACCTCCTGCTCCTCCAGAGTCCGGAGCAGCTTGACCTGGAGCGCCGGGCTCATCTCCGCCACCTCATCCAGGAACACCGTCCCACCGCTCGTCTCCTCGAAAATGCCGCGCGTGTTCCCAAACGCACCCGTGAAGGAGCCCCGCACGTGGCCAAAAAGCTCGCTTTCCAGCAAGGACTCGGTGAGCGCGCCGCAGTTCACGGCCAGAAAGCGCTGGTTGGTCCGAGGCCCGTTATGATGGATGGCCTTGGCCACCAGTTCCTTGCCGGTCCCGCTCTCCCCGTAAATCAGCACGGTGGACCGGGAGTCTGAGACCATGGCGATCTTCTTGTAAACCTCCAACATCGCCGGGCTCCGGCCGACCAGACTCGAGAGCTGAACCTGGCTGCCGAGTTGCCGCTTCAGGGCACGGTTCTCGCGGATGAGGTTCCGATTCTCGAGGGCCCGGCCGACCTGCACCAGGAGTTCGTCGATCTTGAAAGGCTTCGAGAGGTAGTCGAAGGCCCCTCCCTTGAGCGCCTCGATGGCCGTCTCCATGGTGCCGAAAGCGGTGATCAGGATGACCTCGGATTCCGGCTGAAGCGTTTTGTAAGCCCGCAGAACGTCCAGGCCGCTCAAGTCGGGCCCCAGCTTCATGTCGCTGATGATCAAGTCAAAGCATTCCTGCTTGCCAACCTGCAGCGCCTCCTCGCCGCTCGAGGAGGTCACCACGTTGTAGCCCTCTTCGCTGAGGACTTCGCGCAGCAGCTCTCGCGTGTCGCGGTCGTCATCGACCACCAGGATGTTCACCGGATACTGCGATCCCATAGTCCTCAAAACCAGCTCCCTCGCTGCGCCGCTCCGAGGAGCAGCCTCACGTGGCCGAATTCACCCCGGAGGTCGCTCCCGCCATCGCCTCCAGCCTCTCGCGGCAGTCCAGCGGCAGATGAATCAGAAAGCGCGTGCCGTGGCCGACCTCGCTTTCGACGTGAATTGTGCCGGCATGCTGGCGGATGATCTGGTCGCAGATCGCCAATCCCAATCCTGCCCCTGTTCCCAGGCGCTTAGTCGTAAACATCGGCTCAAAAATCCGGGCCAGGGTCTCCGCCGTCATGCCTTGTCCGGTGTCTGCCAGCTCAACGGTTAGCTGCCGCCCATCGCTCTCGGCCGGAGAATGCAGGCGCACCGTGAGCTCGCCTCCCCCCGACATGGCATCCATGCTGTTATTGATGAGGTTCAGAAAGACGTGCTGGAGATACCCGGCATCGCCGTAAATGGGCGGACATTCCTGCGCTAGTTCCATCCGGACGGCGATTCTCCGGGTTTGAAGGGCTGGCGACGAAAGCAACACCGTCTCCTCCAGGATATGACGAAGGTCAACAGGCTCCAGGCGCAGATCAAATGTGTGCGTCCAGGAGAGCAGTTGTCTCACCGTCCGCACAATGCTCTCGATCTGTTTCTCGATAATCTGGAGGCGGCGGCTTGTAGCTTCATCGGCCGCCATGCGGCGCGCCAGCAGTTGCACGTGGCCGGAGATGGAATTGAGCGGCGTGCCGATCTCGTGGGCTAGACTGGTCGCCAGTTGTCCGGCCACCGCCAACCGTTCCGCCCGGGCAAGGTTTTTCTGAGTTTCGAACAACTCCTCATTAATACGCCGCAGTTCCTCATTGCGCCGTGCCAATTCCGCCGTGGCCTCTTCCACTTTGCGACCCAGATCGGTATTGAAGTTCTCGATCCGCGTCAGCATGCGATTCAAATGCCCCGCCAGTTGCCCTATCTCATCCTGACTGGCCAGGGCGGCGCGAACGTTGAGCTGACCGCCCTCGGCAGCCTCCATGACCCGAATCATGTCCAGGACCGGCCTCCGCACTTGCCTCAGGAAGAACATGTGGATCACCAGGATCACCACCGCTAGACTCGCCAGCATCAGCAACAGGTTTCGTTTCACCAGATCCCGGGTAACCACATTGGCGCGAGATTTCGACACCTTGAGAACCAGACAACCAACCGGCTGGTCTTGGTTAGGGATAGCGGTCCCCATGATCCAGTCCCTTCGGTCTGCCGTCTCGACGGTAAGTTGGCCCCCACCCGGTCGCCAAAACGCCGGATAGCCTTCCACGCCCGGTAAATTGTCGAGTTCCAGATGCTCGCCCCGCGGGTCGGTCGTAGCCGCGAGCCTGTGCTCTGGAGTGTGCAGGAAGACGTCCGCCTGGCTGGCACCATGCAGGTCACGCTGCACCTGACGCAGCACGCGCAGAAGAGCCTCTGCGTCCCGGAGGGCCTGCCCGTTGCCTAACTGGTTAGCCGTCATTCTTGCCTGGGCCAGCGTCTTGCGGTAGATCTCCTCCTCGACTGGTTCGCGGGTGAGCCACATGGCAATGAGGGTCGACACCCCCACGACGCAGATGACAACCATCGCGAAAATGGTAATAATCTTGCTTTGCAGGCCGAAGCGGGTGAAAAGCATGGATCCCAGGATGGATTGTATCATCGAGGGTGACGAAAATAAACACAACGAGGAGGCCTCCTGGCGAATGCTCGAAACGGCGCCCGACGGTCCAGTAGGTTGTGACTCCTCCCACCCCGCGGTTCGGCTATGCAAGGAGCGAGCGCGCGGCTTCCACGGATGAGAAACCTCCTGAGGACGTTTGCCAACCGCCCTGTCGCGTTTCTTCTGGTGGGGGGATTCGCCTGCTTGTTCCTCCAGGCATTCCTTCTGCCCTGCACGCCCATTTATCAAGGCGATACCATCCCCATCTTTCTTCTGGAAGCACGGCGGATGCTCGAAGGGGAGGTGATGTACCGTGACTTCTTTGAGTTCACCCTCCCCGGCATTCAGGCCGTCTGCCTTTTTCTCTTCCAGTTGTTCGGCGTGCGGGCCTGGATTTCGGCCGCCCTGCTGATCGTCTTGGGAGTGAGCCTGGCGTGGCTTGGAGCGGCGCTGTCCAGGCAGGTGCTGAAGGGAAAGGTCGTCCTGCTTCCCAGCCTCCTGTTTCTGGCGTTTGCGTTCAGCTCCGAGCTTGACCCGACGCATCACTGGTACAGCACGCTGACCGTCATGGCCGCGCTGGCGTTGCTCATTAAGACGCGCAGCTTGCCGCGTATCGTGGCCGCGGGGGCACTCTGCGGTCTGGCCACAGTGTTTACGCAGAACCGCGGGGCCGCGGCAATCCTCGGCATTGCCATCTTCTTGCTGTGGGAATCACGCGCCAAAGGCCAAGGTTGGAGATGGCTGCTCAAGGCGCAGACCGGCCTGGGCGCAGGTTTCCTCGCTGTGATGGCTCCCCTGGTTGTTCACTTGATCTGGAAGGTCGGCCTGACGCGCTTCCTCTTCTGCCTCGTTACATTCCCAATCAAATACTATCCATATTATTACTGGAACACACCCCAGGTCTATATGGCGGAACTGCCAGACTACCCTTTCTGGCTGGAATTGCCGGCCGTGGGCATCTGGATTTCCATGCATTTGCTTCTGCCGCTCATTTATCTGTTGTTCTTGGCCCGCTATTTGCGGGAGGCGAAGAGGCATCCCGCAGAGCCCTGGGACCGACTGATGCTCCTCAGTACGGTAGGATTGTGCTTATTTCTAGGCATCGCGTTTTCTCCGAACTGGATCAGGTTGTGTTCGGTTTCCCTGCCGGCGCTCATCGTGTTTACCTGGTTCTTGAAGCCCTCCGGAAGGCTCTCGCGCGCGTGCACGAGCTTTCTTTGGGCTGCCGCGCTGCTGGCATTGGTGGCTCAGCCCGCCATCGTGCAGACAGGCTGGAAGGGATACCTTGACTCCCCGGTCGGGCGCGTGGCCTTCCTCGAGCCAGCACGTTACGAGAAATTCCGCTGGCTGTCGGAGCACACACGCAGCGGAGATTTCTTTTTCGTGGCCGACGATGCGGCCGCATACTTCCTGCTCGGCCTGAAAAACCCGACCGAAGTGTCTTTCCTATCGGCCACCGCCTACACGCGCCCCGAACAGGTCCAGAACGTCGTGGAGATGTTGGAGAAGCATCGGGTGCGGTTTGTATTGTGGTCCGCATGGCTCGATGTGCCCCGGGGGATTGCCCGCGGGACTGATCCCCTCGGACCTGTCCGGGCCTACCTGCGCACTCACTATCATCCGGTCAGGAATTTCACCGACTCCGAGCTCCACCAGGCCTGGGAGCGCAACCCGTAGCCACCCGCGGGCGGGAATCCAAGCGTGCGACGCAACGGCGGAACCAGCGTGGCCGAGGGAGGGCCGTCACGCAGGGCTGCGGCACGCTCCCCACCACTCAAGAGCGCCAGCCAGGTTCAAACTTTCTTGCCCCGGCCGTTTTCTCTCCCGGCTTGGTGCGGAGTTCTATAATGTAGTTGTCGCGGTGCGGGACGGGTCTGGAATCCGATCCGCTCTTGCGCCACCCGGAGTGTGATGTGAATCGGGCGAGCGGCGACCGCCAGGAGGCTGCCGTGGAAAATCAAGAGATTGCTGCCGTCTTCGAAGAGATCTCCAATCTCATGAAGATCCTTCAGGACGACCCCAAGTGGCCGTTCAAGGCGGCAGCCTACGACCGGGCCAAGCGCGCCATCGAAGGCTACTCCGAGCGGCTCGCGGACATCGCCCGTGATCCCCAGCGCAAACTCACCGAGATTCCCGGGATCGGAGAAGACCTGGCGAAGAAGATAACCGAGCTCGTGGAGACCGGGCAATGCAAGTACCACCAGGAGCAACTCCGCAAAGTCCCCCGCAGCCTGCTTGACCTCCTGCAACTGCAAACGGTGGGCCCGCAAAAGGTCCGCCTCTTCAAGGAGAAGTTGGGAATCACAACTGTAGAGGGGCTTGAGAAAGCGGCGAAAGAGGGCAGGCTCCGCGCCCTCCCCGGCATGAGCGTGAAGTCCGAGGAAAATGTCCTGAAGGCCATCGAGGTCTTCCGCCGCGCCGCGGGGCGCTTTCGTCTGGATACCGCTTTCGAGACCGCTCAGGAACTAGTCGCGTATCTCAAGGAATTCAAGGGAGTCGAGGAAGTCACGCCTGCCGGGTCGCTGCGGCGGGGCCGGGAAACGGTCGGCGACCTTGATTTGCTGGTGACCGGGCGCAACCATGCCGCGATCGCCGAGCATTTTGCCAAGTTCCCCGGCGTCGCGCAGGTTCTGGCCAAGGGCGAAGACAAAGTCACAGTAAAACTCCAGAATGATTTACAGGTGGACGTTCGCCTACTGGAGCGCCAATCGTACGGCGCCGCGCTCCAATATTTCACGGGCTCCAAGGAACACAACGTGGCCCTACGTGATCGGGCCAAGCGCCGGGGATGGAAGCTGAGCGAGTACGGGCTGTTCGAAGGCAACAAGATCATCGCCAGCCGCACGGAAGAAGAGATCTACGCAAAGCTGGGACTCCAATGGATTCCCGCCGAACTCCGCGAGAGCCTGGGCGAAATCGAGGCGGCAGAAGAGGGCCGGTTGCCGAAACTCGTTGAGCTTTCCGAGATACTGGGTGACCTGCAAATGCACACCACCGCCTCCGATGGCCGGTGCACGGTTGAAGAGATGGCGGAAGGGGCGAAGAAGCGCGGCTACAAGTACATCCTCATCACTGACCATTCGAAGGCCGTTACCATTGCCAACGGACTCGATGAAAAACGCGCGGTGGAACACATCCGGAACATCAAGGCGGCCCGGCGCAAGGTAAAGGGCATCGAAATCTGGGCGGGCACCGAGGTCGATATTCTTGGCGACGGCAAGCTTGACTACTCCGACGAACTGTTACGGCAATTTGATATCGTGCTCGCCAGCATCCACTCGCGCATGACCCAAGCGCCCGAGGAGATGACGGAACGGCTGCTGAAGGGTCTCCGCAACCCCTACGTCCGGATTCTGGGACATCCCACGGGACGACAGCTTTTGAAACGCGATCCCTACAGCTTCGATCTGGAGAAAATCATCACCGCGGCCCAGAAGCTGGGGGTCATCCTGGAGTTGAACGGCAATCCCGAAAGGCTCGACCTGTGCGATCGCCATGTCAAGTTGGTCCGCGACCGAGGCATGAGCGTAATCATCTCGACTGATGCTCATCACCCGGACCAGTTTGACTTCATGCGGTACGGGGTGATGACCGCCCGGCGCGGGTGGATGGAAAAGAAGGGCATCTTGAATACCTATCCGCCGGAAAAGCTACTGGCGTCTTTGCGCCCTCTGCCCACCTAACAACCGGCGCATTGTCTGCTAAGATTGATCCTCGTGGTCGCGCGGCCAGCGCTGCCCGACGGTGTGGCCGAGACATCGAATCCTGCGGAGCCTTATGAGCGTTCACGGTCCCCTGCCCGCAGCCGTCATTTTCGACATGGACGGCGTACTGGTAGATAGCAACCCCTTCCATTTACGGAAATGGGTTGACCTGCTGCACGAGCATCGCATCCCCTTCAATCCCGACGACCTTCCGCAGCAGATCTTGGGGCAACGAAACGACACGGCTTTCCGTTTCTTCTTTGGTACGCAGTTAAGTGAGGCTGAAATTCAGCGTCTCAGCGAAGAACTGGAAGAGAGGTTTCGCAAGGTTTTTCGGCCGCACGCTGCGCCCCTGCCGGGACTCGCCGCGCTGCTCGCCGAGTGCCACAGCGTTGGGATACCCATGGCAGTGGCTTCCTCGGCGATGACCAAGAATGTCGAATTCATCGTGGACGTGCTGGGATTCCGGCCGTACTTCCGCTGTCTGGTCACCGGAGACGAGGTCACCCACCCCAAACCTCATCCCGAGATCTACTTCAAGACCGCCGCGAAGCTCGGGGTCATGCCCGCCGCCTGCGTAACCTTCGAGGACTCTTTCGTAGGTGTGGAAGCCGCCAAAGGCGCGGGGATGAAGTGCATCGCCATCGCCTCCACCTTTTCCGCTGAAGAGTTGCGCGAACGCACGGGCGCTGACCTGATCGTCCCAAACTTTGCCGGCCTGAGCCCCGGCATGCTGCGAGAACTTTTCCTGCCCCGCCGCTCATCAGCCTCTCACAGCCGTGGAAAAAGTCCTTAAGGAAAACAGCTAGGCTGTAGGCGGCCCGTAACGCAGCACAGTTAGCGTGAGATCGTCGGCCTGGCGGGCACCGCCGGCAAAATCCTGAATAGCGGCGACTACCTTGTCACAGACAGCCTGGGGCCCCTGACCGCCACACTCCTCCAGGAGCGCCTTCAGACGCGTCTCACCGAACAACTCGTCATCTACGTTCTGCGCTTCTGTGATCCCATCCGTGTAGATCAGTACATGCTCGCCGTGCTCGAGATGGGTGCGATCCTTCTGAAACGAGGCGCCCGCGAACAACCCCACGGGAAAGTCCGACGAATCCAGCCGGTGGACAACACCATTGTTACGAATCACAAGGGGTGCGGCGTGCCCCGCGTTGACAAAGGTGAAGCCGCCATGGCGATCCAGGACGCCGTAGAAGATGGTAGCGAACATCTCGGTGGGTGTTCGCTCACACAGAAAGTCGTTCATCCGGTGGAAGAGATCGCAAGGATCAGGGTCGCCCGCCGCCACGGCTGCGAAGGCTCCCTGGAGGGTGGCGGCGAGTATGGCCGCGGGAAGTCCCTTCCCCGAAACATCCGCCACCGTGAAACCGTATCGCTCGTCGGGCAAGCGGACCACGTCGTAGTAGTCGCCGCCCACGCTCTGGCAAGGGATGCTGAGCGCGCGCATCTCAAAGTAGTCGCTCTGCGGCAACTGGCGAGGCAACAAGCCCTGCTGGATGCTATGTGCCAGGGTCAGCTCGTGCCGCATGCGCTCCTGCTCCCGCGTCAGCCGAAACACTCGGGCGTTTTCGATAACGGTCGCGCCCTCCACCGCCAGTGTCTGAAGCACCTGGCGGTCCAGGCCGGTGACCGCCGTGGCGCGCGCCTGGCTGTCGAGATAGAGCACGCCGAGAAGCTCGGGCACCGTTTGATGGATGGTCTCGCCGCCCATCTCCGTCATGGGATGCTTCTGGAGGGGCAGCGCCACCACGCCGCGCATTCCGCCGCGAATCAAGCCGGTTTCCTTAGGTGACCGTCCCGTCATTTCCTCTTCCAGCCCGACCTCCTCGCGCCGCGATTGCGCCACGTGCTCCACCACGCGGCGTGAATAGTCGGACAGGTTCGCGGGCAGATGAACTCCGCCCCGCCCCCGCGCCAGACGTAGACGCAGCTCCCCGCCTTCCTCGCACAGGAACAGAAGACCCCGCTCTGCATCCGTCACTTGCAGCGCCGAATCCACCAGGGCAGTCAGCACCTCTTCCAGCACCGGCGCACGATTCAACATCTGGGCCATTTGCAGCAACAGACCCAGATGCTGTAACTGCGGCACCGGACTCTCCGCCGCCTTGCCGATTTCCTCCAGGAGCTTCGGCAGAACCGCCTGCTCCGTCACGAAGAAGATCTGGTAGGCATCCGCAACCCCCAGGCTGATCTGGTCGCCGCTGTGCAGGGGACAGGAGGTGATCCGGGCCGCGTTGACGTAAGTCCCGTGCCGACTCCCCGCATCTTCGAGCACGTACCCGTGCGCATCTTGAACAATCTGGGCGTGACGGCGGGAAATGCGGTTATCAAGGAGCACCAGGTCATTGTCACTCTGCCGCCCCAGCGTGAAAGGGGTGTGCGCAATCTGGGTTTCGCGCTCCGTGCCGGAAGTCTCGCGAACTACCAATCGAGGAAAGTTATCAGGCATAGTCGCTCACCTGGCCGGAAGAAGCCTCGCACGTCTGCGGGCTGTGATGGACGACATTATAACTCTCTGGGCCAGGGTTTTCACCAGGCAGGACAGAAGGGCGCAGTTGCGGCCAGATTGACGCCCTCTGCCAAGGAGGGCCAACCCAGCGGAGCCAACGGCCATGGAATTGGATTGCAATTCGCGGGCAGTTGGCGCAGTATGGCTGGCTTCGGTTGGCTGCTGAATTGCTCCTCAGTATCCGGAGGGCGGGAAAAGTGGCAAAGAAATCCATCCAAATCGTTGAACCTAAAGGAAGATTAGGCGTCCTGATCCCTGGCATGGGGGCCGTGGCGACGACTTTCATTGCGGGGGTTGAAGCCATCCGCCGACAGTCGGGCCGCCCCTTTGGCTCCCTCACCCAAATGGGTACGATTCGCCTGGGGAAGCGCACCGAAAAGAGCACACCACGAATCAAGGACTTCGTCCCCCTCGCCGAGCTGGATGACCTGATCTTTGCGGGCTGGGACCTGTTTCGCGACAACTGCTACGAGGCTGCCCTCAAGGCGGGGGTGCTCGAGCGGTCGCTCCTCGACCAAGTAAAGGACTTTCTCTCCCAGATTCGGCCCCTGCCCGCCGTCTTCGAGCAGAAGTTTGTGAAGAACCTGCACGGCGAGAACGTCAAGAAGGGCAAGACAAAAATGGACCTCGCCCACCAACTCATGGACGATATTCAACAATTCAAGAAATCCACGGGTGTCTCCCGGCTCGTGATGATCTGGTGCGCCTCCACCGAAACGTTCTTGAAAGCGGGTGCCGTCCATCAGAGCCTGGCCGCGTTCGAGAAGGGTCTGCGATCCAATAACCCCGACATCGCCCCCAGCATGATCTACGCTTATGCCGCGCTGAAGCTTGGCGTCCCCTTTGCCAACGGCGCCCCGAACCTCACGGTGGATATCCCCGCCCTGCTCGAGCTGGCGCTTCGGAACGGCGTGCCCATTTGCGGCAAGGACTTCAAGACCGGACAGACCTTGATGAAAACCATCATCGCGCCCGGCTTGAAGGCGCGCCTGCTCGGCCTACACGGCTGGTTCTCCACCAACATCCTCGGGAACCGCGACGGCGAAGTGCTCGACGATCCTGGCTCCTTCCGCACCAAAGAGGAAAGCAAGCTCTCCGTCCTGGAATACATCCTCCAACCAGAACTGTATCCGGAGCTTTACAAGGGCTTTTGCCACAAGGTGCGCATCAACTATTACCCCCCGCGCGGCGATAACAAGGAAGGCTGGGATAATCTCGATATCTTCGGATGGCTCGGCTATCCGATGCAGATCAAGATCGACTTTCTCTGTCGCGATTCCATCCTGGCCGCGCCCCTGGTCCTGGACCTGGTGCTGTTCCTCGACCTGGCCCAGCGGTGCCCCGTCATGGCGCGCAAGGGAATTCAGGAGTGGCTGTCGTTCTATTTCAAGAGTCCTATGTGCGCTCCCCATCTCTACCCCGAGCACGATCTTTTCATCCAGCTGATGAAGCTCAAGAACACCCTGCGCCACCTGCGCGGTCAGGAGCTAATCACACACTTGGGTCTGGAATACTACGACTAGAGCACGCGGGCGCGAGGAAAGGTTCCAGAAATGGGCAGTCCCTGCCGGAGCCGGCCTCTCAGGCCTTGGCGGGTGGGGCCGGAGGCTTGGGTGCACCCGGGGCAGCAAAAGGCAGAGCCGCAAGGTACTGGCCCAGGATCGTGCCCACCGCATTCAGCTCCGCCAGATCACGGGGCGTGAAATCAGGCCCAATCACATCGCCGCCCCGCCCCTTCCGGCTGACCTGGATCACTCCCACAACTTTTCCTTCCGTAATCATCGGCGAGCTGACGATCTTTTGGATAGGCGCGGCCTTCTCCTGCTCCGACAGGTCCACAGCCTCGAAGACCGTAGGATGCTTGTAAGCCGAGAAGTTGTTGACAATCTCCCCTCGCCGGTCGCGAATGGTCTTGGTGGCCAGCGAGTGTGCGGTGGTCAGCGGAATGGCACCAATCTTCGACAACATTACGGGGAAAACAAAACTCAATATCTTGCCGTCCGACGAGAGCCGCAGGATTGCCACCTCATCCTTCTTGGCTCCAAAGGCCTGCGCGATTTGCGTCGCCAGCTTACTCAGAGCCTCATCGGACGGCTGCCCTCCAGCCTTCCGCATCTCCTCGACTTGTTTCGCCACTGCCAGACTGAGATCGATGTCTGCCATCCCCATCCCCCCCACATTCCCAGGTGCAGCGGATTATACTGAAATCGGACAAGGCAAGCAATTGCTGTGCGCGTGTGCACTTCCCGGCGCGGTTCGCCGCCCGCGCCCACGTCCAGCCGAACCAGTCCACCTGGCCAGGCTGAGAATCAGTTTGACAAATTGCTTCGAGCCTTCGGATAATCGCTGACCTCATGGTCAGGAGCTAAATTTTATGCGTGCGTGGCTGCGAGTCCTCTTTACTTCTCTCCTCTGCCTGCTCGCTGTTCCTGCGGTCCGCTGTGCGCAGCGAACGCGTGCCGAGGCGGAGAAGATTGCCGCGAAAGTCCTAGAGCAAGCCATCCTGATTGACACCCATGCCGACACCCCGCAGATGATGCTGGATGAAGGCTACGACCTCGCCGACCCTGACAGCCCCTTCATGATCAGCATCCCCAAGATGCGCGCCGGACACTTGGGGGCCGAGTTCTTTGCCATCTGGGTGGATGTCACCTGGCCCCGGCAAGACCTGATCCATCGTGCGCTCGACCTGATCGATGTGACTTACGAACAGGTCGCGCGCCACGCGGACGCGCTGGGTCCGGCGACCACGGCGGACGACATCGAGCGCCTGCATCGTGAAGGCAAAATTGCCATCCTCCTGGGCATCGAGGGCGGCCACCAAATTGAGGGGGATCTGCGCGCGCTCGACATCTACTATCGCCTGGGCGTCCGCTACCTGACCTTCACGCACACGAAAAACAACGAACTGGGCGATTCTTGCGGCGACAAGCCCCGCTGGAACGGGCTTTCGCCCTTGGGGCGCCAAGCCGTCGAGCGCGCGAATCGCCTCGGCATGATGGTCGACATCTCTCACGTCTCCGACAAGACCTTCTACGACGCGCTCGCCGTCAGCAAGGCGCCCCTCATCGCTTCGCACTCTTCCTGTCGCGCCTTGTGCATGGTGCCGCGCGATATGAGCGACGACATGATTCGCACTCTCGCCAAAAACGGTGGCGTCATGGACGTCAATTTCTATTCCGGCTTCTTGAGCCAGGCTTACGCCGACGGCTATAAGAAAATCCAAAAGCAGGAGAACGCGGAAGTCGCCGCCGCCCGCGCGCGCTACACCCGGCAGGGCAAACGGCTTCCATATCTCGAAGAGATGAAAATCTATCAGCGCCTGGGCAAGGACTTGCCTGTGCCCAGTTACACGGTCATCGCTGACCACATCGACCATGCCGTCAAAGTGGGCGGCGTCGATCATGTCGGCCTGGGCTCCGACTTCGACGGCATCGATTCAGCGCCCCGGGGCATGGAAGACGTGTCGAAACTTCCCAACCTGGTCCGCGAACTGGCGCGCCGCGGTTACAGCGAGGACGACTTGGTGAAGATCCTGGGCGGAAACTTATTGCGTGTTATGCGGCAGGTGGAAGCAGTGGGGCGCAGAATGCGGAGTGAAAAAGGAGAACAGCCATGAAAAAAATGGTCGCAACGATTCTCGCTATGGGACTGGTGGCCACGGCGCTCCGGGCCCAGACTGTACAGAAGAAGGCGCCCGCGCCCAGCACACCCGCGGCACCAGAGATTAAACTGAATCAGCCGCCCGGCCTCTATGCGGTATTTGAGACCACGATGGGGCGGATCGTCTGCCGGCTTTTCCCCGAGAAGGCTCCCGAAACCGTCAAGAACTTCGTGGGCTTGGCCAACGGCACGAAGCGCTGGTATGACGACAAGAAAAAGGCTTGGGCCGAGCGCCGCTACTACGATGGTCTGACGTTTCATCGTGTCATTCCCAATTTTATGATTCAAGGTGGAGACCAATTGGGGACGGGCAGGGGGAACATCGGCTACACCTTCAAGGACGAATTCAGCCCCGCCTTGCGATTTGACAAGCCCGGGTGCTTGGCCATGGCCAACGCCGGGCCGAATACGAATGGCGGGCAGTTTTTCATCACCGTCGCCCCCACGCCGTACC
>Ga0315282_10001476_pt1 | contig 44176 bp, 43 predicted proteins | sample YL17G07_20_MG_FD_203693 | JGI IMG/M metagenome (GOLD analysis project Ga0315282, IMG submission 203693) | Sediment microbial communities from Yellowstone Lake, YNP, Wyoming, USA - YL17G07_20 | ecosystem: Environmental > Aquatic > Freshwater > Lake > Sediment | place: USA: Wyoming | collected... | reverse complement strand
AAGCTCCTCAAGTACTTCGTAGTTCTTGTGCAAATTAGGAATATGGTTAATATGATCTTGGATAATGCTGTTGCAGATCGAGTGGATTGTACCTACTGACATCTTGGAAAGATCAATGTCATCGCGGCCACACTTGGAGAGGTAGAGTTTTAGGCGAGCTTTTAGCTGTTCGGCTGCTTTCTCCGTAAAGGTGCAAAGTAGGATATTTTCTGGCTTAACATCTTTGTAAAGGATAAGATTGAGGGCTCGATAGATTAGGACCTCAGTCTTGCCTGACCCTGGGCCGGCGATGATCAAGAGCGGCCCTTCGGTATGTTTAATAGCCCTTTGTTGATCGGGGTTGGGAATGAATCCACACTTTGCGAATATCTCTTCAAGTGACATCGTTTTGGTGCTTGTTAAATTCGCAGTGTCTTGCATTCTTCTGAATCTATTTTTCAACCAGGCAGTTTATATCTGATAGTAAGGGAGGCTCCTTTTCCTTTCGGAGGTTGTTCTAAAATTCGGTCTCCCATCTTCATGTTTTTCTTCATGACTTCGCAACACAGGGGAATCCTGTGGTTTCTTCCTGGGTATCTGCCGATTCTTCGATGAAGCTCGCCGGAATTAACATCTGCGTAGTGTTTTCCGATTGTCTTTGCATCCCTAAATAATTTTGACAATTCCTCTTGAAAATCATATGAGTTAGGGCTTTTCATGAAAAAACTCCCTTCAGTTATTCCAAATATCTATATTCATTATGCCATTCGAGGAGTTCTTTCGCAGGGTGGTTTTCTCGATTTCGTGGCAGGTGGTGAAGTTTTGATCCATGAAACGGGTAATAAGATCGGCCGTTTTCAAATTCTTCCTTGAGACGGCGGCTGACTTCTATCTTATATTCTGGAGTGACCGTTATATAGCCCCGGTCGAAGAGACGGTGGAAATCGCTACGAAGAAGAAGGCCGTTGTTAATGGCGTGCGGGCCACTCTCGGTAAATGGCTTGATATGAGCGGCTTCGAGGGCCGGGAGCGAATGCTCCTCGGTTATAGCGCAGGCCCGGGCGTAGGCATCGGTAACAAGAATCCGAAACGCCCCTTGGCCGAGGCGAGGTTTGATTGTTGTTTCTTTTCCGTAACGAGCATGCTCTTCGTCGATGCGTCGCGCTTCTGAATCAAGATTAAACACCCGCTGATATTGCCATCCTCGCTCTAAATTCTTCCAAATAAATTGACCGGCTTCTTTATCGAGTTCATAGCCTTTTCCTTTTCCACGGACGATGGACCGGCTCCATTCAGGAGCAGGAAACCACATTGATTCTTTAAAGAAAAATGGCTGGGTCAGAATGATACAGCCGATTTGAAAATCTTTATGGGGATTATCGGCGACACGCCGATAATGAAGGAGCCGTTGGCGCATTTCAGCTAATGAAGCAGCTCCGTTTCGTTCCTCAAAGGCTTCCCAAGCCAGGCTGATCGGAAGAACGGAATAAGAAGCGAATACGCCTCCGCCGGCTATTAAATCTCTATGGTGAGTCCGCGCGCTCCGGTGCAGTTTGAATAAGAAAATGTCCCCTTTTTCAAGAGCCTGAAATGTAGGGCCGGGAGATGGTTGCCAAAAATTAACTTCATCGACGTTCGGCAGGGATTTCAGGTAATCGAACCAATCTTGATCCGTGACGCCGACGTAAAATTTCATCGCGGTCCCTCTTAATTGCTGGACTGACTTCCGCCCTCAGCGTGAGAAAAATGATATATTTGAGCCTATGGTTTGTCAAGGGAGCCACTTTGAACGGACTTTAAACTTGACAAACGGTCATGCTTTGCTTATTTTTATATCGAATCACGATGGGAGGCCATCCAAAGGGTTCCGTCCCGCGGTAATGCCTCCTTTTTTATCTCTTAAATTCCAGTTTCCCCTTGAGATCATTTATAAAAACTATATCAGGCATCCACTTTTTGAGCAAAGAAGAGAACTTAAACCTATTCGGTATCATAATCTTCATAAGTTTCCCCTGCCTTTTTAAGTAATCTGCAAGGCAGTAGAAATCTCCGTCGCCGGACACAATCAGCGCTTTTTCATAATTGGGATATTCAATCATCGTGTGAAGGACTAATTCAGCGGCGGGACGCCCCAAGCGGACGCCCGGGGAGGCTATCGCTCGTGGGCCGAAACGATGGCCTTTCTCCATCGACATCTGGACCGCTGAGGAGGAAAGGGAAATTTAGAAGGGGCGGGGCGGCAGAGAAGGATAACTGGAAGGTTAAGGAAATCGGCTATGAAACCAAGGGAAGCTCTCTGGCTTTGCCCGTCGATTCGTCAGTGAACGAGATCTTTTTCCCTTTGATCAGCTGCTCACGCGCGTTCAGGAGCTCGATTCCATAGACCTTGCCGTTAGGGGCGAGGTCGATATTCAATTCCTCGCTGACTTGGAGAGTTTTAATGCCAGCGACTTTCCTGCGGAGGCGAATATAGGCGATGTTATATCTCGGATCATATGTTATGTCCATGGAAGCTCTCCTAGAAATATTTTACTACAACCGTTACTACAATAATATCTTCTCCTTCGCCAACGCTATAAACCTCGATATGCTTATGTTCATAGAATTGCTCCCGCCAATAATCTCCGTAGGGAAACGTCATCCCGGATATCCTCCGGCCGAATTTAGCGGGAAGCATGCGACCGTTCTCGATTGCCCTTTGAACCTCTTCTTTAGACGCACCCCGTTCTTCCATCCTTTGAAGTGCATGGGGGTGAATGATGATGGCCATTTCGAAAAATCCGTCCAATCATCAAGACGTACAAGTCCATTCGGCTTTCTCACAACTTTACGAAGGCGTCAGGCGAATAATCGGCTAGCGGAAATCCGATAGGCCGCACGGTCCTCTTTCCGAAAAACGCGACCGTTCTGGACGACTTGGACCAAGGGAATATCCCCAAGAGCCTGGGCATGAGCGAAATGGTGTCTGGGAACCTGCCGACTTTTTTAGGGTATCCGACAAAAAAGTCAAGACTTTTTTATCGGTATACAAAAAAATGCCAGATGCTCCTTCGCCCTTCTTCCCGCGGCATCATATCCATTAAGGGAGAGCAAAGGGATTGACCTCATGTGTCCGGAGAGTTTTGACATCTTTTCTCAGCTGATTTACTATCCATTACAGCAGAAAGCTAAAGAGGATAGAGGTTAGCTATGAAAACGCTTATTAAATGCCTTGCCTTTTCGTTGGTCGTGAGTTCCGCTGCGGGACAGGTTGTCGCCGATTTATCGTATCGATTTCAGAATCCGAATCCCGCTTTCAAAAGCGGCACAGGTCCACTGATTTATATGGATAGCGCTCATCTAAATGCTCATACGGCCGAAGGCTCATACAAACCGTTTGTACGGTTGTTAATTGATGATGGCTACAGAGTTCAGACCGTAGCTGCAACAATCCGCGGGGATGTCTTAACGCCATGTCGGGTATTAGTGATTGCCAATGCCCAAACAGAGACGGACATGAAAGATCGAAGCTATCCTCACTCTTCCGCATTTTCAAGAGATGAAATAAACGCTCTCATCGCCTGGATACGCGACGGCGGATCATTATTGCTCATCGCGGATCATGTGCCATTCTCGGGCGCAGTTTCGGACCTGACCACGCTATTGGGGGTGCAGTTCACAGATGCCTTCGTCGGCCCGAATGAGGGTTTAACTTCCGGCAATGTGGTTTTTGGAGCCGTAGATGAGATGCTATGGCGGGAATTTTCGGTCCGGGCAAAAGCGCCGTTCGAACAACTTCAACGTTTCTTAGCAGATCCAGGAAAATTGGGATCCCATCCAATTATCAAGGGCAGGTCTGATCAGGAAAGGATCAGCGCGGTCGTGAGCTTTGCAGGAAGTGCGTTTTATCCTTCGACTAAGATCGAGCCGCTTCTTGTTTTAGGCCCTAGAGCCGCGGCCTTGATCCCTCTTCGTTGGAACTCTCCAGACTCAAAGCCAGATGAACAACCCCTCTTCCCGGTCGGAGGCTGGCTGCAAGGTGGAGCGCTTCGCTTGGGTCAGGGACGGGCAGTGATTTTAGGCGAAGCTGGGATGTGTACGGCGCAAGTAGCGGGACCGGACAAGATCCCGGTGGGAATGAATTCCTCCTTTGCTCCACAGAATGCCCAGTTTTGTCTTAATGTCGTTCATTGGCTTTCTGGCCTTTTAGATTGAAGCGGCAACTCGAATCGACCGGCCTTACGGGCTTTTTTGAAAATGAGAAGCGTAGAAATAGATCTTTCTCCGTTCAAGATCGTCCTGGGCTTACTTACCCAATTCATTACCCATATCAATGGGTATTACCCAATATCCCACCTTTTTGTCTTGCGCCATTGGGCGTTTTGGCCGCGGCCCAGGCATTCCACGAGGCCTTTTGATCGCATATTTTTTAAAGTTCGCCTGATCAGGTCTATGCTCACGTTTGGACATTGTTTTCGAAGATCGGATACGCTGAAAGCAGCGAGAGTCCTATCAATGGCGTGGATAATCAGATCCGTTTTTTCACCTCGGAGACTCTTGATCCTCTCTACCCTGTTCTCGAATTCCCGGTATGCCGTCTTCAGGATATAGAGAAGATAGCCAACATACGGCCAGGGATTATGATTGCCCTCATGCCAGCTTTGTGAGCTTTCTTGTAAAGTCTCATAATACCGTTCCTTGTTCTGTTCGATCAGGCGCTCCAGGCTGATATATCTTCCGACCTCAAAGCCCAAATGATAACACTGCAGGAGCATGAGCAAGCGCGAAGCACGGCCATTGCCGTCACGAAAAGGATGGATACATAAAAAATCCAGGTTAAATGCCGCCAGGAGAATCAAGGGATGAACTTTCCGGTTCAATAATTCTGTTTCCCATAAAGAGAGCGATTCCCGGATGGCCCTGGGTGTCTTCAGCGCCGATAATGGCTTAAACCTTATGCGCGAACTTCCATTCGCGTCTCTTTCAATAATTTCGCCGTTCTTTTCCTTATAATGTCCGGCGTCCCCGACTTGACCTCGCGCCAGCCTGTGGAGTGTGAGGATCGTATCTTCGGAAATCGGCAGGTCCGCGCCGCGCTCATGGATGAGCTTGAGCGCTTCACGATACCCGTGCAGTTCTTCCTCGTTCCTGTCTTGAAGCACCGGTTTGCCGAAGATGATGGTGTTGACTCGCCCGTTGGCTACCTCGACGCCTTCGATTCGGTTGGAAGATACGGCGCTTTCAATCAAAGCATGTTCACGTAGAACCTTCAGTCGCTGAGGCGATTGTCGGATAAAAAGCTCTTGTTTCCCGCGGGCCTCGCTGATGTCGGCGATATATAACGATATCGCAGTGGGAACTGTCTCATGTTTGGCGGCCAATTGGCGTAGAGTCATCATTCTTTTTTCCAGTTATCACAAAAGGGTCAAAAATAACATGAACCGGATCCTAAAAGATATTTATGGTAATGAATATATCGCCCGGCCATTGTGGAGTCAAGAGTCATGTAACTCGTCGAACGAGTGGCGTCAGGCGAAGAATCGGCTAGCAGAAATCCGATAGGCCGCACGGTCCTCTTTCCGGAAAACGCGGCCGTTCTGGACGACTTGGACCAAGGGAATATCCCCCAGAGCCTGGGCGTGGGCGAAATGGTGCCTGGGATCCGGCTATGATCTTAGGCAATGTATCGAGGTTCGTATTATTGTTTATCCAGGTAAACAATTAGTAAAAAAATTGTTTATTTTGAACTTGGCCGCTCAACGCCGGGGTGCCTCTTCCTGAATGACGACCGATCCTTCACGGATGAGGTGGCGGAAGTTTTCTTCGAGAGAGGCCCAGTCGAGAACATCCACCGTGAACGGGAGGGCGGAGTCGGAGAAGGCCGCGTTCATCTCGGCCAAAACGACTATGTCGAGCGGCCGCTCTGTCATAATGACCAGGTCGAGGTCGGAGTGTCGGCGGGCGTTCCCGATGGCGCGCGAACCAAAGGCGCGGACCTCGTTCCCGGGGACAAACCGGCGGACGATACCGAGGACGATTTCGAGGTCCTTAGGGAGGATGTCAATCGGCCGCATGGTTCCGCCGCTTCAGCTCTTTCAAAAGGACGAGGACGTCCTTGCGGAATCCATCCAGCACGCCCAAGACCTTTTCGGCCTTGGCTTCGTCGTAGGTATGAGCGGTAATGTTGCGAATCTCCCGATAGAGGAAGAAGCTTTCCGGATCGACGATGAGTCCCGCGTCGGCCGCTTCGCGAACGAGGTCTTTGAAGGCCATCTCAGCAAGTTCGGCCGGAACGGCCGATATCTGAGCCATCTGGCGGCGGATCATTTTGACGGTCAGTTCGTATGTGCGCTCGAATCCTTGGATTGCCGCGGCCCGAAACTGGGCTCGCAGTCCCGGATCGCCGGCAGCCAGTTCGGAACGAAGATAGGACAGGCTCTGTTCGAGTTGAGAGAGAGCTTTTTCCAGAGCGGTTACATCGAGCTTCATTCCCGGATTCCTATCGGATTCATAATAACAGAATGACGCGAACGGAAAAAAGTTAGAGAATCTAAAGTGGGATTCTGAGTTTTGCCGTACGTTACTTGAGAATAATTTTCTCGCCTGTCGTCCGTAATAACGGATGTTGTTTTGGAACTTGACTGATGGTTAAAATGGTGGCATAATGAAACCAAATTGGAACCGTAGTGAGGAAATCATGGCCATTAGCATCACGGTCAAAAACATCCCCCTCGATCTCCACGAGGACCTAAAGGCAAGCGCCGCCAGGCATCGACGGAGCTTGAACAGTGAGATCATCGCCCTTCTCGAGGATCGCCTGAAGCCTCGAAAACGCGCGCCGGAGGAGATGTTGGCAGCCGTAAGGGTCCTCCACGATAGGTTGAAAGGCGTACGGCTTACGTCCGAAATGATCGATCAAGCCAAGCGGGAAGGGCGTCATTGATCGTCGTCGATGCCAATATCATCGCCAGTTTCCTGGTGCCGGGAGACGGCGCCTCGGTGGCCGCGCGCGTTTATGCCAAAGACCCGGAATGGGCCGCTCCCCTGCTTCTCCGGAGTGAATTTCGGAACATTCTGGCAACCCTTCTTCGGAATCGGATCATCGACATCGATTCCGCGATCCTCATCATGGAAGAATCTGAACGGCTGCTTGACGGGAACGAATTTGCGGTCGTTTCGACCGACGTCTTGACTCTGTCCGGCCGGAGCGGCTGCTCGGCCTACGATTGCGAATACGTCGCCTTGGCCCGAACGTTGAGGATCCCGCTGGTGACGCGGGACCGCGAAATCTTAGCCGCTTTTCCCAAGATCGCCGTCGATCCGGACGTGTTCATCAGCTCATTTGACTGAGCGGGTGTGGATCGACTGATATCCCCACCTCTCGGATTCGAAAACCTGCCGGCTTTAAGAGCTTTTTTGAAAATGAAAAGCGTAAAAGTCGATCACTTTTCGAATCAAGTCTTTCCTCAATTCTCGAATCTGCCACCTTTGGTGCGGCAGACGCCTTCTAAGCAACCTTCTTCGAGAGCTGGGCGTCTTATTGATAGAAATCCGAGGAGGAGAATATGAAACGAACATTCTGGTCCATGCTGGCATTTTTCGTATTATTGGCCGGCGCTTCGCTTACCCTGCCTCTCGCCGGAGGCTCCCCGGCCGATTCCTTCAAACCGTACGAGGGAACCTACCGCCTTCCCTCGGGGGAATTGATTTTGGTGTCACGGATGGGAGTGACGGAAGAAGTGGCCCGGCCCTATTTCCTGGATTGGCAGACGGGCCGTTTCGGATATCTGACCGCTAAGGAGGTCGATCGTTTTGTCTCCGCCGCTTCCCCCGCCGCAAAACCCGATGCCGCGCCCCAGACCGAGATCGCCTTTGGAAGGGACGCGAGCGGCGCGGTCGCCAGCCTGACGATCCGGGAGATCGGATCGCCCGAACGGCGAGCCGTTCGAAGCGAGGTCTATTCGGACGAGGGGGTGTCGTTCTTAAACGGGTCGGCCAAGCTCGCCGCTACGCTGCGCCTGCCGAAAGGGAAAGGCCCCTTCCCGGCCGTGGTCCTCGTCCACGGCTCGGGACCCGGGGAGCGGCCGCAGCTCAGCCTGATGAACTCGTTCTTCGCCGGGATGGGCTTAGCCGTCCTGACCTATGACAAGCGCGGATGCGGAGCTTCAAGCGGCGATTGGAAGAAAGTCGACCTCGATGTCCTGGCCCAGGACGCCCTGGCCGGCGTGCGTTGGCTTAAAGGCCGGCCCGAGATCGATCCGGGTCGCATCGGCCTTTGGGGAATCAGCCAAGGCGGTTGGATCACTCCCCTAGCCGGCGCCATGGATCCCGGAGTGGCGTTCGTCATGAACAGCTCGGGGCCGGCCACGAGCCTCCGTCGTCAGGACTCATTCATGATGACCAACACCCTCAAATTCGGCGGTTTTACCGAGGACGAGGTGGCCTTGGCCATGAAGGGCCTCAACACTCTCTACGATTACGGACAGGGTAAAGCCACGGCCGAAGCCCTCGACTCCGTGATGGAACAAGCTCGCTCTCACCCCAAGCTCAAGGACTTGGCGTTTCCGCCGGCCAAAGAGATCTCGATCGAGGCGATGTACGCTAAACAGAAGATCGGGGACCCGGCCTGGTATTTTCACCTGAATCCCGACAACGACGCGGTCGCCCCGTACAAGCGGCTGCGCTGCCCGACGCTCGTGACTTACGGCCGGTTGGATTATACGGTCCCGGTCGAGGAAAGCGTCGCTCTTTTAAAAGGGATCGCCGCCGAGACGGGCCGGCGGGATCTGACGATCGAGATCATCCCCGACTCAGGCCACGGCTATCTGCGGATGCAGGAAGCTCAGCCGACGAATCCCATCGCGCCTATGAGCATCTCCCGGGCCTTTTTCGCGGCCATCGAGAAATGGCTGAAAGCGCATGGATTCGTCGGTGATCGATAAAATTACCGGCCGCGGGATTCTGAGTTTTGCCGGGTGTGGATCGACCGATATCCCCGCCTCTCGGATTCGAAAACCTGCCGGCTTTATCTGGCGGCCTTTCGAGCTGCTGCCGGCTTAGGGGCTTTTTTAAAAATGAGAAGTCAGGTTTTCAGGCCGTTCCTGAATGGATTAAAAATACGCACGCCCTCGATGCTCTGTCCGTCCGCCAGGTCCTCAGAGCAGAGAATTTTCGCTCTGCCCTGGATCGCCGCTCGAACAATCATGGCATCCCAGAAAGAAAGCCTATAATTCCGATGAATATCGATAGCTTCAAGGACGGACACCGCGCTGTTGACGACGATCTTCCAGCTCAGAAGAGCACGCAGGATCTTTAGGACTTCGGTTGAAGCCAAAGCTGGGACTGATTTCCTCGCAAGGCCAATATATAGCTCTTGAAGCACCTGGGTGCTCAGGAGTCCGTTTTTCTTCTCCCATATTTCACCCAAAATATGTCGTGCGATTTCTCGTTTACGTTCGGAAGAACGGTCGTGCGCATAGAGGAAGACATTCGTGTCGACGAAGATCCGCTCATCGTTTGCGATCATGGAGTTCGGCTCGGGTCCAAGGGATATGATCTTTAAGTCCAAGGTCAAATCCTCTTTCAAGGATTTTCAAATGCGTCTTCTTGGCGCTTTGGTATTCGGTATCGTCATGGATGATCCGTTCCAGGGCTTTCCGCAGGAATTCGCTCAAGGACATATCGCGCAGCGTCGCCAGGATTTTCGCTTCTTTAATCAGGGATCGGGGCAATGATAGAGTGACATTGCGCCGTGTCTCTCTTTCGTAAACAGCGTTGAATGCCTTTTCCCGGGAAGCGACCTTGACTTCCATTTTACCTTTGTTGAAAGAAACCTTATTTTTCACATAAATATGGATATCACATAATTATGTGAAAATCAATAATCCATTTATTTCTCGTCCGTAATACTAAGACGCCGGTCGGACGCATCCTTTCTCAATATTTTTTCTTCAAATTATGGCACGCGTCCGTGAAACGACCCAAGAGGTTTTCCTCGATAACTTTTTCGAATTCCCGCAGCCACTTTTTTATGTACGCCGCATCGAAATCCGGATTTTTAAGAAGAATGGACGCGACGTCTTCCATATCTCGGTGCCGGCCGGCGATGATCTTATGGATGACGACGTCTTCGAGCGACGCGAAGCGGATGACCACACGCCCGAGTTTTGCGGGTTTTGCCCTTTCCAGTGCCTGCCGCTCATACGGGGAGAACGAGAGAATGAAGTCCACGCGGATGCCGCTCCGCCGCTCGACGACGGGAACGACCATGGTCTCGCGGGCGAAGTCATCCGGATTCTCGACAAGATACCTCAATCTCAACGATTCAATCGCCCGCTTGAGAACGGAGAGACCCTCGATTCCGATTCCCAGCGTGATGTCGATATCCTTGGTCGCGCGCGGCTCGCCGTAGCGAAGCACCGCCTGTCCCCCGATGACCATGTAGGGGATTTTGTGTTTAGCGAGCGCGGAGGCGATTCTTGCGAGGAGTCGTTTGAACACTGTTTATGGCCTTGGCGAATTTGATGTCGATGTCCAGCCCTTCCAGAGGGTTCTTCGGCGGAAAGACGCCCAGGGATTGGGCTTCTTCGATCAACGCGCTTGCGATCTCAAGGTTTTTGCGCCAATCCGGCTTCGTCGAACGGATGAGACTCCGTTCGAACTCGCGCAAATGACGCAGACCTTTAATCATCCGTATCAATCTTTATATGTATAATTATAGCAGATTCTTGGAGTTCTGTCCCGACAGATTCATATAAATATCTATGCCTCCTTCCGCCGATTTATGGGAATTTTCACTTTGCGGTGCCCGTTGGCCGAGAAAACGAGATGATTTCATCTCCGCGGAATAGGGATGCCCCTTCCTTTGCGGCCAGATCAATCATCCCTTTCGTAAACCCTCTTCTCGAGAAAAGCACATAGAATCGAGCTGTTTTCTCATCACCCCATTCAACTTTCTTCGCTTTGGCTCTAAGTTCTTCAAAAACTTTCACCCCGACGAGTCTCCGGCTCCATTTGGCTTCGCCGAATAGTATGGCGTTCTTCTCTTCGCTCAATCCGACAATATCAATTTCCTCATTTTTATCCCACCATCTTCCCTGGCGCTCAAAATTAAAAAATAAACCGGTGTTATTCATGACAATTTCACGAGCGATTTTTTCATAAATGAACGAAAGGTAATCAGGAATTTCCTGTTTGATATTTTCTATGACAGTATCAACATTGTCCATTTCAAGTTCTGCTCTTCTTGGAAAGACAAAACGGAACCAGAATTGGAAAAACTCATCCTTGATTTTGTACAGACCTTTTTTGCTTTTAAGCGGTTTATCTTCCGTGACGGGCACTTCTCTCTCAATAATTTCAAGGTCGGAGAGAACGCCGAGATATTTGTTGGCTGTAGGCTGCTGGATACCGGATGAATTGCTTAACAAGCCTTGAAAAGGCTTCTTTGATTTTTCGTTCCAAAAAATGCTTTTACACTTTTTTAATTTGGCATCAATAGATTTTTTAAAGGTACAAACTCAGACGATTTTCACGAAACCTGCCTCTGTCAGCGATAACTCTATCGTTGGCCCTGGCTTTTTAAGCCCCCCGAGATATCTGAACGAGAATTTCCTTGGCTTTCTTCGAATATTTATGGACGTCGAGCGGTGCCGCCGGCACTTTTCCATACACCTGCTTGTTCTTCATGTCCGCGACGAGAATATTCCCGCCGCCGCCCTTGAGACGCAATAATCCAAACAATCCGAAGGCGTCTCCAGACAACGCGCCCGAGATCTCGGGCGCAACATCCTCGGCAACCAGGCATAGGATGAAACATTTTCCCCATATGAGGCTTTTAGATCTCCGGCTGAGCTCCTCGAAGTTCGCCTTCCAGACGGCGGCTTCCGCCTGATCGAGCATTGGCAAGACCTTCACCAGGATGTTCCATTTCGTGATCGTGAAGCGACGGGATCCGACCAGGTCGAAAACGACGTTCAGGTGGCTTCCCGGCCCTACATTCTTCCATCCTGATTTTTCGAACTCGCTCTTGATCGATTCGATGTTCATATTCGCTCCTCCTTATCGTTTTTTCCGTCTCGTTTATCAACCGTCGAAAAAGAGGCCCTTTCGAGGTCAAAGCCCCTCGCACTGGTATCGGGTAGTGGCAGATATTCTGTGTAGCCCCCTTTTTTCCATTTAAGCCTGTTTCCCTAAACGATCTCCAAAAAGGTGAATCCATCGAGAGTATATCACACCCCAGCCTTTTCTATACAAGTCTCCCCCCTCCTCTGTCAGTAAAAATGTCAGTAATTTTGTCAGTAAATCAGGCTGAAAAGCCTAACTAATCCGCTTAATCTGGCGCAATTTGGCCTAAGGAGCGGGATATCAAGACATACGCCTAAATCAAAGGGTTTAATGAATTTCCAGGGGAAAAATGGACTGACCCGTGTAGGACTCGAACCTACAACCCGCGGATTAAGAGTCCGCTGCTCTACCAATTGAGCTAACGGGCCTAGGATTTTTGGATTATACCCAGTTCCGGGGATCGTTTCAAGCGCCAATTTCAGGCGCTCCAGGTTCGCGGCCGCCGACATCAGCCAAATATTTTGAGCAAGCTCACCCGATTAACCTTTCCAGATTATCCAGCACCCTCTTTCTTCCCCTGCTTGATCTGATGAACGAAATCATGCGATGAGCTTCCTTAATTCGAAAGCTTTTAGGAAGCTCCAATTCAGGCAGCGAGTTAAAGAGTCTGGATTTTGCCGGGCTCAAATAAAGAAAGTCAATCAAGGCTTTTTCCGGAGCAGCTATTTTGATGCCGCCCTGATCCCTGACTTCATAGCCCAAGAAGAACGAAGGATGGAGGTGATGCACCGAAATCATCCCGAGCGGTGTTTCGTATCTTTTCGTTCTGGCAATCGAGACGGCATAGGTGGTTGCCGGTATCTGAGAAATCAAACCGTGATAATAAAGCGCGCTCTGTAGCGAAATGTAGCTTGGAAAAGGATTTGTCAGGTGCTGCGGCAGAGCCATGAGCTCGACTCGGTCTCTGAATGCCCAGATTCCTCGTTTGAGGCGGATAAGATGTCCGAATTCGGCAAGACGGGAAAGAAGCTGGCTCGCATGAGCCCGGCTGATATTCAACAAAGCGGCTGCATCCCCGGTCTGAATAACCGCTATTCCCATAGCAAGCAACTTGGAATAAACTTCCACAAGCCTCATCGCCCGGTCCTTTCCAGAGCATCGACAACTTTCAATCTTATATCGTCCCAGACATCCGCAGAATCATACTGCCCCTGAATTTCCGGCTCCAGGTACGAGATAACCTGGCTCTTAAAGGCCGCGAAGCTCAGGGAGAGGATATTTTCTCTTGCCTGATTAAGATCCGCGCGGTGTCTTTCAAGCCGGGGCATTTTTTCCAGCTGTGATATCAGGAGAAGATAGAGATCAAAAATATCCCTGGCCTGAGTCTCTCTCCTGGAGATGACGGCCTCGATTTTCTGCTTGAAGGCCGATTCTGCCGAGTAATGAGTGACCATAAGGAGAGGCATTTCATAAAGGCGCACGATCTCAGGCGCGATGAATTCGAATCTCACCGTCTCGCCAAAACGTCTGCGGCGGGAGAACTCGATTTTTGTCGGCAGAGTTTGTTTTATGAGGGGACAGGCCAATCCCAATTTCCATCTTTGGGTGGTCTCCGTCTGTTTATGCTCGGTGACATGTTCTATCCGGATATTTCTGGTTTGAAGAATGTCGAGGAATGGCTTTGAGTCGAGAATAAGATCGACCTTTTTCTTGAGCGCATCAACTTCGATATCCTGGAGATCAAAATCGATATCATCAGAATAGCGGGGGCTTTTGAAGAAGAATCTCATATTGGCCCCGCCTTTGAGCGCATAACACTTCTTATCCAGCTTTAGGCTCAACTGGTTAAGGAACAAAAGGTGGAAAAGTTCTACGCATTGTCTGGCGCTTGCAATTTTCATGGCGGCTTAATAATACCTATTATTGACATATATGTCAATAATAAGTATTATTAGATTCCGTTTGGCCGCAAAGTCCTTTTTTTAAACGAGACTTTCTTTTATAATGGCTTCCCAGGGAGTTTCGGCCATGACCACGACTGTGCTTTTAATCGTCCTGATCGCCGTTCTTCTCGCTTTCGCCCTGGTTCTTGCCCTTTCCCTCCGAAGCACGGCGGCCAAGATCGAGGACCTCCGCCGCTCCCAGACCGGCGACCAGGCCTTGTCCCTGATGCAGCAGCAGATCGGCCAGCTCACCCAAGCCATGGGCCAGCAGCTCCAGGTTATGAACGATCAGTTCAAGAACGCGACCGGGGCGATCAACCAGCAGATCCAGAACATGTCCACCCAATTCCGCGAGACCACGGGCCATATCGGGCAGAGCCTGGGAAACGTCCAATCGCACCTCGGAAAAGTCGAGAGCGCGACCCGCGAGGTCCTGGAGAAATCCAAGGACATCGCCGCCCTCGAAGACCTCCTCCGGGCGCCCAAGTTCAGGGGAGGGCTGGGCGAGCTGTTTTTGGGAGACCTGCTCCAGCAGATCCTTCCGCCGGCCAATTACGAGCTTCAGTACAAATTCAAGAGCGGCGAGCGGGTGGACGCCGTCATCAAGATCGGGCCGAACCTCGTCCCCGTCGACGCCAAATTTCCCCTCGAGAACTTCAAAAAATTCGTCCAAGAGGACGACCCGAAGGCCAAGGAAGGGCACAAAAAGAAATTTTACGCCGATGTCAAAAAGCACGTCGACGGCATCGCCACGAAATATATCCTCCCGGACGAAGGCACCTACGAGTTCGCCCTGATGTACATTCCGGCCGAAAACATCTACTACGAGACGATCCTCAAGGACGAGGCGTTCGGCGACGAGAAGAGCACGTTCGGCTACGCCGTTCAGAAAAAAGTCATCCCGGTTTCGCCGAATTCTTTTTACGCCTATCTCGAGGTCATCATCCTCGGCCTCAAAGGGCTCCAGATCGAGAAAAACGCCCAGTCCATGATTCAATCGCTGGCCCGGCTGCAGGGAGATATGGGGCGTTTCATGAGCGATTTCGAGATCCTGGGCGGCCACCTCTCCAACGCCAAGAGCAAATTCGACGACGCCGAAAAGAGGCTGGACAAGTTCACCGACAAGCTGGGCCAACTCACCGGCGGAAAGCCGACGGAGCTCATCGAGGCGCCCGAGACGAAGGAGCGCGGCTAAGGCCTCGCACCGGTGGCAAACGGCGGTGACAGGCACGTGCCTGTCACCGGGGCGCGGGAAAGGAGGCCTCCTTGAAGATTCATAGGGCAAAATCGGTCTGGATCGGCATTCTTCTGATACCGCTGCTTTCAGTTCTGGGGCACGGGCAAAAGGCCGTCATGGCTTCTCATGAGGAGGCCGTAAAATGGGCAGACCAAACGCTGGCCAAGCTGACCATCGAAAAGAAAATCGGCCAGATGATTTGCGTGGAAACGAGCGGCGTCTATATCACCGACGATGATCCCAAATTGCGGCAATGGATTCGGCTCGCCCGCGATTACGGTGTCGGGATGTTTGTCCTCTACGGAGGCACCCCGCGCGACGTCGCCCATCTCGTCAACCGTTTGCAGAAAGAAGCCGCGCTTCCCATCTTGATGGCGGCCGATTTTGAAGGCGGTCCGGGACAGCAAATCGCCGGGGCAAGCGAGTTTCCCGCGAACATGGCCTTTGCCGCGGCTGGCTCCGAGGCGCTCATGTCTGAAGCCGCCAAAATCGGCGCGATCGAAGGCCGGGCTATGGGCCTTCATCTGACTTTCTCTCCGGTCGTCGATATCTCCGTCCAGCCCGAAAATCCCGCAGAAAGCGTCCGCTCCTTTGGAGGAAATTTTGAATTGCTCGGCCGGATGGTCCGGGCCTATGTCCGCGGCTATCAAGAAAACGGCATGTTGACTACGGCCAAGCATTTTCCCGGCCGCGGCGACGTCGAGCGCATGCCCAGCCTTCCGGATTTCAGCTACATCCATAAGCCGGCGAACGATGTCGAAGCCCAGGAGTTTCGGGCCTTCAAACTGGCCATCGATGCCGGCGTCGCCTTCGTCATGAGCGAGCACATCGCGATTCCGTCCGTGACCGGGGGCTCGGAGCTTCCGGCCAGTGTTGAGAAAAAACTCGCCACCGAGTGGCTGCGGGATAAGCTGGGTTTCAAAGGCATCCTGACCACGGATGATCTCTGGTACGACCACGTCATCAAGAGGTTCGGGCCGGTGGAGGTAGCGGTCATGGCCCTCAAGGCCGGCCACGACATCATCCTCAAGCCGAAAGATCCGGTGGCGACCATCGAACGACTGGTCGCGGCGGTCAAATCGGGCGAGATCGGCCAAGAGCGAATCGATCAATCCGTGCGCAAACTCCTGTATTGGAAAGCCCGGCTGAACCTGCCCCAAGCCCGTTTTGTGGATGAAGAGCGCGTCAACGCCCTGGTCGGAACCCCGGAGCATCTCGCGGTTGTCCAAAAAGCGGCCGACCAATCCCTAACTCTCCTGAAAAACGACGGCCTTTTCCCCTTCCCCGCGGCCCGGCTTCGGAGCATCGTCAACATCAGCATCCAGAAGTCGGAGGCCGACCCTTCACCGGCCGCCCTTGCCGCGAAATTGGCGGCTGCCTTCCCGGGCCTTAAAAACTTCGTCTTCCGCCCCGACATGGACCCGGCCTCCTATGACAAAGCCCGGCCGGCCGTTTTGGAAGCGGATCTTGTGATTCTTTCACTTTTTATCCCGCGAAACCGGATGGGTGAGGCGGCGCCTCTGCGCGAGGGCGACCTAGCCTTCATCAATAAAATCATCACGGCCAAACCCAAAGCCGTCATCGCTATGTCCTACGGAAATCCTCACCTCATCCGGAAAATCGGGAAAGTCCCCGTTTTTCTTGTCGGCTACGGCGAACGGGGCTGGTTCGGCAACCAGGCCGTGTATTTCGATTCGTTCATCAAACTGCTCAAAGGCGAGATCAAGCCCGGCGGGAAGCTCCCCGTAAAGGTCAGCGACCGATATCCGATCGGCAGCGGATTAAAAATCCGGTGACAGGCACGTGCCTGTCACCGGAGCCCGGAACGCTCGGACAAAGGAGGCCTTCATGAAAAAAGGAATGACGCGCGGAATTTTGTTTTGTGGCGGCCTGCTCATTGGTCTCGCCGTCCTCGGCACAGCGCTGTTCGCGGCCGCTCAAGCCGCACCGGCCCAGAAGACCGAGGCCGTAGTGAAAGCGCCGGAGCATGCGAAACAATACAAGCGGCTCCTCATCAGGAACGCGATGGTCATCTATGGGAATGCCGAGCCGCCCTTCGGGCCGACGGACATTTGTCTGGAGGACGGGCTGATCGCGCGGGTCGGCGGCGTGCCCCGCGGCTGGGTGGCCGACGCCGAGATCGACGCCACGGGCAAGTATGTGATGCCCGGCATCATCAACGGCCACATCCACCTCCAGGACGAGCGCGGCGGCATCCCGCAGCCGTTCCAGTACGAAATGAACCTCTACCTCGCGGCGGGGGCGACGACCATCCGCGACGTCGGGGCCGACTGGGCCAAAGCCAAGGAGTGGCGGGCCCGGAGCGCGGCCCACACGCTGGTCGCGCCGCGGATCCTGCTCTACGAGCGCATCTGGGCCTCGAAAGGATCGCACACGCCGGCGCTCGTCCGCGAGGGCGTCCGCTACGCCAAGGAGCAGGGCGTCGACGGGCTCAAGGCCTCGGGCATGGACCGCGATCTCGTCGAGGCGCTGCTCGACGAAGCGAAAAAGCAGGGGCTCCGGACCGCCGTCCACATCGCCGTCGACGAGACGACGGCCAAGGATTGGGCCGAGCTGGGAGTGACTTCCATCGAGCACTTCTACGGCATCGCGGACGCGGCGCTGGACGGCATCCAGAATTTCCCGGCCGAACACAACGCTTCGAACGAAATCCACCGCTTCGGCCGCGCCGGCGAGCTGTTCATCCAGCCGAACCTCAACCGCAAGAAGCTCTCCGACGTGCTCGACCTGATGATCAAGAACGACGTCTTCTGGTGCCCGACGCTCTCGATCTACGTCGCCAGCCGCGACGTCATCCGGGCCCAGAACCAGCCCTGGTTCAAGGACTACCTGCATCCGACGCTGGAGCAATATTTTCAGCCGGACATGCGGAACCACGGGTCGTATTTCCTGGGCTGGACCAACACCCAAGAGGTCCGCTGGAAGAAGAATTACCAGGTCTGGATGGGCGCGCTCAAGGAGTTCGGCGTCAAGGGCGGCATTATCACCGTCGGCGACGACGCGGGATTCATCTATTCGATCTACGGCTTCGGGCAGGTCCACGAGATGGAGCTGCTCGAGGAGGCCGGCTTCCATCCTCTCGAGGTCATCAAGATGGCCACCGTCAATGGGGCGAAGCTCGTTGGCCTGGAGGACCGGCTCGGCCGGGTCCGCCAGGGCTTCATCGCCGACCTGCTGGTCGTCAACGGCAATCCCGTCGAAAACCTGCGGCTGCTGAATCCGGCCGGGACCGATGTCCTGACCTACGACGGCAAGGTCGTGAACAATTACAGTCCTATCGCGCCCGGCGATCCGAAAGTTAGGGTCGCGCACGGCGGCGGCATCGAGTGGACCATCAAGGACGGTATCCCCTACCATGTCCCAACGCTCATGAAGGAAGTCAAGGCGATGGTCGAGCAGGGCCGGGCGGATAGGGCGAAGAAAAAATAAAGACAAGGGGGACATAGGGAGCTGAAGTCTGATCCCTTAGCCGTTTGAGTCGCCGAGCTCGTCCCATGTCCGGAGCCCCGGGACGCTCAAAAAATGAGAATCGTACGTCGCCAGGACCGCTCCGGTTTCTAGGGCGTGGGCGGCGATCCATATGTCGTTCGTCGGGATGGGTCGAGCCGATTTCCGCAGGGAAGCCACGATCAATCCAAAATATTCGGCGGTCTCACGAGTCGCCTCGAGCACCGAAACAGAGGACTTGGCCAGGAATCGTTCGAGGATCTGCTTGTTCTCTTTCTCTCTGGCCCCGGCCCGAAATCCCGCTAAAAGCTCTCCCAGGACAAAGACGGAAAGATAGACGCGATCTGCCTGCGCGAGGCAGGCCAATGTTTTTTCGTCGCCGGCCAAGAAGCGGACATAAGCGTTGGTATCAAGGATGACTTTGCTCATTGCCAATTTTTGTCGTCAATAGTTTCAAGGTCGGCGATGCTCTCCAGGAATCGCGCGGCTTCCTCCTTCGTCCAAACGCCGCAGAGGTCCGCAAATTCTTCCCTGTTGTCGTTTCGCTTTTTTTTATCACTCAGGCCGAGCGAATTGGCGATCAATTCCTTCACGATTTTATTGACGCTGCGGCCTTCGGTTTTTGCTCGCTCTCGGATCAATTTTTCAGTTTCTTTATCGATTCCGTGGACGCTGATCGATTTCATGATTGATTGATTCGTTTTATGATTCATATATATTCATAATATGCATCATATCCAATTATTTGTCAAGTCGGACTCGACAGATCCTGCTTTTTTTTATTTATTCCGGAGAAAGAGGCCTGACACGGGCCGAATTATGAAATTGTCAGAATCCGAGCGAGACCCCGATTCTTATCCGAAAGCCGGAGAAATCGAGCCGGATCGCGGGGCGCGCCTCGGAATCCAACCGCTCAGGCGGCCAGCTTCTTTAGGGAATCCAAGATTTTCGTCACCTCGCCGTCATGGTTGCAGACATGGAAGGAGACGCGGATGCAATTGAGCCCGCCCTCCCCCACTGCCCGGACGCGGATCCTGTCCTTGGCCAGGTGTTCGTTGATTTTCGTGTGTTCGATCGTCTTCATCTTGAAAGCGAGCATCGGTGAGCGAAAGGCCTCTTCCTCGGGCGACAGGACTTCGATCCCGGGGATCTCCTTCAGGCCCCGATAAAACCTCTCCGCCAGGCCGTGGTTGTACTGCCAGATGCGATCAAGGCCGATCGTTGTGCAGAAATCGACGGCCTTGCCGAGGGCGTAAAAGAGCGCGTCGTTCTGCGTTCCGTATTCATAGCGCTCGGCCGTCGGCTGAAGCACGAATTCGTTCTTTTTGATATCGAAGTGTTGCGAGGACGACGCCCCGACGGTCAGCGGCCGGAGCGTATCGAGGAGCCCCCGGCGGACATAGATGAATCCCGTTCGCTTCGGGCCCATGATCCATTTGTGCGTGCTGCAGGTGTAGAAATCGACGCCGCAGTCTACGATGTCGAACGGAACGCAGACCGGGGCCTGGGCGCCGTCCAGGGCGAACCAGATCCCCTTGTCGCGAGCCAGTTGGGAGATCTCCTTCTCCGGGAAACGCTGCCCCGTCGTGCAGGTCACATGACTGATGAAGATTAGCCGCGTCCGGGGGCTGATGAGGCTCGAGATGCGGTCAACGTTGCCCAGCCCGCTCTTGATGTCGGGTTCGAAGAGGCGGATGACGATTCCGTCCCGCTGCAGGCGGTTGAGCAAGGCCGAGTTCAGGGCGATGTGCTCGTGGGTCGAGGTGATGACCTCGTCCCCTTTCTTGAGGGGCAGGCCGTTGATGATCATGTTGATCCCCTCGGTCGCCGTGCCGATCAAGCCCAGGTCCTCTTTGCGGCATGTTTGGCCCAGGATGCGGGCCAGCCGCTCTTTCACCGAAGCCCATTCCTTGGCGTCGTGGCCGGAGCTGGGCGCGCGTTCCTCAACCCGCGTCCATTCCAGGAGGCTGTTGAGGACGGGCAGAGGGCAGGAGCCGAGCCCGCCGAAATTCAGATAGGTCCAGTCCGGGTCCAGGACGAACTGGTCGCGGACCAGCCGCCAGAAATAATCTTCGTTCTCGGCCGACGCCGCCCTGCCGAGAAGACTCCCAAAGTCCGCCATGCTCAAGCGGTTCGCCAACGCCAGGCCGCCGACCAAAGCCGCCGTCCCTTTGATAAAATCCTTGCGCTTCACAGTTTAGCCTCCTTGATCTCGCAATAAGGAAAAATGCTATCTCCGGCTGAGGAGCGATGTCAAGAACAGGAAAATCTGGCCGTATATCACTTTTCAAAAAGGGGGACACAATACTGTGTCCCCGATTGACCGGAAAATTCATGGAACACAATCCCTTTTCGAGAGAAAAGGTTATGTCCCGAATTTTCCGGATCGTGTCCGCCTATCTTGAAAAGTGATATACGGTCAGCAGGGAAAGGATAACGGTTGAACACTAAGGAAGATATGCGCCGCGAGCCATCACGGCCTCTTCTCAAGGAGGCCGGTCCTGACCATAGTACAGTTTGATTTTTTTAAGAGATCGGGTGGCGCCGACCGGGGCGCCCCAGAGTTCGTAGCGAATGGGACCCCCCGAAGGTGGGTGATGAGCAAGAACTCTGGGGCTCGTCGGCGACAGGACCCGGCCCAAACTGTACTACGGTCAGAAGCCGGTCCACTTGATATTGTGTCTCTCGAGGCTGGTCCCGGTGGCCTTGTCCAGCTTGGCCAGCGAGAGGACATAGTCAATCCGGGCTTTGAGTTCCTGGCTCTGGGCGTTGGCGAAGTCGCGCTGCATCTGGAGGAGCGTATAATTGGTGGACAGGCCGACCTTGACTTTCCGCTCCTCGGCTTCGAGTTTTTTTTCAGCCAGCTTGCGGGCCGCTTCGTAGGCCTCGACCCGCTTGGCGTTGTTTTCGACTTCGCGCACGGCGTTCCTGACTTCGAGGCAAAGCTGTTGTTCTTTGTCTTCGAGCACGAGCCTGGCCTGTTTGAGGTTGACTTTGGCTTGGGCCGCCAGGGCCCGCGAAAAAACGAAATTGAGGGGCATGGTCAGACTCAGGCTGACCGACCAATTCCGGTATTTGAACTTCAAGGCGTCTTTCATGGCCTGGCTGGAGCCGCCGGGAACCGTCCCGACGATGACGCCTGAAAGAGGATTGTCATCCTGGTAAAGGATTTGCGTTCCGGACAAGGCCGGGCTCCAATAGAAGGCCTGCAGGCTCACGTCCGGCAGGAGCTGGTTCCGGGAATACATCAATTCGAGGTCCTTGGTCTTGAGATCGAGCCGGGCCGCCTGGAGCTCGGGGCGGGAGGCCAGGGCCTGGGCGAGCGCGCCGTCCATCGAAACGTCCCGTTTCTCGGCCGCGGGCGCATCGGTCGGCGTGATCGGCAGGTTTTCCTCCTCTCCTTTTGGCTTGAAATTGAGGAGCGTCCGCAAAGTGTCTTCCCTGTTTTTGATCTGGACTTCGGCCTGGAGGATGTCGGCCTCCCGTGTCGCCACTTCGGACTCGGCGCTCAGGATTTCGATCGGAGCCATCATCCCGATCTCGACCTCCTTCTTGTTCTTCTCCAGAAGGTCCTTGGCCAGCTTCAGAGACTTCTGCATGACTTTCAGGTTTTCAACACTGAAGACCAAGTTCCAATAGGCTTCCTCGACGCTGTACATGGCCTCGAGGAGGGCGGTCACATAGACGCTCTCGGCGATGTCGCGGTTGTTCTGGGCGACGAGGATCTCTTTGCGGTTGACCCTCAGGCCGAAGTTTTTAAGGAGGGGCTGACTGAAAGCGAAGGCGAGCCGGCTGCTGTAATAAGGATTGATCGTTTGGAATCTTTTGTTCGTCTCGTTCATGCTGGAGTAAAGGGACGCTTCAAAGGTCCCTCCCGTCGGCAGCGTCTGAGTGATGCCCGTCGAGTAATAATGCGATTTGGTGATGACCATATCGGAGGCGTCGATCCAGGAAAACGAGGCCGAGCGGTTGCTCGCGGAATTGTACTCGAACGAAAGACTGGGCAGGAATTTCTCTCCCGCCCGGGAGACTCCAAGATCCGCCAGCTCGGGCTGAAGGACCTGGACCTGGAGGCCGAGGTTTCTCTCCATGGCCCGGACCAGACATTCTTCGAGAGTCATCGGCCTCGTCTTGTCCTGGCCCCATAAGATCCCGGCGGGAAGAACGACAATGATGATCATCAAAACGATCGCTTTCTTAGCCATGACAATCCTCCATCAGAGATGCCGAGCGAAAAAAGATTAAGCCCTTTTCATTCATAGCGGATCGAATCGGCCGGATTGGCCAGAGCGGCCTTGACGGCCCGGGCGCCGACGGTCACCAGAGCGACGGCCAGGGCCAGAAGGCCGGCCAGAACGAACGTTCCGAAGCCGACCGAAATCCTATAGGCGAAGCTTCGCAGCCAATTCTCGATGAAATAGAAAGCCGCGGGCCAGGCGACGACATTGGCCACGAGGACGAGCTTCAGAAAATCCTTCGACAAAAGAAGGGCGATCCTCGAGACCGAGGCGCCCAGCACTTTCCGGACGCCGATTTCCTTCACCCGTTTTTCGATGGTGTAGGAGGCCAGCCCGAACAAGCCCAAACAGGCGATGAAGATGGCCAGTCCGGTGGCGTAGGCGGTCAGGCGGGTGAAATTCGAGAAGCTCTTGTAGACGGTCTTCATGTCGTCTTCGAGGAACGTGAATTCGAAGGGCTGGTTGAAGTGGAACTCCTGCCAGGAGCTTTTCAGGCCATCGATCGCTTCCGGGATCCTCTGCCCGTCGAGGCGGACCAGGAGGCTGCTAAAGCGCCGCGCATCGATCTTGAAGAGGACCGGCTGGATGGACGTGGTGAGGTCCCGAAAATGAAAATCTTTGACGACGCCGATGACGGTCGTTTGGTAAACGGGCACGATTTTCCCGCCCTCTTTGAAGAAAAGCTCCGCCGCCTCCCCGATCCCATCCGTCCAGGCCAGCCTCTGCCGCGCCGATTCGTTGAGAACGAGCGCTCCGGCCGCGTCCGTGGAGACGGCGCGGGAAAAATCGCGGCCTCCGGCCATCCGGACGTCCAAGACTTTGAAGAAATCGTGGTCGACATAAACGATGGGCATCTCGGTATCGGGATTGCCCCGGCCCCTCAGGTTGATGCCGTTCGGCCCTCCGACGCCCGGCTCCATGGAGGAGGCCGTGACGCCGAGAACTCCGGGACGCTGGAGCCATCTGGCCTTGAGGGATTCGTACTGCCTGACGAGGCTGCCGTCCCGGACTGGAATCGCGAGGACATTCTCCTTCTTGAAGCCCATATCGGCCTTGCTGAGAAAGCGCGTCTGCCGCCCCATCAGCAGGGCCGCCGAAATGAGGGCGATGGACAGGACGAACTGCCCGACGACGAGGATTTTACGGACGGCGAGGCCCGAGCCGCGACCCCCGGCCTGTCCCTTCAGGATGAAAAAAGGCCTGAGGGAAGCGAGAAAGAAAGCGGGATAGGCTCCGGAAAAAAGGCCGACGCCGGCCGCCGTCAGAACCATGATCGCCAACAAACCCGGGTCGCGGAGATAATGGATCGGAATATTTTTGCCGACGAAATTCGAAAACGCCGGCCGGAGGAGCTCCACGACGCCGCTCGCCAGGACGAGAGCCAAAAAGCTGTAGACGAGCGACTCGCCCAGAAATTGCGCGACGAGTTGGCGTTTTTCGCTGCCGACGACTTTGCGGATTCCGATCTCCCGGGCCCGCGACTCCGAACGGGCCGTGGCCAGGTTCATGAAATTGATGCAGGCAATGAGCAAAATGAAGGCGGCGATGGCCGAGAGGACGACAACGAGCTCGGAACTCCCGTGGGCGCCGAGCGCGGGGCCGGGTGAATGGAAATAGAGGTCTCGGAGCGGCTGAAGCCGATGGTTCACCGAGGCGTAGGACCACTTGTCAACGAACTTCTGGCTAAAGGCGGGAAGCTGCCTGTTCAACTCGGCGGGGTCGGCGCCGGCGCGAAGTTTGACAAAAGTCCAGGTCGGGCTGTCCCAGTGGCGCGTCAGGAAGTACTCGGCATTTTCGCCGAGGAGAAGCTTGAGGCTCGAATAAGACGCCAGGAAGTCGAACTCGAACTGGGAGTTCCGGGGAATCGGCTTGAGGACGCCCGTCACCCGGAAATCGAACGAACGTCCATAGAAGTTGTAGCTCAAGACCTGGCCGAGCGGGTTTTGTCCGCCGAAGTACCTCCGGGCCGTCTCCGCGGTCAGGACGACGGCGAACGGATCGCGGAGGGCCGTGGCCGGATCCCCTTCGGCGAGCGGAAAGGTGAAAACTTTGAAGACGGAATCGTCCGCGTAGAAAAATCGTGTTTCGAGGAATCTCTTCTCGCCGCGGCCGACGAATTCGCCGCGGAACGCGGTGAAGCGGACGGCGTCCTCGACGGACGGAAAATTCCGGAGGAGGAGGGGGGCCAGAGGCGCGCCGGTGATCCCCTTAGACTCGCTGTAGTTATCGGCCGTGTTTTCGCGGACGACGAGGTAAATGTCCCGGCCGTTCTTGTGGAAGCCGTCGTAGCTCGTTTCGAAACGGACATAGAAAACGATCAACAGGAAACAGGCCATCCCCACGGCCAGGCCGGCCATGTTGATGAAGGCGAAACCCTTATAGCGGCGGATGTTCCGCAGCGCGGTTATTAAATAATTCCTGAACATAGGCGACCTCCTGCCCCGAAGATCATCATGGGCCCCGGCTTCAGCGTCGGGATCGACAACGATATCTCTCTCATGACGTCCTCCCTAAATTATTCCTAAGGCAATATCATTATTTGTCATTGCGAGGAGCTCTTGCGACGTGGCAATCTCTAAAAAAAAGAATCTATTATGGAGATCGCCACGTCACTTCGTTCCTCGCGATGACAAGAATCTTATGATTTGGGAGATCGCCACGCTTCGCTCGCGATGACAATGTAACAATATTTAATGCGTTCATATCAATTTTATTCATAGCGCAGTGAATCGACCGGGTCGGCCAAAGCCGCTTTGATCGACTGGTAGCCGACGACGAGAAAAGCGATGATGAAAGCCAGGGCCGCCGACAACAGAAACGTCCAAATTCCGAGCGGGAGGCGAAAGGCGAAATTCTGGAGCCATCTTTTCATGAGAATGGTGGCCGTCGGCCAGGCGATGACGTTGCCGGCCAGAACGCAGAGGGCGAATTCCCGGCCCAAAAGCATGACCAGTCCTGGGGTTGAGGCGCCCAGGACTTTGCGGATCCCGATCTCTTTCGTCCGGCTTTCGGCGGCATAAGCGGCCAGGCCGAAAAGACCCAGGCAGGCGATGGAAACGGCCAGGATCGAGGCGAAGATCAAGATCTTTCGGGTCCGCTCGTCCTCCCGATAAGCAACAGCGATTTTATCGTGCAGAAAATCGATCTCGAAGATATCGTTCGGAGCGAATTTCAGCCACTTGCTTTTGATGAAGTCGATCGTTCGAGGCAGCCGGTCCTTCCGGACGCGGATAAAAGCCCTCCAGTCGTACTCGGAGGAGCAGATGAAGATATAAGGGGCGATATCCTTGTGCAGGGATTCGAGGTTGAAATCCCTGACGACACCCACGATGACCGCCTCCTGGCCGTCTCTTTCGGGGAAGGTCAGGCGCTTGCCGAGGGCGAACGACGCGCCGAATTTCTTGGCGGCCCGTTCGTTGACGATCGCCGCACGGTCGAGGTCCGCCTTCCCCTCAAGAAAGCCTCGCCCGGCGACAAGGGGAACGCCGAGGGCTTGAAAATAAGCTGTGTCCACCTGAAAAATAGGGATCTTGAAAGCGGCATCTCTATCAAAACCTTCCGGCTGCACGAGGCCTGTCCAGCTGTAATCTTCGCCGGGAGTGGGCGCGCTCAGGCTGACATTTGTGATCTCGGGATTCGCCAGGAGCTCGTTTCTGAAAGCCGCGGCGCGATCTTGCATCGGGAAGATGGGCGTGAGGAGGACATTCTCCTTGGGAAATCCAAGGTCCTTGCCCGTCACGTAGCGGAGCTGCCGGAAGGCCACCGTCGATCCGATGAGAAAAAGGATGCAGACGGCGAACTGGAAGACGACGAGAATCCGCCTCAGGTTCGCCTTTCCGAGGCGGATTCCCGTTTTCTTCCTGACCAGGTCCGCCGTCCGGAAGGAAGACAACATGAGGGCCGGATAAATCCCGCAGGCGAGACCCGTCACAAGCAGAATTCCGAACAGGCCGAGATAGAAACCCGGATTCCCGGCCAAATCGATCGTCAATTTGCGGCCGGCGAGCGCGTTAAAAAAGGGAAGGGTCGCCTCGGCCAGAACAATGGCCGCGACGGCCGCGATCGCGGCGAGGAGCATCGATTCCGTGAGGAACTGGCGGACGATCTGACGCCGGTCGGCGCCGATGACCTTGCGGACGCCCACTTCCTTGAGCCGCTTAAAGGCGTTGGCCGTCGTCAGGTTGACGGCGTTGATCCCGGCCAGAAAGAGGATGAAAAAACCGAGGAATCCCAGGTAGGTGGAATACTTAGCCTGGCTTTTTCGGCCGAGGTCGAAGACGGGGTTGGAATGGAAATAGATGGAGGTCAGGGGATTCAGAAAAAATTTATTGTTTTCCGCATACCGCTTGCCGAAGTGCCGTTCGATGAAACCGGGAAGAAACGTCTCCAAGCGGCCGGCCGCGGTCTTTTCCCGGAGCAGGAGATAGTTGTTGTCGAGCGATTGATCGGAACCGGTCATGGTCCTGCGGCTGGAATAGGACATGACCAGGTCGGCCTGGATGTGGGAGTTGGCCGGAAAGTTCTTCATCAGCCCGGTCACCTTGAAATCCGCCTTGTTGTCGATGCGGATGATGCGGCCGACCGGATCTTGTCCGGGCATGAGCTTGCGGGCCAGGTCCTGGCTGATGACGGCCGAAAGAGGGTCCCCCAGGGCGGATTTGGGATCTCCTTCGATCAGGGGAAAGGTGAAGATATCGAAGAAGCCCGGGTCGGCGTACTTGGCGGGCACCCTGAACCGGCTCTCCCCGAAGCTCACCAGGATATCCTCGTCGGAGACTCTGGCGCCGCTCTCCACGTCGGGATTTTCGGCCAGGAGGAGAGCCAGTATTTCCGGCCTGATGATTGAGTAGGGCTTTTCGCCGATGGGGAGTTTTTTCATTTCTTCCAGGCGGAAAATGCGGTCCGCCTTTTCATGGAACTTGTCGAAACTGAGCTCTTGTTGGACGAAAAGAAAGATGACCAGGCAGCAGGCGATTCCTAAAGCCAGACCCAGGATTTTAATGAGCGAATAGAATTTGAACCGCTTGATGTTCCGCAGGGCGGTGATGATCTCGTTTTTGAACAATGTCGTCTAAATTTTGAATTTCTGCTGGATGTTCTCGGAAACGATGTTGCCGTCGAAGAGGTGGATGATCCGCTGGGCGTATTCGGCGTACGTCGGGGAATGGGTGACCATGACGATCGCGGTGCCCGTTTCATGGAGGTCGCCCAAAAGCTTCATGACTTCCTCGCCGTGGGCGGAATCCAGGTTGCCGGTCGGCTCGTCGGCCAGGATGAGCTTCGGCCGGGTCACGACGGCGCGGCCGACGGCCACACGCTGCTGCTGGCCGCCCGAGAGCTGCTGGGGGAAGTGGTTCTTGCGGGCCATGAGCTGCATTTGTTCAAGGACCTCCTGGACGCGTTTCTTCCGTTCGGCTGCCGTGAATCCCAAATAGAGAAGCGGAAGCTCCACATTCTCATGGACCGTGAGCTCATCGATGAGGTTGAAACTCTGGAAGACGAAGCCGATATTGTTCTTGCGGAGGCTGGCCCGCTTCCGCTCGGAATACTTCGAGATTTCTTCGCCGAGGAAGAAATACTCTCCGCCCGTCGGCTGGTCGATGAGGCCCAGGACGTTGAGCAGGGTCGATTTCCCGCAGCCGGACGGACCCATAATGGACACATACTCGCCCTCCTTGACCTCGAGGTTGATGTCGTTGAGGGCCGTTGTTTCGACTTCTTCGGTCGTATAAACCTTCTTCAGGTTTTTCGTTTTGATCATCGTTCCTCCTTTAAGTGAATCCTTAATTTTCATTTTAAGATAAGCCGGTCGATATCGCCGAAACTCTCGTACGAGGACGTGACGACCCGGTCTCCGGGCTGGAGGCCTTCCAGGACTTCATACTGCTGGGTGTTCTGCCGGCCGATCTTGATCGTCCGCTTTTCGGCGAACTTGCCGGTCTTGTCGACGACATACACCCAGTTTCCGCCCGTCGTCTGATAGAAACCGCCTTTGGCCACGAGGATCGACTCCGTCACCTCGCTGAGGTTCAGCTGGATATGGTAGGTCTGCCCGCGGGTGATCCCGGACGGCGGCTTGTCCACGAAATCCAGGTCGACTTCGAAGCGGCCGTCCTTGACTTCAGGAAAGACTCTCCTGACGATGACCTTGTAGGTCTTGTCGGAAAACTCGAATTCGCCGCTCCGGTCAATTTGAACCCGAGGAAGATAGTTTTCGTCGATCTGGGCCCGGACCTTATACTCATCGGGCACGTCGATCTGGCCGAATTTGACTCCGGGGCGCTTGGACTCCCCGATTTGAGCGTCGAGAGCCGTGAGGTATCCGGAAATAGGTGCCCGGATGACGAGGTTCTCCAGCCTGCGCTTGGCGACGTCCAGGCTTTCCTGCAGCCTTCTCACGGATTCCTCCAGGGACTTCAGCTGGATGTCCCGGAACTCAAGGTCGTTCTTCTGGCTTTCGAGCGTGATCTCTTTCTTTCTCACCAGATATTCGTACTGGTCCTTGGCCAGCTCGAATTCGTGGCGGGAGATGAGGTCGCCCTTGGCCATTTCGCTGTAGCGCTCGTAAAGGCGCTTCTGCTGTTGGAGCGCGTTCTCGATGTCGTTCAGCTCCTGGCGCAGTCCCATTTTATACTGTTCCATCGAGAGCCGCGTCGCCCGGAGGTTGTTGCTGGCGGTGAAGAAATCCGCTTCCCGCCACATGATGTCGAGGGCCAGGGTGGAGTTGTTGAGTTTCAGGAGACGGTCGCCTTTCTTGACCATCGTTCCGGCTTCGAGGTAGCGCTCCTCGACGGTCCCGCCCTCGTCCGAGCTGAGCTCCTGGGTGAGGCGGGGCATGACGTTGCCCATGATCGCGATGTACTCCTGAAAAGGGCCCTTGGTCACGGTCGAAATCGTGATCCGTTCCTTCTCGACATTGAGCGAAGAGACCCGGAATTTGAAAAGAAAGACATAGACCGTAAAAAGGACGAAGATCGAAACGGCTGCGATCGCTGCGATCTTCTTCGGCGGCCATTTCTTTTTCTCGATTTTTTTATCCATGCCCATGAGCGTTCTCCCTGATAGGTTCAGCGGCGCGCATCTTTACACTCTCAGGCCGATATGATTGCACCTTCCATGCCAATTTCAGAACTAGGGTATTTCATTGAAAAATCGGCAAATACTCGATTGAGAGTGTTCGTTGGCAAGACAGCAAGTGTTCGTTTCCGGACAGTTGACTCGAATTCTGAAGGCTTTCCTCTGGGATCTGACGGTATGTCACTTTTCAAGATAGGGGGACACGATCCGGAAAATTCGGGACATAATCCTTTTCTCTCGAAAAGGGATTGTGTCCCATGAATTTTCCGGTCATGTCCCCGAAAAGTGATATACGGTCCACCTTGGGATACCTTGATAAAAAACGCCGGGAATAGGCATGGAACTTGCTATATATTATAATGATAGAGACGACTTCTCGTCGGCCAGAACATGGAAACTTGAGGTCAAAGCGCATGGATAAAAAAACCGGAAAAGTCCTTTTGATTGACGACGACGAGGACATCCTCCAAGCGGCGCGGCTGTTTTTGAAGCAGCACGTCCTCCTCATCCATACCGAAAAGAATCCGGAAAGCATTCCCCAAATGCTGAGAAACGAGACCTATGACGTTATTTTCCTCGACATGAATTTCGCCCGGGGAGCGACGGACGGCCGGGAGGGGTTTTATTGGCTGAACAAAATCCTTGAGATTGACCCCTCGGCGGTGGTCATCCTGATCACGGCCTACGGCGATATCGAGCTCGCCGTCCGCGGAATCAAGGAAGGAGCGACGGACTTCGTTCTCAAACCCTGGCAGAACGAGAAACTGCTGGCGACCCTCTCGTCGGCGCTCAAGCTCCGGCGGACCCGGATGGAGGCCGGCGCTCTCCGCTCCCGCCAGGAAGTGCTGAGCTCCGACCTCGACCAGCCTTTTCGCGATTTCATCGGCACGAGCCCGGCCATGCAGAGCGTCTTCGCCTCCATTCAAAAGCTGGCCTCGACGGACACGAACGTCCTCATCCTCGGCGAGAACGGGACGGGGAAAGAGCTCGTGGCCCGGGAGCTCCACCGCCAGTCGCCGCGGGCCAAGGATGTCTTCATCTCGGTCGACATGGGGGCCCTGAGCGAGACGCTCTTCGAGAGCGAGCTTTTCGGTCATCTGAAGGGCGCCTTCACCGATGCCAAGGAAAGCCGGCCCGGCCGCTTTGAAATCGCCTCGGGCGGGACCCTGTTCCTCGACGAAATCGGAAACCTGCCCCTGACCCTGCAGTCCAAACTCTTGCGCGTGATCGAGACGCATTCGGTGACGCGGCTCGGCTCCAACACGGCCATCGACATCGATGTCCGGCTCATTTGCGCGACCAACTTGCCGATCTACGACATGGTCGCCCACAAGGAATTCCGCCAGGATCTTCTCTACCGGATCAACACGGTCGAGATCCGCCTCCCTCCCCTTCGCGAGCGCGTTGCGGACATCCCCCTCCTGGTCGATCATTTCCTGGAGATCTACTGCAAAAAATATCAGAAGCCGGCCAAGCGGCTCAACCCGGTGACCCTTAAAAAACTGGAAAAATACCAGTGGCCCGGGAACGTCCGCGAACTCCAACACGCCCTGGAGCGGGCCGTCATCATGAGCGACAGCCAGATTCTCCAGCCTTCGGATTTCTTTTTCGCCGACCCGGAGAAGCCGGAGGACGGCCTGGTCCTGGACAATTACAACCTGGAAGAGGCGGAAAAGATGCTCATCCGCAAGACATTGAGCAAATACGGCGGAAACATCAGCCGCGCGGCGAAAGAGCTGGGTGTATCGCGAAGCGCCCTTTATCGGCGTTTGGAGAAATATGGTCTTTAAGCGGTTCCGCTTTATCTGCGCCGTCCGCGTCGTCTTCCTGGCGGCCACCCTCTTTTGCGCCTTCCACATCGTCTTCTACGAAAAAATCTGGGCCCTGGCCTTCCTCCTCGCCGGCTTAAGCGTCTATCAAGTTTACGCCCTTATCAGATTCGTCGAGCGGACCAACCGCGACCTGGCCCGCTTCTTCCAGTCCATCAAATACGAGGACTATTCACAGAGCTTCAGAGACGAGGGCCTGGGCCGATCGTTCTCGGCCCTCCGCTCGGTCCTGGCCGACGTGACGAACACCCTGCGGAAAACGCGCGCGGAAAAGGAGGAACACGCCCATTACCTCCAGACCGTCGTCCAGCACGTGGGCATCGGGCTCCTCGTCTTCCAGCCCGACGGAACGGTCGAGCTCATCAACAACGCGGCCAAGCATCTTTTGCGAGTGCCCTGGCTGAAGCAGATTTCCGCCCTGAATTCCCTCAGCCAGGAGCTCGTCGAAACCCTCTTCCGCCTTCCGCCGAAAGAAAAAGGATTCGTCAAGATCGAAAACGAACGAGAAACGCTCGTCCTCTCTCTCTCTGCGACGGAGTTCAGGCTGCGCGGCCGCGACTTCAAGCTGGTCTCCCTTCAAAACATTCACCGCGAGCTCGAGGAAAAGGAAATGGAGGCCTGGCAAAAGCTGATCCGAGTCATCACCCACGAAATCATGAATTCCGTAACACCGATCTCGACGCTGGCCTCGACCATCAACGGTTTGATCGCGGAACCCGTTCCTATCTTGAGAGCCGAGAGCGACGACGAAGCCGAAACCAGGCGGGACATCCAGCAGGCCGCCGAGACTATCGAAAAGCGCAGCCAGGGGCTCCTTCATTTCGTGGACGCCTTTCGCAGCCTGACGCTCGTGCCCAAGCCGAAGCTGCGGTTTTTCTCCCTGAAAGAGCTGATGAGCCGCGCCGGCCGGCTGATGACCCCCCACCCGGCCGGGAAAAACATCGGTTTTTCCGTCGAGGTCGATCCTGAATCCCTCGAGCTCAACGCCGATCCGGAATTGATCGAGCAGGTGCTCATCAACCTGCTGCTCAACGCCCTCCAGGCCGTCGAAGGCCGGAGCGGGGCGGAGATCCGGATGAAGGCTTCTCTCAATGAGCGGGGAAAAATCATCGTGCAGCTCATCGACAACGGCCCCGGCATTCCGGCCGAGAATCTCGAGAAAATCTTCGTCCCCTTTTTCTCGACAAAACAGGGCGGTTCGGGAATCGGCCTCAGCCTTTCCCGGGAAATCATGAGGCTCCATCGAGGAACGATCCACGTTTACTCGGAGCCCGGCGTGCAGACCGTCTTCACCCTGACTTTTTAGAGAACGCGCTGTTTCAAGACGGACAACCCTGTTTCCGAAAATATCCCCGGGATTCGGCGTCGGCAGCGGCGTCTCTTTAGTTGTGCAATTCGTCAAATCTTCATTAAGATCAATCCGTTATCGAAAGATCCCATCCATTTTTCGACAGACTTATTCACAGAACCTGTGAATAAATAAAATTCGTCCGCTTTCCTTCGGAAAAGCCGCGCCTTTTTCCCAAAATTGCCGATGGCCGCGAAGCGGAATTCCGGGACATGACTGGAAAATTCATGGGACACAATCCCTTTTCGAGAGAAAAGGGTTATGTCCCGAATTTTCCGGATCGTGTCCCTGGAATTCCAGTCTTCTAGACGCGATGCGTTTCTATCGGCGATCATTTTTTTCGCCGCCTTGACAGCGGCCTTCATTCGAGAATATATTTTTAATATATTGAACGGCAGACAGAGCAAGATCAAGGATAAAAAGTCGGCGGAAGGAAAAAGCAGGTTTCTGCTTTCCAGCGGCGATATTTTTTAGAAAGGGACGGACATGCCAGCCAGAATCAAAATCCTTCGCTCTCGGGGCAAGGCGCTCGAGGGGCTATTTTTCCTTAAGCAGGACAATGTCCTGATCGAAAAGAAGCGTCAACTCAAGAAAATGGAGCAAAATCTTAAAACGCTGTCAGAGATATCAGGAATCACGAATGAGGCCATCCTGCGGAAGCTCATCGAGCTGAATGTCCAGGTCGAGGTGCTGGCCACTCTTTCGATCATTCCCCTGATCGAAGTCGCCTGGGTCGACGGAAAAATCAATAAGAAGGAGCGGGAATTAATCCTCAAAAAAGCTCAAAGTTTTGGAATTCGCCGAGGTCAGATTGACGGCAGCCTGCTTGAACAGTGGCTCAAGCAACGGCCGCCACGGGGATTGGTCGAGTCCTGGATTTATTACATGCGGGGCCTTTGCAGCTTGCTCAGCGAAGCCGAGCGCCAGGAGCTCAAATCGGATCTCCTCCAGCGCGCGAGAGCGATTGCCGAAACCGCCGGCGGATTTTTAGGATTGAAGCCCAAAATTTCGCTCAAAAAGGAAGACGTCTTTCTTAAGCTAGAGAGCGCCTTCGAACCATAAAAATTCGCGCTGCTCGTCTCCCGTGCTGCCGGCGGTAGACCCATGGAGGAATTGGGTTCGACATGGACCAAAGCCCGATTTTCTGGTTTCTGGCCGTTTTCTCAGCCGCGGCAAGCACCGGATCAGAAGAAAAGGCATTGAAATACCAGGCCAAGCCGGCTTTCACGAGCTCTAGAGAAAGGTCCTGGCCGTCGATATAAACCCTGACGACCGTTCGGCCATAGATATCTTGAGAATATTCCTTGACACTGACGATTTTTTTAAAAACCATGGCTGAAGTGAATTGCTTCGCTCTCGTTCCGAAATCTTGGCCAAGCTCGGGACAGTCGATCCCTTCCAGTCGCATTTTGATTGCCTTCCCACTCTTCATCACCGATATTGTATCTCCGTCACCGACACCGACGCATTTTCCGCTGAACGTCTCGGCAAATGTCCATGAGGCCGATATCGTGAAAAGGATTAAAAAATACGGGCGGGCGGCTTTAATTCTCAAAGCGCGGCGATCCTCGTCATCCTCTATTTTACCAGGAATGAAGCCAACGATTAATTTCGAAAATCAATAGAAGTCGGTTGACGATTCCGGAAGTTGCAAGAGGAAGCTATTTTCATTTTTATGCTTTTACCATAGGCCGGGAATCAGTTTATAACGGACCCTCTTCGCATACTCCTGATAGCCGGGCAGCTCTTCTCGCAAGGTTTTATCTTCGAGGAGAGTCCCCGCCGGCGCAAAAAGCAAGAATAGAATCGAGAGCACTCCGGCTATCGCTCTTATGATGATCTGCAATTTTTGTGGAGAAGCTGACCCTATATCACTTTTCGGGGACATGACCGGAAAATTCATGGGACACAATCCCTTTTCGAGAGAAAAGGGTTATGTCCCGAATTTTCCCGATCGTGTCCCTCTATCTTGAAAAGTGATATACGGTCAGGTGGAGAAGGCATTGCCCTGATCTCTCTTTTCTATTATATATAAAGAGTCCCCCCAATTTGAAATGAATCTTATGATCTAGAAGAACATGTTTGCTCCAGAGATTCCTTTTGACGCTCTCCAACGGTCAGGAGCGAGAGGATAGATGGCAAGTGCACTAGATCGAAGGTTCACGCCCGGGCGCCATTTGTGCTATATTTCTCTCATGAAGAAGATGCAGTTTATCGGTTTGATCGGACTATTAGTCATATTACCGGTCTGCGGAGGGAGCCAGGCCGCCATATCCAAAGTTGCCTTTGAATCCACCGAGAAAAAAGCTCTGGATCTCCGCGCTTCGCTCCTTCCCGATGGCCGAGAGTTTATTTCCTGGGAGCAGCCGCTTCAGTTCGCTAAGACATATTATGTGGACAACCGGAATCCCCGCGCCGCCGATTCGAACCCCGGCACGAAAGAATTGCCTTTCCTCACTATTAACAAGGCGGCTCAAGTTTTGCGGCCGGGCGAGCGCGTGGTCATCATGACGGGTGTCTATCGCGAGCGTATCGATCCGGCGCGCGGCGGCGCCGGTCCCGACAAGATGATCAGTTATGAAGCGGCGCCCGGCTCGAAGGTCATCGTCAAGGGCTCGCGCGTGGTCAAAACCGGCTGGCAACCTTCGACCGGCTACAAGCTCGACCTGCCTGCGGCGTCCAGCGCTCAAGTGAAGATCTACGAGCGCCGCCTGGACGACCTCGATTTCCAGGGCTATAACCCCTTCGGCATGGTCGATATCATGCAAGACCGCGTCTATCTGATGCCGAAGCCGGAAGAGTTATGGCGGCATCTTGCACGGCGCGGAATGGTGTTCGTGGAGGGGCGACGGCTCGATCAAGTGGAGTCTTACCGGGAGCTGGGCGCAAGAGACGGCGCCTTCTGGTGCGAGCACGACGGGCTCACGATCCACGTGCGCCTTCCCGGCGACGCTAGCCCGGCTCAACGCGAGGTGGAGCTGGCGATCCAGGAGCAGGTGTTTGCTCCCCGGACGCGCGGGCTCAGTTACCTCCGTCTCAAGGGAATCTCCTTCGAACACGCGGCCAACGGCTTCCCGGTCCCTCAGCGCGGGATGGTTTCCCTAAGCCGAGGCCATCACTGGATCATCGAGGACTGCATCCTGCGGCAGGCCAACGGCGTGGCGCTCGACATCGGCGCCCAGGATTGGAACCTGAAACCTCCAGCCGTCATCGGCCAGGCCATCGTGCGCCGCAATCACATCGACGACGTGGGCGTGTGCGGAATCGCCGGGATGGCGGTGCAGGAAACCCTCATCGAATTCAACCTGATCGAGCACGTGGGCTACCAGGACGTGGAGCTGGCCTGGGAGACCGGCGGCATCAAACTCCATTCGGCCAAAAACTGCCTGCTCCGCAACAACGTCATCCGGCACACGATCCATGCCGAGGCCATCTGGCTCGATTACGAAAATACGAATACGCGCGTCACCGGAAACGTGATGGGCGACACGCTCGAAACACTGCGAGGCGGCATTTATCTCGAAGCCTCTCACGATCCCAACATGATCGACCACAACATCATCTGGAAGGCGACCGAAGGCCAAGGGGGCGGATCCTACAATATGCCGGCGCACGGCGGCTGGGGCATCACCGTGGATGGAAGCGACGAGACGGTCATCGCCCACAACTTGATAGGATACACCCAGGATGCGGCCATCAAGTTTCGCAACATCGAGAGCCGGATCGTGAGCGGGCGGGGCGGCACGACGCGGCGGAACAGGGTCTTGAACAACATCTTCTTCCGCTGCGGCAAGGCCATCGATTTTTCCAACCTCGACAACACCGCAGACGGCAACCTCTATACGAAAGATTGGGGCGGAGTCGGCGACGAAACCCAGTCGGTGGGCCGCGGGTTGAACTGGGTGCCCGATGCGGGCACAACCCTCCGACTCGATCTCGAAGCGTGGCGGAAATTCTTCGGTTTCGACAAGAACGGCGCTTACGCGGACATGAAAATCGACGTCGATCTCGAGGCGCTGACCCTGACCTGGTCGGTCACGGGCGTCGTTCCCCAGGTCCCGAGCGAGAAGCACTTCCAATGGGATCTCGTTGGCCAGGCCGCGGGCAGCGTTCGCCGGCCCGGTCCGCTGGTGCGCGTGCCGGATTCGCCGACCAAAGTGAATATCGATCCCCGACGCTAGACCTCCTTATCGTCTTGCAAAAAACTTTCATTTCGGACAATATCAACAGGGGAGGACAAAATCATGGCCTTTAAAACACTCTTTCTCGCCCATGCCCCGGACGCGGACAAGGAAAAACATCACAGCTTCATCGACACCGGCAAATATCAGCTGGATGTGGTCATCGTCAAAAACCAAACTGAAGCCTTGGAAGTCAGCGCGCGTCTGTTCAGGGAGAAAAAAATCGAGTCCATCCTGCTCTGTCCGGGATTCACCCACAAAGACATCGCTGAGATCGTCGCCGCGACAGAGAACAAAGTTGCAGTCTGCGTCGCCCGAGGCGATGGCCCGTCGAACAGAATCTCCCTGGAAGCGCTGAAGCGGGCAGGATTCTTTTGATTCAAGATCTCCAATTTTTTGACTGGAGCATGAGTCTGAGGAGCATCAGTTCTTCTGGTTTGCCTCAAATACCGGTGATTCGCGGAGCATTGTCGCCAGGATAACGCTGACGACCGTGAGAACGGCCAGGACGAGGAGCGAAGTCGTCATGGCTCCGGTTGCCGGGGCCTTAAGTGCGTCCATAGCAAAGATGAAGACGATGCCCGAGATCTGGCCCATCACCAACAGCAAGCTATTGGACGTGCCTTCCGGAGCCGGGTGAGTTATTTCGGCCGCATACTGGAAGCCAATTGGCCCGGCGCTGAGCAGAAAGAAGCCGAAGATGAAACCCGAAAGCAGGAGCAGCCAGTAGCTGGTGGAATAGGTCATGCCGAGCAATCCGGGAATTAGCCCAACGAGAGCCATAAGGATGAATGGCTTCCGGCGGCGGGACCGGTCGGAAACGAGCGGGATGATGATTGCGCCGACAATGCCGCCGATGAGCATCAGGCCGCCGAGCATTCCAGCCTGGGAGATGGTGAATCCGCGCGGCCGGATGATGTCTTCGATCCAAGTTGAGACGCTGTTGAACATGCCCAGGCCGACGAAGAACATGATGAGGAGGAAGATGAAGTCACGCTGGCGGAGCATGGACTTAAGTCCGGCGAACATCAAGACGCGCTCATCTCGGCCGGCCGGTGTGGGCGGATGTTCGCGGGCGACAAGAAGAAAAAAGGCCGCCGCCGCGACCGAGGCAAGGCCGTAGGCCAAGAGCATGCGGTTCATGTCAAGGCGTAGGACTAAAAACGGGGTGAGGAGCATCGCCGCCAGAGGACCCAGGTATAGCGCCAGCGTGCCCAGTCCGGAGGCCGTCGCCCGCTCCTTGACCGGGAACCAGCGCGCCGCGACCTTGGTGATGGACCCGATCACAAAGGGCTGGCCGATGGCGATGCCAATCTGGGAGAGGAAGACAATGGTGAAGTTCGAGGCAAATATTCCCCGCAGGAGGCCAAAGACGGCGGTCAGGACCGCGCCGATGCCGACGGCGGTTCGGAAACCCAAGGTGTCGATCGCCCAGGCCGAAGGCAGGACGATGAGGATATAGACGATCATAAAGCTCATGGACAGGAGTCCGATCATCATGTCGGACTTGTGATAGAACTGCGCGGCAGCGCTGGTGATCGGGGCGAACGTTATCCACAGCACCTGGGTCATACAGGCTATGAGCACAAAAGCTAAAAGGACCAGCCAGCGATACCTATAGACCTTGATCGTTTCTTCTCCCATGGAACTAACCTCCTTTGTCTATCCTAAAAAGCCAATCATCGGCGTGCTTCATCTCGGCATCTGTCGGAATGAGGCGAGGTGATCCTCCAGGAGCCGGCGCGCAATCTTGATCACGGCCGGCATCAGATCATCCCCGGGAAGATTAAATCCTTTGACCGGCGTCCCGAAAGAAAGGTGCATCTGGGGTTGGACGCTGCGCGGGAAGACCATCTGCTGGCTGACCTGAATGAATTCAGCAAGTTTCTGGCGTTTGGGAGCGGTTTTCCGGATTTTAACAAGAGGACTATGTAAGAATCGCGACATCAGGATGCCGCTGGCCATCGCCACCTGCAGCCAGGTCTCCGGAACTCGACGCAGCATGATTTCAATGCTGCGCGACCAGTCGCGAATGGATTCCGCAGCGCCGGAGTCCATTTCCGGGTCAGGTTCCACCTCATCATGAGCGAAAATGAGCAGGGCTCCTCCGCTCTGGAGATGATCCAGGGAGGCCCGCAGCGCCGTCGCGCGTCCGGCGGAATCGAGTGGCGCAAAAATGAAGTATTGGCGGGCGGCCGAAAAAGCGCGGGTTAAGGCGACATCCGAAAGAATCACTTTAAGATCCTTCCTCGGGATGCAGGACATGATCACCACGGAATCATATGCGCCGGGATGGTTGGAGACCACCAGCAGCGGTCCGTCCTTGGGGATATTTTCCGCTCCCCGGACGGTGACCTTGAGCGATAGATCGGCCAAGATCCGGCGGGCGCCGCCGCTCAATCCCGAAGATCTGGTTTCGTTGTCGGCGCGGGCTATCATCCTGCCGAAGCGGTCGGCGGGGTATCTGAAAAATGGCCCCAGCAATCGGCACATCGTGCCCTCGCGCGAAAAGCCAAGGGCATGGCAGATTTCTTCCGTGATTTTTTCTCTATAAACCGTAACTTGTTCCTGGTCAGATGATGGGCCCATCGTTTTCGGATTGAGAAATCCCTTTTATCGCGGCCACGAGCTTAGGCTTTTTAGGTCAAGAGCGAACTCTGATTCCCGCCCATTGTATCATCTCTAAAGCGGAAGTGCGAGATTTTTGACCCTGGGCTTTGATGCTGTCCCGGCTTGGCTCAATAATTGCTAGGGAGTGCATAAAATAATAGATGTCATTCTGAGCGGAGCGAAGAATCTCGCTTTTCTTACATCCATGAGATGTTTCGCTACGCTCAACATGACAGGGATATAACCCATTATCTGCTCTCGTTAATATATATAATAAAGAAGGTAATTATAATAAAGGTTTTCTTGACAACGGAGCTCTGCGGGAGATAATCTTAGGATGTCGAAAGGAGGACAAATGAGAAAGCCAAGTCGCATCGGAATGGGGCTACTGCTGGCGATTTTGAGCGCAGGCCTTGTTGGCTGCACGTTCGTCATCCGGCCGTTTCCGGGGTCGGCCCTCGTTGACAAGAAAATCGACTTAAGGGTCGGGCTGCTCATAGACGATACTGCAGCAGGCCAGGTTAGTTCGACAAGCGGTCTCTTCATGATCGGCCTGGTGCATACCTGGAAGGTCGAGGTCGGAGGCGCGATGCTGCAAGGGGCAACGGCCACATTCTCGAACATGTTTACAGAAGTCAAAAATCTTAAGAGCAAGGATCAGTTCGCCTCCTCGGATCTAATCCTCCTCATCACACCCGTGATCCAGCAATTCACTATCGAGCAGGACCTCTCGGCGAAATTGACCCTGCACTGCGTACTCGCGGACCGAAAGGGAACCGCGCTCTACGACAAAACCATCCCTGTCACGGGTAAGGCCCAGACTGCGACCGGCTGCCTTCTGGGTGTCGCGGGAGGACAGACGGCAATCAATGAGACCTCTACGGACGCATTCAATCAAGCCTTCCAGTTTCTGGCGCAGGATATTCTGAAGACGGTTGATTTTTCGCCCTATCTTAAGTAATAACCGGAAGCCTTGAATTTTCATCCCTCATTCATGCTGCTCTCTTCACCGCAGGACTAGAATCGTACCCCCAGGCTGAATCCGCCGGGATACAGGCTGAAATAGAGGTTGCGTTCCCCAGGCGGCTTGAGATATGCACCCTGTTTTCTTAAGTATCTTATTTCATAAAAGTATCGCGCGTATCCCGATTGCCGAAAAATGACCCTCTCGGCACATTGAAAATCTTCCCCCTCCGACTATGGTGTTCCCACCACCCCGGCGTCACTTACCGGACAGAATAGTCTTGACCTCAACCGCTACTCATAAGACGGCCACGCTTAAGAGGAACGTCCAAGTCCCCTTTTCACCACCCTCCCAAGGGCGGCTGTACTCAAGATAAACGGTGCATGTCCCTTTTTTAAGCGTTTTGAATGTCCACACTTCCTGGCCGGCAGCTCCCACCTGATCGCCCGTGGGCGGCAAATATTGGTGGTCCATTTGTTGCAGGACGGAGGGGTCGTTGATATTAGCAGGATTCGACCATAGATAACCTGTCGAAGGATTCGAACACAGGATAACAGTAAGCTTGGCGTGAGCGCTGAGTTGAACATGCCCCGTGTAATGAGGCTGCTCCTGGAAATCACTGAAAGAAACCCTGAATTCAAGGCCTGGAGATTCGGGAGAGACGCAGGAAGTGCAAAAAAATATGAGAGCTACAAAGAAAAAGCTTAACCAGGGCACTTTGCTTAGGCGCATATCATGCAGAACCACTTTTGGCTTTTGCCGCTTTCCTATGCTTTCGGAGGGGCTACTTTCTTTTCCCCCTTTATCTTTTTTCCCTTCCCCTCTTCGAGGGCTTTCTTAGACTTCTCGCCTTTATGTTCTTTCGGGGGGGCTGCCGCCCTATCCGCCTTTATCTTCGCCATTTCTTCCGTTCTCTTTTCGTTGTCGGCAATCAGCCTCAGCCTGTTATTCACGGCCCTGATATTTGCCCGCAATTTTCTAACGAGAGGATCTTTATCGATCTTGGGAGCTTCGATCCCCTTCCCAGACAGGAAAGACAGCCGATTTTGCAGTTTTTGTTCAAAATATGCCTTTTGCCGCATTTGGATCTGCTTCCGCATTAATCCCATTTCTTCCTCCTTTCCGATTCACTTATTCTTCTCCGGCAGCTCTTAGACTATACAGAACCATCTCTTCCCTGCCGGGCAGATAATTAACGAGGTTATGTATATCAGCGTTTTCGCCAAAAAGCCATCCCATTTTTTATTTGGTCACGAGGACTTAGTTGAAGAGTCGCGAACGGGTTCGAGCTCGTAGATCTGGCTGCCGTCGTGCCAGACCAGCCCGCTGGCGGCCACCGGGATCTTGTACACTATTTGTCTCCCACCTTCCGTGCCAATGACCGCCTCGTGCACATGGCGATTTCCGCTCGAGTCACCAAGCCAGAAGTGGCCTTCCGGGACTTCCGTATCGTCGCCGTGAAAATTGAGGACAATGAGAGTCATCCCGGTTCCTGCGGCGAGCGTCTTGTCTTCATGACTCACTCCCGATAACGTTAGGTAAAGGACCGAATACTTGACTGATTGTTTTCGCTCGATGTCCACAAGAAAACCCTGAGAGGTGCGGCCGACCTCGACTCTGGCTTTCTTCATTCCGGTGGCGATCGCGTTGAAGACCTTGAATGCTTCGGCATGGTTGCCGCCAGCGAAGGTCGCCTGGGTTTTCTTCAAGTCTTCCACCGCCGTGGCCAGGGCCTGCTCCCGAGCCTCGAGGTAGGCTGCATTTTTTAGCCCTTTCGGAGCCAACGCTATTGCGGTCTTGGCGGCGTCGACGGCGATCTGAGCTTGAGTCTGGGCGGCCTCGGCTTCGACCTTGCCCTTGGCTCGAGCTTCCTCAGTCGCGGCCTCAGCTTTGGCTTTGGCCGTGACGGCCAATTCTTTTGCCTTGTCGTATTTGCGCTTCAGTCTTGACTTGTCGTTTTGTCCTGAAACCTCGTCTTTTACGGCCCGCAGGGCCTCGGACGCGGCCTGAAAAGCGTCCCGGGCGAACATCTCGGCTCCTGCTATCTCGGCGGCGTGAAGCGCCTGCTCCGCCTCGGCCAGCTCTTGGCGCGGGGGCGAGGCACAATTGGTCAGAGCGGCGACACATGAAACTAAGGCCATTACGATCGTCATCTTTCTCATATCCCTTTCCTCCTTCTTCGAGACATTGCGTCTATGTATTGTAAGGATTTGCTTTTTCGCCGAAGGCAACGATCGCTCTCATTCAGCTCGGAATCGGCACCTCCCCTCATGAAAGGATGATATTCCCGACTGCGGATCGATGTCAACATTATGCAGACCATAATTGCACCTCCTGATCCTTGTCTCTTAGCCCTTCTCTTTTCCCTCACCCTCCTTTCCCATAATTCAATCAGCCCGCCAGCGCCGCTCTTCTTTGTTGCCCCGAGACGACTTGCCCTAGCCGTTCCACCTAAGTATTTAGATTCGCCAATTACCGAACTTATCCTCCTTCATCCGTTTAACCCAAAATTGCCGATAGAAATGATAAGTCGTTGATATTCGGGTCATTGCGAGCGCCCCTTGGGTGCGTGGCAATCTCCAAAATAAGAATCTTTTGTGGAGATCGCCACGTCGCTTCGCTCCTCGCGATGACAGGCGCCATCGGCAATTTTGGGTTTAACACAAGTCTTGCTGATAATATTTAATATCCCTATAATCCCTTTATCCATCTCCGTATATTCGAATCTCAATGGCAATTCGATCATAGAACTGACATCAAGAGGAGGCTTTGAAATGAAAATCAAGATTAATAAAATTCTTGTATTTATGCTTGGCTGGATATTTATGTCCTTGTCGTTGCCGGGCGCGATTGCCGGGGAGCGGGTTAATCGTCTGATCTCAATCTTGGAAACAGGAAAGCCGGCTATTGGCGTCTGGACCGGCGCGCTCTCAGCACCTCGAATTACTAAAGTGCTCGCAACTAGCGACGCCGACTTCATCGTCGCCGATGTCGAGCATGACATCTACGATTTCAGCATGCTTCACCGGTTTCTCCTCGAAGTGCAAGACTTCAATAATCGCTATCGGACTGAACCGAGGGTTGCGCCAGTTGTCCTTGTAAAATTGGCCAACAGAGCGACTTGGGATCCGCGTTATGAAATTGCGGAATCACTTAAGGTTGGACCTGCCATGGGGATATGGATTCCAATGGTGGAGAGCCGCGCCGACTTGGAGCGTGCCATCTCGGCTGTGCGCGGTGCGGAAACGTCGGCCCTG
>Ga0315282_10001474_pt1 | contig 44212 bp, 33 predicted proteins | sample YL17G07_20_MG_FD_203693 | JGI IMG/M metagenome (GOLD analysis project Ga0315282, IMG submission 203693) | Sediment microbial communities from Yellowstone Lake, YNP, Wyoming, USA - YL17G07_20 | ecosystem: Environmental > Aquatic > Freshwater > Lake > Sediment | place: USA: Wyoming | collected... | reverse complement strand
AGCAACAGTACTCACAGTCCCGCTCCAGCTCTCAATCACCGACCAAGCCGGTGTTGGAACGCTCACTGTGCCTGACCAGCTCTCCACAGCATGCCAGCTCGGAGCAGCAGTGCTCACAGTACCAGTCCAGCTCTCCACGGTGTACCAAGCAAGAGCCACTGTGCTAGCGATCCCACTCCAGCTCTCAATGGCGTGCCAGGCAGAAGCAGTCGTACTAACGATCCCACTCCAGCTCTCCACAGCATGCCAGCTCGGAGCAACAGTGCTCACAGTACCAGTCCAGCTCTCCACAGCATGCCAGCTCGGAGCAACAGTGCTCACAGTCCCGCTCCAGCTCTCCACAGCATGCCAGCTCGGAGCAACAGTGCTCACAGTACCAGTCCAGCTCTCCACAGCATGCCAGCTCGGAGCAACAGTGCTCACAGCCCCACTCCAGCTCTCGATTGCATGCCAAGCAGGAGCAACAGTGCTCACAGCCCCACTCCAGCTCTCCACAGCATGCCAAGCAGGAGCAACAGTACTCACAGTCCCGCTCCAGCTCTCAATAGTCATCCAAGACGAACCCACAGTGAACCAGCGTGTCCCTGACCAGTCTCCAACGTTCCCCGCATTGTCTTTCGTCCGCACATGCCAGTAGTAAATGTAGCCATAGGCGAGCGTGGATGGGACCGCCCAGTTGTCTGACGAAATCCAGCCCGATTGCTGCAGCCCGACCTCGAAGTCATTGGTTTCCGCTATCTGAACCCAGTAGCGCACCGGCAGGGAGTTATCTGACACATTTTCCCAGTCTAGGATTGGGTCATCTGGGCCGTAGCCCTCGTTGTCGGGTGAGACGAGCGTCGGTGCAGATGGTGCAACCGTGTCAATGCGGAACGTCCTGTAGGTGGAGAAGGAGCCAGTGTTGCCAGCGTTGTCTTTGCCAGCGACTCTCCAGTAGTAGATGTTGTCCGGCAGGGCTGGCGTTACCTCCCAGTTCTCGGTGGAGAGCCAGTAGTTGTCCCTCAAAATTGTCGAAGGCTGGAAGTTCTGTGTGGTCGCGACCTGAACGCGGTAGGTGAGCGGGAGGGAGTTCTCTGCCGGGGCTGTCCACTTCAGGAGCGGGGTGCTGTCGTTCTCGTTTTCCCCGTCTGCAGGAGAAACAAGAGTCGGAGGAGTGGGGCTCACTGTGTCCACTCGGATTCTCCATTTCGCGGACCAGGCCGAGTATACATTGTTTCTCCAGATTCTCACCTGCCAGTAGTACAGGTTGTCGGCGAGGTCCACAGGCTGGTACTGACTCTCGGTGACCGTAACATCGTTTTCAGGCGAGGAGAAGTCCAAGTTGTTGTCGATTTGAACCTGGAAGTTGTCCGCCGGCCGGGAGTTGTCCCAGTCGAGGGTCAGGCCGGTTTTGTCCGGGTTTATGTTTTCCCCGTCTGTGGGCGATGACAAAGTCGGAGCAGATATTGGCGCGTTTGTGGTTCCACTCCAGCTCTCGATTGCATGCCAAGCAGGAGCAACCGTACTGACTGTGCCGCTCCAACTCTCAACAGCGTGCCAAGCAGGAGCAGCGGTGCTCACAGTACCAGTCCAACTCTCAACAGCGTGCCAAGCAGGAGCAGCGGTGCTCACAGTACCAGTCCAACTCTCAACAGCATGCCAAGCAGGAGCAACCGTACTGACAGTCCCGCTCCAGCTCTCGATTGCATGCCAAGCAGGAGCAACAGTGCTCACAGTCCCGCTCCAGCTCTCGATGGATTGCCAAGCAGGAGCAGCAGTGCTCACAGTACCCGTCCAACTCTCGATGCTTGTCCAAGCAGGAGCAGCGGTGCTCACAGTACCCGTCCAACTCTCAACAGCGTGCCAAGCAGGAGCAGCAGTGCTCACAGTACCCGTCCAACTCTCGATGCTTGTCCAAGCAGGAGCAGCAGTGCTGACAGTCCCGCTCCAGCTCTCGATTGCATGCCAAGCAGGAGCAGCAGTGCTCACAGTACCAGTCCAACTCTCAACAGCGTGCCAAGCAGGAGCAGCAGTGCTCACAGTACCAGTCCAACTCTCAACAGCATGCCAAGCAGGAGCAACCGTACTGACAGTCCCGCTCCAGCTCTCGATTGCATGCCAGCTCGGAGCAACAGTGCTCACAGTACCAGTCCAGCTCTCCACAGCATGCCAAGCAGGAGCAACCGTACTGACAGTCCCGCTCCAGCTCTCGATTGCATGCCAAGCAGGAGCAACAGTGCTCACAGTACCAGTCCAGCTCTCAACAGCGTGCCAAGCAGGAGCAGCAGTGCTCACAGTACCCGTCCAACTCTCAACAGCGTGCCAAGCAGGAGCAGCAGTGCTCACAGTACCCGTCCAACTCTCGATAGACCTCCAGATCGGGGCGGTCGTACTAACGGTCCCACTCCAACTCTCAACGGTCATCCAAGCAGAAGTCGGCACACTAACAGTCCCAGTCCAGCTCTCCACAGCCGTCCAAGCCGAACTCGGCACACTAACAGTACCAGTCCAGCTCTCAACAGCGTGCCAAGCCGAAGCAACAGTGCTGACGGTCCCACTCCAACTCTCCACTTTCTGCCACGTAGCAGCGACGGGTCCAACCGTTCCAGTCCAAGTTTCGACCAAATCCCAGGTGGCAACAACTGTGAACTGCCAGGTGTTTTCGGAAACAGTATTACCGTACTGGTTGACCGCCCATACCCGCCAGTAGTAGGTTGTGTAGTCGTAGTTGTCATTGTCTTTGGTCCATGTGTTGTCGGTGTGTCCCAGCACCACATTATCCATAGGCGATGAGAAGTCCGCGTCGTTGTCTACCTCAAGCCAGTGGTTATCACAGTACTGCCCAATAATCCATGTGAACGTCGGTCTCCGGCGCACGTTTTCATTGTTTTCCGGCGAGACCAGCACGGGCACGCTAGGTGGCCCCACCACTACCTCAAATGTGTAGATATCAGACCAGTCAGAGTTCTCACCGTTCCTGAACATCCGCACGCGCCAGTAGTAGTTCTCTGCTGAAAGCTCTGTGGAGGCCGTGAACGTGTTTTGGAGGACATTATCGTTCTCTATTTCGCACGACTCGAAGTTCGAGTCATTGTCGACCTGTATATGGAAGTTGTCGGCCGCCTGCAAGTTTTCCCAGTTGAACACCGGGGTGTTATCGGCGGTTTGTGACTCATCCGGTGGCAGTTGAAGGATTGGAATCGGAACCGGAGCCTTTGCAGTCCCCGTCCAGCTGTCAATCGTCTGCCACCCAGCAGTAGTTGTGGTAGCTGTCCCGCTCCAGCTTTCCACAGCCTTCCAGCCAGCAGTGGCATTAACAGTCCCGCTCCAGCTTTCCACAGCCTTCCAGCCAGCAGTGGCATTAACCGTCCCCGTCCAGCTCTCGACTGAGCGCCAAGCTGGTGCAGCAGTGCTAACGGTCCCACTCCAACTCTCAACAGTCATCCAAGCCGAACTCGGCACGCTCACAGTACCCGTCCAGCTCTCAACAGCATTCCACGCAGGAGCAACCGTACTGACGGCCCCACTCCAGCTCTCGATTGCATGCCAAGCAGGAGCAACCGTACTGACGGCCCCACTCCAGCTCTCGATTGCATGCCAAGCAGGAGCAACAGTGCTCACAGTACCCGTCCAGCTCTCAACAGCAGACCAGGCGGGAGCAGTCGTGCTCACGGTTCCGCTCCAGCTCTCGATTGCATGCCAAGCAGGAGCAACAGTGCTCACAGTGCCCGTCCAGCTCTCAATTGACTTCCAGGCCGGAGCAGCAGTACTGACAGTCCCGCTCCAACTCTCGATTGCATGCCAAGCAGGAGCAGTGGTGCTCACAGTGCCCGTCCAGCTCTCAACAGCATTCCAAGCAGGAGCAACAGTGCTCACAGTACCAGTCCAGCTCTCCACAGCATGCCAGCTCGGAGCAACAGTGCTCACAGTCCCGCTCCAGCTCTCGATTGCTTGCCATCCCACGACGGGGGCGCCAACAGTACCAGTCCAGTTCTCCACAGCATACCAAGCAGGAGCAACAGTGCTCACAGTCCCACTCCAGCTCTCCACAGCCCTCCAAGTCGGTGCGGTAGTGCTAACAGTACCAGTCCAGCTCTCGATGGTTCGCCAAGCTGACGCGGGCACGTTCACAGCCCCACTCCAGCTCTCCACAGCGTGCCAAGCCGGAGCAACAGTACTGACAGTCCCGCTCCAGCTCTCAACCGCATGCCAACTCGGAGCAACAGTGCTAACGGTTCCACTCCAGCTCTCAATTGACTTCCAGGCGGGAGCAGCCGTGCTCGCGGTACCCGTCCAGCTCTCGATTGCCGACCAGGCGTTCGCTATCGTGCCGACATCTCCGGTCCAGCTCTCCACAGCATGCCATGCAGGAGCAGCAGTGCTCACGGTCCCGCTCCAGCTCTCGATTGTCTTCCAAGTCGGAGCAACAGTGCTCACAGTCCCACTCCAGCTCTCCACAGCTCTCCAGCTAGCAGTGGCGCTTACGGTCCCAGACCAGCTCTCAACAGCCGTCCAAGCCGAACTCGGCACGCTAATGGTACCAGTCCAGCTCTCGATAGTTCCCCAAGCCAGAGAAATTGTGCTTACAGTTCCCGTCCAGCTCTCAATTGACTTCCAGGCGGGAGCAGCCGTGCCAACTGTACCAACCCAAGTTTCAATCAGGTTCCAATCTCCAACAACCGTGAACTGCCAGGTGTTTTCAGAGGCGTTTTCACCGAGGGAGTTGATTGCCCAGACCCTCCAGTAGTAAATTACGCCGTAGTCGTAGTTGTCGTTGTCTTTGGTCCACGTGTTGTCGGTCCCGTTAACTACCACGTTGTCTACCACGCCATTTGTGAAGTCTTCATCGTTGTCAATTTCAATGCGGTAGTTGTCTGCGTATAGTGCCTTTGTCCACGTAAAGGTTGGTCTCCGGCGCACGTTTTCATTGTTTTCCGGCGAGACCAGCACGGGTTTAGTAGGCGGCAAGCTTACCACCGTGAACTTCCATGAGCTTTCAGAGACGTTTTCGCCCCACCGGTTGACCGCCCAGACGCGCCAGTAATAGTCCCCGTCTGGGTATCCTGGCCATGGCTTGCCCCAAGTGTTTTCTGTGGACCAGATGTTGTCAACCGCCCCAATGTTTTCGTTATCAATGGGCGAGCTGAAGTCCGGGTTGTCATCGATTTCAATCCTGTGGTAGTCGGCATACTGACCGATGGTCCACTCAAAAGCGGGGGTGTTGTCTGTGGTCGCGTTGCTTCCTGGCGAGAATATCACGGGTTTGGTGGGCAGAACTGGCGCAGTCACAGCCCCACTCCAGCTCTCCACAGTTTGCCACCCAGCAACTGTTGTAGCAGCCCCACTCCAGCTCTCCACAGTTTGCCACCCAGCAACTGTTGTAGCAGCCCCACTCCAGCTCTCCACAGTTTGCCACCCAGCAACTGTTGTAGCAGCCCCACTCCAGCTCTCAACAGCGTGCCAAGCAGGAGCAGCAGTGCTCACAGTACCCGTCCAGCTTTCAATTGACTTCCAGGCCGGAGCAGCAGTACTGACAGCCCCACTCCAGCTCTCAACAGCTTGCCAAGCAGGAGCAGCAGTGCTCACAGTCCCACTCCAGCCCTCAATAAATCTCCAAGCAGGAACAGTCGTGCTGACGGTCCCAGCCCAGCTCTCCACAATTGACCATGCAGGAGCAGCAGTACTCACAGTCCCGCTCCAGCTCTCGATTGCTTGCCATCCCACGACGGGGGCGCCAACAGTACCAGTCCAGTTCTCCACAGCATACCAAGCAGGAGCAACAGTGCTCACAGTCCCACTCCAGCTCTCCACAGCCCTCCAAGTCGGTGCGGTAGTGCTAACAGTACCAGTCCAGCTCTCGATGGTTCGCCAAGCTGACGCGGGCACGTTCACAGCCCCACTCCAGCTCTCCACAGCGTGCCAAGCCGGAGCAACAGTACTGACAGTCCCGCTCCAGCTCTCAACCGCATGCCAACTCGGAGCAACAGTGCTAACGGTTCCACTCCAGCTCTCAATTGACTTCCAGGCGGGAGCAGCCGTGCTCGCGGTACCCGTCCAGCTCTCGATTGCCGACCAGGCGTTCGCTATCGTGCCGACATCTCCGGTCCAGCTCTCCACAGCATGCCATGCAGGAGCAGCAGTGCTCACGGTCCCGCTCCAGCTCTCGATTGTCTTCCAAGTCGGAGCAACAGTGCTCACAGTCCCACTCCAGCTCTCCACAGCTCTCCAGCTAGCAGTGGCGCTTACGGTCCCAGACCAGCTCTCAACAGCCGTCCAAGCCGAACTCGGCACGCTAATGGTACCAGTCCAGCTCTCGATTGAGTGCCAAGCTGATGTCGCGACGCTAATGGTACCAGTCCAGCTCTCGATAGACTTCCAGACAGAAGCTGTTGCGCTAACTGTTCCGCTCCAGCTCTCCACAGCCTTCCAGCCAGCAGTGGCATTAACAGTACCAGTCCAGCTCTCGACTGCGCGCCAAGCTGGTGCAGCAGTGCTAACGGTCCCGCTCCAGCTCTCAACAGCCGTCCAAGCCGAACTCGGCACGCTAACAGTACCAGTCCAGCTCTCAACAGTCGACCAAGCCGGAGCAACAGTACTCACAGTCCCGCTCCAGCTCTCGATGGATTGCCAAGCAGGAGCAGTCGTGCTGACGGTCCCAGCCCAACTCTCCACAATTGACCATGCAGGAGCAACAGTGCTCGCGGTACCCGTCCAGCTCTCGATGGATTGCCAAGCAGGAGCAGTCGTGCTGACGGTCCCAGCCCAACTCTCCACAATTGACCATGCAGGAGCAACAGTGCTCGCGGTACCCGTCCAGCTCTCGATTGCCGACCAGGCGTTCGCTATCGTGCCGACATCTCCGGTCCAGCTCTCCACGGATTGCCACGCCGAAGCAACAGTGCTCACAGTCCCACTCCAGCTCTCCACAGACCTCCAAGCCGGAGCAACCGTACTGACAGTCCCGCTCCAGCTCTCGACGGCTTGCCAAGCGGAGGCGGTTGTGGTGACAGTACAAGTCCAGCTCTCAATCGCAGACCAGGCAGGAGCCACAGTTGAAACAGTCCCGCTCCAGCTCTCCACAGCCGTCCATCCAGCCACTGCATTAACGGTCCCGCTCCAGCTCTCCACAGCCGTCCATGATGGAGTAGTCGTGCTCACACCGCCAGTCCAGCTCTCGATTGACCTCCAGCTTGGAGTAGCAGTGCTCACAGTCCCACTCCAGCTCTCCACGGCCCGCCATGCAGAAGCAACAGGGCTCACACTCCCACTCCAGCTCTCAATTGCCCTCCAAGCGGCAGCAGCACTAGCAGTCCCAGTCCAGCTCTCCACAGCCTGCCAAGCCGAAGTGACAGCGCCCACAGTACCGGTCCAGCTCTCCACAGCAGTCCAGACAGACGCTGGTACACTTACAGCACCGCTCCAACTTTCAATGGATGACCAAGCCGAAGCCGTCACGTTCACGGTCCCGCTCCAGCTCTCCACAGCCGTCCATCCAGCCACTGCATTAACGTCCCCACTCCAGCTCTCCACAGCCGTCCATCCAGCCACTGCATTAACGGTCCCGCTCCAGCTCTCCACAGTGTACCAACTCGGAGCCACGGTACCGACAGCCCCACTCCAGCTCTCAACAGCATGCCAAGCCGGAGCGGTCGTGTTAACGTCCCCACTCCAGCGCTCAACACAGTACCAATCCTTCACAAGCACAGCACTCACAGTCACATCCCAGCTCTCAATCATATTCCACAGCGCAGGAGCACTCACGGTCCCATCCCAGCTCTCATAACTTATCCAACCAGGTGCCACAGTGCTGACGGTCCCATCCCAGCTCTCATAACTTATCCAACCAGGTGCCACAGTGCTGACGGTCCCATCCCAGCTCTCATAACTTATCCAACCAGGTGCCGCGGTCGCCAATGTCCCGCTCCAGCTTTCAACAGTATACCAAGCAGGAACCACAGTACTCACAGTGGCTGTCCAGCTCTCAATCACTGGCTGCCACCCGTGGGAAATCACGCGTACGTAATCAATCATGAGGCTGGTTCGGATATTGTCGTTGTCTGGCTGCACGAACCTGACGTAGACCCTTCCACTATCAATGTAGTTGGGAGTGAGCGTGAGGTCGTAGGTGAATAGCGCCGGGCTTGTTTTAGTCGCAGTTGCGTCATGGTTGTCCAAGTTGTCCACGTTTTCCCAGTTACCGGTCGCGAAGTTCTCTAGGTAAACTATGACATTCTCGTTGTCGCCGGGGAAGTAGTACTCTATTTCCAGGGAGTAGTTGTCCGAGTACGGTATTCCAGTAATCCTTTGCTCGACGTTCTCGCGGCAGATAAAGGCATTGCACCGGTATGTGAGGATGAGCTTCGCCCCCGTAGCGGAGAAGGTGTCTGTGAGGGTTTTGACGTTGAACGTGTTGGAGTTCATCCCCTGGGCGATTGACCCTATTGCTGAGGTTGCGTTGTAGAGCACCGTGGCGTAGCCGACTTCGCCGCTGCTGCTGTCGAGGCTCACGGTGAGATTGTCTCCACCCGTCACGTTTTCTATAATACTGTCGTCCGAGGCCCCGTCGTCGTGTGTGGTGGTCAGCTCAACGATCGCGTTCTCCAGCACCGGGCTGGACTCCGGGATGTTGAAGGCGAAATTGTAGTAGCTTATGGCCCCAGCGGCCCGCGCCGTCCCGTCCATGGATATGAAGAACTCCGCGGTCCTGAGCTGCGTCGGGGAGTCGGCGTTATACCTGTACGTGAGAACGAGCTTCGCCCCCAGGGCGCAAACGATGACCCCAGAAGTCGTGACATAGAGCGTGTGGGAGTTCATCCCCCGGGAGATCGACCCTATTGACGAGGTCGCGTTGTGAAGCACCTTGAAGTGTTCAACTTCTAGGCCGCTGCTAATGAGTTGGGAGGTATTGTTCAGGCCATCAACGTTCTCGTTGATTGTAAGATCCGCCGCGCCGCCAGTGTAGCCGGTTATCTCGATGACCGCGTTCTCCAGCACCGGGCTGGACTCCGGGATGTTAAAGGCGAACGGGTAGATGCTTGAGGTGGGGTTGGGCCGCTGCGTCCCGTCCGTGGATATGAAGAACTCCGCGGTCCTGAGCTGCGTCGGGGAGCTGGCGTCATACCGGTATGTGAGGATGAGCTTCGCCCCCGTAGCGGAGAAGGTGTCTGTGAGGGTTTTGACGTTGAACGTGTTGGAGTTCATCCCCTGGGCGATTGACCCTATTGCTGAGGTTGCGTTGTAGAGCACCGTGGCGTAGCCGACTTCGCCGCTGCTGCTGTCGAGGCTCACGGTGAGATTGTCTCCACCCGTCACGTTTTCTATAATACTGTCGTCCGAGGCCCCGTCGTCGTGTGTGGTGGTCAGCTCAACGATCGCGTTCTCCAGCACCGGGCTGGACTCCGGGATGTTGAAGGCGAAATTGTAGTAGCTTATGGCCCCAGCGGCCCGCGCCGTCCCGTCCATGGATATGAAGAACTCCGCGGTCCTGAGCTGCGTCGGGGAGTCGGCGTTATACCTGTACGTGAGAACGAGCTTCGCCCCCAGGGCGCAAACGATGACCCCAGAAGTCGTGACATAGAGCGTGTGGGAGTTCATCCCCCGGGAGATCGACCCTATTGACGAGGTCGCGTTGTGAAGCACCTTGAAGTGTTCAACTTCTAGGCCGCTGCTAATGAGTTGGGAGGTATTGTTCAGGCCATCAACGTTCTCGTTGATTGTAAGATCCGCCGCGCCGCCAGTGTAGCCGGTTATCTCGATGACCGCGTTCTCCAGCACCGGGCTGGACTCCGGGATGTTAAAGGCGAACGGGTAGATGCTTGAGGTGGGGTTGGGCCGCTGCGTCCCGTCCGTGGATATGAAGAATTCTACAGTTCTTACATGGGTGGCGTAGTTGTTCTCGAAGATGTTCTCGTAGTTCCCGTCGTCCGCCGTGGCGTTGTCGTTGTCGGTGACCCCGCCCTCGTACACGGTGTCACCCTTGACGTACGTGATCGCATAGGTGGAGAACCCAGTGCTCTGCGCAGTGAAATAAACCTCGTCCGCGTTCTCGCCAGTCTCAGATGTCGGCAGCGCCTCCCACCCCGCGCTGCCGTAGTGATATATTACAATCGTGTCCATCGGTGCGCCGTAAGCTTCAAGCCAGCTCTTGGGCAGCCCGAACTCAACATCCACCCCTTCAATGTTATCGTTGGGAACCGTGGTTGAAATGTCGATGTAAGCGTAAACCCCCCTCCAGATTATGGGCGAGACATCCGTCGGTAGCCCTCCTAAAAGCTCGGCGAATACCTCCACGTCGTTAATATCCTCGGTGGGCCTTATTCTAACCTTCTTCAGTGGCAGCCCGTAAGCGCGGAAGTCGGCCTCACCCTTCAAGTTTCTTAGAATCTTGCCTATCTTCACCTTCTTGGTTTTACCGTGTATCTTGTTGTTCTCGAGCTCCAGGTTCTCAAAGACATTTTCATCGCCAATGATTGTGCTCCAGCTTTCAATCCCATACCATATGTTTTCCAACACTTGGTTTTCATTTTCCAAGATCATGTTTTCAAAGTTGTCTGCAACCATGTTGTCGGCCACGTTTTCAGCAATGTTTTCCCCGAGCATTTGGTTGTCAATTATTGGAGAGTAGTTCACCGCAACGTCCGAGAGCGTCGGCCCGTCCGCCCCGCTCAGCGCCAGTCCCGTGCTTGAGAAGTAGACTCTGTACTGGAAGTATTGCCCAGAGGGAACGTTTGACAGGTTCCCAGGGGACGTTTCAAAGTACGTGTTGGCTGTCCCGTCAGGCCCAATCCATGGGCTCCAGCTCAGACCGTCCTCGCTCACCCTCACCTGCAGCTTCACCTCGGAGGTCATAGGGGTGCTCGCCCCGCCCTGGCTGTTTTCAGGGATTGTCAGTGAGTACCCCGAGTACAGCTGGACGGAGTTCTCGGAGGTGTCAGTCACTATTTCTGTGTTATCAGTTTGAGTCGAATTGTCAGAAGGAATTTCGGTGTTTTCTGCCGGGAAGTTGTCAGGATTAGGGAGCGTCAATTCGCTGTTTTCTGCAGGTGGAGAGTTTTCTTGAGCCAGTGCAGCGTTCTCTGTCGGATTATTTTCTGCTGGGGCAGCGTTTTCAGAACCTGCCGGCGCTGAATTATCGTTCAGCACGTTTTCGGAAGGGCCAGAGGATTGGTCTTCTTGTCCAGAAATCGTGGGCTCAAACTCCACCCAAATTAAGTTGTCCCACCTCACAAGTTGCCCAGCGTCAATGACATCAGAGGTAAACGCTCCCTGCGTGCACCCAAAAATCAGTCTCACGGCGCCGTCAACATTTTCAGTGTTTTCATACGTCCCAGCGGCGGGGTTCTCCGCGGCGGCAAGCGGTGATAATGTAATCAGAGGGGAGATTGGGGACAAAAGGGTCGCCAGGCTCAAGATCAAAGCCAAGGCTTTCTGGACGTTTGCTTGAGCGAAAATGTTCGTTATTCGCTTTTTATAGGGGTCAGCGGGAGCGGCACCATCAGAATGGTTCTGGGCACCGCTCCCGCCATTGGGGTCTGAAAAAACAGCTTGAATGGGGTCTGTGGGAGCGGCACCCTCAGAAGTAGCAAGGGCACCGCTCCCACTGAAAGGGGTTGAAAAAACAGCGTTAGAGGGGTCTGAGGGAGCAATGCCTCCTTGATTATCCGAGGCATTGCTCCCAAGGGGTCTAGAAAAATCAGGTTGGGAAGGGGAAATCGAGGGATGTGTGCAATGGGTAGAAATAGCATCGGCTTGCCCACACGGCAAATGCTCTGATTGACTTTCAGACATCCCCTAGACCCCTTTCCATGTCAAAGGGCTGTCTTTGGCAGACATAAACCGGGAAATCCCACCCTTCCCTATCGGGGTTTTCCGAAATGTTTTAAAATAGAGAGGAGCCGCCGTTATTACTACCCGTAGTCGTATTTTTCCGAAATGTATTTAAAGAAAAAAATCCAATGCGTCAATGTATGAAAAAGTACAGTAGGGCGCTCCGGGAAATCCTCCACAGGGTCCAGGAGCAGAACGAGAACTTCATGAGCCAGAAGTCGCTCGCCGGCGCATGCGAGGTTTCCATGGACACCGTCAACAGAATAGTTACCAAACTGAGCGAGTTCAGGGCAATTGAAAAGAAGCCTTTCGGTTTCAGGGTCGTGGAACCCAAGAAAGTCCTGCTCTACTGGGCGACCACCCGCAACATGACGGCCGACATAGTCTACTCAACATACTCCCCAGACTCGATGGAGGAGATCGAGCGGGACATGCCAGAGGGGACGGTCTTCACAGCATTCTCAGGATTCCAGCGCAGGCTTGGCCGGGCCCTCTCAGGATACGATGAAGTTTACGTCTACTCCGGCAGGGCCGAGGAAATCGAGCGGAGATTCCCAGAGAGGATGGTCGAGCATAGCAACATCTTCGTGCTCAGGTCCGATCCCCATCTGGTGAAGCTGAGCAAGGGCGGGGTGGCCCCAATCTCCCAGATCTACGTCGACCTTTGGCAGGTTGGCGGGAGCCCGGCAGACCGCTACCTTCTGGAGTTAGACCAGAAGTTCGAAGCCAAGACCGTGGAAGCGCTGAAGGCCCTCGCAAAACTGGAGCCTTCATTTGGGGCGGCGGGCAAAAACTCCACCCGCCCAGTGTAGCTGCCCAAATTTTATACCAGCGAGCGCTTTAAGACTTCGTCAGAGCAGAACAGTCTGATGAAATGAGGCAGGTGTTTGCAAACGCTGTGATATTGGAGGGAAAGGATCTCGAGGTCACAAAAGGCTACCTAGTGGTGAAAGACGATACAATAGAAAAAATATCTGAGGGTTCACCCCCGGGCAGGGCAGTTAATCTCAAGCACGGCTTCATACTTCCAGCATTCGTCAACGCCCACACCCACGTGATGGACTCGGTTGCAAAGGAGCTCTACATAGGAAAAACGCAGCCCGAGGTGGTGGGGCCAAGAGGAGTAAAGTTCAAAGCACTGAGTGCAGCCGATGAAAGGTCTCTCATTTCCGCGGCCCAGGCAACTCTCTATGAGATGTACAAGTCTGGAACGCTTGCCCACTGCGATTTCAGGGAAGGAGGAGTTGAGGGGGTCAGGCTTCTCAGAAGGTGCTCGAGAGTGATGCTGAAATCCGTGATTTTGGGCCGCCCGTCTAATTTTGCTGAACTCCCGGACGTGTTGAAAGAGGCCGATGGATTGGGTCTGCCTTCTCTGGATTTCATGCGGGCCGGAGAGCTGGAAAAAGCTGCACACCTCACAATAAAGGCCAATAAGCTTCTAGCAGTGCACGTGGCTGAAACGGCCGATGCGCAAAACTCTTCTATAAAAAAAACCGGGATGACTGAGGTGAAGCGCGCGTTGGGGTTGAAACCGTCGTTCGTCGTCCACGCCACCCACGCCACCAACGATGACCTAAAGCTTTTGCAGAAAAAGCGCGTGCCTCTGGTATTCTGTCCCAGGGCCAACAGCCTGCTTGGGGCAGGAGTTCCACCCATAGCCCAGGCGATGCAGCGCGGGTTGAAGTTCTGCTTGGGGACAGACAACGCGATGGTATGCCAGCCGGACATGTTTGAGGAGCTGCGCTTCGCTTGGGCCTGTCTGCGTAGGTCCGACCCGTCAGCCGGAAGTGATGAGGCCCGAGAACTTATAACCGCGGCAACCCTGAGGCCGGCCCGACTCTTGAGACTCTCTTGGGGCCCAATTGAAGTGGGTAAAAAGGTGGCATTCACCATTCTCTCAAGAGGGAAAAACCTCGAAAACATCCGCGACGTTTACGCGGGGATCGTCAACAGGGCGCGCGCCGGAAATGTACGCGCGGTGTTCAGCGGCTCCCAAGGGAATAATTAATAACATGGACAATCAAAAGAAAACTGGTGTTTTAGGAGTCTGACCGTAACACTGGGATGAAGAAAATGAAAGTGAAAGATGCGATGACCAGGGAAGTGAAGTGGGTCGAAGTGCCCGGCTCTAGGGTCGACGCCATGGACCTTCTCAGGAAGCTTGGCGTGAGCGCGGTCCCTGTGGTCAAAAAGGGGACCGAGGAGCTCGTGGGGATGATCTCCCTTCGGAGGCTTTTCGAAAACCCCGACGAGGACCAGCTAGCGATGCTTGTGGAGAGGGACGTGCCGACCGTGGGCCCGGACGAGGACGTCAAGGTGGCGGCCGATATTTTCCTGAAATCTCGGGCAAGAAGGTTAGCAGTCCTCAGGGATGGAAAACTGGTTGGAATGGTTACAGTCAGAGACACCGTTTACAGGGCGATTGCAGAGATGAATTTCGAGAAACCGGCGGCGGACTACATGCGCCCCCACGTCATAGCCGTGTGGGAGGGAACTCCGCTCAAGGCAACCCTGCAGCTCATGGAGCTCGCAGGCTTCCACGCCGTCCCCGTGATAAACGAGAACGGCAACCTTGTTGGCACGATTGGCGATGAGGACATAATCAAGGTCAGCGACGTGGAGGTCGGGTCCAAGATGAGCCAGATGTCTGGGAGGAGCGAGGGGGACAGCTGGACCTGGGACAGCGAGTCCCGCATCTACATCACAAAAAGTCAGATAAAGGTCCCGCCAAAGCCGGTCAAAGATTTCATGAAGAAGGAACTGGTGACGATAACAAAGAAGACGGGGGTGAGCAAGGCCGCCCAGCTGATGAAGCAGCACAAGGTGGAAGAGACCCCGGTCCTCTCCCTGGACGAGAAGCTGCTCGGGATAGTCAGGGACACTGACCTCCTCCGCAGCCTGTTTGAGTGAAATCTTTTAGCGCAGGAGAACAGTTGAGTTTTGGTGCTAAGGTGAAGTCTGACGACGTTATGGAGCTTGCGCTCAGGCGGGGTTTCATCTGGCCAGCCTTTGAAATCTACGGAGGGGCGGGTGGCTTCTACGACTACGGGCCGCTGGGGTCCGCCCTAAAAAACAGGATAATTGAGAAGTGGCGCAGGCTCTACGTGTTTGGGGAAGGTTTTCTGGAGGTTGACTCCCCGACGATAACTCCAGAGGAGGTTCTGAAGGCCAGCGGCCACGTTGACAACTTCGTCGACGCCATGGTCGAGTGCAAAAAATGCGGGGCTGCATTCAAGGCCGTGGACCTCGCCAAGGAGGCCACCGGCCAGGACATAGAGGGCATGGGCAAGAAAGAGATGGACAAGTTCTTGAAAGAGCGGGGGGCCAAGTGTCCGGAATGTGGAGGTGAGCTGGGGGAGGTCTTTGACTTCAACGCGATGTTCAAAACCGCGATAGGTCCCGGCAGCAAGAGGGTGGGTTACCTGAGGCCAGAAACCGCGCAGGGCATTTTCATCAACTTCAAGCGGCTCCAGCGCCTCGCCAGGGGGAAGCTGCCGTTCGGGGTCGTGCAGGTCGGGAAGGGTTACAGAAACGAGATTTCGCCTAGGCAGGGGATGGTGAGGCTCAGGGAGTTCACCATGGCGGAGGCGGAGGTCTTCCTCGACCCAGATGACCCCAACCACCCCAACTTCGAGAGGATGGCGGGGGAAAGTCTCAGGCTTTGGTTGGCGAAGGACCAAGAGGCGGGAGCAGAAAAACTGACCGAGGTGACGGCAGGGGAGGCCGTCAAGCAAAAGTTGACCGGCAATGAAATAATGGCTTACTACTTGGCGTTGACAAAAATATTTCTGCAGGGGCTCGGAATCCCGCCGGAGGCAGTCAGGTTCAGGGAGCAGACGAAGGGACAGCGCGCCCACTACTCCAGCGAGACCTGGGATGCGGAGGTTTTCACCAAGAGGTTCGGCTGGATTGAGGTCACCGGGATAGCCTACCGCACGGACTACGACCTTTCAAGGCACATCAAGCACAGCAAGGAAGACCTGACGATATTTGTTGAAGGGAAGAAAATCACCTGTCATGTGGTGGAGCCATCATACGGGATAGATCGCCCGTTCTACTGCATGCTCGAGCACTCTTACGTCTCCGACGGCAAGCGGAAGTACCTGAAGCTGAGGAAGGACCTGGCGCCAGTGCAGGCAGGGGTCTTTCCGCTGATGGGCAAGGACGGGCTGCCGGAGAAGGCAGGTGAGGTCCAGGAGATGTTGAAGTCGTGCGGGTTTGTGGTTGAGTATGACGAGTCTGGCTCAATTGGAAGGCGTTACGCCAGAGCCGACGAAATCGGGACACCATACTGCGTTACGGTTGATCACAGGACGCTCCAGGACGGCACAGTCACGTTGAGAGACAGGGATACAACGACGCAAGTCAGGTTGGAAATCAGGAAGCTCCCAGAGACATTACTTTCGCTTTTGTGCAGTGAAATATCCTTCGAGTCTGCAGGCGAACCGGTCAAGGCATAAACGTGGCCGCTATGGGAAGAATGACGAAGAGCGAGATCAGGGTCGGGTAAAAGACAAGTGCCCCGTAACGCTTTTCGTCGAGCTTGAAGTTGTGCGCTAAAATTATGTTGAAAACGGCAGGTGGCATCATCGAAAGGATGAACGAGGGGCCGGTGCTGCTCGGGAACCCCGGAACACCACTTGAAAAATTCAATGTAAGCCCGAACGCCAGAATGGTGATAAATGTCACTATCGGGCTCACGACAAACCTGAGTGCCCCGACCGAGACCAAGTCCTCAAGGTATCTTCGCGGGTTCACCAGTGGGATTTGGTAACCCACAAGCAGGAGCATGAGAGCAAAGAACGGCATCGCAAGGTAAGCGTCGAAAAACCCGCTAACGGCCGGCGGAATGGGGGCGCTGTTCGGGATGGGCGCGGTGAAGGCGACAAACAGGAGGGCGGCAATCAGCGCGAAGACAGCGGGAAAAGTCAACACAGTTGTTGCAACGGCACGCGGCGTGAGATGTTTTTTGGCGGCCGAGGAGGCAAGCACCGTACCGAAAATCAAGTGTAGGGTACCGACCCCCATCGCGAAGAGTGCAGCAGGGCCCAGAGCATCTTTACCCAAGAGAGCATAGATGGCCGGAAATCCAAGATAGGTCACGTTCATGAAGGCGGAGTTCAGGACCATAGAAATGGTTGTTTTTCTGTCATCTTTGGAGAGGTGGGAAATGGCAACAGCAGAAACGAAGCATGCGCCCACGGCAATGAAGCCGAACAGCAGCGCGTTCCCGAACCCGAGTATCTGTGTGGCAGTGTAGCGGGCCGTGGATACAAAGACAACGATAGGGAGGATAACCCAGATGGCGAACACGTGCAAAAATTTGAAGGCTTTGTTCAGAAATTTGAAATGGAAACGTGCGAAAACGGCCCTAAGGCCCATCCCGAAGATGACGAGTAAAAAGATGTAGATTAGCGACGATAAAGCTGGCGTAGGTTCACCATATCTGGGTTCAGCTGACCTTCTTTAATGCTTTCTCAAAGATTTCTAGGCCGACTTCAGCCTGCTCTTGGGTTAGGACCAAAGGCGGCGCGAGCCTCAGCGAGCATGGCCCCGCGGCGAGCAGGACCAGCCCGTTTCTGAACGATTCATCAATCACGGCGTTGCGAGTTTCTGTAGCTGGCTCCTTCGTCCCTCTGTCTTTGACAAATTCAACGCCAATCATCATGCCCTTCCCCCTCACGTCCCCGATTATTTCGTTTGTTTCCGCGATTTCCCTGAACCTCTTCAGCAGGAAGCCACCGACTTTTTCAGCATTTTTATCAAGCCTTTCTTTTTTCAGGATATCCAGCACGGCGAGAGCGGCCTCGCAAACAACAGGATTACCACCGAGAGTGTTTTCATGGGCGTTTGGATCCCAGTCCATGAGTTCAGCCTTGGCTACCACTGCGCCGCATGGCAGGCCGGCCGCGAGTGCTTTTGACATGAGAACAATATCTGGCTCAACGCCCCAGTGCTCGCATGCGAACCATTTCCCAGTCCGGCAGAACCCAGTTTGGATCTCATCGTCAACGAAGATTATCCCGTATTTTTTACATAGTTTCTGGATGGCCGGCAAATAGTCATCCGGAGGCACGATGTAACCTGCGGCGCCCTGAATTGGTTCAATCACAAGGCAGGATAGATCGTCGGGGGGAATGACTTTTTTCAGCATTATTTCCTCGATGTATCCAACGCACCACATTCCGCAGTCCGGGTATTCTTGCTTGAACGGGCAGCGGTAGCAGTAAGCGTACGGGACATGGAAGACGCCCTGCATCATGCCCTTGTAATGGCGGCGGGCGGCAACGCTGGTTGTGGTCAGCTGTAGAGATCCCATCGTGCGCCCGTGGAATCCCCCTATGAAAGCTAAAACATAATAGTTGCGAGTGTGCCACTGCGCGATTTTCAGCGCAGCTTCGACGGCTTCCGTTCCAGAGTTCCCGAAGAATGCGCGCTTCTTGAATTTTCCAGGGGTTATCTCGCAGAGGCGCTCCCCGAGTTCTACCTGGGGCAGAGTGTAGAAGTCGCAACTGTTGATGAAGATGAGCTTGTCAGATTGTTTTTTGATTGCCTCAACAACCTTGGGGTGTTTGTGTCCGACGTTGGTCACCGCTATGCCGGAGCTGAAGTCGAGGAAGATGTTCCCGTCGATGTCTTTCACCCACACGCCTTCCTCTTCCACGCCCACCAGTGGAGCGGTGCGGGTCAGCGATGGCGAAGTTACCGCATTGTCGCGCTTGATAAATGCTTTGGCTTTAGGCCCAGGCGGCGTCGCTACTATTTTCGGCCTCTTCACTTTCTCCAATTTCACCATCTCCAGTCGACTCCCCACTCTCCCCCGTACTTTAAGAGTTTTCCCCATCCTTCCCCACCGTCCCCACCTTTACACCCTCGTCCAACTCCATGCTCTTCAACGCCAAAATTTTCTAAAACCACATTTGTCGAACACATTTTTTTGGCCCTAAATATAGTTTATTTAAAATATATCTTAGAGCATAGATATGCTTAAATAGATATTTAGTAGTATATTGAGTTGGGAAGGTAAAAAATGAGAAAAAATGTCGGTGTTGCGGACGTTTTTCTACAAGAAAAGCCAGTAAAATCCTTAATTTTTCTAAAGAAGGAAAATAAACCAGTATATCAGACAAAAATATCTAAAGAGATTGGTAGCACATACGCGCACACCTACAACGTGCTTAAAGAACTAGAATACCTTAAATTTGTCGTTTTTAGGAAATCAGGAAGGATAAAGCTAGTAAAGTTGACAGAAACCGGAGAAAATGTCGCAGATGCCCTGGTAGCTTTCCTTGATGTTGCGCAGCTCGGGGAGATTGAGCGATCAATAGACCTCATTTACGAGAAGGAAATAAAGGGAAAACTTAGGGAAGAAATAAATAAGGAAGATTTAGAGAAAAAATTATCAAATATGAAGGATAAATTAAAAGAATACTTTGAAAATAAGCCACAAAATGTTTCAATTTTGGCAAGAAAGCTGGTAAAAAAGGTTAATAGTATCATGGAAGAGGGCCTCGGATACGCTCCATCAAGCTAGAACCTCCATCAAAAGTAACAACCCCAAAACAAAACCTCCGGAGATCAAAAAACTTCGCCAAGCCACCCCCATGGATTCGGTTACTTACTCTACATAAGGTAACATCGCGGGGCTTCGAATTTGCCTGTTTGGGGCATTGTGACTCTTAAAAGCTCTTTAAATTACCCATCATAAGGCTTAAATACCCTAAATTACCTATTATGGGTTGAAAGTTACCCTGAAAAGGTGAAGTCATGGAAGAAAGAGGACCGGAGAGGCTACTGGCATTGGCGTACGGGAACCACCCAAAGAGCGTGGGACTGAAGCCCGAGGCGGTGAAGGTGATAAGAGCACTGAAGGAGTCACCAAAAAAGATCGAAGAGTTGGCGACGGTGCTCGGACTGGACCTGGGTTCGGCAGCGGATCGCAAGCACTTTTACGTTTTGATGAGGCCGCTGAGAGACGCGGGGATGGTGGCGACGAGAAGGCTGGAGAGCAAGAGAGTATACTACTTGAGCCCGGATGGCTTCAGCCAGTTCTTGAAGGAGATACGAAAAGAGGCGGAGTACTGGCTATCCCCCGCCGCCCCATAACTTGCAGTTCAGGACCCAGCTACTCCAGCACATCAACGAATTCGATTTTGTTCGCTTCTTTCTTGTACCACTCAAAAATCTTTTCCGGGGTACTCTCGACTTCAAGGCTTTTTTCAAGTGTTTCAAGTCTGGATTTCAAGTACTTGATCTCCTCAACAATGGAGCCGACATCTGCCGAAGTTCTTTTTTGTGCCCCCACCCAACCCCCAGCTCTATATATTAGTCAAGCAGTCTATTATAATTTTCGATGACGAGGAAGACCGGAAAGGTTGCGCTCAAGGCAAGGCAGCAGATGAGGGCGGCAAAAGCAGCGATGTCGAAGAGGGAGCTAGCGGAGGCAGGAGTCAGCCTGTCGGTTCCGCGGCCAAGCGCAAAGTCAGTGAAGGAAAAAGAGGAGGAGCTCAGGAAGTTGTACCTCGATTTCTTCGCAGGCAAAGAGGGTGAAGCCCCGGGAGCCAAACCCCCTGAACCCCCTGAGCATCCAGAAGAAAAGCCGGAAGAAAAGCCCCAAGAACCACAGGAGCAGCCGCAACATCCCAAAGAAAAAAAGCCTGAAGAGCAAGCCCAGAGCAGCTAGGTCCAAGCGTGCCAAAAGCCACCAGCTGTTGTGTACGTGGAGTTATCGACGAGCGGGTTTGTTTGCAGTGATGGTTTCACGTGGTACGTTTGGCACTGGCGCCCCGTTTGTCGTGATGTTCACGATGGGTGCCTCAAACTCACTGGCAAGCCACGAAAGCAGTTCCCCGCATATCTTGAGTTTAATGATTTTTCTTTTAGTATCTTTACTCCCGGAGCATCTGCCAATTTTTGTTCCCAAGTCCATTCCCGCGAGGTAAATCTTAGAGGCACCAAGCTCGCGTGCCATAAACACCGCGCGGTCTCCATCTGTAAATCCCCCAAAGTTGAAGAGCTTGCCGAACTGTTTCACTTGGGTCGTGCCGATTACATTTTTATTTAGGTGAGGGGTGACTTTTCGCACCCGAGTAACGTTGTCCGCGTGAGCGTGTATCACAAGCCAAGACCCGAGTCTCCAGGCATTTATCTGGTTGTCAACCGTGCCGTCCAAGTCTGTGACGATGATTTCTGGATTTCTGTGTTTTAGTACGGCCGAGGTTGCCCCATCAGCGGCCATCAGGACCTTGCTCAGGTATCCTGCCCTTTCCAGTTTTTTGAGGTCGGTGTCAAGTGATGGCCCCGCCCCAAATACAATACATTCTTTGCCCTGAACCAACTTCCTAAGCCCACTGATGTCGGGTTTTGGAAGAAGCTTTTCAAATTCCACGGCGGCTTTTTCATCAGCTTCCTTGTCCAAGTTCAGCCTTTCAGCAATCCGCCAGTACCACGGGCGCCACAACTCCCACTTCACCCGACGACCTCCAGATCGATGGGTTCACCGCGGAGGTTGTAGGCCCTCCATGAGTCGGCAGTGTAGGGAAAGGCGGCTATGATGTGCACCTCCCCAAACTTGTCGAACAGGGCCAGGTCTTCTTGGGAGGGGGAGGCGTTGGAGCTCGGATGGCTGTGCACGGTGCCGCGCGCTGAAGGGTATATCCCAAGCATCTGGAGCCTGAACACGGCAGACTTGTTGGAGGAAACGGTTCCCGGGAGCAGCAATATTTCACTGACAGTTTCCCCCTTGGCTTTCAAAACCCCCGCGAATTCTTTCGGGTGGCTGGCCCTTGAGGCCGCCAAGATGAACTCCAGAGCTTCTCTATCTATGCGGGAAATTCGTACCATCCGGTCGCCCGCAGTTCAGATGAGTTCCCCGTAAGTGAGCTCGTGGGAGGCCAGCGCTTCCTGCCAAGTCTCCTCAATGCTGGAGTAAATTTTGCTCTCGTCAGGGTTGGTTCGGAAATAGTTGTTAGTTGGGTCGGCGAATACCCAGCCTTCGGGCGGGAGGTACACCTGCGCCCAAGCGTGCCCGATTATGTATCGCCCGTCAGGGGTCATGCCTGCGATTTCAAGGGATGTGGCAGACGGCTGGTTGAATATAAGAAATCCGTTCGCCAGCCGAGCGGGTATCCCAGCCGTCCTCGTGAGGGCAAGGTAAACGTTGGCCTTGTCCAAGCACTTCCCAGTCCCGGTCTCAAGTGTTTCTTCAGACGTGAACTCCCCGAGGACGAGCGTGTACTGGATGTTGTTGTAGACCCAGTGGTTTAGGTCCTCGGCCAGCGTGGTGTCGTTGTAGCCCAGCCCGCCGAAGCTGGACACAATTTGGTTTGTTTGTACAGTGTTCGTGCTCACGTACTGTGTGCTGAGCAGGAAGTACGCGTAGCTTGCGGGAATGCTGGAGCTGTCTCTGGTCAGGTTGCCCGTTGGCGCCGGGGTGAACATTACGTTGTCTGGCAGCCCCCCGTTTTCGGAGTGGTAAAGGATTATCCTGAGGAACGTGAACAGTGCATCCTTGGACCTTAGAGTCCCGATTGAACTGCTGATGCTTCCCGGGGCCTCTCCCGTCGACGCTATCTGGTCGCGCACGTTTCTTGCGAGGGTAACGTATTCATTTTTTGTCAGTGTCTTGAAAATTGCATCCCAGTCGCCGCTTTCGTTATCAGGCGGAAGCACAGATATCGGTTGGGCACCAGCCAAGAGGTTCTCCGAGCTGCCATCCGCCAGTGCAACGACCTTTTTTGCAGAGTAGTAAAGGAGCTGGGATGGTGCGACGTTGAACTCCTGCCCGTCGAACGAGATTGTGTAACTGCTCCTCTCCCGCCCAAACTTCATGTCTTTTGCCGCCCAGCTCGCGGAGCCCTCAAAGCCGTAAGCTGAAGGAACACCAGTGTACTTTATTGTGGAGAACCTAGTGCCTGCCAGGAGAGCTTCCGGCGTGATCGTTATCAGCTGCGGAGTAATCAGCATCTGGGCATCCTCCACAACCGCGCGCTTCCCTTCAATAGTTTGCATGTAGTCGGTGCTGCTTTCCGTGGTTCCGCCGCCATAGTTGAGGTTCTCCAAGCTATAGCTCAGCTCGTTTTCGTTGGTGACGGTTGCTCCGTTCGGCATTATTAAGTACGTTTTTGAGGTGACTTCTAACTGGGAGTCTTTTGCAATCACGGAGAGGATGCTTTGCGAAGTTTTGGTTTCATTTATCGAGTCCTGCGCGAAGCTTTCGTTGTCTACAGGCTGGAACAAGATTTCCCACCCGTTGTCGCTCCGGTAAGCGAAGTAGGGAAAGCTCCATCGCAGGGTTATTTTGAAGTTGTCGTTTTCACCCAGCCCGGTGATGTCGCAGGCGATGTTTTCCATTTCCAGACCATATTTGGCGTATGAGCTCTGTACGTCGGCAGCAAACATCAGCTTCGCGTTTTCAATCCCCGTCCCGTGGACAGGAACGCTCCCCATTGCTCCGCCCACAATCCCCTGCCTGCTTATGTCAGCGAGTTTCGAGTCAGGTATCTCGTAGACCCATTCGGCATCTGCGCTCCCGTTTTCATCTACACTGAAAGTTACCGTTTGGTTTATTTGGAGGTTCATCGTTGGTGCCAAAGTTTGAGGGGCGGGATTGTTTGTGATGTAGATGCCGAGTGCGGATACCAAGACCACCACGATTAGCAGGGCGACTATTTTGTTTTTCATTTTATAGTCCCTCTAGTCTTTCCGTCCCCCAGCCGTGTTCTTGCATCCGCCGTGGCTTTTACCATAACCTTTAGTTTGCCGACGGATTCCCCATGAGTCCTGGTCTTCAGCCCGCAGTCCGGGTCGATCCAGAGCTGCTCGGGCTTCAGGACTTCGAGCGCCTTTTGAATTCTTTTTTCCACAAGCGCCACATCCTCAATCACATGCGAGTGCACGTCCACCACGCCAAAGGAGATGTCTTTGGTAAACGGGTGCTTCCGGAAAAGCTCCATCAGGTCAAGCTCGGAGTTGGATGTTTCAAGGTCAAAGTTGTCCACCGACAGCTCAAGCATTTTCGGGTAGATGAACTCAAAGGCGCCATAGCATATGTGGGTTAAGAAGTAAGCGTCCACACCTTTCGTCACAACTTCCATGGCATCAATGGCAAACTCCGGTAACTCCTCAGGCCTAGCAGAGATGGCCGGCTCGTCCACTTGGATTATCTTCGCCCCGGCGTCCGCGAGAGCTTTCACCTCCTTGTGGAGTGCTTTGGATATGGCAAGGCAGGCGTCCCGGCGGCTCGGGTAGTGCTCGTTGAAAGACCAGTCCATCATTGTGTAGGGCCCGGTGACCATCCCCTTGACAGGTTTTTTCGTCAGACTTTGAGCGAACTTCCACCAATCCACGGTTATCGGCCCCCTCCATTGAACCTCCCCGGCTATGACCGGCTTTCGGTAGTACCTGTTTCCATAGCTCCTCACCAGCCCACTTGTTTTGAATCCATCCAGGTTATCGCCAAAGTAGGCAGCCATGTCGCCGCGGTACATCTCCCCGTCGACCAGAATGTCCAGCCCAATCTCCTCCTGTATGGCCATCCACTCGCGGGTGGCTTTCTCCTCAAGCTTCCGGAGCTCGCTGGCGCCCATCTGCTTGGCCGCGAACTTCTTTCTGGCGTCGAGGAGGTATTCCGGTTTTGGGAAACTCCCCACGGTGGTCGTGGGAAGCCGCGGCAGCTTTATCCCCAATCGCTTGAGCTTTTCCAGCGTCATGCCAGCCCCCCCGCTTTTTTGGCGATTGCCGAGATCATCTTTAGTTTCCTGAAAGCCACTTCCCGCGGCAGGTAGTCCCCCACGCCGCAAGATGTGCTCAAATACACGCGCTCGCTCCCGACCGTTGGCAGAATTCTCTTCAGCACTTTCAGGACTTCCTCTTCTTTCTCCAGCCTGGTGTTCCTCCCGTCGACTAGGCCGAGTCCCAAGTTCTTGGAGCATCCCAGCCTTGCGATCACGTCAGTTAGCCGCGGGCCGTAAGTGAAGTCAAAACCCAGCCCGTCCACGGGCAGCCTCATCAGCTTCGAGTAGATGGGCGTGGCGTCCCCGAAGTATGTGTAAAGATTTATCTCAGCGTTTCCTTTTTCGGATGCAACCGTTTCAACCGCCGTCTTGAATACATCGAAGTCGCTCGGGTTCTTCAGGATGGACGGCTCCTCGAGCTGGATGATCTCCGCCCCGTTTTTTGACAGCTCCTTGACTTCCTGAGCCATCGCCTTCGCGAATTCACCGACCAGAGCCTTGAAGTCGGCACCGCCGCGGTTGATAGAAAGCTTCGCGAGGGTGTAGGGCCCGGTGACCACAGCCTTAATCGGCCGCGGGGAAGATTTTTTTGCCAAGACGAACTCGCGGACGACCGTAGGTTCTTTCCAAGAAACACGCCCAGTCACGATGGGCTGTCTGAAATAGAAGTTTGTATCGAAGAACCTGAGCAGGCCGTTGACGCCGCAGCCGAGTCCCCGAGCAAAGTGGGATATCGGGTCATACCACCTGATCAACCCGTCCGTCAAAAGCTCAAGCCCGGCATTCTCCTGCTCCTGGATGACTTCTTTAACAACATTTTCTTGCACCCTTTCGAAGTCCTCTTTGGATATCTCTCCCTTCTCCAGCTGGGCGTAGGCCTGCCTGTGCGCCTGCTGCTCCGGGCGGTCACCCACCTTCGGGTAGCTGCTGTGGTTAGCCGCAATTATCTGCATGATACCATCTCAAATGAGCACTGACTTTTAAGAAGCTTCGGCTGAAAAGGTTTTGGGGCGATCCAGGCTGGCTAGGACAGGCGTTGACACACGCGCGGATGATTAGCGTACACCACTCGCCCCTCCATTCCACAAATGAAAGCCCACTCTGAAAATCGCGGCCACGGAATCCTTGTGTTCTGGGCTAGCGGTCGTTGCAAGAGGGCTGCCTCCACCGTCCTGTAGAACATTTATCCGCAGCAGACAAACTCTTCAGGGTTACATGAAGGGCCTGCTGCTGGACGTGGATTACTCCGAGGAAGAAGAGCAACCAGTCGTTCGATTGTTCGTCAAGAACGAAGAGGGGGGAGTGGTATTGGACCCGTCGTCTGAGCAGTACCTTTTTGTTGAGGCTGGAGACCCGGAGAAAACCAAGAAGATAATCTCGAAGCTGGAGCTCACGGAGCAGGGGCAGACTGTCAGGCCAAAAGCCGTTGAGTTGGTCAAGCGCACGCGCCTCGGCAGGGAAATCGAAGCGATAAAGGTCTCTTTCAACCATCCCAAGGACATGCCAGCCCTACGCCACGCCATCAGGGAGCTTCCGGGGGTGAAGGAAATTTACGAGTTCGACATCCCGCCAGCCCGAAGATATCTTGTAGACACTGGATTGGTCCCGATGGAAGGAGTCGAGGCCGTTGGGAAAGAGGAGATACAGAACAAGTTGAAAACAGTAACTCTTGAGGCCCCGCCAAAGCCCGCCGTTGTGCCGCAGCCGAAGTTGAACGTGATGAGTTTTGATATCGAGGTCTACAACCCGACCGGCAGCCCGCGCCCGGAGAAGGACCCGATAATAATGTTCAGCCTGGCCGACAACAGGGGGTTCCAGAGGGTCATAACCTGGAAAGGCGCGAAGACGGCCCCGGATTACGTCGAGGTCGTAGGCAGCGAGAAGGAAATGATAGAGAGGTTTGTCCAGACGGTCAGGGAGAGAGATGTCGACATCCTCCTCGGCTACAACACTGACCTCTTTGACTTCCCTTACATCAAGGAAAGGGCGAGGCAGCTGAAGGTCAAGCTTGCACTTGGGAGAGATGGTTCGGAGATGGTTGCCAGGAGAAGGCGCTTCGCCACGGCCGCCAGGATAAGAGGGCGAATCCACGCCGATGTTTTCACAATGGTCGACTTCCTGGCTACAATCGGGCACATCAGGCTCATTCACTACAGGCTGGAGGACGTCTACCGCTACATGCTCGGGAAGGAGAAACCCGATTTCGAGTTCACAAAGTTTGTGGAGGCATGGGAGAAGGGCGGGGAGCTCTGGCAGGAGCTTCTCAAGTACTCGATGTCGGACGCCGATGCAACATTGGAACTTGGCCTTGAGCTCCTTCCGCTTTTCACCGAACTCACAAAGCTAGTGGGCCAGACGCTCTTCGACGTGAGCAGGATGAGCCCTGGCCAGCTGGTGGAGTGGCTGCTGATGGCCGAGGCCCACAGGAAGGGGGAGCTCATCCCAGCCAGGCCGGTGGCGGAGGAGCTTGAGGAGAGGTTCGAGGAGACTTACGTGGGCGCTTACGTGGTTGAGCCTGTCAAGGGCCTCCACGAGAACCTGGTTGTTTTTGACTTCATGTCACTTTACCCTTCGATAATTGTTACTCACAACATTGACCCGTTCACGATGAACTGCAAGTGCTGCAAGCCGGAGGAGTACACCAAGGTCCCAGAGCTGGGTTATCACATCTGCAGCAAAAGAAAGGGGTTCGTCCCGGAAATCGTGGAGCGGTTGGTCCAGGCGAGGAGGAAACTGAAGTCCGAGCTCAAGAACCACAGGCAAGGCACGAAAGAGTACAGGTCATTGAACGCTAGGCAGTGGGCTCTGAAGATACTCGCCAACTCATTCTATGGGATGCTCGGTTACCCGCGGGCGCGCTGGTACTTCAAGGAGTGCGCGGAGAGCGTGGCCAGCTTCGGCAGGCACTACATCCACCAGAGCATAGAGATGGCGGAGAAGTTCGGGCTCAAGGTTGTTTACGGCGATACGGACAGTTTGCACTGCGAACTCGGAAGCAAGACCAAGGAGGATGCTCTGCGTTTTTTGGAGCAGATCAACGAGGCGCTGCCGGGAATAATAGAGCTTGAGCTGGAGGGATTCTACCCTCGCGGAGTCTTTGTCACCAAAAAGCGCTACGCCATGGTGGACGAGGCAGGGAGGATGGTCGTGAAAGGGCTGGAGTTTGTGCGGCGCGACTGGGCGGCCATCGCCAAGCGCACCCAAGAGGAGGTTCTCAAGGCCATCCTCGTGGACGGCTCACCAAAGAAGGCTGCAGAACTCGTGCGCAAGAATACCAAAGACATCATGCAGGGGAAGGTCAACCTGGAGGACCTGATCATCTACACCCAGCTGAAGATGCCGATTGAGAGCTACCGGGCAATCGGGCCGCACGTTGTAGCCGCCAAGCGCCTCAGGGAGCTTGGCCACGAGGTCGAGCCCGGGATGATGATCGCTTACATCGAGGCGAAGGGCTCCGGCAGCATAAGCGAGCGCGCCGTCCCCGTGGAGGATTTCAAGGGGAAGCAGTATGACCCTGAATACTACGTTCACAACCAGGTTCTGCCGGCGGTGATGAGAATTATGGAGGTTCTCGGGTACAGGGAGGATGACCTGAAGTTCGAGAAGCACAAGCAGGCGGGGCTTGAGAAGTTCATGTGATCAAGACGTTGCCGTCACGGGCAACAGCCAGCCAGAAGGTTTTCACCACAAATCGGCCGGAGATGCTGTCGCGCGCTTCCTCGCGGATTTTCGCCACAATGTCGGGCGCCGTCAGCTTCACCCTGATCTTGGTAGCATCCGCAGCCCTGTAGAGCAAGTTCGGCACATTGAAAATATCGGTTCCCATTTTGACTTCCAGCGTGACCGGGGCGCGGAGCTTGGCGGCCAGTTTTATTGTTTGTTCGGCGCGTGCTATGTTCTCTCTAGCCCTTCGCTCGAGAATCGAGATGTTGGCCCTTGATGTCTTGAGCCTGCGTGCTATCTCTGCCTGCTTCAGACCTTTCGCCTCGAGTTCCAGGACGTTGAGCTGGGCCGCAGTAAGGAAAGTTTTCTTCACAACACTAGCTTTAAGCACCGCCATTAATCAGTTTTGCCGTATGTTGACAGACCAGGAGCTCGAATCATACCGGAAGGCTGGAAAGACCTTGGCGAAGGTGAGGGAGGAGATTCGCCCCCTCGTGAAGGTCGGTGCCAGCATTTTGGAGATAGCAGAAAAAGCTGAGGAGCTGGTCAGACAGAAGGGGGCCAAGCCTGCATTCCCGTGCAATGTCTGCTTGAACGAAGTCGCCGCACACTACAGCCCGATTGCTGGAGACGCCATTGTAATAAAAGAGGGGGACATGGTCAAGGTCGACATCGGCGCTCACGTGGACGGCTACATCGCCGACACTGCGTTCACAGTTGCGACCGGGGCCGGGGTCGAGATGGTGGGGGCCGCGGAGAAGGCACTGGAGGCAGCCATCGCGGTTGTTAAGCCTGGAGTGGACGTCGGGGAGATTGGCCGAGTGGTAGAGGAGACAATAACCGCCGCCGGGTTCAAGCCCATCAGGAACCTCACCGGTCATAGCCTCGCCCGCTGGGACCTTCACGCGGGGATAACCGTCCCGAACGTCAAGGAAAAGACAGGCGCAACTCTCAACGCCGGGGATGTCTTGGCAATAGAACCATTTGCCACAGATGGGGCCGGCTATGTGGAGGACCAGAAGAAGGTCTACATCTTCCGCCACCTCCAGGATGCCCCGACCCGCCTGCGCATGTCGAGGGAGCTACTGCGCGACATCAAGAGGGATTACAATGAACTCCCGTTCGCCGAGAGGTGGCTGGCCAAGAAGATGTCAAAGCTCAGGCTGGAGCTGACCCTCCGGGAGCTTACAGGTATTGGGGCCCTGTGGCCGTACTACGTGCTGGCGGAGAGAGGGAAAGGGAAGGTGGCGCAGGCCGAGCACACAGTCATAGTGACAGAGCAGGGATGTGAAGTCACGACTAGACTCGTTTAAAATTTTTAAATATTACTTTTTCAAAATAAGCATAGCGTGGTCCTTCTCGTATGGGTCGAGAGTTTTCGCGTCAATCACGTCCATCTCTTTGTCCAGCTTGTCCATCTCGTCCCTGAAGATCTCCCGCGGCTCTTTCGTCACGTCTATGCTCCTGGCCTTCAGCGCCAGCACGGCATGGCCGCCCTCGTTAAGGTAAGCCCTTGTGTTTGCCAGCAGGATGTCCGTCTGGTCAGGCTGTGCCACGTCCTGATAGATCACGTCCACGTTTTGCACTATTGAGGAGTAGCTTGAAACGTCTCTTGCATTGGCCAGGATTGGCGCCATGTTCTGTCTCTTGTCACACACGAGAAGCAGGTCCCTCAGGGGGCGGGATGAGACCTCGATGCAGTACAGGGAGCCGTTTGCCCCTATGATGTCAGATACGTGGGATGCAGTCGTCCCGCTCGCGGCTCCGAGGTAAAGTACGCAGCTGTCGGACTTTATCGGCACTTCCTTGATGTTTTTCAGAATGGCCGCGGCCAGCTTGCTCCTGTATGGGTCCCAGAGCCTGTACTCCACGCCGCCGATTTCCAGGAGCTTCTCCCCGTAGACCTGGTTTCCGGAGGCGAGGTTCACCGTGGCGAGTTTCTTTGTACCGTCGTCGAACTCTATCCAGTAAATTGACTTGAAGCGGTTGTGCTCGGTGGCTTTCATTGGAACTCCCCCCCGGACCTTACGTTCGCGATTCTGGTTTTCATGCCGGCTGCGAGTTTGTCCCCCACGAACTCTCCGGACAGTGCATCCACGCGCGCGGCTATAGATATTTTTCCCGAGAGCGACCTTGCAATTTTTCCCCGCAGCTTTCTTGGTGCCCCCCTGACTTCCGGATACTGGTAAATCAACCCGTGCTTTGGTGGCCTGGCTTTAGTGCGGAGCGCCCGGAAGAGGGCCTTCTCTGCGCCGAGGACCTGGACGGTGCTCGCGGGTAGGCGGGCGAGCGCCTCAAGCCCGCGGGCCTTTGAGATAAGACGGGCCCCGATGGCGCCCCCAACAACGGCACGGATGTTTGGTGCTATCTGGGCCATCAGCCCCTCTATGTAATCGGAGGCCTTGTTTCTCAGCTCGTGCAGGCGGAGTATTTCTTGGATGAAGTCCTGCACCGCGTTGATGTCGACATCGTCAAAGGGCGCGCCGATTGAAGTCTTCGCGGCATCCGCAATCTTTTTTGCATCTTCCTCCGGGATTTCAGCGGTGTTCTGGACGGCGCTCTGCGTGAACTTCTCGCGGTGGCCCAAGTTCTGGACCAGCTTCAGGTACTTCGGGTGGTCCAGGACGAGACGGTCAAGTTCTGGGAAGTGGGTGGAGTACCACTCCCTGACCTGCCCGGTCAGGATGTTGGTGAACTTGTCCATCTGGTCTAGGATGTCTATAGACTGGATTATGAGCCTGTCGCGCTGGGCCGCCTCGTTCCTGAGCTTGTGCCTGGTGAGAATGAAGTTGACGTCGCGGAGGAGCCTGTCGACGTCCTGAAAACCGACCTCTTCGGCAATTTCCGACAACTTTCCCCGGAGGATTGACCCCGCCCTGTTAGGCATGAGGGCTTCAAACTTCGCCCGCCGGAACTCCTGGCTCAGCCTCCCCACAAGCTGTTTTGACTCGAGAGTGAACTCGTTGTGCCCGCCCTCAATCAGCTCCTGGACGAGCCCGCGGTGTTCGGGAGTAGGATTACCCATCTGAACGGTGGCCAAGCGCCCGGTGACTTCCACGGAATCTTGGGGGAACTGTCTGTAAGAGAGCATTTTTCCAGTGTCATCGAAGGCGAAGACACCTAGCACGCATTCTCCGAGATGGGCGGTCATGCTAAAAATGATGATGTTCCAGTTTGTTTAAGGTTTGCGGGAGGCAGTGTCGCCGTACAGTTCCAGAAGTTTTTCCCGTCAGGCTGAAAGCCGCTCGTAGTAAGACGAGCCCCCGGTCTCGAGTATTTCCCGTATGATGGTTTCAGTGGCCTTGCCAACTCCCATTATTTCCTGTAGCTTGCTCTTCATGGTGGACAAAGGCACTTCCAATTTCGAGATTGAATACGCGGCGAAACCAAAGGGCGATCTTTTCCCTTCCAGCTTCAGGAAGTAATCGATGTGTTCCAGCATGACGACCATCAGATCATTCTCACTCAGCAGGTCCTTGTAGAGGGAGGGCGGCACGCGTTTCGGCATCTTGTACTTTTTAGCGATCCTGTTGAAAGTGGGCACAAGTGATCCGTAATACTCCCCGGAAGCCCGACCCCATTTGTCCCACTGGTATATTTTCTGATATTTTTCCACGAGGTCCGGATAATGCGCTTTTAGCACCTCAAGAAAGTGGTCCTTCTGCCGCCCCTCCTTGAGGGTCATCCCCCCAAATATGACGAAGTCCACCCCAGCCCTGCTGGCCTTTCTCACGGAGTCTTCGATCAACTTGGGAGTGTCCGTCACGAACGGGATTATGGGGAGCAAAAACATGCCGCAGGCGATGCCTTCTTTCTTGAAAAGAGCAAGGGTTTCCAGCCTCTCGCTCGGCGGCGGCACCCCAGGCTCGAACATGGCGCTTATCTTGTCGCTCACCGATGAAAAGCTGAAGCTCACTATCGCCCTGCTCTTTTCGTTTATTTTTTTGATCAAGTCGATGTCGCGCTCCACAAGCGTTGATTTTGTAAGGATGTGTACCGGGAGGTTGTACTCGTACATCAGTTGGAGGGCCCTTCGGCTCAGCTGGTACTTCTTTTCGACAGGCTGGTAGCTGTCGCCGACGCCGCCGCCCATCATGATAAAGCTCCGTTTGAGTGGCGCACGCTTTCTTTTCGGGTCCAGCTCCCTCCGCAGGACATCTATCGCGTTCACCTTCACCTCCACGTCTTCCCCAAAGTTCCCCTCTACGTGGTAGTCCTCAGACCGGCCGTCACAATAGGTGCAGTTGTGGAGACATCCCCTGTACAGATTCATCCCGTAGTGGGAGATGAACCACGAGTCGATTTTTTCGTGTTTTCGCAGTACGGTCTTTGCTTGAATTTCTTTGATGGCCATTGACAGGTACCTCCTTTCGTGCAGATATCCACGTGTTTTTTATTAAAACACCCTGTGGGCGGGGCAGGAACTCCATTTTGGTACCAGGTGGCCGCAGCCCCACACCGCAAGCCTTAAAATGGACCGGGGCGAAAAATGGCGGGATAAAATGTTGAAATTGGCAATAAATGGTTTCGGAAGGATAGGCCGGTGTTTCTTGAGGAGTTCACTTGTGAACGAAAAGTTCAGGAAAAACATCGAGATAGTGGCGATAAACGACCTTTCAGACCCGAAAATGCTTGCGCACCTGCTTAAGTACGACTCGGTATTCAGGATTCTCAAGCAGGACGTCAAGGCGACCGAGAGCTCAATCTCGGTGGACGGCAGGGAGATAAAGATTTTGAAGGAGAAGGACCCGGCGCTCCTGCCCTGGAAGGCCATGGGCGTGGAGTATGTGTTGGAGTCCACGGGTATTTTCACCGCAAGGGAGGGGGCGAGCAAGCACCTCACAGCTGGAGCCAAGAAGGTCGTGATTTCGGCCCCGGGAAAAGGCCAAGACGTCTCCATTGTTCTCGGGGTGAACGACGGTGCATACGACCCCGCAAAGCACAGCGTCATCTCCATGGCTTCCTGCACCACCAACTGCCTGGCCCCGATGGTGAAGATTCTGCACGATAACTGGGGCGTGAAGCAGGGATTCATGACCACATGCCACTCGGTGACGAACGACCAGAACATCCTTGACCTGGTGCACAAGGACCCGCGCAGGGCCAGGGCGGCGATGCTTTCGATCATACCGACGACCACGGGTGCGGCAAAGGCAATAGGAGAGGTCATCCCGGAGCTGAAGGGCAAGCTCGACGGCTTTGCACTGCGGGTCCCGGTGGCGGACGGCTCGGTGACGGACTTGGTCGCAGAGCTGGGGAAAGATACCACGGCAAAGGACATCAACCAGGCTTACAAGGAGGCGTACGAGGGGAAGTTAAGGGAAATCCTGGAGTACAGCGAGGAGCCGCTAGTCTCAAGCGACATCATAGGGAACCCGCACTCCTGCATAATCGACGGGCTGAGCACAAAAGTGATGGGAGAAAAAGGGACATTCGTCAAAGTCTTGGGTTGGTACGACAACGAGTGGGGCTACTCAAACCGGCTGGTGGACCTGTTCAACTTCTTCCGCTCGAAGGAGAAGTAGCCTCATCTACATTTTTTAAACAGGAGGGAGCACATAATGGTGGGGATAGATTGGAACTAGTCGTTGGTTCTGACCGGCTGAAGCGCGGGTTTGCCAAAATGCAAAAGGGCGGAGTGATTTGTGACGTCACCAAGACTGAGCAGGCGATCATATCCGAGGAGGCGGGGGCGGTGGCGGTGATGGCTCTCCAGGCTGTGCCGGCAGACATCCGGGCGACAGGAGGGGTGGCGAGGATGGCCGACCCAGCCGTCATCGAGGCGATAATGAACGCCGTGACAATTCCGGTAATGGCCAAGTGCAGGATAGGTCACTTTGCAGAGGCGCAGGTGCTAGAAGCGCTCGCTGTTGACATGATAGACGAAAGCGAGGTCCTCACGGTGGCAGACGAGGAGGCCCATGTTGACAAGCACAAGTTCAAGATACCGTTTGTTTGTGGCGCACGTGATCTGGGGGAGGCCCTTCGGAGGATAGATGAGGGCGCCGCCATGATCCGCACGAAAGGCGAGGCTGGAACAGGAAACATAGTTGAGGCGATAAGGCACATAAAGCTCACAAAGCGCCAGATTTCCGAGCTGGCGACGCTCAAGCGGGACGGTCTGGAAGAGAAAGCTAAGGAGTACAGGGTCCCAGTTGAGCTTGTTGAAGAAACAGCGAAGCTGCAGCGGCTGCCCGTGGTCTGGTTCTGCGCCGGAGGAATTGCCACGCCCGCTGACGCCGCGATGGTGATGCAGCTCGGAGTGGACGGCGTCTTTGTCGGGTCAGGGGTGTTCAAGTCGAGCGACCCCGCGAGGATGGCGAGGGCGATAGTGGAGGCGGCCATGCACTACGACAACCCTGAAGCCGTGCTTGAGGCATGCAAGAACCTCCCGCAGCCCATGAAGGGCATTGACATCAAGGTTCTGAAGCCGGAGGAAAAACTGCAGGTCCGTGGTATTTAGCTTGTCAAGCTCTTTGGATTAAAACAAATTTCAGAAAGTCCGTGCAGCGATGTATTTGCGAGTTTGCAACGTTCAAAACTTGAGAGATATTTTTATTTATCCACGTAAACAATAAAATTTGTGCCAACAATCCACCACTTCGGCGGTATCGCATCGGACTCAAACATCTACTTGATAGACGATGAAACAGCCACGCTGATAGACGCTGGGACCGGGGATTACTTTGGAGATGTAAAAAGAGAGATGGCACAGCAGGGGTTCGGTCCAAAGGACATAGACCTTCTCATAAACACCCACTGTCACTTCGACCACACTGGCGGAAATTCTGACTTTGTAAAGGCCTCCGGCTGCGAGGTGGCCATCAACGAGCTTGAGGCAGATCTTCTCAGGAAAGGGGAGGAGGAGGTAACTTGCGCCAAGGTTTTCGGGCGCAAGCTTGAGCCCATGGAGGTTCAGCAAGAACTGAAGGAGGGCGATAAGCTGGAGCTTGGAGAAATCGTTCTAGAGGTTCTAAATACCCCGGGCCACACTGCCGGCAGCATTTCCCTTTACGATTCAGCGAAGAAGATTTTGTTCACCGGCGACACAATATTTTGCGACGGGGTCGGGCGCACAGACCTGCCAACCGGCGACCCAGAGGCGCTGATGCGTTCTATAGAGCGACTGGCCAAGCTCGGCGCGGAGCAGATGTACCCGGGCCATGGTTCCTCCCTCAGCAGTGGCGCTAGGAAATGCATTCTGGGCGTTGCCAAGGGGATTTACCTGTGAAAGCGATGGTTCAAATATTACCCCTGCAAAGTTCAGCTGGGTTAATGAAGCCGAGAGATGTTTTGAACAGGCTCAAGTGGGCGAGCAAGGATCTCGGGTCATCCAAAGTAACCATACTGCACAGGGGCGCGTCTTCGGACAGGAGGGTTATCCACGGCAAGGATATCTTGGAACTCGGACATGGCTTCATGCGCGTCGTTTCTCCAGAGGGCGAGGTCGAAATCCCTTACCACAGGATTTTGTTGATTGAAGTGGGCGGGCGGGCGGAATACAGGAAGAGAGGCGCGTAAGGATGGAGTTCGTGCTTTCCCTTCTCGTGCTGTTCCTCTACGCGAAGGTTTTTGGAGAAATCGTGCACCACTTCGGGTTCTCCTCGCTGATAGGAGAAGTCGCTGTCGGGATAATCGTGGGTCCCGCCATTCTCAACTGGGTGCAGCCCGGCCCGCAAATTGAGGGGGTGGCCATGCTAGGTCTTTTGGTGATGATGTTGGTCGCGGGGATGAACTCTCGCTTTGACCTCCTCTCGAAGGTCAAGTTCAAGGCCCTGACGATATCCATTCCAGCCGCCGTGCTGTCGCTTTATCTCGCTTTTCTCGTTCCATACGCGATGGGACTTCCACTCATCACCTCGCTCTTCATCGGGGTGGCGCTTTCCAACACATCAATAGATGTCATGGCCCGTGTGACAAAGGGGCACCGCCTAGAGTCGGTTCTGGTCGGTGCCTCGCTCATCGACGACGTGATGGCGGTTTACATGATTGGAATCCTTTCCATCCTGGGGTTGGGGCGCACGCTTGACATAAGCGGCTTCCTTTTGGCCACGGTCGGGATAATCATCTTCTTTATAGTCGTCATTTGGGCATCGAAGGAGTTGATTATCAAGCGGAATCTCATGAGGGTTCTCTGGACCAAGGAAGAGAGGAGCATCCCCCTTGCTTTCATAATCAGCCTGATGTTGGCGCTTGCGGTCGTTGCTCACCAGGTCGGTCTCCACATGATCATCGGTGCGTACATGGCCGGGCTTTTTATCAGCAGGCTGAGGGAGCGTCCAGTGGTCACCCTGCAGAGCAGAATCAGGCTGAACAAAATGTTGGATGACGTGGGCACCTCTCTGGAGTCGGTGCTGACGCCCATCTTCTTTGCCTACGTTGGGCTCCAGCTCGCTCCGACCTGGGGGAACATCAACATCGTTCTCTTCTTTACGCTCCTCCTCGTGGCATTCGGCGGGAAGTTCGTGGGAGGGGGGTTGGGTGCCGCCCTAGCGGGGTACAAAAAAGAGCGCGCAGCGATAGGGGTCGCGATGTGCTCGCGGGGAGCGCTCGAGTTGGCTCTTTTGAGCTTCGGGTTCCAGGCCGGGGTCGTGTCGTCTTCAGTCTTCTCCTCGATGGTGCTTCTGGTGATGATGATGGCTTTCATCCCGCCGATACTCTTCAAGCTTATAGCTGAAAAAATTCGTTGACTTGGCAGGTTGTCGTTGTTCCATTTCCAAGGGTATGGATTTTTACAGTGTTGCAGAATTTATATATGAAAGCCATGAAGAAATCGATGCCTTGTTTGGCCTTCCTACTGGCGCTGCTTCTGGCGGGATTTGTACCCTTAGCTAGCGCGTGGTGCAACGCCCATTGGTCAAGCGACCCATACAATCCAGATTATAGCACGCACGACTACCTGGCCGAGCACGCTTTGAAAATGCTTCCCGCCGCGGAGCAGAGTGCAATAGTTCATAACCTCTCGCTCATGCTTTACGGGACGGAGATGCCCGACAGCCCCTATGAAATATGCGACACGATGCTCCACCACGTTTACTACAATTCAGCGGGAGAGCTGACAGACGACGCCGCGGCGGACAGGGCGCAGGAGGAGTATGACTCGGCATTGTCGTACCTTCGGGACGGGGATTACAACAACGCGGACAAGCACATAGGCGCGATGGCCCACTACATAGCAGACCTCGGGGTGTTCGGTCATGTCATGGGCGCCTACACCGATTGGCACGCGGAAACCCACCACAGCGACTACGAAGAATATGTGCGGGATCGGACGGCGAGTTACACCTCCTCAGATTTTGACGGGTATATTGTCTACGACGGCAGTCTGGTTGGGATGAACGCTCGCGACGCCGTTACGAGCCTCGCTTATACTATCACGTTTGGTTCTGGCAATATCCAGCCCTGCACGTGGATGGAATCAAACTACGACTGGGGCAACTCCACGTTCAAGGATTCTGCTGGGGCGTCGATGGGCCTGGCGGTGAACTACTTGGCCGAGGCGCTGCACAAGCTGTACCTCGACTATGCCCCCGCGGTGAGCGGTGCACCGGTCCTGAGCACTGGTAGGGTTTACTCCACATCCGACAACTCGGGCACGGGTTTCGTTTACGAAGTCATTTACATGGACAACGACGGGGATGCCCCGAGTTATGTGAAGGTTTACATTGACAGCGTGGGGAATAGCATGACAAGGATCGGGGGCAATTACTTGGAAGGTACTTACTACCGCTATGTCGCCACCTTGGACAATGGCCAGCACTCTTACTACTTCGTGGCGAGCGATAACAGGGGATTGGCCGTTAGGTTGCCCTCTTACGGGAGCTACAGCGGGCCGGGCGAGGGCACGTCAAGCACTCCGATCCTCAGCGCGGGAAGCGTTTCGCCCTCTTCAGGAACGACTGGCACCACTTTCACCTACAATGTCACCTATCAAGACAATGACAACGACGCCCCGAGCTACGTCAAGGCATACATCGACAACACGGGGTACAGCATGAGCAAAGTGAGCGGAACATACACGGGCGGCGCGCTCTACAGCTGCCAGACAACGCTATCTCAGGGTTCCCACACCCACTATTTTGAAGCAAGTGACAATTACGGGGCGACCGCAAGGCTACCAGACAACGGCAGTTACAGCGGGCCGAGCGTGACAGAATCGGAGAACGTCCCAACTGAAAATTTTGAAGTTACCTTGACTTTCCTCAAGCCCGATGGAAGCCCGCTTGCCAACACCACGGTTTACTACGGCACCTCGCAGGGACAGGAGGCGGAAGCGTTGGGCACGACGGATTCCAACGGCAACATCACCACCACAAATTCGGCCCTCGCTGGCCAGACGGTTTACTTCAGGAGCTCGGACGGGGCGTACGAGCAAAACGTTTACGTTGGATCAACAGGTGGAGCGGTTAACGTGGCGCTTGCCGAAGCCGCACCGTCAGCCGGATTTCCAGTCTGGGTTGCCGTCGTGCCGATCGTTTGTGCTGCAGTCGGGGGTTTGGTGTTGTTCCTGAAAAAGCGCGGTGGGAAAAACGTAGGGTGGCAGGGAGGAGATGCTAAAGCATGGCGCAAAGGCAAGGGGCCAGAAACCTTCTTTACCCCAGTCTTTTGAATAATTTTTCCCCTTTTTAATCACCTCCACCCAAAGGCTTGGCGGGGAAATTGGGCTGCATATCGGCGCTGGACGTCATCCGCTCCATGATGCGGGAGGGGTTCTCACGCGACGAGATCTACGACGTGCTGGCTGGGATGGGGCTTCCCGGGGAGCAGGTCCAGCTGATGATTGACAGGGTTAAGATGGAGTTTGATGGAGCCGGGCTGGTGCAGCGCCCCTACCGCCTGGCCGCCGAAGTTGAGAAAGTTTTTCATGAGGCGTTTGAGGATTTCCAACGCGACTCTCTGATAAAGCTCGATTCCATCTCAAGAAAACTTGACTCCGTCCTTGCCAAGCTGGAGAGAAAAAGCTGTAGGATAAAAAACTAGCTGGTTGAAATTGTGAACATATTTAGGGATACCACAATTACTCTTGCGCCAAATGTTTCATCCGGGACGTTCCACTTGTAAGCGAGGGGAGAGTGGACGTAGCCAACCCCCTTGGCCAGCGGCAGCGTCGGGTTGTCGAAGTCGAATGCCTCCTCCACAGCCCGGTGCTCAAGTTTGACTTCAGTGTTCCATTGCCCCCACCAGAGTGTGATCCCTATAAACGGAATCGGGATTGGCGTGGCGGTCGGGAAGTTGGGGTAAAGCCACCCTGCGGGGTCCTCTCGCGCGTACCCCACGCTTTCGACGGTGAAGTTGTGGTAGACGGAGAGTCCGGGCGACGGGTTGATGGGCGGGGGAGGCAGGAGCTCGTAGATGTTCTCCCGGTTCAAGCCAGCTGGCAGCGGGTTTTGCAGCAGGGCATTTTTCAACCCCTCGTCAATCTCCGGAGGAGATGGAGAATCCTCGCCCTGTTGCGAGAACTCGTTCATCTCTTCAAAACCGCCTCTGGCCCCATTGAGCACTTTTCTCAGGCTCCCAATCCCCCCGTCGGCCTTGCAGTCGATGTAGACCTGTAGCTCCCGTAGAACTTCTCTAGGTGGGTCGTACGCGTAAGCCTTCACATAGACCAACCTTTTCGCCTCCGGTTCATGCAGCAGCGGCACCATAGAGCTCTCTACTTGGGTAGAAAGCTGGTCCAGAGCAGATCTTGCGGTCGCGGCGTCCATATTTCCAGATGCTCGAGTTACCGCATCTTTAAGCGCCGATATTTTCTCGGTTGCCCCCTCGACCCCCCACTCCACCTGCTCTTTGAGTGAAGGATAGCTCGGGTCAAGTTTCCTTGTTGTCAAACCTTGGTAGATGGCCGCAATCATCACGTTCCCGCTGGCCCCCTGCGAAAGAGAGTTCAGAAGCCCCTGGAACTCGCCCCCGGCATCCGAGATTTTTCCGTTGGCGCCAGTTATTTTCGCTGCAGAGTTGTCGAGCACCGCCTTGATTTTCCCGAGTCCCCCATTTTCCAGATTCTCGGTCGCGGCAATGTTTTTGGCGAGAGAGATGTCGTCATCAACTGTTCCGAGAAGGGCCTTCGCGCCGTCGATTGCGCCTACAGCCCGGTCGATAAATCCTTCAAGGCGTTCTACATCCGCGGTATGTATGGGGGTTACCACCAGCGGTTCTTCCGTTGCCGGATTTTCCATTCCCGCCAGCGACTGTGCCGCAGCCAGGTAGTCCGATGAGCCGAAGGAGTTGAGCTCGTGCATGGCCCAGGCAATTTGGAAAAATCCCTTTGTGCGCCCCTCGCTCAGGTTCACGTCGCCCCTGAGCCAGGCCTCCCCCCACGCCCATGCGTACTCCATCCCCTTCCACAAGGTCCCGATGTTTCCGCGTTCCTGCAGGAAATCGTCCATGCGCTCTTGGAGGAGGAAGTAGCGGGAGTCGACAAAGGTTTGGGTTTCATCCAGCGGGACTTTCACGGACAACTTGCCGTCCCTTGAGCAAAGCCTCGCGACGGTGTTTGGCAGCTCGGTCGTGGCCAGCACGTACCCGTTCTCAGCCCTTTGAAGTGCCACGTTCACGCAGTTGTCGGACTGACAGAGCTCAACTCTGGCGTCATGGGTCGGGTAATTTGCAAAAAACTCGTTCAACCGCTCCGTGAAGTATTCAGACGCAAGCGCCTCAACCGCCTGTTTTCTTGAATCGGCGTTCGGGTACTGGTCTGCCCTTTTGGAGACCTCCCAAAGACCGCGGTAAACGGAATCTCTCAGAAGAGCCTCGACGTTTGTTTCCGTCTCCCCGTAGAGTATGCGGACCTCTGAGGCCGAGATATCGCCAGCGGTGCTCATGGACTGCTGGTGTTGAAGGGACGCGGCATGTCCAACCACTGCCAAGAACAGCAGGACCACGAGGACTCCTGCTGTGCTCATCGGCATGAAACCCCTTTCTTTCATATTGACCAGAGCTCCAGCGTTATTTCCAATGTAGGGTCGGCATAGATTCCAAGCGGCCCCAGGTCAAGCGCATTTTCAACCCGGGAAACAAGTTCAGACCCAGACACTGGCAAAGGCACTATCGCAGTTTCAGACCAGACCTGACGTCCCCCGCCAGCCAGATTTTCCACCGTTGTCTCAAAGTGGAGCCGGGCAGTTCCGAGGTCGATTGGCTTTGTGCAGGCGCGCAGGCGGTACCCAAAGCGCCCCCCGACGATCTCGTTCAGCGCGGATTTCAGAAATACGCCCAGCTTTTCGTCCAGGTCTTCGTTCATACGGAAGATTTGGATGTTTTCCCCGGCGACTTCGACCCGCAGGTTAAGGAGAGCATCTTCGGCGAGCAACCCCGCCAGCGTCTTGTAGCGCAGAGATTTGGTTGTGGTTCCCCCGATGGAAGGAAGGTCGAGTCCAAACGCCCCGAGGTTGTACTCCAGCCCGCCGAACTGGTCGGCCGTCGAGTTCTGGATGGTGAGCAGGAGGCTTTGGGAAAAGCTGGCAGCGTATCGCGCGTTACCGGTCGCCGGCTCACCGGGCGCCGAGAAAAGAAGCGGCGCGGCCACAGAGAGGACCAAGGCGAAGACGAGCATGTCTGTTATGGAGCCGATCCCTCTCATTCAATTCCTCCTCGCCCAGACCAGGAGTTCACAAGGCTCGGCGGAACCGGCCCATTTGCTCGTGGCCACAGGCAGGCTGACCCCCCGCGCCTGGTCTGGCTTCTGGCCGTAGCTGAAGAGCAAATCTCCTCGGAGGCCCCTAACCTCAACGTACATGCTAGTGTTTTTGGCAAAGTTCTCGACCTTGGATGAGGAAAGCTCAATCAGCCCCTCTTGCTCAAGACGGCCTACGAGATTTCGTCCGTCTGTACCCAGTATTTTACCGATCAGACGCTCCAGCTTGAATCCGCTGCACGGGCCCCTTTTCAACTTTAACAAAACCTGTCGTTCATCTTCTTGTAGCATTGGGGTTGGATATTCTCTTTCTGGCGTTCTCCCTCCCGTACTTGACCTCATCCAACGCGGTTTTCCTACGGGTTTCAGCCCTTCAGGCGTCCGTCCGTCAGCTTTCGATGACCGCTGCGTGCTTTTTTGCAGTTCTTTTTCACACACTTCACACATCCACGGCCCGCGCGAGCGAGACTTTCGACATCTGGGGCACCGATAGAAATGTGCGCGAGCTCCTCTGGATATCCTGACTTCATCGGGCATCAAAAGTCACACCGCTGCGCCGCAAGTTCGTGTCGAGCATTATATCGCCCGCACCAGCTTGACCCGCTCGGATCGGGGCTTGGAGAGGATTTTGCACCCACATCTCGGACACCTAACCGGGTCCTTTGAAGAGACGAGCGTCTTGCAAGCGCAACAGCGGTAAAACGGGCCCCTCAAAGCGCATGTCGATGGATTGCACAGCGCTCCAAAGGCGTTACATATCGGCGCACCCCCCTGATCAGCCACATTTTTGACTATTTTTTTGAGTTCACGTTTCGCGAACTTGAACTGATTTTTCTTTTCGTTCAATTCCAGCAACTGTTGAAGCACGTCATCGGGGGGCACTCTCCGCGCGGATATGAGGTACACAGCGAGGCACACTAGTTGGCCACGGTTATGAACTCCTGTTTCAATGACTTTTTCGATACACGGCGGGTCGGATCCGAGATAGGGCTCATCGAGATATGTGTGAATGAATTTGACGAGAGTATCTTCGTTTTCCTCAACCACTTTCGCAACCCCCAGCTTTTGTCTTCTTCTCTGTTTCAAGGCCGTATTTTGCTCGGGTTATTGGGCACGACCCAACATCACACAAGCGCCCAGTGTTGAGGCGGTGGTCGCAGAGCCGGCCGTTCTGATTCTGACTGAGGTGGGGACATTTTGTGGCACGCCGTCTGAAAGTTTTGTTGAGCGCTTCCCAGAATAGAGAGTCAAAAATGCCTTGCTCATTCGACTCCAAAGGTGCGTTAATAGAGGCCTCTTCGGGCCAGAACGTCCCACTTGGGACTTGTGAATAGGCACCAACGCCGAGTTCGGGTTTTGCCACTGCTTTTGCCCGTCCTTTAAGAGAAACAGGCTCCTTACAGTCTTGCCGCGTCCCGGCCAGTCGGCACCTAGCGCGTTGGTCGAAGCATAAGCCAACTCGATCTCGTTTTTTCATCCTTCATCCAAAAGCATTTATCGGTTGAGTTTACATGAGACTCTAGGTGAGATTAATCCTACGGAGGGGTTGTATGGACTACGAAGATAAAATCGTAAACGGTTTTAAAAAACTTCATAAAAAAACTGGCAAGCCAGTTGTCCAAGATCATGTCATGGACATTTTTGTGCCGAAAGAAATGGCTAAAAATACTTTTACAAAGTACTGGAAACTTGCCATTGCAGACGGCAGAATAAAACCAAAACGTGTGGGTACTGCGGTGAGATACGTGCCCTCCGAATCAATGAAAAAATCGCGAAAAATTCAATGCGTTCCTCTTGAGTTCAGAAAAGAGCACACCAAGCGACTGAAAGAGGAGGTCATCAAACCGTGGCTAGAACAGCTTCCTGATGTCTACACATATGGGGCATATTTTTCGGAACCCAAGCACGAGTTTAGAGGTAATCACAAGCTATCTGTTGAGTCCACACTCCTGTTTGATGATTTTAAAAAGCACATTTGCCCAAAATACGGGCGCAATCCCTTTAAGCTATTGGCGTCTTTTAAAGAAGAAGTGAGGAAACATTGGTATGTTATCAATGAACTAGAAAGAGGAATTTCGACTATTTTAAGTTGGGCGGATTACTCAAGGACAAGGCCGGGCACTTTAAGTTGGAAGGGAAACCCTTGGGTAAAGGTCGACTTATCGTCTGTCGACGCCGCTGATCTTGAGGAACTGTGTAAACTCTATCGGCGCTCTGAACACGGTACAAAAGAAATGTATCTTTCTGATATCAGTACTCCCGCAGGTAAATAAAACTGGCTGATTCTTCCTGTCTCCCGCTCAGTCGAGCATCATTTGAGACGAATGTCAACTGGTTTTGGCGGCGGATTTCCATGAATCCATGCCCGCTTCAACGC